>Ga0187863_10003260_pt1 | contig 12048 bp, 14 predicted proteins | sample June2016WEW_11_1_FD_132975 | JGI IMG/M metagenome (GOLD analysis project Ga0187863, IMG submission 132975) | Peatland microbial communities from SPRUCE experiment site at the Marcell Experimental Forest, Minnesota, USA - June2016WEW_11_10 | ecosystem: Environmental > Terrestrial > Soil >...
CCTCGGGCGAGAAATAAGCGCCCCAATCCCACACCGCGATCGCCATGTGAATCTTGGTCTGTTGCGCGGAAACGCCCATCTGCTCCGGCCCGCGCCAGGCGATGGGGCGGACATAGCCGCTTTTGATGGCGTTGACGCGCACGGCATCGTTCGAGGCGGCCATGATCTGCTCGAGGGTCCAGGGAATTTCGAATCCCAGGATGCGGCCGCTGTCGATCAGGCGCTGCGAATGCTCCTTGAGCTTGAAGATGCGGCCGTCATAGACGCGTTCGCCCTCGAACACGGCGCTGGCGTAATGGAGGGCGTGCGTCAGCACATGGATCTTGGCCTCGCGCCAGGGCACGAACTTGCCGTCGACCCAGATCTCGCCGTCGCGGTCGTCATAGGGGATGAGGCTGCCAGCCATGGGTTTCCCGGGGTTTCCTCGAACGAGCTTCGCGCGCCTTCACCGGCACGCTCGATTTTGTGCGATTATGGCCGAAGGCGCTTCCCGATATAACGGTTTCCGCGTAAATTAGTCAACATGGCTGACGTAAAATCCGCCGCCAACACCCCGTTCCTCCGCGAGGAGGAATTGCGCCAGGGCATCGAGCTGCTCTATTTCGCCTATCGCGACTTCACCGCCGAAGCCGACGCCATGCTGGCGCGCTACGGTTTCGGCCGGGCGCATCATCGCGTGATCTATTTCGTCGGCCGCCATCCGCGTATGAGCGTCAGCGACCTGCTCGGCATCCTGCGCATCACCAAGCAGAGCCTGTCGCGCGTGCTGGGGCAGCTGATGCAGCAGGGATTCATCATCCAGAAACCCGGCAAAAGCGACCGCCGCCAGCGGCTCTTGGAATTGACCGAAAAGGGCACCGAACTCGAGCGGCAATTGTCGGAGACGCAGCGCCAGCGCATCGCCAAGGCCTATCGCGAAGCGGGTGCGCAGGCGGTCGAAGGCTTCCGCAAGGTGATGACCGGCATCATCGGCGGCCATGCTGACCGCCGGCGCTTCGAACGGGATGCGCAGCCTGCGCGGCCGGAGCGCGCCAATGACGGCTCGCGCTGAACCCGCCGGCTCGATGACCGAGCCCCATCTGCTGGTGGTCGACGACGATGCGCGGCTTCGGGATTTGTTGCGGCGCTACCTGGTCGATCAGGGCTTCCGCGTCACCACCGCGGGCGACGCGGCCGAGGCGCGCGCCAAGATCAAGAGCCTCGATTTCGACCTGCTGATTTTGGACGTGATGATGCCGGGCGAGGACGGCTTTTCCCTGACGCGCAGTCTCCGGGAAACCAGCCGGATTCCGATCCTGCTCTTGACCGCCCGGGCCGAAAGCGAGGATCGCATCAACGGGCTCGAGCGCGGCGCCGACGATTACCTGGTCAAGCCGTTCGAGCCGCGCGAGCTGGTGTTGCGCGTCAAGAACGTGCTCACCCGCGCGGCCGCGATGCCGGAAAAGACCGGCGAGTTGCGGCTCGGGCCTTGCCGGCTGGATTTGAAGCGCGGCGAGCTTTACCGCGAAGGATATCCGGTGAAGCTCACCAGCGCCGAGCAGGCGCTGCTGATGACGCTGGCGATCCGGCCGAACGAGGCGGTTTCGCGTGAGGAGCTCGCCAAGACGGCGCAGTTCAGCGGCAATCTGCGCACTGTCGACGTGCAAATGACGCGGCTCAGGCGCAAGATCGAGCGCGATCCCAAGTTTCCGCGCTATCTGCAAACGGTGAGAGGCACGGGCTATGTCCTCAAGCCCGATTGAACACGGGCCGGACGCGGCGCCGCTGTTCGCCGAGCCGGCCGCCACGGGGGCGGAGTTGCGCACGGCCGGCGCCGACAGCCACCGGCGCTGGTTCAAGCGCATGCTGCCGCGCTCGCTTTACGGCCGCTCGCTGCTGATCCTGGTGCTGCCGCTGGTGCTGGCCCAGATCATCGCCACCTGGATCTTCTACGACCGGCATTGGGACACGGTGGCGCGGCGGCTATCCGGCTCGGTCGCGGCCGATATCGCGCTCACTCTCGATTCGCTGGTCATCGCCGACAATCCGGCCGAGCGCCGGATCGTGTTCGAGCGCGCGCTGGCCGACACCGAGATCTATTACGGCTTCCGGCCCGGCGAGACCCTGCCCAAGGGCATGCGGCGCGCGACCACCGGCCGGATGGACGAATATCTCGCCGACGCGATCTCGCAGCGTCTGGGATTGCCGTTCCAGATCGACGGCGATTTCGACCCGCGCGACTTTTTGGTCTCGATCCAGACCAGCGACGGGGTGATGGAAGTGGCGGTGCCGAAGAAGCGCCTGTTCACGCCCACGACCTACATCTTCATGATGTGGATGGTGGGCTCGTCCCTGGTGCTGATGGGCGTGGCCGTGCTGTTCATGCGCAACCAGGTCCGGTCGCTGAGGCGGCTCGCGGACGCGGTGGACGATTTCGGCAAGGGGCGCGACGTGCCCCATTTCAAGCTCGAAGGCGCGACCGAGGTGCGCCAGACCGGCGCCGCCTTCCTCAAGATGCGCGATCGCATCCAGCGCCAGATCACCCAGCGCACCGAGATGCTGGCCGGGGTGTCGCACGATTTGCGCACGCCGCTGACGCGCATGCGGCTCGCGCTCGAACTGCAGAAGAACGACGCCAAATCCGCCGAACTCAAATCCGATCTCGCCACCATGGAACGCATGCTGCAGGGCTATATCGACTTCGCCCGCGGCGAGGGCACCGAGCAGACGCGCCCGAGCGACCTTTCCGTGCTGGTCAACGACGCCGTCAACGCCATGGGGCGGGCGGGCTCGCCGGTGCTGCTGGCGCTGCCCGGGAGCTGTCCGTTGCCGTTGCGCCCGGACGCCATGCGGCGCTGCCTCGGCAATCTGATCGCCAATGCGCGGCGCTACGGCAAGCATGTCTGGGTGACGGTGATCGAAGGCAAGAACGCGGTCGAGGTGCTGGTCGACGACGACGGTCCGGGCATCCCGCCCGCCGAGCGCGAGAACGTGTTCCGCCCCTTCTTCCGCCTCGAACCTTCGCGCAATCCCGAAACCGGCGGCACCGGGCTGGGCCTGGCCGTCGCCCGCGACGTGGCGCGCGGCCATGGCGGCGACATCCTGCTCGAGGATTCGCCGCAAGGCGGGTTGCGCGCCCGGCTGCGCCTGCCGAAATAGGAAGCGGGCTTCCGTCCATGGACGTAACCTTCATCGGCAGCGGCGACGCCTTCGGCAGCGGCGGGCGGTTCAATACCTGTTTCCTGGTGGCGGGGGCCGAGACGCGCTTCCTGATCGATTGCGGCGCCAGCACGCCAGTGGCGTTGAAAAGCGCCGGCATCGATTTGAACGCCATCGACGGCGTGGTGCTTACCCATCTGCATGGCGACCATTTCGGCGGCTTGCCTTTCCTGCTGCTGGACGCGCAGCTGATGAGCAAGCGCATCCGGCCCTTCTTCATCTGGGGACCGGAAGGATTTCCCCAACGCCTGCGGGATCTGCGCGAGGCGTTGTTCCCCGGCTCCTCGTCGGTCGCGCTCAAATTCGCCATCGAAACCGCCGAACTCGCGGCGGGGCGGCGTCACCGCGGCGCCGGCTTCGCCGTCACGCCCTTTCCCGCCGTGCATTCGGCGGGAGGAAATCCGTGCTTCTCGCTGCGTTTCGAATGCGACGGCAAGGTCGTGACCTATTCCGGCGACACCGCCTGGAGCGACGCTCTGGCCCAAGCCGCGCAAGGATCCGATCTGTTCATCTGCGAATGCAGCTCCTATGAAAAGCCGGTCAAAGGCCATCTGGCCTATCTGCCGCTCAAGCAGAACCTGCCCGCGTTGGGCGCCAAGCGCGTCATCCTGACCCACATGAACCCCGACATGCTGGCGAAGCTGGCCGAGGTCGAGATCGAGACCGCGCGCGACGGGTTGACTCTAACGGTTTAGCCCCGGCGGCCCAGCGATCCCCACAAACGAACAGGGCCGCCCCGAAGGGCGGCCCTGCTCAAGCCATCGAAAAACGATTCCGAGAGTTACTTCGCGACGCGGCTCTTGGCCGTTTCACGGAGTTCCTCGAAGCCCTCGGCGACGCGCTTGGTGATCACGTCGAACGCCTCGGTCTGTGCCTTGGCGAGGGTGAGGGTGAGTTCGCGGGCGTTGGCGAGGCCCTTCTCGAACGCCTGCTTCAAAAGATCGGCGTTCTTGGCGATGCGGTCCTCGGGAGCGCTCGGCTGGGTGATGTCGCGAAACAACGTCGAAGCCTCTTCGATCGCCTCCTTGGCGATTTCGACCTGGCGCTTGGCGACCGCCTGCAGCCCTTCGGCGGCAAGCTGGTTGGCCTGGGTCAGCGCTTCGACGTTCTTGCGCTGGCTGGCGAGCACGGTTTCGGCGTCGAAACCGGGCAAAGCGAAGCCGGCAAACGCCTTGCTGAAGTCGGTGTCGAGGAAATTGAGTCTTCCGTCCATGGTGTCCATCCTTGGGTTAGAGAGCGGTGTTCGGGTCTTCGCTAATGGGTTCGCAGTGTTTATGTTGCACTGCACAATGGTGAATATGGGCCTCTGACCCAACCCCGTCAAGTTCTTTTGAAGGGCCCTTCGATAAAATTATCGCAATGCAATAAAATTACCGGGGCCGGAAAAGGCCCGATTCCGGGCCGAGTCCCAGGCGGCTAAAGGCCCAGCCAGGCCTGGACGAGGGTCAAACGGCGGTCGAGCGCGGCCATGGTCTTGGCCAGATCCTCACTCTTGTCGCTCAGGAACACGAGGAGAACGGAGATATAGACCAGGGCCAGAATCTTGCGCCGCGCCTTTCCGGCCAAGCCCGCGCTCGACACCCCGGCGGCTTCGAGCATCCAGCCCATCGACACCAGCAGCCGCTTGAAGCCCAGCAGCGCGGCCGGGTCGCCGATGCTGTCGCGGAGCATGGCCGCGACCGCCTGGCGGTGAGGCTGCAACGCGTCGAACCGCCGCATCAGCACGTCGAACAGCACGTCGCGCTTCTTGTCCTTGGCGCCGGGCTTGGGGCCATTGAGCGCCGCCTGGTCGAAATGCCGCACGCAGGCGGCGAGGATCATCGGCTTGCCGCGGTAAAGGGCGTGGAGCTGGGCCAGCGACAGCCGCGCCTCGGCCGCGATCTCGGCCAGGGAGACGCGCCGCCAGCCCTTGGCTGCCGCGAGCTTCAAGGCGGCGGCGACCACGCGGGGTTTGGCATCGCCGCCGCGGGGGGCGGATCGGTTGGAGGACGGCGCTTTTTTCTTCCGGGGCGGCATGGGCCGTATTATCGCACTTCCCGGCCTTTAAGCCAAAACCCTCGAACGCGGCCGCCTTAGCCCGCCAATTCCCGCGAACGTTTGGCCGCCGCCGCGACCGCGCGCCGCAGCAAGGATTCGAGCCCCAACGGTGCCATCAGCACGTCGAGCGCGGCGCGCGTCGTGCCGCCCGGGCTGGTCACGGCCTCGCGCAAAGACGCCGCGCTTTCGGGGGAGAGCCGCGCCAGCTCGCCCGCCCCGGCCACGGTGGCGCGCGCCAGTTTTTCGGCCAACGCGGCCGGCAGGCCGGCCTCTTCGCCCGCCTTGGCGAGCGCCTCGATCAGCAGGAAGACATAGGCCGGGCCGCTGCCCGAAACCGCGGTCACCGGATCGAGCAAGGATTCGTCCTCGACCCAGGCGACCTCGCCCACCGCCGCCAGCAGCCTTCCGCACAACGCGCGCGCCGAGCGCGAGACATCGGGCCCGGCGCAGACCACCGACATGCCGCGGCCGATCGCCGCCGGGGTGTTGGGCATGGCGCGCACGATGGCGGCTTCGGAGCCGAGACCGCGGGCGATCGAGGCAATCGTCTTGCCGGCGGCGATCGAAAGCGTGACCGCGCCGCCCAAAGCGAAGCGCCGGTAATAGGGCAAGACCTGGTCGAACAGCTGCGGCTTCACCGCCAGCACCACCGCGGCGGGCGCCAATCGGACGGGGAGTTTTTCCGGAGCGGCGTAATAAAACGCGCCCTTGATGCGCCGAGCCGGTTTGGGTTCGACCACATGGAAGGGGCCGGGGATGCGATTCGCCTTCCACCCCGCGAGCAGCGCGCCGCCCATCTTGCCGCAACCGACCAGCAGGATGGCGCGCGAAGGCGCCGGGCGGAGCTTGGTCACGCCTCGCCGATCGGATCGATCATCGCCGAGGCGATCGCCTCTTTGGCCGGCTTGCCGCCCCAGACCACGAGCTGGAAGGCGGGATAGAAGCGCTCGCATTCGGTGAGCGAGATGTCGACCAGATCCTCGATCTGCTCGACGCAGGCGCCTTGCGCGCCGCGCAACAGCACGCCCTGGCGGAAGGCCGGCGACTGGTCGTCGGCGACGTCGAAATGCCCGATCCACAGCCGCTCGTTGACCGCGGCCAGCAGCTCGTTGATGGCGATGCGGCGCGTACGCGGCACCCGCATCTCGAAAGCGCAGGAGAATTGCAGCGCGTTGACGGCGCGTTCCCACACGAATTGCATGCGGTAGGAGCACCAGCGCCCCGCCACCTCGACCACCAGCTCCTCGTCGCTGGCGCGGTCATGCGGCCAGGAATTGGACTGGACGATCTCCTCGACCAGATCGATCGGGTTGAGGGGGACGGTACGGGTTTCGATCGACAGCGCGGTCATCCACACTCCTTGGGGCGCCCTCCGAAGGGGCCCGTTCTGGGCCGGAAATGCGGGATTCGCAGATTTAGTATGGATAACCCCGCCCCACCACTAGCGGTAATCTGCCAAAGCCTTTCGAGCCGAGGCAAGCCTCGAATGCGTCACAAAACGCGGAATCAGGGGAGGAATCAGGGGATGGTTTTGGGCGGCTCGGCGGCGGCGCGCGGCTTGGCCTTGGCCTTGCGGGCGGGCTTTTTCCCGGGCTTGCGGCCGAGCCGGGCTTCGAGCGCGGATACCCGGCCTTCCAGCATTTCCTGCGCCCGGCGCGCCTTGGCGGCCATGGCCTGGACGGCGTCGAATTCCTCGCGCCGCACCAGATGCATGCGCGACAGCAGGCGCTCGGCGTGCTCCTTGAGGCGCGTCTCCAGCTCCTCGCGCATGCCGGCGAAGGCGCCGGCCGCGCCCTGGGCCACGCGGGCCAAATCCTCGAGCAGGCGGTTCTCGGTCTGCATGCCCGGAACCTAGCACCTTGTGAGCATGGAAGCCCAGCGCCTATAACACCGGCCATGATCCTGGTCACCGGCGGCGCCGGCTTCATCGGCTCGAATCTGGTCGCGGCGCTGGAGGCGCGGGGCCAAAGCGATATCGTGGTCTGCGATATCATGGGCGACGGCGACAAGTGGCGCAATCTGGCGAAGCGCGAACTGGCCGGGATCATTCCGCCGCAGGCGCTGATGGCATTTCTCGACGCCAATGCGGGCAAGATCGACGCGATTTTCCACATGGGCGCGATTTCCGCCACCACCGAACGCGACGTCGATCTGGTGGTGGCCTCGAACTTCACCCTGTCGCAACGCCTGTGGGATTGGTGCACCGCGCACCAGGCGCGGCTGATCTACGCCTCCTCGGCGGCGACTTACGGCGACGGCAGCGCCGGCTTCGACGACGACAACGCGCCGGTCGCGCTGGCCAAGCTCAGGCCCTTGAACGCCTATGGCTGGTCGAAGCACATGTTCGACCGCCGCGTCGCGCGCCTGGCCGCCTCCAACGCGCCCCGGCCGAAGCAATGGGTCGGGCTCAAATTCTTCAACGTCTACGGGCCCAACGAGTATCACAAGGGCGCGATGAAGAGCGTGGTGGCCCAGATTTTCCCGCGCGCGGTGGCCGGCGAGGCGGCGAGACTCTTCAAGTCGAACAATCCGGCCTATCCCGACGGCGGACAGAAGCGCGATTTCGTTTCCGTCGAGGATTGCGTCGCCATGATGCTGTGGCTCTACGACCATCCCGGCGTCAACGGCATCTTTAATTCGGGCAGCGGCAAGGCGCGCAGCTTCGCCGATCTGGCGGAAGCGGTTTTCCGCGCGCTGGGCAAGAAGCCCAAGATCGAATTCATCGATACGCCGGTGGCGATCCGCGACAAGTACCAGTATTTCACCGAGGCCAAGATGGCGCGGCTGATCGGGGCCGGTTACGACCGGCCGGCCACCGAACTCGAGGCGGGCGTGAAGCACTACGTCCAGACCTATCTCGCCGGCCCCGATCCCTATAAATGACGCGTAACCCGTAAGCGGTCCCCGCCCCCCGTGTTGACCATCCCCTATCCCGTCATCGATCCGGTGCTAATTGCCTTCGGGCCGCTGGTCATCCGTTGGTACGCGCTCGCCTATATCGCCGGGCTGCTGATCGGCTGGCGCTATTGCCTGTGGATCGCGTCGCGGCCGCCGGAAGTCGCCTCGCGCGCGCAGATCGACGATTTCCTCACCTGGGCCACGCTCGGCGTCATCCTGGGCGGACGCGCGGGTTATGTGCTGTTCTACAAGCCCGAGTTTTACCTGGAGAACCCGGACCAGATCGTCGCGCTGTGGCATGGCGGCATGTCGTTCCACGGCGGCACGCTGGGCGTGCTGACGGCGCTCGCCCTGTTCTGCCGCCAGCGCAAGATCAATTTCCTGGGCTTCGCCGACATCATCGCCTGCGCCACGCCGATCGGGCTGTTCTTCGGCCGCATCGCCAATTTCATCAATGACGAACTGTGGGGCCGCGTCACCGACGTGCCTTGGGCGATGATTTTCCCCAGCGATCCCGAACATCTGCCGCGCCATCCGAGCCAGCTTTACGAGGCCGGGCTCGAAGGCGTGGTGCTGTTCCTGCTGCTTTACGCGCTGTTGCGGGCGGGAGCGCGGAACCGGCCGGGCACGCTCGCCGGAACCTTCATCTTGGGTTACGGCGTGGCGCGCATCACCGCCGAGTTCTTCCGCCAGCCCGACGCCAATCTGGGTTTTCTGTGGGGCGGCGCGACCATGGGGCAGCTCTTGTCGATCCCCTTGCTCTTGATCGGCGCCTGGCTGTTGTGGTGGGCGCGAACCAGGCCGCCGCCCGATTTCAAGCAGGGGCCGTGAGCGGCGCGGGCGATCTCCGCGGCCAACTCGCGCGCCGCATCCGCGCCGAAGGGCCGTTGAGCCTGGCCGATTACATGGAAGCGGCGTTGTGGGACGAGCGGCAGGGCTACTACGCCACGCGCGAACCGATCGGCGCCAAGGGCGATTTCATCACATCGCCCGAGGTGAGCCAGGTCTTCGGCGAATTGATCGGGCTGTGGTGCGCCGATCTTTGGCAGAGGATGGGCGCGCCCGACCCGGTGTTGGTGTGCGAGCTCGGCCCCGGCAACGGCACGCTGATGGCGGATTTCCTGCGCGCCGCGCGAATCATGCCCGCATTCCGCCGCGCCATCAGGCTGCATCTGGTCGAGCGCTCGCCGTCATTGCGCGCCATCCAGGAAAAGACGCTCGCCGGGGAAGACGCTTCTTGGCATGAGCCCGTGGACCAACTGCCGCCGGGCCCGCTGCTGCTGGTCGCCAATGAATTCCTCGACGCCTTGCCCATCAGGCAGTTCGAGCGACGGAAGGACGGCTGGTTTGAGCGCCGCATCGGCCTCGACGCGGCCGGCGATCTTGCCTTCGTCCTCGATCCCGCCAGCGCCGGATATTCCTTTCCCGATTGGCCGGAAGGCAGCGTCGCCGAAATCTGTCCGGAATCCCGGGAGATCGCCCGCGCCTTGGGCGGACGGTTGAAGGACGAGGGCGGGGCCGCGCTGCTGATCGATTACGGCTATTTCCCCGGCGCGCCCGGCGATTCTTTCCAGGCGGTGTCGCGCCACCGGCGTTTCGACCCGCTCAAAGACCCGGGCAGCGCCGATCTCACCGCCCATGTCGATTTCGCCGCTTTCGGCCAGGCGGCTTCCGCCGCCGGCGCGCTTGTGTGGGGGCCGGTAACGCAAGGCGATTTCCTTTCGGCGTTGGGATTGGCGGAGCGCGCGCGGACGCTCTCCGCGGGCAAGACCGCCGAGGAATCCCAAGAGATCGAAGCCGCCTGCCGCCGCTTGATCGAACCCGCGCAAATGGGCAGTTTGTTCAAGGCGCTGGCGTTGACCCATCCGGACTTGCCCGCGCCCGCGGGGTTTGTCAAATGATCGAGTTGGCATCGCTGTCGCTGCCCGGCATCCGTCACGGTTTCTTCACCCGCGCGGGCGGAGTCAGCGCCGGGGTTTACGCCTCGCTCAATTGCGGCTTCGGCGCCAAGGATGAGGCCGCGCTTGTCACCGAGAACCGCGCCCGCGCCATGAAATCGCTCAAGCTCGCGCCCTCCGCGCTCGCGACCGCCAAGCAGGTGCACGGCGCCGAGGCGGTGGTGGTGGAAAATCCCTGGCATGAGGATCAAGCACCGCACGCCGACGCGCTGGTGACGCGCGTGCCCGGCGTCGCGCTTGGAATATTGACCGCCGATTGCGCGCCGATCCTGCTCGCCGACGGCGAGGCCCGGGTTATCGGCGCGGCCCATGCCGGCTGGCGCGGCGCGCTCAAGGGCGTGATCGAGGCGGTGGTGGCGGCGATGGAGGATCTCGGCGCCTCGGCGCCGCGCATCCACGCCGCCATTGGCCCGTGCATCGCGCGAATCTCCTACGAGGTCGGGCCGGAATTCCCCGCGCCCTTCCTGGCGCAGGACCCGGCCAATGCCGCGTTTTTCGCGCCTTCGCCGAGGGCGGGGCATTTCCTGTTCGACCTGCCGGGCTACACCGAAAAGCGGCTCAAGGCCTTGGGCCTGAAACGCATCGAGCTTTCGGGCGCCGACACCGCGGCCGAGGCAGCGCGGTTCTTCTCCTACCGCCGCGCCTGCCTCAAGGGCGAGAAAGGCCACGGCCTCGGGCTTTCGGCGATCGCGCTCGCGCCCTGAGGTGCGCGCCATAGCTTTGCGGCATCGCGCCCGATATGATGCGCGCCGCATCATGCGCCGCCCTCAATTCACCTGGCGATTCGCCGGTATCCTGCTCGTCCTCGCCCTCGCCGCCTGCCAGGGCGCGGCGCAAACCCCGTCCGCGACCGGCGACGCGAAGCGGGGCCCGCCCGCGCTCACCCCGCAAGACAGCGTCGGCATCTTCGTCATGCCGGTGACGGGCGCGCCGCAGCCGGCGGCGACCGACATCGCCCAGGCCATGGCCGAGGCGCTGCAAAAGGCCGACGTGCCGGCCAGCGCGGTTGCATCCAACCGGCGCAGCTTCCGCCTCTCATCCACGGTCACCATGCTGGCCGCCGGCGACAATAGCGAGGCCATCATCATCACCTGGACCCTCGCCGATGCCGACGGCCGCAAGCTCGGCGGCGCCGAAAGCAACACCACGGCAAGCGAGGAATCCTGGCGCCGGGGCGGCGACGAGATCGCCCAGGCCTTGGCGGGACCGGCGGCGCCCGAAATCGCCGAGCTGGTTGAAAGCGACGCGCCGCTGCCGCAGGGCAACGCCAGCCCGGTGGTGGCGCTCGGTACCGTGAGCGGCGCGCCGGGCGACGGCGACACCGCGCTCGCCCGCGCCATGGGCGCGGCGTTGGGGCGCATCCATGTCGCGCTCGCCGGTCCGGACGGCGGCAAGCCGGATTTCACGCTCTCGGCCGAAGTCGAGGTGGCGCCGCCCGACGGCAAAAACCAGAAGGTCAAGGTGAGCTGGGCGCTCATACGCCCCGACGGCAGCGAGGTTGGGCGCGTCAACCAGGAGAACGCGGTGCCGGCCGGCAGCCTCGATACCTTCTGGGGCGACATCGCCTATGCCGTCACCGCCGCCGCCGCCCCCGGCGTCCGCCAGCTCATCGAACAGGCCGGGACGCCGCCGGGCGGCGCCTAAGCCCTTCGCCGGGCGGGGCTTTTCCCGCCAAACCTGCTCCAGAAGGGCGTTTACAGCCCGGGCACCCTTTGTTACATTCGCGCCCGCTTTGGCTCACCGGCGCGAAGCGAGGCGGCCCATCCGGGCGCAAGGCCACGGACGGCGACACAGTCATGAAAATTCTCGCTTGCAACAGCAATCGCCCGCTGGCCGAGGCTATTTCGGCCTTTCTCAAGACGCCGCTGACCGACGCCAGCGTGCGCCGCTTCTCCGACATGGAAGTGTTCGTCGAGATCAACGAGAACGTGCGCGGCGAGGACGTGTTCGTGGTCCA
>Ga0187863_10003261_pt1 | contig 12045 bp, 5 predicted proteins | sample June2016WEW_11_1_FD_132975 | JGI IMG/M metagenome (GOLD analysis project Ga0187863, IMG submission 132975) | Peatland microbial communities from SPRUCE experiment site at the Marcell Experimental Forest, Minnesota, USA - June2016WEW_11_10 | ecosystem: Environmental > Terrestrial > Soil >...
TCGAGCGGAAGCTGTACGTCATCCGCAAGCGCGCCGAATCGGAAATCGCGGCCTCGAACCTGCCGGACAAAGGTTTCTTCTATATCCCGTCGCTCTCCGCGCGCACCATCATCTACAAAGGCTTGCTGCTCGCTCCACAGATCCCTGAGTTCTACGACGAACTGGCCGATCCCGACACCATGAGCGCGCTCTGCCTGGTGCACCAGCGCTTTTCCACCAATACATTTCCATCCTGGCAGCTCGCCCATCCTTATCGCTATCTCTGTCACAACGGCGAGATCAACACCGTGCGCGGCAACGTCAACTGGATGCACGCGCGCCAGAAAGTGCTCGCGTCCGAACTTTACGGTGACGACCTGAAGAAAATATTTCCGGTAATCGCGGCTAACGGAAGCGACTCCGCCTCGCTCGACAACGCCGTCGAAGCGCTCACCCTGGCCGGCCGCAGCCTTCCGCATGTGATGGCCATGCTGATCCCTGAAGCCTGGGATGGCGACGGCGCCATGCATCCGGATAAAAAAGCGTTCTACGAATATCACGCTTCACTCATGGAGCCCTGGGATGGACCAGCCGCTGTAGCATTCACCGACGGCCGCGTGATCGGTGCCACGCTGGACCGAAACGGTCTGCGGCCTGCGCGATATCTCGAAACTCACGGCGGCCTGCTGATCATGGCGTCTGAAACTGGTGTGTTGCCGGTTCGCCCGGAGGAAATAAAATTCAAAGGCCGTCTCCAGCCTGGAAAAATGCTGCTGGTGGATACCAGGGAGGGCCGCATCGTCCCAGACGAGGAGATGAAGCAGCGCCTTTGGAGCCGCCAGCCTTACGCCGCGTGGCTGAAGGAAAAGCAGATCACGCTTGACAGCCTGCCTGAGCCGCCGCGCGTCTACGAATCCGATCTGCAAAGCATCGTGATGCGCCAGCGCGCTTTCGGATACACCGACGAAGATCTCCGCATTCTGCTTGCGCCCATGGCCGCGAATGGCGAGGAGCCGGTGGGATCCATGGGTGTCGACACGCCGCTGGCCTGTCTCTCCGACAAGCCGCAGCCGCTGTTCCATTACTTCAAGCAGTTGTTCGCACAAGTCACTAATCCGGCCATCGACCCGATTCGCGAAGAGCTGGTAATGTCGCTCACCAGCTACATCGGAACGGAACGTAACATCTTAGAGGAAACGCCGCAGCACTGCCACACATTGAAGCTGCCGAATCCGCTGCTCACCAACCGCGATCTGGAAAAGTTGCGCCGCGTCTCCACCAGCGACCTGCTGGCTTCCACGCTCCCGCTGTTGTTCCGCGTTGCCGGCGGCGAAAAGGAATTGGAGCGCGCATTGGATGCCCTGTGCCGAAGCGCGTCGCTAGCCGTGAAATCGCGCTATAACCTGCTGATCCTGTCCGACCGCGGCACGGATGACGAATACGCGCCCATCCCCAGTCTGCTCGCTCTCTCGGCGGTCCACAATCATCTGGTACGCGAAGGATCGCGCACGCAAGTTGCGCTCATCATCGAATCCGGCGAGCCGCGCGAGGTGATGCATTTCGCGCTCTTGATTGGCTACGGCGCGAGCGCCGTGAATCCGTATCTCGCCATCGAGACACTGGAAGATCAAGCCACGCGCGGCAATCTGCCCGCGGGCACCACTTTCGAGAAAGCACTCAAGAATTACAAAAAGGCCATCAACAAGGGGCTCCTCAAGGTTTTCTCCAAAATGGGAATCTCCACGCTGCAGAGCTATCGCGGCGCGCAGTGCTTTGAAGCCATCGGCTTGAATAAACCTCTGGTGGATCGCTACTTCACCGGAACCGCTTCGCGCATTGAAGGCGTCGGCCTGGATGTGCTGGCGCGCGAAGCCAAGCTGAAGCACGATCACGCCCAGCAACCAGCTTCAGAAGCCACCACTGAGCTCGAAATCGGAGGCAGCTATCAATTCCGCGCGCGCGGCGAATATCATCTCTTCAATCCCGGCACCGTCAGCAAGCTGCAACACGCCGTCCGGCAATCCAGCTTCGCCACGTTCCAGGAGTACACGCAACTGATCGACAATCAGAGTCGCGAGTACTGCACCCTACGCGGCCTGATGAATCTGAAATTGGCGGCACAGCCTATCCCGATCGAAGAAGTGGAGCCGGCGAGCGAAATCGTAAAACGCTTCGCCACCGGCGCCATGTCCTTCGGATCAATTTCGAAGGAAGCGCACGAAACGCTGGCCATCGCCATGAACCGCATCGGCGGGCGATCCAACACGGGGGAGGGCGGGGAAGACGAAGCGCGTTTCGAGCGCGACCCCAACGGCGATTGGCGGCGCAGCGCCATCAAACAAGTGGCTTCCGGACGCTTCGGCGTCACGGCCAACTACCTGGTGAACGCCGACGAGCTGCAAATCAAAATCGCGCAAGGCGCCAAACCCGGCGAGGGCGGGCAACTGCCCGGACACAAAGTGGACGAAGTAATCGCGCGCGTGCGCCACTCCATTCCCGGAGTTCCGCTGATCTCGCCGCCGCCGCATCACGACATTTATTCCATCGAAGATCTTGCTCAGCTCATCTACGATCTGAAAAACGTCAACCCGAAGGCTCGAATTTCGGTGAAATTGGTCGCCGAAGTTGGCGTCGGAACAGTGGCCGCCGGAGTGGCCAAAGCGCATGCCGACCTCGTCCTGATCAGCGGGCACGACGGAGGCACGGGAGCCTCGCCGCTTACCTCCATCAAACATGCCGGCATCCCCTGGGAGCTCGGCCTGGCCGAAGCGCAGCAAGTGCTGGTGCTGAACGATCTTCGCAGCCGCATTCGCGTCCAAACCGACGGCAAATTGCAAACCGGCCGCGATGTCACCATCGCCGCTCTGCTGGGTGCTGAAGAATTCGGATTTTCCACCGCGCCACTGGTCTCCATGGGCTGCATCATGATGCGCAAGTGCCATCTAAATACGTGCCCGGTGGGCATTGCGACGCAGGACCCGGTGCTGCGCCAGAAATTCACCGGGACGCCAGAAAACGTTATCAACTTCTTCTTCTACATCGCCGAAGAAGTTCGCCAATGGATGTCAAAGCTCGGCTTCCGGAAAATGGAAGAAATGGTCGGCCGTGTCGACAAGGTGGAAATGCGGCACGCCGTGGAGCATTGGAAAGCGCGCGGTCTCGACTTCTCAACCATCCTCTATAATCCGCAAGTTCCGCGCCGCGTAGGACGCCGCTGCACTATCGCTCAGGATCATGGACTCGAAAAGGCCCTGGATCATGAGCTGATCGCTTACGCGCAGGAATCCATCAAGCAGTGCACGCCCGTGGAGCGAAGTCTCGAGATCCGCAACACGCATCGAACGGTGGGCGCGATGCTCTCGGGCGAAATCGCGCGGCGCTATGGATCGCACGGGCTACCGGAAGATACCATCCGCTTCCACTTCTCGGGATCCGCCGGCCAGAGCTTCGGGGCGTTCTTGGCCAAGGGCGTCACGCTGACATTGGAAGGCGACGCGAACGATTACGTCGGGAAGGGGCTCTCCGGCGGCAAGCTGGTGGTTTATCCGCCGCGCACTTGCACGTTTCTGCCGGAGGAAAACATGCTGGTGGGTAATGTGGTGCTGTACGGCGCAACCAGCGGCTCGGCGTTTTTCAACGGCATGGCGGGCGAACGATTCGCAGTCCGCAACTCCGGCGCAACAGCGGTAGTCGAAGCCGTGGGCGATCACGGATGCGAATACATGACCAAAGGGGTGGTAGTGGTTCTCGGCCGCGCCGGTCGCAACTTTGCCGCTGGCATGACGGGCGGTATCGCCTATGTCCTGGATGAGCACGGCGAATTTTCAAATGTGCTGTGCAACAAATCGAGCGTCGACCTGGAACCGATTTTCGATCCCGTAGATCAACAAATAGTGCACGACTTGATCGCAAAACATGTGGAAGTAACCGCCAGCCCGCGCGGCAAATGGATTCTGGAACACTGGCTCGAAATGCTGCCGAAATTCGTAAAAGTCTTCCCGCACGAATACAAACGAGTGCTCGGGACGAAGCCGGCGGCTGAGCCGCTCGCAGTCCTCAGCCCCCAGCCCCCAGCCCTGCAGCGAGAGGTTGCCCATGGGTAAAACAACCGGCTTTCTCGAGTACACCCGCGAAGCTCCAACCCGCCGCCCCGTAATAGAGCGTGTGAATGACTGGTTCGAGGTCTACCAGGAATTTCCCGACGACAAAGTCCGCACCCAAGGCGCGCGCTGCATGGATTGCGGTGTCCCGTTCTGCCACACCGGCTGCCCGCTCAACAACGTGATTCCGGATTGGAACGATCTGGTCTATCGCGACCGTTGGCGCGAAGCCGTCCGCGTCCTGCATGCCACCAATAATTTCCCGGAGTTCACCGGCCGCGTGTGTCCAGCCCCGTGCGAAGCCGCATGCGTGCTGGGAATCAACGAACCGCCGGTTACCATCAAAGTAATCGAAAAAACCATCATCGAGCACGCCTTCCGCGAAGATTGGATTCGCCCCGAGCCGCCGCTAGTAAGAAGCGGAAAACGCGTGGCCGTGGTTGGATCGGGCCCCGCCGGCCTCGCCGCCGCGCAACAGTTGAATCGCGCCGGCCACTCGGTAACGGTCTTCGAAAAAGCCGACCGCATCGGCGGATTGCTGCGCTACGGCATCCCCGATTTCAAGATGGAAAAGTGGCTGCTCGACCGCCGCATTAAGCAAATGACCGCCGAGGGCGTCGAGTTCAGAACCAATGTCCATGTGGGCCACGCCATTCCAGGTGAAGAGCTGCGTGAAGATTTCAACGCCATTCTCCTGGCCGGCGGCGCCGAACAGCCGCGCGATCTCCCGATCCCCGGCCGCAAATTGAGGGGCATCCATTTCGCGATGGATTTTCTGCCGCAGCAGAACCGGCGTGGCGCGGGCGATCAGGTCCGGGACCAGATCCTGGCCACCGGAAAGCGCGTCGTAATCATCGGCGGCGGCGATACGGGCGCGGATTGCCTGGGTACGTCGCATCGGCAGAAAGCGGCATCGGTGCATCAGTTCGAAATCATGCCCATGCCTCCGGAAGATCGCGCCACCTCAACCCCCTGGCCGTTATGGCCCTTGCAACTGCGCGTGGAAAGTTCGCATGAGGAAGGCGGCATTCGCGATTGGGCTATCGCCACTGCGTCGTTTTCAGGGGACGGTCACGTGAGTAAGCTGAACGCAATTCGCGTCGGACCAGCGCCGAGGTTCGAGCCAATCCCAGGTACCGAATTCTCTCTCGACGTAGATTTGGTCCTGCTAGCCATGGGCTTCACCGGCCCTGTCAAAACCGGACTGGTCGAGCAACTAGGCGTGAATCTAGACGCCCGCGGCAACGTCGCGACCGACGCCAACTACATGTCGTCATCACCGGGAGTATTCGCCGCCGGCGACCTGCGCCGAGGCCAATCGCTAGTAGTCTGGGCCATAGCTGAAGGCCGCCAAGCCGCCGAAGGTATCGACACCTACCTAAAAAACCGGTGACAGGATACTCATTCCCCGATTTTCGGAAGCGGGGCTCCGCAACCTCGTAGCTAGGCAATCTTTTGCGACTCAGGACAACCGGTTTGCCCGAGCCGTGATCTTCGTGAATCGTCACCCCACCAAAATCACAACTCAGCAGTATTTCTGAGCAATCCGTTACTCGCCGAAAAATCCAGAAGGGCGGGAATATGAGCCATGTTACTATTTCGTCTCACTTTGATAACTGCTCGACATTCAGCACGACATCGAGCGCTTCTCGATTCGTCGCAAAACGCTTGTTTTCGAATAGGCTGCGCGCTCTCTTGCGTATTGGTTTGTGAAATGCATTCTCCGGGGTGGATGGGTAAGGGAACCAATCATGTCGACTATTCGAAGCATAGCGCGTCGAGCCTCTGCTATTGCGGTGCTGGCATTCGCTGGCACATGTTCGGCGCAGTACCATCTCGAGACTAACTATGCCGAGCCTAATGCCGCAAACGATCGCCAGTATCTCTTCGGCGACTTGTTCGGTATCCGCTCGGCGCTTGCGGAGAAGGGAATAACCTTCAATATTGAGAACACCACGGATTCTTTTGGCGTGGTTCACGGTGGTGTTTCCGACCAGCCTGCTGCCTTTCCGCGCATCCGCGGCACCCTGGACATCGATTTCGACAAGCTGACCGGCACCCACCATGAGCTGAGCTTTCATGCAACCGGGCTCTGGCAGACCGGCAACAATATCGGCGCTCAGTTGGGGAGTTATGCGAATCCAAGTGGCCTTGACAGCGTCCATGTTCTTCGCATGGATTCCTTCTGGCTGCAGAAGCAATGGGCCGATGGCATTGTCACGGTGCGGGTCGGCCAAATGGCCGGTTGGGACTTCTTCGGCAACCAGGAGTACGGGGGATCGTATACCATCGAACCTTTGAACTACGCGCTAGGCAACATTTTCAGCAACACCTACTTAACTTACAACCCGGCAGGAGTGCCGGCAGCTTATGTGCGGCTGGACGGCTTTCGTGCGAGTGAGCGTCCCATCCGCGGGTTCTACGCCAAATCGGCCGTATTCTCCGGCAATAGAAACCCTTATCAGCAAGACACTACCGGTCTGCATTTCGTGATTGCCAACTCGCCGGTGATGGCTTCAGAAGCCGGCTTTCTCTGGGACGCGCCCGAGAGTCCCGACCAAGCTCTGCCAGCCGATCGGAAACTGTACCCCGGCATTTACCGCTTTGGCGGAATCGTGAATTACAACGGGATCTTTATCGATCCGTTAACGGGCGGAATTAACAAGGGATCGTACCTCTATTACTTCATGGCCGCGCAGGCCGTGTATCGGGCCGAAACCGGATCAAATCGAGGGCTGGACCTGACATTTGCCTACGACAACAGCCCAAATACGGTCAATCTGCAGAACTCAATGATTACAGTCGGAGGTGTGTATCACGGCATTATTCCGCGGCGAACCGTGGATGACCTTGCGTTCGGTTTCGTTTCGACGCGCACTGGCAATGCTTACAGCCAGCTCAATGAATTGCTGCTTGGATATCCGCTGGGGTGGGAAAAGGCGTATACGCTGGATTACCGCGCGCAGCTCAAACCGTGGTTCGCGGTGCAGCCGACCATCCAGTACTTTGACACCATCGAGGGCAATCCACACCGGTCGAGTGGAGTGGTCATCGGTTTGCGCACCGATGTGAGGTTCTGAGCTTCGAATCAAGGAGGTCTTGTCCAGATGCTTCTGAATGAGTGGGAAACGAAATCGTCGAGTAAAGGTGTACCCCATCGGCGTTGGCTGATCGCCTTTCTGCTGGCATTCGGCGTTCTGGTCAATTACTTCGACCGCGTGAATTTGTCGGTTGCGAAGCAGGCTCTGGAGAAGGATTTCGGAATCGGCAACGTCACTTTCGGTTACCTTTTGAGTGCCTATAACTGGACTTACGCGGCGCTGCAATTGCCAACGGGCGTACTGTTGGACCGTTTCGGCGTACAGGCGATCGGTCGGCTCAGCGCAATCCTCTGGAGTCTTGCGTGTTTCGCGGGCGCTTTTTCGCCGGGGGTCAAGGCGTTCTTTGGGTCCAGACTCTTGCTGGGGATTGGTGAAGCACCGACCTTTCCCGCGAACGCCAAGGCCACAGGAATGTGGTTCCCACGCCAGGAGCGAAGCCTGGCGACTGCCATTTTCGATTCAGCGGCTAAGTTTTCGACTGCGATCGGCACGCCGCTAATCGGTATTTTTCTTATCCATTACGGTTGGCGAACCAGCTTTGCAATGACAGGCGTTGCCAGCTTCGTGTTCTTCCTCGCGTTTTATTTCCTATACCGCAACCCGAGCGATGACAAGAAGCTCTCTGACAGCGAGCGCGAATACTTGCATCAGAACGACGCTCTGAGCGACAAGAAAGCGAAAAGTGGCGGCGCTGGACTTTTGTACTTACTCAAGAAGCGCAAAGTGCTGGGACTGGCGCTCGGTTTTGCCGCTTATAACTACTGCTTCTATCTTCTGTTGACCTGGCTGCCGAGTTACTTTACCGGCGCGCTGCACCTGGACCTGCAGGCTTCGGTATTGTACACATCCATCCCTTGGCTATTCGCCACAGCAATGGATCTCGTGGTCGGCGGCTGGCTGGTAGACGCACTGATTCGCCGCGGATTCAATGACAGCCGGGTGCGGCAGACCATTCTCATTGGAGGCATGGTGATGGGCCTGGGTCTGCTGGGGACCATCTTCACCAGAACGCCGATAACGGCCGTTTGGTGGATCAGTTTGTCGATCGGCGGTTTGGCTGCATCTGCCCCGGTTGCCTGGTCCGCTCCCTCGCTGTTAGCGCCTCACGACAGCGTCGCTAAGGTAGGTGGCATCATGAATTTCGCGAACCAAATTGCTGCCATAGCTGCGCCGATTGTTACGGGCTATCTGATTGGTTCGCGCAACGACTATTCGCGCGCGTTTGTTGCGGCCGCGATTGCCATTCTGGTTGGGATTGCCGGATATGCGTTTCTTCTCGGCAAGATCGAACGAATCCCGGATACGGAGCCGGAGGGGCAGGCCACTTAGCCACAATCAGCGCCTTTCTACGCCGCTGTGAGATGTGCTGAACGACCGGAGGCGTGAGTCTACAACTTGTTTGATGGACTCCGCAGCAGCTTGTAGGGCACCCCTTCGTCCAGCCTGTTCGCCAGGGCCGCCTCCATTCCACGGCGCCATGCAACCCGTAGCTACCTTCTGCCGATCAGCTTCGGCGATCACTGCTCGAAAGTCTTCATCTGGCCTCCCTAGATCGCCTTTCTCTGCATGGCAAGTGCCATTTGGAAGCGAAGCCCCACGTTCGAGATCGCACTCGATTGCCTGTCGACTAATTGACTCTTCGTCACTTGATTAGACGTAAGCGCCTGTGAGATTATTCGTTCGAAGTGGCCTCGTGATTGCTACTTGTGTCTAAGACCAATGGAGGAGCGATGAACCGCAAGACGAATCGAGAGCTTGAAGACCTATGCATCAACACCATCCGAATACTTTCGGCTGATGCAGTCCAGAATGCGAATTCCGGGCACCCCGGCTTGCCGATGGGTGCAGCCGCAATGGCTTTCGCTCTTTGGACCAGGTTCCTCAAATACAATCCGAGGAATCCGCAATGGTTCAACCGCGATCGATTCGTTCTATCCGCGGGGCATGGCTCCATGCTGTTGTACAGCTTGCTGTACTTGACCGGTTATGACCTTCCGCTCGACGAGATCAAACGCTTCAGACAATGGGGCAGCCGGACGCCTGGACATCCGGAGCGCGGCCTGACGCCTGGCGTGGAGGTCAGCACGGGACCGCTTGGGCAAGGCTTCGCCAATGGAGTCGGAATGGCGATCGCCGAGGCATGGTTAGCTGCGCGTTATAACCGTCCCGGACATAAGATCGTGGATCACTACACGTACGCTATCTGCGGCGATGGCGACCTGATGGAGGGCATCAGTCAGGAGGCTGCGTCGCTGGCCGGACATCTGCGCTTGGGCAAAATAATCTATCTCTACGATCAAAATCATATTTCGCTCGCCGGGGCCACTGGAATTGACTTCACCGAAGACGTTAAGAAGCGGTTCGATGCATGCGGCTGGCATACGCGCGCCGTGCCGGATGGCAACGACACCGAAGATGTCGCACACGCCATTGAGGAAGCCCAAGCGGAAGATGAAAGACCGTCCTTGATCCTGGTGCGGACTCATATCGGCTACGGCAGCCCGCACAAGCAGGACAACTTCAGCGCGCATGGGGACCCGCTGGGCGAAGAGGAATTACAGGCCACCAAGAAGGCTCTGGGATGGCCGACCATGGACAAGTTCTACTTGCCGCAGGATTCCGTAGAGTTTTTTCGGCAGGCGATTCCTGACGGTGCGCAACTCGAGGATGAGTGGAAGAAACGGTTCGATGCATATACGCAAGCGTTTCCAAAGGAAGCTGCTGAGTTCGAGCTTATAATCAGCGGCCAGCTCCCTGAAGATTGGAGCGTCGATCTTCCCAAATGGAAACCTACGGACAAACCGGCCGCTACCAGGGCGGCGGGCGGCGAAGCAATTAATGCCCTTGCCAAACACATTCCCAACCTCGCCGGCGGATCAGCGGACCTGAATCCGTCCACCAGGACCGCACTGAAGGGGTTGGGAGATTTCCAGGCACCAGAGTTGTCGGGGCCAGGAACCCTGGGCGCCGTCGGCGGCGAATGGAGCTATGCGGGCCGGAACGTCGCATTCGGCGTTCGTGAACACGCCATGGGCGCGGCGGTGAATGGGATGGCCGCACATGGCGGTGTGCTGCCGTTTAGCGCGACATTTCTAACGTTTTCCGACTACATGAAACCTGCCATCCGGCTGGGAGCGTTGAGCGGCCTCAAAGCTATTTACGTATTTACGCACGATAGCATTGGACTTGGAGAGGACGGCCCCACTCATCAACCAATCGAGCAACTCGCCGGTCTCCGCGCGATCCCGCACCTTACGGTCATCCGTCCCGCCGATTCCACCGAAACCACGGAAGCCTGGGCATTTGCTGTTCAGCATAACGGCCCAACGTTGATGGCGTTCACGCGCCAGGCGGTTCCCGAACTCGATCGCAGCAACGCGAAAGATCCTGGCGTCGCACAGGGCGCCTATGTACTCGCCGAAGCCGACGGTGGTGTGCCGGATGTCATCCTGATCGGCACCGGGTCTGAGGTGAGTCTCTGCGTGACCGCACGTGAGAGGTTAAAGAGCCATGGAGTGAAGGCGCGCGTGGTTAGCATGCCGAGTTGGAACCTGTTCGAAAGCCAGGCTGAGTCCTATCGCGAAAGCGTTCTTCCGCGAGGAATCAAAAAGCGCGTCACCGTTGAGGCGGCCTCTACGATGGGTTGGTCCCGCTGGGCCGGCGACGAGGGAATCGTTATCGGGATCGATCGCTTCGGGGCGTCGGCGCCGGGGCCGGAAGTTCTTGAACATCTGGGATTCACGGCGGAACACGTCACCGCGGCCGCCCTACGTGTCTTGGGCAGGAGTGACGAAGCAGATCGGGAGTACAAAGTCGAGACTGCGCTAGTGCCAGCGTAGGCCGCTGGAATCGAATTGTAAGTCGAAATCCTTGGGAGGTGGTGCCCAAGCAACTCTGTCCTATCTTTGGTGGAAAGCGCCTTCTCGCCCACGCGCTGGATCACCCGGATCCGGTGTTCCGTGGGTTTCGGAACCCGCTGCGCGCGCCATTGATACATTGGTCCGCGAAGGCATCGAGCTGGCGTGGCTGGGCCAGTTACGGCATTGCGCGCCGCACTCGCGCCGCTCAATGGAGCTGACTAAAAACGAATCCGTGCGCTTTGGCGTTCGTATGGCATTCAAAGCACGAGGTCCCGGAGTCGTGAACGGCATCCTGCAGTTGGTCGTTACCCATGAACCGTTCGAATCGCCATCCTCCCGTGCTTTTGTAGAGGCGCGAATCTTTGATCATCACGTCGACTCTTCGGCGTTCGCCTTCGAAGATGATCCCGTTCTTCTGTTGGGCTTCGCGCAATTCGTACACAATTATCGAGCCATCGGCGAAGTCGCCGGACGCATAGCCCTCGGTTGCCTTTTGATTCGCAAAAATGTGGTGCATTCCTTGTTCGCTCTCTGGAAGCGAACCGCCGGGTAGGATGACTCCGGTCCCCACATGAACCCAGCGTCGAAAGTTGTCGGGGTATTGCACAGATTCAGCCCCGTACAAGACGCTCAGTAATAGTGCGGCCAAAGTGAGCAGTATCGCGGCGCTCCGGCGGAAGTAACTCTGGTGGGGATTGGAAGTGTGAGTTGGCATGAGCCCATTCTTCCAAGTAACCACGGGCCCGTATTGGAAAAAATTCAACTCTCAATGGATGCGAGGTCTGATTCGGGCATCGCGCGGCTATATTCGACAGGGGTGATGCCGGCGAATGCACGAAAATCACGGATAAGATGTGCCTGGTCGAAGTATCCGCAATCGGCCGCAAGCTTTGCCCAGTTCACGGGCCGGCCCTTCGTAATCTGATCCAGCATCGCGCGGAACCGCCGAACGCGGCAAAACAGCTTCGGCGTGAGGCCAACGTGCTCGCGGAACAAGTGAATGAA
>Ga0187863_10003264_pt1 | contig 12033 bp, 6 predicted proteins | sample June2016WEW_11_1_FD_132975 | JGI IMG/M metagenome (GOLD analysis project Ga0187863, IMG submission 132975) | Peatland microbial communities from SPRUCE experiment site at the Marcell Experimental Forest, Minnesota, USA - June2016WEW_11_10 | ecosystem: Environmental > Terrestrial > Soil >...
ACGGCCGGCAATAATTCTCTTTTGGTCCCTGGTGCGTGGTCACGCGGATGATCCCGGCTTCCTGTCGCACCACCATGTGAAAATCTCCCGGAGCGATCAGGGCGCAGCCGGGCAGCAGCGGCTCGCCAGATGCACACTCGCGTACTGGCAGCGCCGACTTCGCGCTGAGACGGGCTGCCAGCATAGATGTGAACGTGGCTGGCATGTGCTGCGCGATGAGCAAAGGGACGGGAAAGTCCGCCGGCAAGCAAGGCAGCACCCGCGCCAACGCATCCGGCCCTCCGGTCGATACTCCGATCACTACCACTTGCGCAGGAGCAAGCAGCCGGGGCTGGGGAGAACCGGCCACGGGTGGAATCGGCGGGTTCACCTCGGAAATCAGATTACCTCGCACTCCCGGCAGCCGGCACAGCACCCGGATCTTGGGAATCAGTTCGCTCTTTATGGTTTCGGACGTGGCCGCGCCATGGAGATTGCTCGGCTTGGCTACGTAATCCGTTGCCCCAAGAGCAAGAGCATCGAGCGTGATCGACGCTCCCCGTTCCGTCAACGTACTGAACATGATGATGGGAACTCGAATGTCGATCTTGCGCAGCTCGCGCACCGTCTCCAGCCCATCCATCTCCGGCATCTCGATGTCGAGCAGGATGACGTCCGGTTTCGAAGCCGCGAACTTCGCCAGGGCGATGCGGCCGTTCCCCGCCATCCCCGCGACTTCCAGGTCAGGATCCTGCTCAATCGCCGTTGCCAGAACTTTGCGCACGACGACGGAATCATCGACGAGCAACACGCGCTTTTTCTTATTTTGCGCCACTCGCAGAACCCTCGTTCAAGACAGGGAATCGCAGGGATCGCCTACGACGATGCCTGCGCCGCCCACGCTTTCGGGCGTTGCTTTTCACCGGCGCCGGTTTCGCCGCCTTCGCTCAATTTGAACTGCTCGACCAGGGTGCGGAGCGCGGTTGCCATTTCCGTCAGTTGTTGCGCGGCTTTCAGCGTATCTTGCGCTCCGCGAGTCGTGCTCTCGGCTGCGGTGGCCACTCCCTGAATATTCTGCGAAATCTCGCCCGACCCTTTGGCTGCTTCCTGAACATTGCGCGACATCTCGTTGGTGGTGGCGCTCTGTTCCTCGACGGCGGTCGCGATCGTTCCCGAAATGTCGTTGATCTGGTTGATGATGCCGGTAATGCTGCCGATCGCCTCCACCGCCCGCTTGGTATCGTCCTGAATGGCAGTGATTTTCTGACTGATATCCTCCGTCGCCTTGGCCGTTTGCTTGGCGAGTTCCTTGACCTCGTTGGCCACCACCGCGAAGCCCTTGCCCGCCTCCCCGGCCCGCGCGGCCTCGATGGTCGCGTTGAGCGCGAGCAGATTCGTTTGCTGCGCAATCGACGTGATGACCTTGATCACCTGCCCGATTTCCGCGCTCGACTCTCCCAGTTTGGCGACAGTCGCATTGGCGCCGTTTGCGGTTCGCACCGCTTCGGCAGCCACCTTTGCCGCCTCGCCGGCATTGCTCGAAATACTCTGCACAGTCGACGTCATCTCCTCCGCACCGGTGGCTACGCTGTTCAGATTCGTCGTCACCTGCTGGGTCGCAGTGGCGACCGTGTTCGCCTGCGCCGATGTTTCCTCGGCATTGCTGCTCATCTGCTGGCTCGTCGCTGCCAGTTGCTGCGACGAACTCAGCAGCGCATTGGCATCCTCCGCGATCGATTGCATGCTGTCTTGCAGCGTGTCGGCCGTTTTGTTGGTCGCCGAACCCACCCCGGCCAGCCCTTCGATGCAGGCGTTCAGGTTGTTCTTGATGGTGTTGAAGTCACCGTTGTACACCTCCGTGATCTTCACCCGCCGATTCGAATCGGCAACGCGGCGGGTATAGTCGTTGGCGGCCATTGCCTGCAGCACTTCCTTCGCTTCCGTCAGGCCGCTCGATATATCGTCGACATACTTGGCAGCCACATTCAACGGGCCGATCACTGCATCCAGCGTGCTGTTGACGCCCTCGACGACCTTGCGGTAATCCCCCTGGTGTTTGTTCGCGTCGGCGCGTGTGGCCAGCTTCCCATCGACCGCAGCCTGCGCCAGCATCATGGCATCGGCCATCATGGCGTTGACCGCCAGCTTCTGCGGAGTTACGTCCGTGGCATACTTCACAACCTTGCAGGGCTTGCCGTTCAGATCAAGGATCGGATTATAGGAAGCCTGGATCCAGACTTCCCGTCCCCCTTTTCCGATTCGCTTGTATTCGGAAGCCTGATGCTCGCCGCGTCGCAGCTTGGTCCAGAAATCCGCGTACTCTGCGCTGTGCCGGTAGCTCTCCTCGACGAAGAGGCTGTGGTGTTTGCCTTTGATTTCGTCCAGCGTGTAGCCGAGTGTCCGCAGAAAGTTGTCGTTGGCCGTGATCACCATGCCTTCCATGTTGAACTCGATCACCGCCTGCGACTTGCTAATGGCCGCAATCTGGCCTTCGTAGTCGGCGTTGATCTGCTTCCGCCGCGTGATGTCGGTGGCGTACTTGACGACCTTGAAGGGAACGCCGTTCAGATCGAGGATGGGATTGTAGGAGGCCTGAATCCATACTTCTTTTCCTCCCTTGCCGATGCGCTTGTATTCGCCCGTGTCATATTCGCCGCGCTTGAGCTTGCTCCAGAATTCCCTGTAGGCCGGACTTTGACGCTGCGTTTCTTCGACAAACATAGCGTGGTTCTTGCCCTTGATTTCGTCCAGCCTGTAATCCATGGCGTGCAGGAGGTTTTCGTTGGCCGTGAGGATGGTTCCGTCCATCTTGAACTCGGCAACCGCCATCGTATTGCTGATGGCGGAGCTGGCCATCATCTGCTGGGTGATGTCTCGGAGATAATTGACCACCTTGTAGGGCTTGCCGCTGCTGTCGAGGATGGGATTGTAGGAATACTGGATCCAGATTTCTTTTCCTTCCTTGGTGGCGCGCTTGCCCTCGCCATTGCAGGCTTCCCCGCTCCGTAACTTGTCCCAAAGTTCCTTTTGCAACACTTTGTATTCCGGATCTCGCCGCGTGGACTCGTCCACGAAGACGCTCAGGTGCTTGCCCAGCAGCTCTTCGCGAGTGTGGCCGAAGAGTTTTTCGAAATGCCGGTTTACGTCGACCACGATGCCGTTCATGTCGTAGTGACTGACGGGCTGCGCTCTGCCGATCGCCGCCACCTGGGCCGCGAAGTCCTTGTTCTCGGCCTCCAATCGCATCTTCTCGGTGACGATGTCCCACGTCACCATGCAACCCATGTACTTGGCCTGCGCGTCGAAGAGCGGGCTGATCTGCAGGTTGAACGTCTCGGTGCCCAGCCGGATGTTGGCCTGGTGAGGCAGGTTCTTGAGATCCGACAGGATCTGGCGGGGAAGGGCCGGATTCTTGTGAAAGATATCGATCGACTTCCCCACGATTTCTTCCACTTTGCAGGGCAGCAGGTGAGCCACTTTCGCCAGGGTTCGCCGCGACGTCTCGTTCATATATCGAATCACCAGGCTGGCGTCGGCCCGCATTACGTTGATCGGCGCATTTTCCACGATCTGCTGGAAGGTATGGGCATCGTTCCGGTTCGTCCGTGGCTGGCTGGGTGGGGATGCTTTCCTTCCGCGTCCGCTGTTCATTCCATTTCTCCTTGAGCCACTCCACTCTCTGGTGGGGGCAAGTTTGATTTCAGAATTCGCGATTGCCATCGGGCGCTTTCAGGTCGCTCAGGTCCACCACCCGGTCGATGTCGAGTGCCAGCAGCAGGCGTCCGGAAAGCTTGTAAACCCCGCTGACCACTTCGCGGGGGAAGCCTTGCAGTATTTCCGGCGGGCGCTCGAGTGCCTCTTCTTCGACTTCGATGACGTCCCCGATCTCGTCCACCAGCAGGCTGACCGCGCCGTCGTCAGTGCGTACGACCACGTTCATGGGCAGTTGACCCTTCGGCCGCTCCGGCAGACCGAGGCGGCGCCGCAAGTCGATGGCGGAGACAATCTGCCCCCGCAGGTTGATCAGCCCGCGGACCACATCCGGTGCCAGAGGCACGCGCGTCATCTCCTGATGCAGGATGACCTCCTGCACCTTTGGCACCGGAGTCCCAAACACATGGCCATCGAGGAAGAACGTGCAGAACTGCTGTGAAGCGCCCATGACTCTCGTTCTCCTACACTCGTGCCCGCGATTCCGCCATGCCGGGGATCAGGTCGCGTACGAGGCTTGGCACATCGAGCAGGTCCGTCACGCGCTTCTGAATGACCGAGGAGCCAAGCACGCCTCTGCGCTCGGCGGGATTCTGCACCACCAGCGTCTCGTCGACGATATCGACGATGCGATCCACAACCAGTCCCACGCTCCGGCCGGCCTCGGAATACACCACCACTTGCAGGTGGTCTTCCGGAGGAGCCGCAGCCGTTTCCATTCCTGTCGCAGCGAGCGCCGGGGAGAGTCGAATGAGCGGCATAATCCGGCCGCGGTACTGCGTCACCTCCTGCGGACCAGCCATTTCAATCGCACTGGCAGGAAATTCCTCGAGACGCGCGACCTGCGATAGAGGGATCGCCATCCGCCCCCGGTCGCCGCATTGCACCAGCAGCAGAGTTTGGCGGTGCATCTGCGAGTCGTCCCGCTTGCCCGCTTTCTCTTTTTCGGCGAGCGCCGACTCGCGCGCTTCGGAAATCACTTGCGCCCTCTGGGCTAGCCCGAGAATGTCCAGAATGAGCGCCACCCGGCCATCCCCCATGATCGTCGCGCCGGAATAGGCGCTGATCCCCTTCAACTGCTTGCCCATGGGTTTGACGACGATCTCTTCCGTATCCGTAATCTCGTCGACCACCAGGCCAAACTCTCGGCCGTCGGCCTGCACCACCACGATATTGGTCGGGCTGTCGGTCCCCAAATCTTTGACGGGGGCGTGCTCAATCCGAAGCTCGCGGTTCAGGTAAACCAGCGGCAGCAACCGCCCCCGCAGACGGTGCACGGGAACTCCATGCACCGTCTCAATCCCCTTGCCGCCTTCTCCCGCCTCCAGGCGGACCAGTTCCAGCAGGCTGACTTGCGGGATGGCGAAGCGCTCGCCTCCAGAGGTCACCATCAGAGCGGGAATAATCGCCAGGGTCAGGGGAATCTTGATCTTTACCGTCGTGCCCTTCGTTACCGTGGACTGGATGTCGACGGCGCCGCCAATCTTTTCGACGTTGGTCTTCACCACGTCCATGCCTACGCCTCGTCCGGAAACATTCGTGATCTTCTCGGCTGTCGAGAATCCTGGCAGGAAGATCAAGTTGAAGATGTCCCGGTCGGACATGCGCGCCAGCTGCTGCGCCGAAACCAGACCCCGCTCGATCGCCTTTTGCCGGATACGCTCTCCATTCAGTCCCGCGCCGTCATCACTGATTTCGATATTGACCTGCCCGCCTTCGTGGAAAGCCCGGAGTTTCAGCACGCCCGACGCCTCTTTTCCCGCCTGCTTCCGCGCCTCCGGCAGCTCGATTCCATGATCGACGGAGTTGCGCACCAGGTGCGTCAGCGGATCCTTGATCGCTTCGATAATCGTCCGGTCCAGTTCGGTGTCCTGCCCCTCCATTTCGAGACGCACGTCTTTGCCGCAGCTGAGAGCCACATCGCGGACCATCCGCGGAAACTTGTTCCAGACATTGCCGATCGGCTGCATCCGGGTCTTCATGACCTCTTCCTGCAGCTCGGTGGCGATCAGGTTCATGCGCTGGGAAACCGCTTGAAACCCGGCATCCTGCGTGGTGTTGGAGAACTGCAGCAACTGGTTCCGGGCCAGCACCAACTCACCAACCAGGTTCATGAGCCGGTCGAGAAGATTGACTCCCACTCGGATCGTTTCCACCGCGGCATCCGTGTCGCGGGGCTGCGCAGCCTGCGGCGCAACCACGGCCTCTTCGTTACGTCCTCCCGATGCCGGTGCATCCGCATTCTGCGCAACATCCACCGGAGAAACATTTGCCGGAGGAAGATTCGCTCGGCCACTTTGCAACTGAGTCAAATGTGCGATGAGGGCCGCATAGTCGTCGTCTCCGTCTTGTCCTGAAGCCTCAATTTTGGCCAGCATGCTGCGCACTGCGTCGACCATGGCCAGCAACCCGCTGGTGATTTCCGCATTCAGCGTCAGCTCGCCATCCCGCAGCCGAGACAACAGGTTCTCTCCTGCGTGCGCCAGCTTTTCGAGGCGCGCGAAGGCGAGAAACCCGCAGGTCCCCTTGATGGTATGGATGGTCCGGAAAATTCTGGCCAGCAGTTCCGTGGACGAAGGCGCGCCCTCCAGCTTCACCAAATCCTGGTCCAGGCGATCCAGGTTCTCCGCGCTCTCGATAAGAAAATCCTTAACGATTTCGTCCATGCTCCAGGACTCCTGCCATCGCGCTTGCAACCAGGGGTCCGAGTGGGAAAGAGGAAATGCGCAAAGGGTCGTCCCCTGGGATCGCGAAGGCAGTAGGATCATCGGCTCCGAACACCGCAACTTGAATCCCGCTAAGGCCGGAGCCGTTTCTTAGCTGGACAGGAGATCCTTCGTCCTACTCCGCTTGAAGCCGCTCTCCGCCCCTCGTACACTTAGAGAATGCATGTCCACGCTCATGGCGCGGGAGGCCCGACGAAGGTCCTGAAGATTTCGTTGGCGGTGACCCTGGCTTACATTGCGTTACTGGTCGTGGCCGGCATTCGTGCCCACTCTCTGGCGCTGCTCTCGGAAGCCGGGCACAATCTCTCGGATTTTCTCGCCCTGCTGCTGTCCCTGGTCGCCGTCTATTTTCAGTCGCGCCCTGCGAGTTCGACCAAGACCTTCGGCTATCACCGGGCCGGAGTGCTGGCCGCTCTGGTCAATGCGAGCTCTCTTGTCGTGGTGTCATTCTTCATCCTGTATGAGGCCTTCCGTAGGCTGCAGCATCCCGAGCACGTGCAGGCCAGCACGATGATGTGGGTCGCCGGCGCGGGCGTCGTCATGAATGGAGTCATCGCGCTGCTCCTCTATCGCTCCGGCGGTGATGTCAACATCCGCAGTGCCTTGCTGCACGAAGTGGGCGACACGCTCTCGACCGCCGCGGTCATCGCCGGTGGCTGGATGATTCTGGTCACGGGTAACTACTGGATCGATTCGGCGCTGTCCGTGGGAATTGGCGTACTAATTTTGTGGTCGGGGTTCGGCATCGTCCGCGAGACGCTGAACATCCTGCTGGAAGGAACGCCCCGCGGGATGAAGCTGGAAAAAATCGAGTCCACGATCCGCGAAGTTGAAGGTGTCAACGACGTGCACGACTTGCACGTTTGGAGTATCGGGAGCGAGACCCATGCGCTCTCTTGTCACATCTCGATCGCCGATATCCCGCCCTCGGTCAGCGAGCGAATCCTGCGCGACGTGAAAGACCGTTTACTCCACGGCTTTCGCATCGACCATACGACCATCCAGTTTGAACACGTCGTCTGCGAAACCGCCCATGGCTGCGTGATTCCGGTGGTCGAAAGCGAAGAGCACCATCATCACCACAGCCACTGACAGTCGTCGCAACTAGGATTGCTGGTTAGAGTAAATCTCCCTTACCCGCTCGATGGTATCCGTATCCTCCGCCAACTTGTCCGGCCGCAGCCGCACAATCCTCGGAAAGCGCAGCGCATATCCGCTTTCGTGCCTGTCGGACTGCATCATGTTATTGAATGCCACTTCGAGAACGATCTTTGGTTCTACCACCCGCCGGAATCCCTGATCTTCAACCGTGTGCTCGACGAACCACTTCGTCATCTCCGCGATCTCGACATCGGTCAACCCGGAGTAAGCCTTGCCGATGTTGACCAGCCGCTCACCCTCCCACACCGCAAACGTATAGTCGCTCAGCACGCCGATCCTCTTTCCATGCCCATACTCGACGGCAGTCACCACAACATCAAGAGTCGCCAGCTCCCGCTTCATCTTGAGCCACGACTTCCCGCGCTTTCCGGGAGTGTAGGGCGATTCGAGATCCTTGATCATCAATCCTTCATTCCCACGCTCCCGCGCAGCCACAAACAGCCGCTCCAAATCGTCGGCCGAAGCAGCTCGAAAGACAGGAGCGCGAATGAGGCGAGTTTCCAGACCAGGCTCTTCTTTTTCGGGCGAGGTGTCGAAGGCAAGCAAGCCCTGGGCTTTACCCTGTGATTCTCTGTGTTGAGGCTCTTTTCGTGGCGAAGACAGCAGACCATCCAGAATCCCAGCCCGCTCTCGCAGAGGGCGGTCGATCACCAGTTCTCCGTTCGCATACAAGATGTCAAACACCAGGAATGCGACCGGGACCTCCCTGAGCATCTTCTCGCTGACCTTCTTTCTCCCGAGCCGCTGCTGCAAAACGCTGAACGGCCGCGCCGATCCCGGATTCTCAGCCTTCGCCTCGCCCGTCTCCGACGCTGGCCCATCGGCAATCGCACTTTCCACCTTCACCGGATATTCCCACGCCACAATTTCTCCATCGAGAATCGCATCCTGCGGAAGCCCCGCCAGAGCCGCCGGCAATTCCGGAAACGACTCGGTAATCTCATCCCGCGTGCGCGAAAAAATCTTAACCTCCTCACCGGAGACATGCGCCTGCGCCCGGATGCCATCGTACTTATCCTCGACCGCAGCCTCGGAGAAATAACTCAACCCTTCTTCCGTCGATTCCACCGGACTCGCCAGCATGAATCCCAGCGGATGAAACAACCGCATCCGCGCCTCATCCAGCCGCCCCAGCGCAGCCAGGCGCAAAGTCCCGCCGATGTCTCCGAGAAGCATGTTGGCCCGCTGCACCTCAGGGAGCGTGCTGCCGTACGCCTTCGCAATTGCTTCTTCGACCAGGCTCTCCTTTAATCCGATCCGCAAATCGCCAGTCATGATCTTCACGATGTACTTGGCCTCCAGCGGGGTAGCGCGCGACAGTAAGTCGCGTACGATCCCAGCTTTTTCTGCCGCTCCTCGCGTCGAAGCAATCTGCCGAAATGTCCGCTCCACTTCGAGCACATCGAGACCCTGGTTGGTCCGCTCGGGAAGCACGTCGCCCGCAACCGCTCCCAGATCGCCCAGCCGCCGGTATGCCGCCGTGATCTCGCTCTCTTCCTTGCCTGCGAGTTCGGCGACAATCCGCCACAACCAGCGCCCGCCAACCTGCAGCGTCGTCTCTTCCCAGACGGGAAACGGCCGTCCGGAGAGAAACACGGCAGACACCGCAGCCTCGTCCGCCGTCCGGGACTTGAAATAGTCGGCGACCAGAGACGTCTTCTGCAGCTTCTTCGTCGTAGCCGCGATTGCTTCGCAAGTTGTGGCCAATGCCTGCATGCGTGAAGGTGGCTCTTTCCTCCCCTAAATACCTGTTTTGTAACCAGTTAGACCGCAACTCCCATGCTCTGACCGACGCATCCCCTGTGGTAACCTAGAAGGTGCGTCTTGCCCCGCGAAGGAGCATCCAATAGTCGTGCGCCGTTTTCTACACTATCTCCGATTTCTCGCCGCTGTTCAGCTTCTCCCCGCCCTTGAGAGCGGAGAAGAAACTCTTGTCGGCGGCCAAGCCGTGCTCGAAGGCGTTATGATGCGCTCTCCTCACGCTTGGGCCATCGCCTGCCGCAAGCCTTCCGGCGAGGTCGTTACCATGACCGAGCCCCTCGAGCGCCCTTCCGAGAAGCATACATGGATGGCATGGCCGATCGTGCGTGGCGTGATGACTCTCGGCTATGCCATGACTCTGGGCTACCGCGCTCTCCGCTTTTCCGCCAACGTAGCCATCGAAGACATCATGGACGAAGGCACCGAGAAGCATGTGGCGACGGCCGCCTCGACCGTCCCGCCAGCGCAAAGCGCGGCGGCAACGTCCAAACCCACAGGCCGCGAAAAAGCCGCGTCCATTAGCAGCTGGCTGGCAGCGGTGAATATCGTAATCTCTATCGCCTTCTTCATCTTCATGTACAAGTACATTCCGTTGCTGGCGGCAACGGAGCTCAAGAAACTCGACCCCGCCCTTGGTGGACGCGTCATCTTCAATCTCATCGATGGCGGCATCCGATTGCTACTGTTCTTGCTCTTCATCTGGGGCGTTTCGCTCTGGAAAGATATCCGCCGGGTCTATGAATATCACGGAGCGGAACACAAGACGGTGTTTGCATTTGAAGATGGGAAGCCTCTTGAAACTGCGGAAGTGCAAAAGTATTCGACGTTCCATCCCCGCTGCGGTACCAGCTTTCTGATGACCGTAATGTTGATCTCGATCGGTTTCTACATGCTGATCCCCTACACTACGTTCTGGGCGCGCTTCGCTTCCCGTATCGTGCTGCTGCCGTTCATTGCCGGAGTTTCCTACGAGATCATCCGCTTTGCCGCCAAGCATCGTGGATCGCTCTTCGCGCTCATGACCGCACCAGGCCTGTGGCTGCAACGCATCACGACCAAGCCTCCATCCGACGAACAGGCGCAGTGCGCCATTGTTGCCCTCGATAAAGCGATGTCCCTCGAAAAAGAGCGTGGCGGCGAACTAGTGATTGCGTAGGGGGCGTCGGTCGTCGGCAATCCCAGAGTCCGATCCGACCAAAATGGAACTGCCTATGACTGTATTTCTTTAATCCCGCATTCTTTGCAACCTTCCTGGCATAACGTCTTACTCGGAGGGATTATGAACGCGTGGTCTTCCGAGACTTGAGTGTGTGGCAGCAGTCGATAGAATTGGCCTTGCAGGTGTACCGTGGGACGGAAGCATTTCCGGGGCATGAGCCATACGGGCTCACACAGCAGATACGTGGGGCTGCCGTTTCGGTGCCAAGCGACATTGCCGAAGGCAAAGGGCACAGATCAGACAAAGAATTTCGACGATTCCTCTTTCATGCCCGAGGATCGCTGATGGAGCTTGAAACACAGATACTACTTGCCGGCAAGCTACAATATCTCTCGGCAGAGCAATCGCAGCATCTGCAAGCTTTAGCGACGCAAGTAGGAAGAGGGTTTGCAGGTTTGCTCAACTCACTGACGGCCGTCGCCTAGAGGCGCTGGCGCGAGTAAGCCGACGACCGACGACTGTTATGTTCGAACGCCTAGACCAAATCGAAGCCCGCTACGAAGAGCTTACCAACGCTCTCGCCTCGCCGGATATCGTCAACGACTCGGCGAAATACCAGAAGACTGCCAAAGCGCACGCCGAAATCACGCCGATCGTCGAGAAATATCGCGAATACAAAGATCTGACCAAGGGCATCTCCGACAGCAAGGCCATGCTGCTCGACGAAAAAGATCCCGAAATGCGCGCGTATGCGCAGGAAGAACTCGACAAGCTGCAGGCGCGCGTTACTTCCGTCGAAGAAGAACTGAAAGTCCTGCTGCTTCCCAAGGATCCCAACGACGAGAAGAACATTATTCTCGAAATCCGCGCCGGTACCGGCGGTGACGAGGCCACTCTTTTCGCCGCCGAGATCTTCCGCATGTATACGCGCTATGCCGAAACGCAGCGCTGGAAGGTTGAGGTTTTGTCGTCGTCCGATTCGTCGGCCGGTGGTTTGAAAGAAGTCATCGCCATCATCGAAGGCAACCGGGTCTTTTCTCAGCTGAAGTACGAAAGTGGAGTTCACCGCGTGCAGCGCGTTCCCGCCACCGAGCAGCAAGGCCGCGTTCACACTTCGGCCGTCACCGTTGCGGTTCTTCCCGAAGCCGAAGATGTCGACATCAAGATCGAAGCCAAAGATCTGCGCATCGACACGTTCTGTTCCTCCGGTCCCGGCGGCCAGTCCGTGAATACGACGTATTCTGCGGTACGCATCACGCACATTCCCACGAATACGGTCGTCAGCTGCCAGGACGAGAAGTCGCAGATCAAGAACCGCGAAAAAGGCATGCGCGTGCTGCGCTCCCGTTTGTACGAGATCGAAATGGAGAAGCAGCAGCAAGCCCTCGCGAAAGAACGCAAAGCGATGGTCGGCTCCGGCGACCGCAGCGAAAAGATTCGCACCTACAACTTTCCGCAGAACCGCCTCACCGATCACCGCATCGGATTTACCATCCATCAGCTCGAAGCTGTAATGGATGGCAAGCTGCAGCCGCT
>Ga0187863_10003266_pt1 | contig 12030 bp, 8 predicted proteins | sample June2016WEW_11_1_FD_132975 | JGI IMG/M metagenome (GOLD analysis project Ga0187863, IMG submission 132975) | Peatland microbial communities from SPRUCE experiment site at the Marcell Experimental Forest, Minnesota, USA - June2016WEW_11_10 | ecosystem: Environmental > Terrestrial > Soil >...
GGTCCACACCTGCAACGGGGGCGGATCGTGTTAGCCTTTGAGACGCATGAGCGATTCTCGGACTCCTTCAGTTGATCTTCAGGCGATGGCTCGGCAGGTGATGCTGGCGCGCGGCTTTGAACCCAATTTTCCTCCGGAGGCGCAGCAGCAATTGGCTGCAATCAAGGCACATCCACCAGCCCTCATGCCTTCGGAGAAGGTGCGCGATCTCCGCGGGCTGCTTTGGTCTTCGATTGACAACGATACTTCGAAGGATCTTGACCAGATCGAGGTCGCCGAGCGATTGCCCGATGGCGGCACAAAAGTGATGATCGGCATCGCTGACGTGGATGCATTCGTCGCCAAGGATTCTCCCATCGATCAACACGCGGAGAGGGAGGCGACCACGGTTTATACGGGGGTCAGCATTTTTCCTATGCTACCGGTGGAACTGTCGACCGGCGCGTCGTCATTGTTGCCGGATGTGGACAGGCCTGCGGTGGTTACGGAATTCGTGGTCGATGGCAAGGGTGCGCTCGGCTCGAGCACCGTGTATCGGGCGCTGGTGCGCAACAAGGCGCAGCTTACGTATAACGCGGTTGGAGCCTGGCTGGAGGGCACGGGCGCGGCTCCGCCGAAAGTTGCGGCGTCTGCTGAGTTGCAGGCTCAGCTCAAATCGCAGAACGAAGCAGCGCAGGCGCTGCGAAAGCTTCGCTATGAAAACGGAGCGCTGAATCTTGAGACTGAGGAAGTTATTCCTCTGCTGCTCGACGAGCAGGTAACGGGAGTGGCGACGGTGGAGAAAAATCGCGCGACGGAATTGATCGAAGACTTCATGATCGCCGCTAACGGCGTGGTCGCGCGCCTGCTCGAAAAAGTTTCTTCGCTGCGGCGCATCGTAAGAACCCCCGAGCACTGGGACGGGATTGTGCGGCTGGCAGCGGCGCAGGGAGAGAAGTTGCCGGCGCAGCCTGATTCGAAGGCGCTGAATGATTTTCTTTTGAAGCGGAAGGCGGCCGATCCCGATCACTTTGCCGACTTATCGCTGGCGACCATCAAGCTGATTGGTCCTGGCGAATATGTGCTGGAGCGGCCGGGCGATCCTACGCAGGGGCATTTTGGGCTGGCCGTGCAGGATTACACGCACTCGACCGCGCCGAATCGGCGCTTTGCCGACATTGTCACTCAGCGGCTGATCAAATCGTTGCTCGATGGGAAGCCCGGGCCTTATACGGATAATGACCTTGCCGCGATCGCCGCCAATTGCACGCAAAAGGGGGACGCGGCTCGCAAGGTTGAGCGGGATATGTCGAAGCGGCTGGCGGCCATGGCGATGATGCACCGTTTGGGCGAGACGTTCGATGCCATCGTCACGGGAGTTACTCCGAAGGGGACGTTTGTTCGCGTGCTGCAGCCGCACATGGAAGGGTTGCTGGCCGTAGGCGGGCAGGGGTTAAACGTGGGCGACAAGGTGCGTACGAAGCTGACGCGGACGGATGTGCAACATGGGTTTATTGATTTCGCGAGGGTGTAAGAAGTCTCGAACCCTGAAGTGTTGATTTTGCGAAAGTCATGGCACGGCTGAAGGAGGTTGCTGAAAGACTCGATGGCGCGTGCGTTGCTCTCCCTCAGCGGCTGAAGCCGGTGGCGAAACGAAGCCTTTTACGCAGCGGTGAACCGCTGCGCCACCCGAAAACAACAACAAAAATCGAGTCTTTTACGCGAGTTGTAGAAATCGTGCACCTTCAAAGCGAATTCAAATTGACCCACCACGCACCAAAGTATTCGTTGACAAAATGTTTACATCTGAGCGCTGGTGAGTAAACGCCCAGAACCCACGCGGGAAGCCGCTTTACTCGCCTCCGTACGGCGAAGTACGTTCGCAGGATTCTCTTGACAAGCTGATTGGCGAGTAGCAGGATTCCGGGCATCGAATTTTCCCAAAAATCCCCCCAGGAGGACCAACATGATCGTCAGAACGTTAGGCACTCTCCTTGTGGCAGCTTTGCTGGCGCTTCCTCTGGCGGCAGCAGAGGATGTCAAGCAAAACAGCGAACCGAAGGACTTTCCACAAGCGCACAATGAATGGACGGTGGTGCAACTGGAAGCGGCGATGGCCGCCGGCACTCTCACCTCCGTGGAGTTAACCAAGGAATACATCACGCGCATTATCGCCATCGACCAGAACGGTCCGGGAGTGAATGCGGTGATCGAACTGAACCCCGACGCGCTGAACATGGCGCGAAATGCGGACTTGCTGCGGAAGCACGGCATCGTGCTTGGGCCGATGCACGGCATTCCTGTGCTCCTCAAAGGAAATATCGACACCGGCGACAAGATGCAGACGACGGCAGGGTCATACGCTCTGCTGGGAAAGCCGGCGCTGATTGACTCGACGGTCGCGGAAAACCTGCGCAATGGCGGCGCGGTGATTCTGGGAAAGACGAATCTATCGGAGTGGGCTAATTTCCGCTCTTTCGAATCGATCAGCGGATGGTCGGGATGGGGCGGACAGACGAATAATCCTTATGGTATCGCTCGGAATCCGTGCGGATCGAGCGCGGGCTCAGCGGCAGGGGTGTCGTCGAACTTTACTGCGGTGTCGTTTGGGACGGAGACCGATGGCAGCATTGTGTGTCCGGCCAACGCAAATGGGGTGGTCGGCCTTAAACCCACGGTGGGTCTGACCAGCCGGGCGGGCGTGGTGCCGATTTCGCATACGCAGGATACGGTCGGGCCGCATGGGCGGCATGTATCGGACGTTGCGGTAGCGCTGGGCGTAGCGCAGAGCCGGACGTATGACGGTCGAGATCCGGCCACGGGCGGCGTCCCGCTCGGATGGCAGGGACGATTCACGCGTCCGACGAATATCCCCACCGACTATACGCAGTTCCTCAATCCTAACGGCCTGCAAGGTGCGATTCTCGGCGTGACCAGGGCGGGACTCGATGGATTCGATCCGAATTATCCGACTCCGCCGGTGGTGCTGGCGCAATTCGAAGCGGCGATCAGTGCGATGAGTGCGGCCGGCGCTACGATCGTCGACTTGGATGCGGCGGGATTTGTCTTTCCTTCGGCTACCGGCGAAACGCTGGTGTTGTGCTTCGATTTCAGAAACGACGTGCAGAAGTATTTCGCTTCGCGCGTCGGCGTACCGGTGGCGGGCAAGACATTGAATGACGCCATCAATTTCAACAATGCCCATGCCAATGAAGAGATGCCGTTCTTCAATCAGGATATTTGGACGCTAATCGCCACGATGCCGACCGGACCCGATGATCCGCAACCGGCGTTTGGCAATATGACCTACAACCAGGCGCTTGCTATCGATCAGGCCTCAGGGGTCATGGGAATTGATGCGGCGTTGAGCCAGTTCAATCTCGATGCGGTGGTGAGCGCTACCGACAATCCTGCGTGGGCGACCGACCTGCTTTATGGCGATCACTTTATTTATGGCACGTCTGGCCTGGCGGCGCCGGAGGGGTATCCGGTGATTCAGGTGCCGGCGGGGATGGCGTTTGGCGCGCCGATGGGCGTCAGCTTTTTTGGGACGGCTTTCAGCGAGCCGAAGCTGATCACTCTGGCCTCAGGGTTCGAAGCGGTCACGCGAGTGCGCGAGCACAATCTGCCGACGTTCGCGCAAACGGTGCCCTTCGACCACATTCAGGGAACGAAGCTGGTGCCGCCACAACAACAGAAGCAGTTACGCGGGAACGGAGGCGGTCAAGTAGCGCCGCAGGCCGTTGCGCCATCGGGAAAAGAAGTTAAGAAGCCGCATCATTTGTAAGTCCGCTGGTAGGTGCTGGCGCGCTCTCAGTCGATCTGATTGTGGAGGAACGGGAGGGCGCGCCTCATAAACGCGGTTATAGGTTCCACGTGGAACATTTGTACTTCCGTCACTGTACTTACTTCATCCCACCGTCCATCTCTTGATGGGCGGCGACTCGACAATGGCGCTTGGGCCGAAGAGGTCGCCATCATCTTCGTGGAATCGAACAATACCGGCGACTATGAACCCTTGCCATCGCGAGCTCGTGAGGGCATAGACTATGTTCCCGGGCTCGATCATCTCCTCAGGCTTACTCTTCTGACCGTCGAGGTAGGATGGATCTACCTCCTCGATCCTTATCCCCTTGAACCACATCCTTATTTCCAGCGCTCTAACATCCTGGAACATGATGTCGACTCTGGTAGTTGGCGTTTCATTCGACTTCCCGCTTCTGAGCAGGAGCACTCCGTGACTCATGGCGTAGCCGAAAACGCTGAAAACGCGATTTGACTCGTATACGAGTTTTGAGATCATCGCAGAAGTATACGAGGTGTCTCTCGGAGACGAGTGGAGGGATGGCGTGCTCCACAGGGACTCACCCGAGCAGACTGTTTGTCTCCTCATCTGCCAACTGGTACGCTGCTTCCGCATTGCAAATCCACGAATCGAGGCTCCAATGAAATCGTTTGTCTTCGGGCTCGTTTTTCTTCAGTTACTTTCAATCTCGTCATTGGCTGCGGAGACGGACCGCAAGCACGTCGTACTGCATCCGTCGGCTGCGCGCAGCGCGTTGCCTTTCAGTGATGGCGTTCTGGTGGGAAACACTTTTTATGTCGCTGGAACGATAGGCTTCGATGCGAACGGCAAGGTGCCGGCCACGGCAGAACAAGAGGCCAAACTCGCGATGGACGGCGTGAAGCAAGTTATCGAAAGTGAGGGGATGAGTATGGATGACTTGGTCTCAGTGCAGGTGTTCTGCACGGACCTCTCACTCTATGACACGTTCAATGGCGTCTATCGAACGTACTTTCACGATCCGTTTCCGGCTCGGGCTTTTCTTGGTGCAGCGAGTTTGGTGCGAGGCGCGCACTTCGAGGTCATGGGGATCGCGATTAAGAGGGCGAAGTAGCTGACTCGTAAATCTGTTGGAGTCGCGAGCGATGCGGCGACTCAACCGTTCTTTTTTTCCAGTTCGGCCCAGCGCTCGTAGAGGTCGTCGAGCGCTTCCTGAGCGGCGTCGAGATCGGACTGCGCAGCTACCAGGCGCGCGGCATCGGTTGCATTGCCGGGATCTTCCAGTTCTGCGCGCTTGGATTGCACCAACGTCTCGGCATCTTCCACACGCTGCTCGATCGTCGCGTATTCGCGTGCTTCGAGGTAGGAAAGCTTCTTCTTGGTTGGTGACGCAGTAGCACCCGACTGCGTCTGCGAAATCGGCGGTGTTGCGGCCTCTGCTTTTGAGCGCTGCGCCTGCCACTGCTCCCATTGCGCGTAGTCGGCAAAGGTGTTGGCTCCGCCTTTTCCGTTTAGGCCAAGGACGATGGTGGAGACACGATCGAGCATGTAGCGATCGTGGGTCACGAGAACGAGGGAGCCGGGGAAATCGATCAGACTCTCTTCCAGAATTTCGAGAGTTGGAATATCGAGGTCGTTGGTCGGTTCGTCGAGCAGGAGAATGTCTGCGGGCTGAAGCATTAGCTGGGCGATCAGGACGCGGGCGCGCTCGCCTCCGGAGAGGCGGCCGACGGGTTGACTTAGTTGCTCGCCGGTGAAGAGGAACCTTGCGGCCCATCCAGCGACGTGTATTACGCGATCGCGATAGATAACAGAATCGCCATCGGGAGCGAGGGCACGGCGAAGGGTTACGTCGGGATCGAGAGTGCGGGTTTGGTCGAAGTAGACGATGCGCAGCCAGTCGGCGCGGCGGATCTCGCCTGCGGTCGGAGAGAGATCTCCTTGTAATAAACGAAGCAGCGTGGTTTTGCCGCTGCCATTCGGGCCTACCAGACCTACACGCATTCCGGCGGTCAGGATGAAGTTGAGATTTTCGAAGAGTATTTTGGAGCCCATCTCGCATGCGACATCTTGCAGCTCGATGAGGCGTTTCGTTTTGCGGTCAGTGGCCGAGAAATCGATTTGCGCTGTGGCGGTGCGTGTTCTGACATTGAGATCGGCAAGATCGGCCATGAGTTCGCCGGCCTTGCTGATGCGAGCTTTGGATTTGCGAGTACGGGCCTTCGCGCCGCGGCGAAGCCACTCGATTTCTCCGTGAACCAGATTTTCGAGAGCTTCGTGGCGCTTGGATTGGGCGTGGAGGAATTCTTCTTTTTTCTCGAGGAAGGTGCTGTAGTTGCCCTGGACGCGGAGCGAACCTTCGGGATAGATGCGGTTGAGTTCGACCATGGCGGTGGTGACATTCTCGAGGAAATAACGATCGTGGCTGACGATTACGCTGGCGAAGGCGGCTTGCTCCAACAGATCTTCGAGCCAGGTGATTCCGGGGAGATCGAGGTGGTTGGTGGGCTCGTCGAGAAGAAGAATATCAGGATGCTGCACGAGGGCTTCGACGATAGCCAGCCGCTTTTGCCAGCCTCCAGAGAGCTCGGCGGCTCGGGCTTCTACATCTTCGAACCCTGCACGGCCGAGGGTTTCGGCGAAACGGGCTCCGCGCTCGGTGCCGGAGACGGCGGCGCGGTCGAGAGCGCTTTCTATGACTGAGCGCACAGTGGCTTCGGGATCGAAGCGCGAGTCTTGCTCGACATAAGCGAGACGGGTGCGCTTGCGGAGCGACACTTCGCCGCTGTCGGGTGCAACGTCGCCAGCGAGGATTCTTAGCAGCGTAGATTTGCCGGAGCCGTTGGGGCCGATCAGGCCGATGCGATCGCCATCAGAAATGGTGAAAGAGACGTTTTGGAAGAGCGGATTGGCGCCGAAGGCTTTGGAGATTTCCTGGGCGTTGGCTATGGGCGGCGACGTTGGCGGCAATGATTGCGATCTCCGAAAATTAGTTTCTTGATTCAGAGTATCAGTTGGACGGCGGAGCGCGGGGATTACGCGGAACCCGGGAGAGTCGCGGCGTCGGACTGAGAGCATTACCAACGGGGGACACGGAGGACCCCCAAGGGAGCCTATGCTCGCAACCAATCCAAGGAGATCTAGATGCCAGGAACGATTACATTTTGCTTTAGATCCTCGGCAGCTTGCTCGATGTTCTCTGGCTTGCCGAGATCGCGCCAATAATACTCGTCAGCTCGAAAGGCAAGGATTTTTTCTCTCTGGGCGGCGAGGCGCAAATACGTGGTGATGATGGAGAACGCGCCGTCTTCGGTCATCATGGTGAGAAGACGCGGCGAGATTACGTGAATTCCGGCGAAGGCGAGCGGCTGCAGTGGCTGGCCGCTTCGGACGAGTTCGGGCTGATTGTCGCCGGATTGGCGACCGCGAAGCTGCAGTTGGTTGTCGAACAACAAATGGCGGGAGGTAGGGCGGTCTTGCACCGCGAGCGTCGCCAGCGCCTGATTTTTGTTGTGAAATTCCACCATGCGCGCCAGGTCGATTGTGCTGAGCACATCGACGTTGTGGACGATGAAGGACGCGTCGGGGATGCGGGAATCTGCGAGAAAAAAATCCGAGGCTTTTTTCAAGCCGCCTCCGGTGTCGAGTAACACATCCTCGCGAGAAACTTCGAGATGCATGCCGAAGTCGTTTTTGTTCTTCAGGTAATCGACTACCATGTCGGCGAAGTGATGGACGTTGATGATTACGTCGGTGACTCCGAAGGCACGCAGGCGCGCGAGCGTAATCTCGAGTAGCGTCCGGCCATTGATCTCGACCAGAGCTTTGGGACGATCGTCGGTCAGCGGACGCAGCCGCGTGCCAAGACCGGCGGCCAGGATCATCGCTTTCATAGAATCGCTGCCCTCATGTCGGGCGCTCTCATGAATTCAGCTGCTCCTGTTCGCGATGATGCACGATGACGTCGAGTCCATTCTGCGCGTGCAAATGCTTGGCCAACTGCTCGGCCAGGTAGACGGAGCGGTGCTGGCCGCCAGTGCATCCGAAGGAGACCATGAGGTGCTTGAAGCCGCGACGTTGATAGGCGCTGACGCTGGCATCGACTAGCGATTGGGCGCTGGCCAGAAACTGGCGGACGCTTTCCTGCTGGTTGAGAAATTCGATCACCGGCGCGTCTTTGCCCGTGAGGGCCTTGAAACGGTCTTCGCGGCCGGGATTGGGGAGACTACGACCGTCGAAAACAAATCCGCCGCCATTGCCCGAGTCGTCTTGTGGTAGTCCACGGTGAAAGGAAAAACTGAAAATGCGCACGGTTAATGTGTCGGTTTTTCCCGGCTCGACGGTTAGGCCCTGCAACTTCTCCGACGCCACCATACTCTTGAAAGCTTCCATCAGCGCGGGAAGTGCTACCGGCAGTTCGACATTGTGCAACAGCCAGCGCAGATTTTTCAGCGCGTAGGGCACGCTTTGCAGGAAATGCTCTTTGCGTTCGTAGAAGCCACGAAAACCATACGCACCCAGGGCTTGCATGATACGCACGTAGACGTATGGGTAATAAAAGTGCATGAAGACTGCGCGATCGAGATCGAGGAAGCCGGCAAGGCTGTCGAGATAATGATCGAGCAGCTGCTGGCGCAGAACGGGGGGCAGGTCCGCCTTCGCGTCATATAGAAGAGAGGCAATGTCGTATTGCAGAGCGCCTTTGCGGCCTCCTTGATAATCGAGAAAAAACGGAAGACCGTCGCGCAACATGATGTTGCGGGATTGGAAATCGCGGTAGAGAAAGAAGTCGCGGCTGGCGCTAAGGAGGAATTTTGTGAGGCGGCTGAAATCGTCTTCGAGCGCCTGCTCGTTGAATGGAATGCCAGCTAGCCTCAAAAAATAGTATTTAAAATAATTCAAATCCCAGGCTATGGATTGGCGATCGAAACTGGCGCGCGGATAACATACTTTGTAATTCAGGTCGCGACCAGCCTCGACCTGAAAGCGCGGCAACACGGCTACCACCTGGCGATAGGCAGCGACGGCTTCGGGCGCAATGGTCGCGCCTTGACGATGCTCGGAGAGGAATTCAAACAGGGTGGTGTCGCCGAGATCTTCTTCCAGATAAGCGCCCTGTGTTAGATCTTCGCCATAAATCTCGGGCACCGGCAAGTCGTGGCGGCGGAAGTGACGGGAGAATTCGAGGAAGGCGATATTCTCTTCGCGGACACCGTAGAGAATGCCTATGGCGCTGAGTTTATCGCTAGAGAGGCGAATGATTTTGCGGCCCGAACCGCCAAGTTGGCCTTGCAGCGGCTGCACTCGCTCGACGGGCGTGTGAAAATGGCGATCAAAAAGTATTTTGAGAACTTCCATGAAGGTGAGTTTTGGACGGCTTGTTGCCGTGATAAAGATAACACTTGGAATTGCTGCGGGGCGGGAGGAGAAAGCTGCTGGGATCGCAGCGGAGGCTTAGGCAGCCGCTTCGGACATCAGTTTTCTGTCTTTATCTTTATCCAAATCCAACGTTGCAGTTTCTTTGGCCCCGGTGTGTTGCAACAACTGGATAGCCCAATTCGTCTTTGCGGCTTCGGCGCAGGATATGTAGATGAGGGCACCGCGGCGGTGGAGCTGGCCTTCGAAGCGCTCGGCTTCGAACTCGGGAAAGCCCAAGGCCACAAGTGTTCTCGAACTGGCGCACAAGGCAGGCGAATCCATGCCCGCCATCATGGCATGAAAAAAGGGCCGGGAGCGGGCGAAGAAGCCTACGGTGGGGATCAAGACGGCGCCGAACTTGGAGAGCCAACCGATCATCCCGGCACTCGGGGTCGGCTTTCGCTCGGGATCGAGAATGCGGGCGTCGCGCACGACGGTGGAAATGGGATGAGTAGGGGAAAGCATGACACAGATGTCTTCATTGCCAAAGCCGGCCTGATTCAATGTGCGTATGACTTCGCGGATAGCAACATCGTGGGAATAAAACCCGTAGGCGGCTGGATTATTTGAGGGCATGAGCAGATCTCCGGAAACGCGCTCACACACGGTGTCCCCATAGACTCTTGCTGAGCGCAGCGATTCAGAGAAATTACATTATCGGGAAGGGGGTTGACACTAGGGTCAATCCTGTAGGAAGAAGATCGGCGGTTTCAGGGGAATATTGCAAAGGTGGACGGGGACGCTCGGGTCGCCCGAGCCCATCGTCCGATACAGTAAACACCCTAGAGTCAAGGGCCGAAACATCGTGTTACCTAGTTAAAGTAGTCCGTGGATTCCAGTAGTTTCAACTACAGTCGCGTGCGGGTTGATGGGAATTTTATTTAGGGCCGACAATTCGGCCGCTGGTATTTTGTTTGGTGTGCGGCAAGAATGTTGGACTGAGACTCCATAATGACTGAGGTTTCTCCATCTTTCCTGTTGACAAGGAACATGCAAGGTAAATGGGGGACGCATGAAAAGAGGTAATCGGAGCGTTTCAACTGCGGTCGCGAACAACGGCTCGGAGGCAAGCCCTCAGAACGGCGGGCCGGCGGTCGCTGATAGCAAGGCGAATGTACATCATGGGAATGGTGACCATCGCCAGGGGAATGCAGAGCTGTCTCTGCAATCGGCGGACGGAGTTTCGTCGGAACTGACGGCGATCCTGGCCAGCTTGCAGACGATGCGAGATGGAGAGTTCTCAGTGCGGTTGCCGGGATCCTGGACCGGACTGCCGGGGAAGATTGCCGATACCTTCAATGAAATTGTCGCGGCCAACCAGCATATTGCATTGGAGTTGAAACGCGTAGGGCAGGTGGTCGGCAAAGAAGGACGGACCCGTGAGCGCACGCGTTTTCACCAATCGAGAGGCGCGTGGGGCGAGATGGAAGTGTCGGTTAATACGCTGGTTGAGGATCTGCTTCGTCCCACAGCGGAAGTTACGCGCGCCATCGCGGCGGTCGCGCAGGGGAATCTGACGCAGACGGTGCGATTGGACGTCGACGGGCGTCCGCTGGAAGGCGAATTTTTGCGTTCCGCGAATATTGTCAACACGATGATTCAGCAGTTGGGCGTGTTTACGGCGGAAGTGACGCGCGTGGCGCGTGAAGTCGGAACCGACGGGAAACTCGGCGGCCAGGCGCTGGTGCCCGGCGTGGCTGGCACGTGGAAGGATTTAACGGATTCGGTCAACTCTATGGCCAGTAACCTTACTGGTCAGGTGCGTAACATCGCCGAAGTGGCTACGGCCGTGGCTAGCGGCGACTTGTCGCGCAAGATTACGGTCGATGTGCGCGGCGAAATTCTTCAGCTTAAGGAAGCCATCAACACGATGGTGGATCAGCTGCGATCGTTCGCGTCGGAAGTGACGCGCGTGGCTCGCGAAGTGGGAACGGACGGCAAACTGGGCGGACAAGCAGTCGTCGTCGGCGTGGCCGGAACGTGGAAGGATCTTACGGACTCGGTCAACGCGATGGCCGGTAACTTGACCGCGCAGGTGCGCAATATTGCCGAAGTAACTACGGCCGTGGCGCGCGGCGACTTGTCGCGCAAAATCACGGTCGACGTGAAGGGCGAAATTCTTGAACTCAAAGACACCATCAACACGATGGTCGATCAGTTGAACGCGTTCGCCGGCGAAGTAACACGTGTGGCTCGCGAAGTAGGAACCGAAGGAAAACTGGGCGGCCAGGCGCAAGTGCCGGGCGTCGGAGGAACGTGGAAAGATCTCACGGATAACGTCAACTTCATGGCCAGCAACCTCACCGGCCAGGTGCGAAATATCGCTGAAGTGGCTACGGCGATTGCGAATGGCGATCTTTCGCGCAAAATCACGGTGGACGTGCGCGGCGAAATTTTGCAGCTGAAAGAAACTCTGAACACGATGGTCGATCAGCTCAACCGTTTCGCTGGCGAAGTGACGCGCGTGGCTCGCGAGGTGGGCAGCGAAGGGAGACTCGGCGGTCAGGCCAATGTGCCTGGTGTCGCGGGAACTTGGAAGGATCTTACGGACTCGGTGAACTCGATGGCCGGCAACCTTACTGGTCAGGTTCGTAACATCGCTGAAGTGACTACGGCTGTGGCTCGCGGCGATTTGTCGCGCAAGATCACGGTCGACGTGAAGGGCGAAATTCTCGAACTTAAGAACACCATCAACACGATGGTGGATCAACTCAACGCGTTCGCTGGAGAAGTTACGCGTGTGGCTCGCGAAGTAGGAACGGAAGGTAAGTTGGGCGGGCAGGCGCAGGTTCCGGGTGTCGCCGGAACGTGGAAAGATCTCACCGACAACGTGAACTTCATGGCGAGCA
>Ga0187863_10003270_pt1 | contig 12017 bp, 7 predicted proteins | sample June2016WEW_11_1_FD_132975 | JGI IMG/M metagenome (GOLD analysis project Ga0187863, IMG submission 132975) | Peatland microbial communities from SPRUCE experiment site at the Marcell Experimental Forest, Minnesota, USA - June2016WEW_11_10 | ecosystem: Environmental > Terrestrial > Soil >...
AATGATACAGATGGCAATTGGGCTACTCCACAAACAGTCACCTATCTGGTCAATTTTTATGCAGATACAGCTCCTACGCCAACTCCATCTCCCGCAGTGACTCGGCATAGGGCGCGCGAAGCACACCGCGCTCGGTAATGATGGCGGTGACATACTTTGCCGGAGTCACGTCGAAGGCAGGATTGCAGATGCCGACTCCATGCGGAGTGAGCTGCTTGCCGCCGTGATGGGTGACCTCGATGGCGTTTCGTTCTTCAATAGGGATGGCATCGCCGGTGGGAGTAGCCGTGTCGATGGTGGACCATGGAGCGGCGCAATAAAACGGGATGTCATGCTCCTTCGCGAGAATGGCAACGTTGTACGTGCCGATCTTGTTGGCGAAGTCACCGTTGGCGGCGATTCGGTCCGCGCCTACCACCACAGCCTTGATCTTGCCCGCCCGCATCAGGCTTGCAGCCATGTTGTCGCAGATTACGGTGGTCGGAATGCCGTCGGCCATCAGCTCCCATGCGGTGAGCCGCGCGCCTTGCAGAAAGGGCCGTGTCTCGTCGGCGTAGACGTGAATGCGCTTGCCTTGCTCGACTGCTGCGCGGATGACACCCAGCGCGGTTCCATAGCCGCAAGTGGCAAGTGCGCCCGCGTTGCAGTGGGTAAGCACGCCGCCTTCTTGCGGCAAAAGCTCGCCGCCGAAGGCGCCCATGGCCTTGCAGGCGGAAATGTCTTCTTCGTACATTGCGTGTGCTTCGGCGAGGAATCGTTGCTTGACCTCAAGCATCGATGCGCCGGAAGCTCGAAGCGTTTTAAAGAGCCGCTTCATCCGGTCAATGGCCCAGAAGAGGTTGACTGCTGTAGGGCGCGTGCCGGCCAGCCGCGAGCAGATCTTCTCAAATTCAGGCGCAAAATCATCGGCGGTGCGAGCGCGGGTTTGCTGAGCGCCGAGCGCGAAACCGTAGGCGGCGGAAACACCGATGGCCGGAGCGCCGCGCACAACCATGGTGACAATCACATCTGCCACTTGTTCGTACGTCGTCGCGAGAACGTAGCTCTCTTCGAGGGGAAGCTTGGTTTGGTCGATAAAACGGACGCCTTCCGGGGTCCAGGCAAGTGTCGGAATCATGTTTCTCCAGTTTAACCGCAAGGTTTGTCCCAAGGTCTGCCCCATGCAGTGGGTGCTGAAAACATTTACAAAATCTACTGGACGGCCCTCCGCCTTCCTCCGTACATTGGAGACCGTACTCCAGCGTGGCTTCCGTGTTAGCTGCGGCGGCTTTGAGCCGCTTCAACGGGAGCCTCGGCTGTTCAAGGAGCAGTCTTGAAACTCACCTCGGTCGACTGGCTGATCATGCTGTTGTATTTCGTCTTTGTGCTGGGCATCGGTTTTGCCTTGAAGCGCTACATGAAGACGAGCAAGGACTTTTTTCAAGCCGGCCGCGCGCTGCCCGCATGGATCTGCGGCTTGGCTTTCATCAGCGCCAATCTCGGAGCGCAGGAAGTGATTGGCATGGGCGCGTCAGGCGCCAAATATGGCCTTGAGACCGCGCAATTCTATGGAATCGGCGCGATCCCCGCCATGATCTTCGTGGGCATTTTCATGATGCCGTTCTATTACGGCTCCAAGGCGCGCTCGGTGCCGGAGTTTCTCAGGCTACGTTACGACGAGAAAACGCGCGCACTCAACGCCTGCTCCTTCGCCGTAATGACAGTCTTCAGCTCCGGTATCTCAATGTACGCAATGGCCCGGCTCATCCAGGCGTTGCACGTTTTCGATGGACTGTTTCGCGCGCTGGGCCTGCCCCCGGGAGGCATCTTCACGTTCTCCATTGTGCTCTCCGCGATCATCGTGCTGCTCTACATCTTTCTTGGCGGTCTCACCAGCGCCATCTACAACGAAGTTTTGCAATTCTTTCTCATCATTGCCGGGTTCCTCCCGTTGGTGATATTGGGGCTGAAAAACATTGGCGGCTGGTCAGGGCTGAAAGCCGCCCTGCCCGTCCAGTACATGCACGAGTGGAAGGGCGTGATGCATGCCAGTACAAACCCCATGGGGATCGACATTATTGGGATTGGCATCGGCCTCGGATTCGTGCTCGGCTCCGGTTATTGGTGCACCGATTTCCTGGTCATTCAGACGGCGATGGCCTCGCACAACATGGATTCGGCGCGACGCGTCCCGCTGATTGCTGCGATTCCCAAGATGGTTTTTCCGTTCCTCGTCATTCTGCCCGGCCTGTTGGCGATCGCGATTGCAACGCCGCACACGACCACGGTGGTACGCAATGAAAACGGAGTGATCTATCACGAGACAAACGTGGTTCCCAAAGAAGTTGAGGAGGGCCGCGGTCTGGTTCCGGCAAAAATCAATCCAGTCACCGGGCAGCCGATGCTCGATGCCAGCGGCCATCCTCTGCTGGACTACGATATGGCAACACCCAATCTGCTGCTGCACTACTTTCCCACCGGCATTCTGGGTCTGGGATTGACAGCGCTGCTGGCCAGCTTCATGAGCGGAATGGCCGGCAACGTGACGGCGTTCAATACGGTGTTTACCTACGATCTTTATCAGTCCTACATTCACAAAGGCGCAAGCGACAAGCACTACCTTGCGGTTGGCCGATGGGCTACGGTCGGCGGAATCCTGTTCTCCATTGGAACTGCGTTTGCCGTGATCAGCTTTAACAATATTCTCGACATTCTGCAACTCGTCTTCTCGATCGTGAATGCTCCGCTATTTGCGACATTTCTGCTGGGCATGTTTTCAAAGCGCACAACAGGTCACGGAGCATTCGCCGGACTCGTCGCTGGCACCTCTGCGGCCTTGCTGCACCATGGGCTCACGCTGCCCATCGAAGCCCGTCCCGGCATTCACGGCGGCTGGATCACCGTACTGCACCACTACCCCAGCGATATGGCGCAGAATTTTTATGGAGCGATTTTTGCCTTCGGCACCAACCTTGTCGTTGCGGTAGTGGTGAGTCTGTGCACTAAACCACGACCCGAAGCGGAGTTGGTTGGCCTGGTCCATTCACTCACTCCCAAGCCGCCGCGCGAACACAACCGGTGGTGGAAGAGCCCCGAGGCTTTGGCCGTTGCTATTCTCATTTGCGCCATTGCGCTGAACATCTTCTTTGCCTGAGACGCCAGATGAAAGAGAGGATACGATGAGTCTCGATTTGCGCATTCCCATGGGCCTGATGTTCACATTCACCGGTCTGATCCTCACCGTCTTCGGATTTGCTACTAGAGACAATGTCGCACTTTACACAAAGAGCCTCGGCATCAATGCGAACCTATGGTGGGGGCTCGTACTGCTCGCTTTCGGCCTCACGATGTTTTTGCTGGGCCGCCGCGGACAGGCGAAGCTTGCAAAAAAACCGTCCCAACTGGATAGTGGCGAGACTCGGCGCGGACACTAATCGCACCCATGCTCTCATAGTGCGGTATAAGGCTCATCTTTATGGCGTCGTCGTTACACTGAAAGAGCGATGAAGCGAAAGATTGAGCATTACGAAATCGTCCGCAAGCTGGGTGCTGGCGGCAGCGGGGTGGTGTACCTGGCCAATGACACCTTGCTGCAGCGCCCCGTCGTGCTCAAGATTCTGCGGGCCGGGTTGCTCTCAGCACAGCAGATGCGCACCACGGTGTTACGTGAGGCGCGGCTCGCTTCCGCAATCGAGCACCCCAACGTCTGCGCGATCTACGAAGTAGGCGAAGCCGGCGACGAGGGTTATATCGTCATGCAGTATGTGCCCGGCCAGTCAATCGATCAGCTCATTGCGCGCGGACCCGCCACTCCGCAGTTGTTATTGTCGGTCGGCATCCAGATCGCAGACGGTTTGCAGGCTGCGCATGCACTGGGCATCTTTCATCGAGACCTGAAACCTCAGAACGTGATGCTGACTGAGGGCGGGCTCGTCAAGATACTCGATTTTGGCCTGGCGCGACGCCTTCAACCAGAGGAAGCCGGATTTGACCCGAGCAAACCTGCGCTGGCAAAAGACGCATCCGTCGCCGCAACGTACACCGCGCGGGGCGGCACGATCCGCTACATGGCGCCGGAGCAATTCGTCACTGGCCAATCGAGCGTGCAGTCCGACGTTTGGGCTCTGGGAGTGATTTTGTATGAGCTCGCAAGCGGGCGCCATCCATTTACGCGACCGGACGCCGAGGATTTTCAGGCAATTCGCGCCATTCAGTTTTCCGATCCGCCTGACCTCAGCGAAATCGACCCCACGATTCCTATCGAATTGAAAAGTGTGATTGCGACCTGTCTGGAAAAGAGTCCAGCGGCGCGCTACAACACAGCCGCCGAAGTGCGCGAAGCGCTGAAGACGATCATGAAGGCGCTGCAGATCGAAACCGGGATTATTCCCGGCGATGCAGCGGCAATTTTGCCCACGACCGGCGCGGAGGCCGAGAAGCGCAATACTGGCATTCTCTCCATGCTGGCCGAGCGATTCCGCGAATCGGCGAGCGAACGCGCAGCCCAGAATTCTCTCGTCGTATTGCCGTTTGCGAATCTTGGAGCGACAGACGTGGCACCGCTCTATGGATACGCGCTGGCCGATGCGATTGCTGCGCGTTTGGCGCGCATTCCGTCGCTCATCGTGCGCCCGTCAAGCACGCTGATGTCGCTGCCCATTGCGCAGATGGATCCGCTTTCCGTCGGTCAGCGATTGCTGGTCTCGTTTGTGCTGGCAGGAAGTTTTGTGCGCTCGGAACTCGGTTTCGATCTGAATTGGCAATTGCTCGATGTGGCATCGCAAAGTGTGCGTGCGGGCGGGGCAATCCAAGTGGCTTCGCTCGATCTGATCGCGGTGCAGACCGAAATTTCGAATGAAGTGTTTGCAGCGCTGCATGGTCTTAGCGGTGCCGACAGAATCGAAACCGCAAACGCCGACGCTCCACGCGCGGTGGCGCGCGACGCATCGCTGGCTGGCCCGGTGAGCGAGGAGTACCTGCAAGCGCGCGCGCTGCTGAGTTCGTTCATGGTCCGAACCGGTGCGCGCTCGGACCTTGATCGCGCCTGCGCATTGTTCGATAGCGTCACCAAGAAGGATCCGCGATTCGCGGCCGCATGGAGTGGCCTTGGCATTGCCGAGCTGCAATATGTGCGCCACGGCTTCGGCGGCCAGATTCACGTGATGCACGCGCGCCGCGCGCTCGATGAGGCTCTGCGTCTCGATCCTGGAGCAACCGAGGCCAATCTTTACCGCATTTATATGCTGCTCTCGCGGGGAGAAAAGGAATCGGCGCGTCATGGCATTGCCAATTTGCTCGCCTCTGGACCGAATGACTGGAACGTGCACATGGTCGCCGGGCTCGCTCTGCGCGGCGACGGCATGTACGACGAGGCTCTACAGCAATTCAGCCAGGCATTCAAGTTAAATCCGGCCAACGCGGCAATCCTCTACAACCACCGAGCACGCGTATATCACTATCAAAATCAAATTGAGCTCGCCGGTGATGAACTGGAGAAGGGATTGGCTCTCGAGCCGCGTCATCCGCTGTTGCGCACTTCGGCGGGCTATCAGCAAATGCGAATGGGCCACCTGACCGAAGCGATCGAGATTCTCGAGGGCGTGATCCGCGACGATGAGCTGATGCGCATCGCCGTGCCGACACTCGCGCTATGCTACGTGCAAGCAGGAGATCGTGCCCTGGCAGCAACATTGCTGAAGGACGACACGTTGGCGGCCGCCGAAGCCGACAGTGAGATGGCCTACCGGCTGGCGACCTATTTTGCCGTTGAGGGCGATTCGAGTGAAGCACTGCATTGGCTGCGCCGGGCCATCTATCTCGGCAACGAGAATTATCCGTGGTTCCAAAAGAATCCAGCGTGGAATAACTTGCGGACGAATTCGGATTTTGAGCGCATCCTCGAAGATCTGAAACGCAGCTTCCGTAGAAACCAGAAGACCTGGAAGAGGCTGCTGGAGCAGGTGCCGCCGGAGGCCGAGTAGTTAAAATGCATCGCGACTCTGTGGCCTGCACGATAAACTAACGCACATGTTTCTCGAGCCTGCGACAGAAGCAGATTACCCAGCGATCATTGACCTCATCAACGTCGCCTTTCGTGCAACCGGCCCTTCGGCAAGCTGGAACATCGAGACCGGCGTGATCGAAGGTCAGCGCATGAACGATTCTCTGCTCAGTGAAGACCTGGCCGCAAAGCCCGCGGCGAATCTACTTGTTTATCGTGATCCTCTGGACAAATCCGTCCCGGGGACGGTTTGGCTCGATCCGGGCGACGACCGCGTCTGGTATCTTGGCTTGCTCACGATCAAGCCTGCACTGCAAAAGCAAAAGCCGGGTAGCACCTTGTTGTCCGCAGCAGAAGAGTTCGCGAAAGCACGGGGCGCGCGTCGTATCCGCATGACCGTTGTCAACGTCCGCGATCGGTTGATTGCCTGGTATCAACGGCGGGGTTATACGCTGACCGACGACACCAAACCGTTTCCGTATGATGACAATCGATTCGGCACGCCTCTCCGCGACGATCTCTACTTCGTAGTGCTCGAGAAGCCTGTCTAGTTCCGGAAATTCCCAGGGCTTGCGCACCAGTCCAGCCCTGGGAGTCCGAAAATGATCCGTCTCCGGACTATTTCATGACTATCGCCTTCAACGGCAAGTCCTGCGATGAACCGCCAACCATGATCGTGTAATCGCCGGGGACGAGCATCCATCCGTCCTTAGTTTCGTCGAAGATCGACAGATACTTTGGATCGATGTCAACGCTCACGGTCTGCTTTGCTTTTGCATCGAGCTTGATCTTCGTGAAGCCCACCAGCCGTTTGAAAGGCTCGCCCGCAGCTTCGGGGAGCATCGCGTAGACTTCAGCGATTTCCGATCCCTCGCGCGCGCCCGTGTTCGTCACCGTGAAGGTTGCTTTGACGGTATCGCCCGGCGTGACTTGTAGGGCTGAGTATTTGTAGGTGGTGTATGAGAGGCCAAAGCCGAAGGGAAACAGCACAGGCTTCTTTTCAGCGTCGTACCACTTGTAACCCACCTTCGCGCCTTCGTCATATGTGACCTGGAAGGGCGGCAGCCCTTTAGCCCATTGCTCGCGATTTACCGGCCCGGAGAAATGCTCCGACTCCGGTGGCGGCTTTACGAGCGCGGGATGCGGCAAATCCTCGACGCTCTTCGGGAAGGTGTTCGGCAGCTTGCCGCTCGGGTTCACCGATCCGAAGAGCACGTTGCCCACGGCGTTCGCGCCGTCACTGCCAGCAAACCATGCTTCGAGAATCGCTGATGGCGCATTGACCCACGGCATTGCCACCGGATTCCCGGTTTCGAGCACGACAATCGTGTGCGGGTTGGCCGCTGCCACCTGTGCGATCACCTCATCCTGCTGATGCGGCAAGGTGAGATCGGGCAAATCCATGCCTTCGCTTGCCCACTCATAAGCAAACACGATGGCTACATCTGCGCCTTTCGCCGCGGCCGCTGCCGCAGCCGGGTCAGTACCGGGATCGTATTTGACGGTTGCTTTGGGCGCGCGTGCCTGGATGGCTTTCAGGGGAGACGTGGGAAACCAGATTTCTTCCTGCCAGTGCGTCGCGCCTTTGCCTTCCGGCACGATGGCGTTTCCACCAATTGGGTCGACCTGTGCTGAGCCGCCGCCGGAGATCATGCCTACGTCCGAGTGTGAGCCAATGACCGCGATAGTGTGCAGCCTCGCCGCATTCAGCGGCAACGCGGCACGCTCGTTCTTCAGCAGTACGATGCCGCTTTCTTCAATCTTGCGGGAGGTCTCAAATCCCGCAAATGGATCAACCACGCTGCGCTGGCGCGGATAGTCGATGACGCCCGCGGCAAACATCGAACGCAGAATGCGATGCACATGTTCGTCCAATTCGGCAGTTGGAATCGTGCCGGCTTCGACGGCAGCTTTGTACTTATCGCCGAAGAAGAAGCTGCCCGGCTCTTCATTGTCGAGTCCCGCGGCGGACGCTTTCTCCGTGCTGTGCGTGCCGCCCCAGTCGGACAAAACGAATCCAGGAAACTTCCAGTCCTTCTTCAGGACATCAGTCAACAGGTACTTGTTCTCGCAGGCGAAGTCGCCATTTACGCGGTTGTACGAACACATGACGGCCGCTGGATTTCCCCTGGTGACGCCGATTTCGAACGCAAGCAGGTCGCTTTCGCGCATGGCTCGCTTGCCGATGTTGATGTTGACTGCATTGCGTCCGCTTTCCTGGTCGTTCAGCGCATAGTGTTTGATGTCGCCAATAACGTGCGCCGACTGCGTGCCTTCAATGAGCTTGGCAACCAGCGTTCCGGCCAGCACCGGGTCCTCACCTAAATATTCAAAGGTACGCCCGTTGCGCGGGTCGCGCGTGAGATTCGTTCCGCCGCCGAGCGACATATTGAACCCCTGCGCACGCAATTCACGCCCGATAAGCGCGCCGTATTCAAATGCGGCCTCTGGATCCCAGCTTGCCGCTGCGGCGACGTTTGCAGGCAATGCAGTGGAATAGCGTCCGTTGACGCCACTGGAACGAACGCCGTAAGCTGCGTCGCTCATGTCGATTCCCGGAATCCCCAGCCGTGGAACACCGACTGCGTAGCCGACGCCGCGATTCGAAGGCGCATTCTCTGGAGTGACAGGCTCGTCGGTGGGCATGCCGACGCCGTGGAGCAAGGCAACTTTCTCGTCGAGTGTCATCTCCTTCAATACGAGGTCGGCGCGCTCATCGGGCGAAAGGCTCGTGTTCATCCAAGGACCGGTGGGCGGCGGGGTCCGCTGAGGGCGCTGCGCTGCACTGGGGTAAACGCACACGAGCAAAGAGAGCAGGAGCACTGGAGTGCCCCGGCCGGATCCTCCCAAGAACTGCATCATTGAAATACCTCGCTCAAACGATTTTTTAGGCGAGATAATCCTATCAGCGCTCTTCCACTATGGCCAGATCCCATGCACCAAGCTCGATCTCCAGGCCGTGAGCCGTTGCTTTACCGTCCAGCAGATTGGCCCCATCTCCATATCCATAGCTGAACTTGAGCGGTTCAGCCGAATAGTTGAAGTAGTAGTGCACGCGCTTGCCCATGCGGTTGACGCCATGCTGCACATGGAGGCGCGGTGGAAGCTGTTGATCGGAACTCGTAAGCCCGGCCTCGTCGACAGCACGCTTGAGCACCGCCGATTGCAACTCATCGGAAAGATACGTTCCCTCATACAGCAGCGAGCCGGAGCCGAATTGATTTTCCGTGATGGCCGGCCATTTTCCGAAGAAGGGATGGTCGTAGTACGCAATGGCTTTCGCGTGTTCGGGCATCAGGAACTCCGCCCAGAACTGGACCTTGTTGGCATCGCCCACATGAAATGGATCGTCCTTGAGATTCAACGGATGTTCGAGATTTGAAAACTCCTGATAGCTAAAGCCAGCCGCCTCGCGCAGCGGGCCTGGGGCGCGAACCCATCGGACTGCGGAATTTTCGTTGGCGAACCCGCTCTTGAACGTCATCACTACATGGCCGCCATTCTTCACGTAGTCAGAGATCCGCTGCAGCAGCGCGTCATCCGCGATATAAAGCGCGGGCACGATCAGCAGCTTGTAGGCGGAGAAGTCCTGCGTGGTGGGAAGAACAAAATCCGAGTCAATATTCATGTCGTAGAGCGATTTGTGCATCTGCTGCACCAGCGACACGTAGCCGTCGGGCTCGCCGGTCCAGCTCCTCGCCGGAACGCCGCCACCATAGGGCATAAAGCTGATGGCGTTCGCCGAATCGCGGCTCCACAAGATTGCGACGTCATTGTGAATCTTCATTCCGACAAGGTGCGGTCCGATCTTTTCGAGCTCGTGTGCCGTGCGGCTCATTTCGGCATATTCGCGATTAGGCTCGAGATCGTGCGACAAAATCCCTTTCCAGTAGGTCTCCTGATTTGCCGCGATTGAGGCCCAGTGCCAATACTCCACCATGTTGGCGCCGTTGGACAGATACGTGTACACATCCTCGCGCAGCTGGCCATCGTACGGTGGATACTGGCCCTGCGATGTCCACCCGATGGTCTGCGCATTGGTTTCAGTCACGAGGAAATTCCCATGTTTCAGTGAACGGGAAAAATCGCTCTGCAGCGCTTGAAACGATCCGTCATAGTGGTCCTGCGTGCCGTGATAGATGTTGTCGGCCACGATATCCAGCGACTCGGCAACAGCTTCTTCATTGACGTCGCGCTTCATCATGCCGCCGTAGTCGGTGGTGACAAATTGCCCCGCTCCGGCGCATTCGCGGACCAATACGGCCTGCCAGTGCAGAAAATCTGTAACGCGCATCTGGCTCCAGCGTGACCACTCCAGCTTGTAGCCGGTGGAGATGGTGCCATCGCGGCTCGGCAGGTCTTCCCACGTATGCAGATTCTCGCCCCAATAGTTGAGGAACCATGCCTTGCTCAACGCTTCGGGCGTGCCGAACTTTTTCTCGAGATAGTGCTGGAAGCCTATGAAGACGTCGGGATTGGCAGCATCGTAACTCGAGGTCTCGTTGTCGAGCTGCCAGCCGATGACCGTGGGATTGTCTTTGTAATGCGCCACGATGTGCCGGATAAGTCGCTCCGCGTAAAAACGGTACGCGGGCGAATCGGTGTCCATGTTCTGGCGAAGCCCATACACGCTTGGCACCGGCTTGCCGCCGAACATGCCGGGCGGGATGCGGTCAGCAAGGATCTCTGGATGCTGATGAGCCATCCAAGCGGGGATCGAATAGGTAGGCGTGCCGAGGATGACCTTGATGCCGGCCTTTCCCATCGCATCGACGATGCGGTCCATCCACGCATATTCGAATTGACCGTCTGCCGGTTCCCACAAACTCCACGTCGACTCACCCATGCGCACGACATTCAAGCCCGCAGCCTTCATCAGGGCGACGTCTTTTTCCAACCGGGCAGCTTGATCTCCCGGCATGTACTCGTTGTAGTACGCAACGCCGTATAGGACTGTGGGGAATTCCAAGTCCGGGCCGGAAGCACGTGAACTGGGGCTCGTCTGTTGCGTGCGCGCTACGGGTACGATTGCGAGAGCGGCAATGATGAGGAGTAGAAGAAAGCGATTGCGCGAAGATTGCATAGTCCGTCCTTTTTCGAATCACGCGGCGATTCTGAAAAATCAGAAGGACTATAAGAACACCTCTACTCGAATGTGAGCAAGACGACCTCGGGATGTGTCCCCACGCGCATCGGCGGTCCCCACGTGCCTGCGCCGCTTGAGGTGAGCACCTGAAGTGACCCGAAGCGTTGCAGGCCATAAGTGAATTTGCCGAACGCACGGCGCGTGATCCACGAGAAAGGGAAGACCTGGCCCCCGTGCGTGTGGCCGCTCAATTGAAGACTCACACCTGCCTGCTCCACGACCGGGAGCCGAGTGGGCACATGCTGCAGAAGGATAGCGGCGGCGCCCTCGTTCAGACGGAGGCTCATCAGAATGTGGCGAAGCCGGAGGGGATAATTCGAAACTTCATAAGGCACGCCCACAATCTGCAAATCGTCGACGGTGACGCGCTCGTTGTCGAGGACACGAAACCCCGCGTGCTTGAGCGACTCCGCATAATGCGTGGAACCGCCGAACTCCTCGTGATTGCCGGACACAAAGAAAACGCCGAAAGGCGGCGCCAACTCGAACAAAGGAGCTGCGATTTTTTCCGGCCCGGCTTTGGTGCCATCGAAGAGGTCGCCGGGGATGAAAATCACGTCGGGGTTGAGCTGCTTGGCCATCGCAGTGATGCGGCGGGCGAATCGCACTCCGTTAATATTGCCCAGGTGCAAATCGCTCATCACCAGCGCGGTCCTGCCACGCCACGTTGCGGGCAGTTTTTCCAGTTTCACAGGCACGCGGCGGATACGGATCACGCGGGCATTCAAAATGCCGTAAACGCCGGTAACAATCGCCGCAATGAAGAGAACACCCGCAATTGCGGGCCGTGCGCGCAGATGGTCGTTCCCCGGCAGTGCGAAGCGGAGCACGAAATCAACGATCCAGGCAAGGCATGCTGCGACAAAGAAAAAGTTCAGCAGGCCCAGCCAC
>Ga0187863_10003273_pt1 | contig 12013 bp, 7 predicted proteins | sample June2016WEW_11_1_FD_132975 | JGI IMG/M metagenome (GOLD analysis project Ga0187863, IMG submission 132975) | Peatland microbial communities from SPRUCE experiment site at the Marcell Experimental Forest, Minnesota, USA - June2016WEW_11_10 | ecosystem: Environmental > Terrestrial > Soil >...
AGCAACAGCCGAGAAAAAATTGTGCAATCCCTCGATTCACTCTTCTCCCTTAGTAGTGCGTAGCAATAAACAATGTGCTCACGATGGACGAAGCCACCTGGGCTGAGGTGAAAAGAACCTGCCAATTGGGTCCGCCGCCGATCGCCTTTTCCGGGACAACTACCGTATCCCCCGGCAGCAACACGGAACTAAAAGTGCTGCCTACCAACAGATTCTGCTTCGCCCCGATAACCGACCCATCCGCGCGAATGACAAAAATGGCCCCTTTGTTTGCCAGCTGAGTGGGACCGCCCGACTGCCCCAGATACCATTTTGCATTCTTGCCCGGACGGTATGAGACGGCCGTCGGATTGAAGACCTGTCCGCTCACCATCACGTAACTAGGCTTCTTCGGAATAACCAAAACATCGCCCGCCCTGACCTCGACGTCGGCTGTGGAATTCTTCCAGCGATCGATGTTAGACGAAATTCGAATCGCAACTCTGCCGACCGGCGGATTCGCCGTCAGCTGGCTCAAAGTCGTCTGATACTGCTGTAGCGTCAACTCCCTGGCTTTCTGCTGGTCCGGCGTGTTCGCCGGCGTCAGCTCGAGATTGCTCTGTGTTTCTTTTACCCGCAAAATCATTTCATCTTGCTGCTTGGATTCCAGCTCACGAACCTGCGTTCTCTCCAGAACGGCTCCGTAGGGAAACGCCTGCGGTCCGAATCCCCCCGCGCGCTGAAGGATGGAACTGAGTTTTTCGCCCGGCCGGATACCGTAGGTTCCCGGATGCTTCACTTCACCTTTCACCACGATCGAAGCACCGAGGTCATTCCACCCCGGCAGCTGACGAATCGTGACGACGTCTCCGTTGTGGAGCGGGAAGTTGGCCCCCGGGTCGCCCGAGAGAGCAGCCGATAACGCAATGGGTTCATTCTGCCCGTTCAGCTTGGTTTGATTGAGCCATTCGTAGTGGGTCACATCGCCGGTCTGCGTATCGGCACTTGGTTTCAGACCGCCGCCGACACGAATCAAATCCGCAACCGTCATGTTCGTCGTCAACGGGTAACGCCCGGGCTTGCCGACCTCTCCCGCAATGTTCACGGTGGCCGGCTGCACGGCATCCGGATTTCGGTGAATGAGCAGGCGGTCCCGAGGCTGCAAGAGAATGTTTTCCGCCGGGTCGCCGGCAAGAGCCGAATTGAGGCTCACGCTGAAGATCTTGAACTTGCCATCCGGCAAATAGCGAAATACCTGAACGTCTTCGGTTTGCGCGTCGGGAGAAAGCCCGCCGGCCAAGTGCACGGCGTCGGCAAGATGAATCTGACCGGAGGTCTGGTAGGTTCCCGGCGCACGAACGTCCCCCAGGACGGAAACCGATGGTGGATTCTCGAAGTCGAACCGGCTGAATATTCTGACCGTGTCCATGGGGTGAAGAATCGGCGCCTGCGCAGGGTTTGCTAGCGCATCCGCCAGATCAAAGCTTTGAACGGTCGGATGAAAGTCCGGCTGGTTGAGGCGGATGATTTCGGCATATTGAGACGCCGGCTCGGGTAACAGGTCCTTGTAAGAACCAATCACGTCGGTGATGCGCATGTCTGCATGGTAGGAGTAGCGGCCCGGGCGAACCACGTGGCCTTCCAAGTAAACGACGTCTTCATTGCCGGAGGCGATCGGGAAAATGCGGACGCGGTCGCCATCCTGAATCTGAAACCCTTGAAGCTTCTGGGTGATCTGAGACGAATCACCGGTGTCCGGGATATCCAGGCTCAGCATCGTCTGCTTCTCGTGGGCGACCAGCCGTTGCACTTCGATGTGACCTACCGCGGCTGTCGGCAACAGTCCGCCAGCCAGTTCCAGAACGCTTGCCAGGTCCTTTTCATCTTTCAGTTCGTAGATTGCCGGGCGACGCACCATTCCCTCAACCGTCACCTGCGGTCCCAGTGGCGGAACCAGAATTGTGTCGCCATTTTCGACTCGCTCCATGCCACTTCTTACGCCGTGAAGCAACAGATCATAGACGTCGACGGTCTCGACGAGTTGATTGTTCCGGTAGTGTCTTACTATACGAAGCGAACCCTGCGGGGTCGGGCCACCCGCCACGAAAAGCGCATTGAGGGGCGTCGACAGCGAACTGATATCGTAGGCGCCGGGGGTCGTGATATCGCCGACTGCGTAGACCCGAATCGTTCGAAGACGAGCCAGTGAAACGTCAGCCGATTCGTCCCGGAACTGTGTGCGGACAACCTGCTGCAGGTTCTGCTGAACATCGGCAAGGCTCTTACCGCTGACGAGCAAGGGCCCCACTTCCGGAATGCTGATGCGGCCTTCTCGGTCGACGGTTCGATAGAGCTTCCGCGAAATGCCGCCCCAGAGGTCGATCGCCAAACCATCCCCTGGTCCCACCACGTAATCGGGCCCGGCAGGAAGATCCATCGGAATCAAGCTCGGGTCTTGCATGGCGTTCTGGAAAACGTCCATACCGAAGCGCTTGGGCGTAGCAGGCCTGGGGTTGGCTTGCAGGTACATGTCATACAACGACGGAATGTCTCGATACGGATTTGCCGCACGCACCATTGGCGGGTTTTGTAGCGCAGCAATTTGCTGATTCCGCCGGTTCAGCATCGCCTGGGTCATGGCGACCGACGCCATGGACGGGGCGGAAGAGGACGAGCGGGATCCGTTCGGTTCATTCGCTGCGAACGGACTGATATCGCTCTGATTAGCGCCACCTGTAAGATCTGCCCCCGACATGGCCAGACTTTGGAGGTTCGCATTATCTCCAGGCAGGGAGGAAGATCCGGACTCAGCCGCCTGCGTGCCCGGGGCCTGCTGGAAGAGATTAGGCGCAATGGCCGCCGCGTCAGAGCTTCCCAGCGTCCCCAGGGAATCAAGAGAATCTGCCGATTCAGGCTGTGAAAGGTCCGTCGATACATCTCCGGTCTGCATCAACTGCGCGCGCTCCAGAGGATTGGTGCCCTGCCCCGGATAGGTGGGGCTGCCCGGGGTACTCGGATTCCCCTGCAGAGGAGGTTGTGGTTGGCCCTGAGGAATCTGCGGTTGCTGCTCCAAGCCTTGCCCGGGTTGATTTCTCAACTGCTGCTGCGTGCAGTCGCTTTCGCCATTCGCCGCACAAGCACGAGCCCTTTGCATGGACTGCATAACCTGTGTGTGTTGCTGAGACCGTGCTTCCGCTTCCTCCTGCGCTAGCCACTTTACGCGTTCCTGCGTCAGCAACAGCTGTTCTCTGGCCAGCGCAGAACTCGGATTCACCTGGGGAACCAGGTAGCCGTATTTCTGCACTAACACAGTGGCTACGGCCCTGAACTGAACATCATTGTCCAGACGATCAAAGATTGCATCGTCGGTGAGGTCTGCGTCGGTGATGATCTGGCCGTGGTCGGTAGCGTCTTTCGCGGCCCATCGCTTCAGCTCCACCATGAGCCCGCCGTCTTTGAGCAGCAACGGTTTGATGTCAGCGGCCGAAGCGGCGGCATGGCTCAAGTTTTCTCGCGCCAAATCCGACGATTGCATTGGGCGGGAATTTTGACTCTGATTCTGATTCTGACTCTGATTCTGAGCTCGCGCAGGAGCTTCGTTGAGGATAGCTGTCCCTAGCCCCACGGCGGCGCACACAACAATCACAAGCGTGCGCTTCGCTTGTGCTAAAAGCTGTCGTTTCACTGCCATTGGACTCATCCTTCCGCTAATTGCACCTTTCCGCGCAAGGCACTGAGCACGCTTTCCTCGGAAGATTCGATGCGATTCGACTCAATATTGAGGGATGCCCAGTAGCACATTGTGCTCTCGCGGCTCGATGCAATTGCAATTACCCTCAGATGCGGATGTTGTTCCAGAAGAATGCGGCAGGAGTGCGGTAATCGATCCGAGTCGTCGAGCGCCACAATCACAAAATCGGGTTGCGTTTCCCTTACCGCCTGCTCGATCTCGGCATCGTCCTGAATTTGTCCTACGATCTCAATGTCGGGCTGATCGGATATTGTCGCCAGAACAAGTTCTCGCATCAGGCGCGGCTTGTTCGCTACCAGCACGCGAATTGCACTTGTCATTGCGCCCTCCTGTGGCTTGCCAGTGTGTCTTCTTAACCACTAATGCGGAAGGCTCAATTCGGGGTTGGGTGCGAGAACCGCAACAGGTACTCAATAGATCTCAAGATGCCCGCCAAGTACCGGTACGCTAAGTGGATTTTGGAACTTTGTGTGCTACACGGGAAGATTCTGCTCGCGTACCATTTCAACCACTTCGAGCCTATCGCTTGCTCCAATCCTCTGCAAGATCCGGTGGATGTGATTCTTAATTGTTTGTTCAGATAGGTGAAGGTGGGACGCAATTTCCTTGTTGGTGAAACCCTGTGCGATCAAGGGGACCAATTGCTGTTCTCGTCTCGTCAAACCCATTTGCGCCTTCGTGCGGATATTTGGCAGGGGGGTGCGCTGGTTGGCAACGTGCTTAAATAGAGTCAAGGAAAGTCGCGGTGGGCAGACGGCCTCGCCTTGCTGGACAGCTCTGACTGCGGCGACGATATCCAAAGCCGACGCATTCTGCAAAATATAGCCAACCGCCCCAGCCCGAACCGCCCTTAGAAAGGTGGATTCGTTATCAATCATATCAATCAGAACGAGCTTTAATTTGGGTACAACGCGGGCGACTTCCTGCACAAAGGGGAGATCGGAGCGGTCTCCGTTCATCGGATCGACCAGGAGTACGTCGCAGTCTGAACTCTCGATCTGCTTAAGTGCCTCCGAATTGCAAGGGGCTGACCCAACAACACATATATCGTTTTTGGATCTTAGGATCCGGGCAAGGGACTCTCGAAATAGGCGATTTCCAGCTAATAGAAAGACATTTATCTTACCTTGCACTTTTTGCCGCCTATACTTTTCGAAATAGCCGTGCTTTGCAGCACCCTGATATAGGGACACTCATCAGAAGGCATTCGGGCTGAGGTGAATGCCTCATAAAGAATAGTTAAGGATAGCTATAGCGCTCAATAATAGTCAATCATTATCGCCCTCCACCTGATTCCCTGGAGCGAAAGGAAATGGTGTCATCAATCCAAGGAATTTCGGGGATTTTCTGCCCTCGGAGAGATCGCATGCTTATCCTAGCCCGCGCCTGCACCCTTACATGAGTTTCTGGGAGAAACCCAAGCATTGACAATCCCCATTTCCTGGTACAGAATCTCCTCCCTTGGGCGAATAAAAAGCGAAAACAGAAACCGCTTTCTAATCCGCCCTTCCGGCTGCCATGGCTCGCAACCTCGCTCTTTTACGCTCCCAAGTCGAATCGGCATTGGCCGGACGAGTCTCTGCGCCCTTTGCCTATCGCGATCGCAAAATTGTGGAGACGGTTTCCGCGGGCATCCCGGAAATTGATTCCCTCACGGGGGGACTACCTCGGGGAGGCCTCACCGAGATTTGCGGTCCCCCTTGCTCCGGGCGCACGAGCTTGCTGGTTTCAGCTCTGGCCGAGCGAACGGCGCAAGAGGAAGTGTGTGCCCTGGTCGATGGGCGAGACACATTCGACCCCCCTTCCGCCGAAGCTGCCGGTGTTGCCCTCAAGCAGCTCCTCTGGGTCCGCTGCCGGAATATCGACCAGGCCTTGCGAGCCACCGATCTGCTCATCCAGGGCGGCGGCTTTGGTCTCATCGCCCTCGATTTGAGCGATATTCCGCCCGAAACCGTTCGCTACGTTCCGCTCACTGCCTGGTTCCGCTTCCGCCGCGCCGTCGAAGACACACCGACAATTCTGATCGTCCTCGAGCAGGAGCCCAACGCCCAAACGTGCGCCTCCCTGGTTCTGCGGCTTGACAGGGAAACCGCCCAATGGTCCACAAGGCGGGGAGCTTACGCAGGAAATTTCACAGATCATCCGCCGGCGTGTCTGCTCAATAGCTTCGCAGTCCGCGCCGGGCTGCTCCGCTCCCGCATGCAAGCAAACGAGCCGAATGGGGATTTGAGAAAAACAGGAACATCCGAGGAGCTTTTCCCATCGGCAAACACCGTGAAAGCTTTTACGGGTGCCCCACCCTTCGGCGTTGGAAGGGTGGGAAGCTTGGCTGAAAATTTCTCCACCGAGCGGATTTTTAAAACCAAGTCAACCTGGAGTTACGTAAGCGGGGCGCCGTCTCCACTGAAACAGAGATGATCCTAAAGACTGTCTTTTCACCAAGGCTGATAACGAACTCGAATTTTTATGGCTTTTGCTTCCATTCATATTCCCGGCTTCCTGATTCAATCGGTGGTTCGCCCCGAACCAGCGCTCCGCAATCGTGCCATCGCGCTCATAGACGGCACTCCCCCGCTTTGGACCGTGATTGCCACAAACGAAGCAGCCTTGCAATCCGGGATTCAGCTGGGGATGGCGAAATCGCAAGCGGCGCAATTCTGCGCCGTCGAAATTCGCCATCGCTCTCAGCCGCAGGAGAAAATCGCTCACGCCGCTTTGCTCGACCTGGGATGGTCGATGTCCCCGCGCATCGAAGACACCGCGCCCGATACGGTCTTGGCCGACATCTCCGGCCTCGCTTCCTTGTTTGGCTCTGCCGAAAATATCGCCCGTGAATTGGCCGCCCGCGCGTCTCTGCTCGGACTCGCCGCGAACGTCGCCGTCGCATCCAATATGGAAGTGGCTCTTCTCGCCTCGCGCGGTTTCCCTGGAATCACCGTGATTCCGGCAGACGAGGAGCCACAACGCCTCGGACTGCTCCCCGTTCACGTGCTACCTGTCTCTCCGGAAACTCTTGAAATCCTTGACCGCTGGGGCATCCGCACCTGCGCGGCGCTGGCCGCATTGCCTCTGCTCGATTTATCGGAGCGCCTGGGACAGGATGGCGTTCGCTTGCACAAACTCGCCCGCGGCGCGAGCGTGCGTTCGCTGGTTCTCGCTCAAACGAGCCTCTGTTTTGAAGAGGAAATGGAGCTGGAAGATTCCGTCGAGGAGCTGGAGCCTCTGTCTTTCATCCTGGGGCGCCTGCTCGACCAACTCTGCGCCCGCCTGAATGCACGCTCCCTTGCCGCCAATTCCATTCATACGCGCTTTAAACTCGATCCCGCCTTCGAAAATGACTCCCCGCGCCTGAAAGAAAAGGCACGCCACTCTGCCAATAAAAAGACAGCTGCGAAGGCCTATGAAAAATCCATGACCCTGCCCGTGCCCATGCGCGATTCCAAAATGCTCCTGAAGTTGCTTCGCTTGCATTTGCAGTCTGACCCTCCCGCAGCCCCGATCCTGAAGGTTTCGCTGTCCGCCGACCCCGCGCGCCCGCGTCCGGCGCAAGCAGGACTCTTTCAGCCCCTGTCTCCTGACCCGGAAAAACTGGAACTTACCGTGGCCCGCCTCGCCCATCTGGTGGGCGATTCCAATATCGGATCGCCCGAACTAATCGACACGCATCGTCCCGGTGAATTCCGCCTCCGTCGCTTCCTCCCACCGAGAGAAGAGTTTCTTGGTTCGAATCATCGCCCATTAACCGTCTTCCGCATTTTCAGGCCCCCTTTGCCGGCCCAAGTAGACCTGCGCGACGCTCGCCCCGTGTGCGTCTCCTTCAACGCCCAGTGCGGCCATGTAATCGCCGCCTCCGGTCCCTGGCGCACTTCCGGCGATTGGTGGCGCGAAGACACCTGGCAGCACGACGAATGGGACCTCGAACTCCGCTTCGAGCCTGTTCTTGATCAAATCCCCCACGCACGTCTCGCAAAAAGCCCGCAGCACGGTGTTTATTGCATCTATTTCGACACCCTGCGCCCAAACTGGTTCGTCCGGGGAATCTACGATTGATGTACAACGAACTCCACGCCCGCTCCGCTTTCAGTTTTCTCGAAGGCTCTTCTACGCCCGAAGAATTGGTAGCCATCTGCGCCGGCCACGGCATGGGTGCGATGGCTCTTCTCGACCGTGACGGCGTCTACGGTTCTCCCCGTTTCCATCTCGCCGCAAAAAAGCTTCTCATCAATGCCCACATTGGCGCCGAAGTCACCTCCCCCGACGGTTGGCGCTATCCCTTGCTCGTCGAATCGCAGGCGGGTTACCAAAATCTCTGCCGCCTGATCACCTGTATGAAATTGCGCGCGCAAAAAGGGGAAGGCCACAGCTCGCCCGAAGAGGTCGCCGCAAGCGCGTCAGGGCTCATCTGCCTCACCGGAGGCGACGAAGGCCCGCTCGCGCACGCTCTTGCTCAAGGCGGAATCGAAGCTGCAATCAAATCGGTCGAGCAACTCTGCGGATTATTCGGCCGCGGCAATGTGTACGTCGAATTGCAGCGCCACTTCTGCCGCGAAGAAGAAGCCCGCAACCAGGCGGCCCTGGAAATCGCTCGCCAACTGTGTTTGCCCGTACTCGCGACCAACGGCGTTTGCTACGCGCAGCCCCCACAGCGCGAAATTCTCGACGTGTTCGCCTGCATCCGCCACCACCGCACTCTCGCTACCGCCGGAAAGCTTCTCGCGCGCAATTCCGAGCGCCACTTGAAAACTCCTGCGGAGATGGCGCAGCTGTTTGTCGATCTTCCCGAAGCCATCGCCAACACCCAGCTTCTCTCCTCGCGCCTGAAATTCACCTTGAACGATCTGGGCTACCAGTTCCCGAAATATCCCACGCCTAACGGAGAACCGCAGATCCATTTCCTGCGCGAGCGCACGCGCGGCGGCATGCTCGGGCGCTACGGCGCCGACAACGAGCGCGCCCGCCTGCAAATCGAACGCGAACTGGCCATCATCGAGCGCCTCGATCTCGCCGGCTATTTCCTGATCGTGTGGGACATCGTCTGCTTCTGCCGCGAGCAAAACATCCTTGTGCAGGGACGCGGCTCTGCCGCCAATAGCGCCGTCTGCTACGCGCTCGGCATCACTGCGGTCGACCCGGTAGGAATGGACCTTCTGTTTGAGCGCTTCCTTTCCGAACAGCGCGGCGAGTGGCCCGACATTGATCTCGATCTTCCGAGCGGCGACCAGCGCGAGCGTGCCATTCAATACGTCTACCAGCGCTACGGCCAACGGGGCGCGGCCATGACCGCCAACGTCATCACCTATCGCGGCCGCTCAGCCGCCCGCGAAGTCGGCAAAGCACTCTCATTTGATCCCGAAACCCTGAATCGCCTCACGAGCCTGGTCGGCGCCTGGGAATATAAGGACGCCCACGACACACTCGCGCGCCAGTTCCGCGACGCGGGCCTCGATTTTCGGCATCTGCCAATCCGCAAGTTCTTCGAGTTATGCCTGCTAGTTCAGGATCTGCCACGTCATCTGGGGCAGCACTCCGGCGGCATGGTGATCTGCCAGGGACAACTCGATTCCGTCGTTCCGCTTGAACCTGCCACGATGCCAGGCCGCGTGGTCGTGCAGTGGGACAAAGAAGACTGCGCCGATATGGGCATCGTAAAAGTGGACCTACTCGGCCTCGGCATGATGGCCGTGCTCGAAGATTCCCTGCAAATCATTCGCGACGACTACGGCGAGGAAATCGATCTGGGACGCCTCCCCGCGGGCGATCCCCTCGTCTACAAAACGCTGCAAAAAGCCGACACCGTCGGCATGTTTCAAATCGAGAGCCGCGCCCAGATGGCTTTCCTGCCCCGCATGCATCCCCAATGCTTCTACGACATCGTGGTGCAGGTCGGCATCATTCGCCCCGGCCCGATCGTCGGCAAAATGGTTCATCCTTACCTAAAGCGCCGCCAGGGCCGCGAAGCGCCCGACAGCCTTCACCCGTCGCTGGAGCCCGTGCTCGCGCGCACCCTGGGGGTGCCGCTCTTTCAAGAGCAGTTGCTTCGCATGGCCATGATCGCCGCCGGATTCACAGGAGGAGAAGCCGAGGAATTGCGCCGTGCCTTCGGCTTCAAGCGCTCGGAAGCGCGCATGAAAGATATCGAGAAAAAGCTTCGCGCCGGAATGAACAAGCAGGGAATCGCCCCCGCCATCCAGGACAAGATCGTCGTCTCCATCACCTCCTTCGCGCTCTATGGATTCCCCGAATCCCATGCCGCCAGTTTCGCTCTCATCGCCTATGCCAGCGCCTATCTGAAATGCCATTACCTCGCCGCATTCACCGCCGCCCTCCTGAACAACCAGCCCATGGGCTTCTACCATCCAGCCACCCTCGTCAAAGACGCGCAGCGCCACGGCCTGAAAGTCAAACCCATCGATATCATTACATCCCACTGGAAATGCACTCTGGAACCTATCGCAGCTGCGGATTCTTCCCCAGAAAGTGATCGTCATTCTGAGCGCAGTGAAGAATCTCTCCTGATTAACAGCTTTGCTCTCCGCCTCGGCCTGAACTTCGTCAAGGGCCTGCGCACCGAAATTGCCTCCGACATGATCCGCGAAAGAAACATCCGCTCTTTCGCTTCGATCGACGACCTGAAACTTCGTATCCCCGCCATCCAAAAATCGGAACTGACCGTCTTGGCGGAAATCGGCGCTCTCAATTCAATCGCTGACCAGCAAGGCCACCGCCGCAGCGCCCTCTGGCAAGTCGAACGCGCCGCCCGCCCGGCAGGCCCCCTGCTTGAATCTTCTGCTGAATCTGAAACGCCTCTTCTCCAGAGCAATTCGCCGCTTGCCCCCATGACTTCCGAAGAGCGTCTCCTCGCCGATTTTCGCGGCACAGGGCTCACCGTCGGCCTTCATCCCATGGCGCACCATCGCGCCACGCTGAAGCGCCAGGGTATCTGCTCCGCCAGCGAACTCCGCGCGCTCCCCGACGGCGTCCCCGTCCGCATCGCCGGCAGCGTGATCGCCCGCCAGCGTCCCGGCACCGCCAAAGGCTTCGTCTTCCTCAGCCTCGAAGACGAGACCGGCATCGCCAACGCCATCATCACCCCGCAGCTTTTCATGCAGAATCGCGTTGTCGTCGTGAATCAGCAATTCCTGCTGATCGATGGCGTGCTGCAAAACCAAGACAACGTAATCTCGGTAAAGGCCCAGCGCATTCGCCCCCTTACCCTCACGCGCGCCGCCGCCCCCTCGCACGATTTCCACTAAGCCAATGGCTCAACCCCTAAAATGATGGTGTATACTCCGCCTCGCCGGAAGGCAACCGACATCCCGGAAACGAGCTCGGCCAGTTCCATCGGCGCCACAGCAAAAGGGGCCTTCGCCAGGAACAACATGAACAACATGACCCTAGGATTCGCACTCATTTTTCTAGCAGGCTGCTCGCAACAGCAAACCTCCAACGCCAATTCCACGGCCGCCCTGGAAGCCGAAATCACCCAGCTCAAGGCCGCCATGGACGACCTCAAGCCGGGCCTCGGCGAAATCATGGGCGTCATTCAGCAGCACCACGCGAAGCTCTATTACGCGGGAACGAAATCCAACTGGCCCCTGGCCGATTACGAGCTGGGTGAAATTCAGGAAGGCCTGCAAGACGCCGTACAGTTCAACCCGACTTTCAAAGGCGCCCCGGTCGCGAGTCTGGTTCCTGCCCTAACCAAGGGAAGCCTGCAAAAAGTTCACGACGCCATCGACAAGAAAAACAAAAAAGCATTCCTCGAAGCCTATAATTCCCTCTCGACTTCCTGTTCGAACTGCCATAAAGCGGCCAATCATCCTTTCGTGCAAATCCAGGTTCCCAGCGATGCCCAGTTCAGCGACCAGAAGTTCACGCCGTGACCCATAATTCCGCGGCGCGCGGGCCCATCCATCACGAAGGAGGAAACTCAATCATGCTCTGGCAAAAGCTCCTGCAAACCGAGGCTCCGGCGGCCACCTGGGTCGTGCGCTGGCTCACCGGGCTGGTTTTCTTCCTCGAAGGCATCAAGAAATTTCTCTTCGTCGCCCAATGGGGCGCGGGACGCTTCACGCGCATTGGCATTCCGCACCCGCAATTTTTCGGCCCGTTCGTCGGCTGCGTCGAAATCGTCTGCGGCTTTCTCTTGCTCATCGGACTGTTCACGCGCTTCGCATCGATTGCCCTGCTCATCGACATCACCGTGGCGATCCTGTCCACAAAAGTGCCTATTCTCCTGAAACAAGGCTGGTGGCCCGCCGAAGCCGAAGCCCGCACGGACTA
>Ga0187863_10003274_pt1 | contig 12012 bp, 11 predicted proteins | sample June2016WEW_11_1_FD_132975 | JGI IMG/M metagenome (GOLD analysis project Ga0187863, IMG submission 132975) | Peatland microbial communities from SPRUCE experiment site at the Marcell Experimental Forest, Minnesota, USA - June2016WEW_11_10 | ecosystem: Environmental > Terrestrial > Soil >...
ATCGCTACTCATCCTCCAGTTCACAGCAGGCTGGACTGCAGCGGCGGCCCGCGCTTCCTAAGCGGCAGCTCGCTCTGATGCTGCTCCGGCGCAGCACGCTCCAGGTGCGACAGTATCTTCGCAATGAGCTGCGGCTCCTCGATGCTGGCGATGATCTTCAGCTCCCCGCCGCAGCGCGCGCAGCACTCGATCTCTACACCGAACACACGCTTGAGCCGTCTTGCCCAGCTCATCGCCACATGCCGCGGCGTCGATGGCTTGGTCGGATCCGCGCCAGACACCGGCGGCGTCGCCGGAGCGCCATTCTCCAAAGGCGGTGTGCGCTTCGCCAATGTCTCCGAATCAGAAGGGCTGCCCAACAACACCGTCTACGGCATCGAGTCCGACGCGAAAGGGGCGCTCTGGGTCAGCACCAATCGAGGGCTCGCAAGCGTCCAGCGCGAGGGCGGTGGCATTCGCGGATTCCAACGCGATCATGGATTGCAGTCCGACGAGTTCAATTTCGGCGCTCATTACCGCGGCCCGGACGGCACCCTCTATTTTGGCGGAAACAACGGCTACAGCGCGTTCATCCCGCAACGCCTGGAGCTGAGCGAAGCACCGCCGAGCGTCGTGCTCACCGACGTTTTGAGCGCCAATATGCGCGTGTCGGCATCGCCCGATCGGCTTCGCCACGTGGATCTCGGCTATCGCGACTCGGTCGTCAGCTTCCAGTTCGCAGCGCTCGATTTCACGAGCCCCTCCAACGTGCGCTACCGCTATCGGTTGGAAGGGTTCGACAGCGACTGGATCGATGCCGGTGCCGCCCGCCGGGCGACCTACACCCGCCTCGACGCGGGCGACTACGTCTTTCGGGTGCGCGCAGCCGACGACGACGGCCGCTGGAGCGAGAGGCCGGGCGGTTTGAGCCTGCATGTCGCACCACCGCCGTGGGCCACCTGGTGGGCGAAGACGATCTATGTGTGCGGTGCGTGCGGTCTCGTGTTACTGGTTGTCCTGGCTCAGAACCGGCGGGTTCAACGGGAGGTCGCCTACGCCTCCCGCCTCAAGCTGGAGGTCGAGGAACGGACCGCGGAGCTCGCGGAGCGAAATCGTGACATGGAGCGGGCAAATCGCAAGCTGCGAGAAATCAGCGTCTCCGATTCCCTGACCGGTCTGGGCAACCGCCGCTTCCTGCAGGAGGCTTTGGCCGTCATGGCGAGCGAGGCGGCCCGCGGGACAATCGGCGACTGCGTGCTCATGATCGTCGACCTCGACCGTCTCAAGCCCATCAACGATGAGTATGGCCACGAGGGCGGCGATGCCGTGCTGATCCAGGTGGCAGAAATCCTGCGCCGCGAGTTTCGCCCGTCCGACCTGATCGGCCGTTGGGGCGGTGATGAGTTCGTCGTCGTCTGCCGCGACACCGATATCGCGGTGGCCAGCACTCTCGCCGAGCGCGTTCGCTCCTCCATCGCAAAGCGGATATTCCGCATCGACGACGGTCTCGCCGCGCGCACTAGTTGTTCCATCGGCTTTGCGCCGATCCCGTTCATTCCCGGAGAGACCGCGGCATTCGACTGGGAACAGTCCCTAAGTGTCGCGGACCTCGCGCTCTACGAGGCCAAACAAAATAGGAATCAGTGGATCGGCTGGGCCGGTACGGAAAAGGCCGCGCGTTTGCCCTCGATACTGGCGGATCTCGCCGCAAGTCCTGCGGCCCTCGAGATCGATGGGTATCTCACCGTCAGCAGGCGTCCCTCGAACCCCGAGGAAACCGTGGATCGATTGCGGCCGCCGCGGTTCCCCGCGCCGAAAGAGTCTTGAGAAAATCAATCAGCTTCCATCTTCCGGTAATAGTTCAATCCTGCCCGGAGTCCGCTTATCTGCATCTATTTGGCCGCTGCGGCCATCTGTTGCATCGGCGAGGCGATTTTCTTATAACCGCTCGGCACCTGGAAGGCGTCGGGTGGCACAGTTTCCTCGGAGAACTGTGACTTTTGCGTGGTCGTCTCGTACAACACGGCGCTCGTCGGCCCGGTCGGAGTCGCGGGCGGCGCGCTACCGGCTGGCTTATCGGCGCTGCGCTTGGCGAACGCGCTTGCGACTCCACGCGTCACCAGGGATCCCAGGCCGCCAAACCGACTGCCGGCCTGTGATGCTGCACTGTCGGTAGCGGCCTGGGTCGCCGCCTGCGTCGCGACGTCGCCGGTGGCGGGCGGTGCTCCGGCGGCGGTCGCGGTTCCAGCCGGTACGTCGCCGCCCAATCGAGTGATTTCGAGCACCCGGGTGCCTCGGATCTTGGCCTGTTCAACCTCCATTTTTTTCGCCATTTCCTGCATCGCCGAGCCAAGGCCCGGGTTATTGGCGAACATCGGCGCCAGCGCCGAGCCGTTGATCATCGGCTTGACCGCTTTCATCATTGCGGAGACATCGATGCCTTCCATCAACTTCTTCGAATAGCGCTGGTAGAAATCCTGCACCGCCCTGACTTCGGGCGGATCGGGCGTGGTCCATACTTCGTCGGCATAGTTGTAGGTCATGGTCGTTGGGCCTTGGGCGGGATCGGCTTTGGGGTCGGTGATGTGCGCCTTGATGGTAAAAATCTGCTCCTTGCAGGTCTGGCCGTTCACCAATTTGGTTTCGCCGGTATCGCTCGTCGAGACATCGAAAGTGATCTGCAGCTGCGGCGCCTGGTTGTTCGGCGTGGCCGCAGGCTGTTGTTGCATCTGCGCCTGCGCTTGTTCGAGTTTCTTCGGCGCATCCTTGAAGGCCTGGCGCATCTCGGTGAAAGTCGTGACCGAGTAGGTCTTCTTTTCATTGTCGATCCGTGTGGTCGTCTCCTGATCGATGTCGATGATCTCGCTCCCGGTCGCCGACACGATCGCCATCTGGTTGCCGTGCACCAACACGAGCTTGTTGATGGGGTCGAACAGCTTTTTCGCCGATGCGCCACCGAGGCGTAGCAAGGGGCTCGACTTGAGAGAATCGACCAGGGTACCCCCGGTTATCTGCGTCGTCTCCTGGTAACTCGCATCGGCGACGGCCAGGCTGCTGACGAGCAAGGTATTGGAAATGGCAAGCGAAAGTACTGCCTTCATGGTCGGATCCCCGGGTATTGTTGTCGCTGGCAGGTGGTCATTGCGATCGCTCCGCCGCTCGGTTGATGAATGATGTTCACAGACGCCGCAGCTCCACGCGGCGGTTACGGGCGCGCCCCTCGAATGTATCATTGGAGTCGATGGGCGAGGAAGCGCCGAAGCCCGCCGTCTGTAGCCGGTCTGACGCTATCTTGTATCGCGTAACCAGTGCGTCCTTGACAGCGGCGGCGCGCTGCTGCGACAGCGCGAGATTGAATTTGTCGCCACCGACGTTGTCCGTGTTGCCGCTCAGCGAGAGCTTCCAGTTCGGGTTCTTCTGCATGATACCGGCGATCTCACCCAACACCTGTTCCGATTCGGGACGGATTTCGGCGCTGTTGAAATCAAAATAAATGCCGTAGACCTGCACCGGCTTATTATCCGACAGCGCCCTTTCCATCGAGGAGTCGGCCTTGGGCTTGTCAGGCGCCGGCGCCGCCTTCTGCCCCGGCTTTTGCGCCCCGGGTGGGAAGCTGATCTTGATGACTTGCGTAATGCGCAACGACAGCTCCTTGCGTTCCTCGACCAGCAATACCGGGTTCGACGGCTGGTCCAGCAAGTAGTAGTCCGAGCTAGCGACGTCTTTGCCTTCCAGCCCCTTGCAGGTCGTGGCGGCGTGCAGCGCTGGCAGGTGAACCGGCTGATCATTCACCAGCACAGGAACCATGACATCGGTCCCGCCTACGCGATGCATCACGCAGGTGTAGGAGGGCAAACCCGCGTGGTCGGAGACGGCCGGCTTTTGCAATGCCTGCCCATGCATCATTCGCTGGATGTTCTCCAGAGCCTCCGCGGTGTCCTCACCCGGCGTGGCCGGGAAGTAGAACTGCACAGCCTCGCCCTTGAGCAGGCCGTTCAGCACGTCGCTCGAAAGCGCAATCTGGGTGATGCCCGGATAATGTTCGACCGGATCCTTGCACGCCCAGGTTCGGGTGCTGCGGGCGCTCACGAAGTCGACGCTGTCTACGATCAGCTGACACTTCGCGCCCTTGTTAGCAGCGTCGTTGCTTGAGGCTCCCGCGGCCGCGCCGTGTGCCCTTTTGTCCGAGAATGAAATCTGCAGCTTGAACTGTGAGGTCGTCGCGTCTTGGACGGCGCTGTACCACTCGTAGTCGCCATCGGGCGTGCTGCGGGCAGCGACAACCAGCAGGCCCTTGGCGAGTGGAATCTCGATCGACGAAATTGTGCCGTCGACCGGTCTGAAGGGCACAAGCGGTGGACCGACCTGTGGTTTTGAGTCGGCATCCCCGCTTTGCACGGATTTGAGCCGGTCGGCGAGGCTCTGTGCCTGGCCGGTCGGGGCGCCGCCATAGTTCAGCAGCGCTGCCGCGCCAAGCGCCGCGGCGATACGAATCGGCAACGATGGCTTGCGCGCCGGCATTGTCCCCCCTATTCGCCGGGCAGCACCGCTCCACGAGACGGTACCTCTGCCTGGCTGTGCATTCCCTTTCGCTACTCGCGCTGCAACTCCACGCGTCGGTTGCGCGCCCGGCCTTCCAGCGTGTCATTCGTGTCGATCGGGCGCCCGGCGCCGAAGCCGCTGGTGTCCAGTCGCTCGACTGCGATGTGAAAGCGAGCCACGAGCGCGTCCTTGACAGCCGCGGCGCGGTGCTGCGACAGCGCAAGGTTCGCCGTGGCGTCGCCGACGTTGTCGGTGTGGCCGCTGACCGAAAGCTTCCAGCCGGCGTTTTTTTGCAGAATGTCCGCTATCTGGCGCAGCACGAGCTCCGACTCCGGCTTGATCGTCGCGCTGCCGAAATCGAAATAGATGCCATACACCTGCGCCGGCTGCTTAGCCGCCAGCGCGGTCTCGAGCGGCAACGGCGCGGTCGCCGGCGGCGGGAACGTGATCTGCACCGCCTGGAAGATCGTGTCGTCCAAATCGAGTGCAAGCGTGATTGGGTTGGCGGCCTGGTCAAGCCAGTAGAAGTCGGCCTGAGTCTTCGCATCCGGCGCGCACGACGCATGCAGCGCCGGCAGCTCCACGCGCTGGCCGTTCAGCAGCACCGGGACAGCGACGTCGGTCGTGCCGACCCGGCGCAGCTGACAGGCGTTCATCCACTGTCCCGCATACTGGGCCAACATGGCCCCCACGGGTTTCTGTCCCTCAATCTGTGCGCCTTGCTGGGCGTACACGGCCCATTGATTCGAATTCGCGTAGTGAAACTCCACGGCCTGGCCGCTCTTCAGCTTGGCCAGCAAGCCGCTCGAGGCGCCTATCGAGGTGGAGCCCGTGAAGTGCTCCGCTGGCGAGGCGCAGAACACCTCGCTGTAGGCAACCGCGCTCGCAAGGTCAGCGACGTCGATCGTTCGCAGGCAGGCAATCTTGTCCGGAAATTCCTTCATCGGATCGGCGTCGCCCAGGTTATCGGCGCGCCGCGCGAGCGGACCTTTGAGCTCCATTTTGGGCTGGCTCGCCGAATAGTGAAGCTGCACTGCGGTCTGCCCGACGGCGGTGATCATCTTGATGGATTCGTAGTCGCCCAGTGGCGGCTCGCTGACAGCGGTCACGACCGTGAGTCCGGAAACCAGCGGCACCATCGCGGTGGAGGTCGTCGATCCGACGGGTTTCCAGGCCGGCAGCTTCGTCAGGCGATCGGCCTGGCCGCTCTGTACGGCCTTCAGCCTGTCGGCGAGGCTCTGCGCCTGCGCGGCGGGCGTGCCGACGAGCAGCTGCGCGCCAGCGATCATCGTGAGCACGAGGAACGACGCGCCTGCTCGCCGGGAACTGTAGGTCAACCCCATCCGACTTCTCCCAACGGTCGTCCGCCCTTCACACCGACTTGCAAAAATCGCTCGCTGGATCCCAGCGCGTGTAGGTCTTCGAGAACAGACTCTTCATGGTTTTGGCGTCGGGGAACATGCCCATCAGCGAGGCCTCTGCGCCCCATTGCCCGGCGATTTCGAGCTGAAATTTTGAGCACGGCGCCGGCGTCAGGGTCGAGGAATACGTGGTGCCGGCCGAGTGAATGATTTGCACATACGCATCCGCCTTCGAGGCGAGGGCGTTGGTGAACGAGAAATTGCCAAACGGCGACTTCTGGATCGCGCTGATCGTCTCGGGGGACAAGAGCGACGAGGCCAGCTTGCCGACGATGCTGTCGATCTTCTCACCAGCCTTTTTGATGGCTTGATTGCCCGAAAATGCGCTCATCGGTGCAAGTTGCAGCTCGATGCGGGGCGCGCAGAACGCTATGACCATGGCGTTGGGTGCCGCCGCCGATACGCTCCTGGTCTTCGTGACCTCGACCGTTAGTCCCTCGCTGGTTCCATCGCCATTGAAGCCGACCGTAACCGCGCCTTCCTCGAACTGGTTGCCTCCGGTCAGCGCCGGATGAATCAGCATCGCGACACTCACGTCGAGCGTCAGCGGAATTCCACTCAGGAACGGTCCCAGCGGTATCGTCAGGCCTGCCGGCAGGTTGAGTTTGTCCTCGTTGGTCCATCCGCCCGGCGTCGTCTTGCCCACCTGCCAGGCTAGCTTCAGCTTGCCACTCATGCCTTTGAGTATGCTGCTGAAGTTCTGCGAGTCGTTGCCGGGAAAGGTGAAGTCGCCGCCAGCCGTGAAGTTGGATATCGTCCCGTCGATGGTGACCACGCCTGTAAACCCGGCGTTGGATTTCGAAATCTTAAGCTGGATCGTCGCCTCGCCGGCCGCTGGTGATACCGACCAGTCCTCGACGTCCCAATCGGGGTGGAACCCTTTGAGAAAGTCCTTGGTCTGCTTCAGGGCTGAACCGGCATCGATCCCCGGCTTGGGCGTGTTGTAGCTCGGCGTAGTCTCGGGCGTTTGCCCCTGATAAACCGTCGTGTCTTGCTGTGCGCCGGTGCCCTTCTGCGCGTAGGCGGGCGGCGCGATCAGGTCCAGCCAGTCGAATGGCGGTGACGCCCGCTCCTGGACCGCCGTCACTTTGGGCCCGTTGAACGTGACCGGCGACTCAAGATGAATCGCACCTCCCGCGACCACGTCGACGAGCCGCGCGCGGTCGATGATCAGTACCGTTTGACTGCCGGTCGTTTGCGTTGCAACGACTTTGACAGCGAACGCATTCTTGACCAGGAGGATGTCGTTGGCCTTGAGCGCCAGTATTTCTGCCGGCGCGTTCTCGAACACGGCACCATGGCCGTCGCTGCTGACGCCGACGAGCGACCCGGTCACCAGCGCCTCGTCGACGATCTTCACCTCCGGCTTGTAGGTCACGTGGGCGAAGCTCTTGCCGGCGCCCACAACGACGTTGCGTTCATTTGCGCGCTTTCGTTCCAACCACGCGGACACGTCGACCGGAGCACCCGGGGCCGTCACGACCGGCGCTGTGCTCGCCGCGGGTGCGCCGGATTTTTTGCTGCAGCCCGCCACCGTCAGCACGGCTGCGGTCAATAGCGCCGCCGCCAACGCGCGTCTGCAGCCGCCGTATTCCTTGATTCTCATCAGAGGGAACCCCCTTCGTTGGCGGGCAAAGCTTGATTCGCACGCCGCCGTGACCGAATCTCTGCCATCGTAGGCATCGCGCTCTGCTCGCGACCTGTTGTATTACTTGTTTATACGGTCAGCTCTTCCCCGAGCAGCGCAAGGATAGCCCCGGGCAATGTGAAGCGCCAGGCCTCCTGTCCTTGCTACTTCGAAACGGCCTTCGCGAGCAGTGCATGGAACCGGTCGTGCGCGATCGCCGCAGCACCCTTCCCCGTGATCGCGATCATCACGGTCACCGGGCCATGCGCCACCACCCCGACGGTCATTTCCATGCCCTCGGTCATCGTCGAGGAGAACGCGGCGTCGCCGACGCCCGCCTCCACACTTGTCTTCTGGCCCGCGCCGTCGCCCGACCGTGAGTCCTGCAATTGATTCGCGACCTGCTTTCTCGCGGCGTCCGCGGACGGATATTGACTCACGGTGACCCCGATGTGCAGACCGGCGCTCGTATACATGCAACTGGCCGTTCCGGACGTAGGGTCGACCTGTGAGATCTTGCCGCCAGTCACCGCGCCTCCCACCGCAGCCGTCACGTCCGCGCTCGAGAGGAAGTCGCAGGCGTTCGGTGCGCCGACGGCGAGCGAGGCACCGAGCTGGCTGAGCGCCGCTACTGCGAACATTGCCGGATGAAAACCGGGCGGTCCCTTATGCTTTACCATGCTGTCTCTTCCTTGATCCGAGGGTTTTAGCACCACAGAGGGTTGCGCAGCTTCGCTCAATTCATTGCGGTCGTCTGAGCGGCGCCTTGATCTGCGGCTTGGTGGATGCGTCTTTCGCCAGCGACGAAGCGGACTGCGGGTTGGTCGGTGTGCCAGACGCCACATCGTCTGAGGCGGTGGGGGAGCGTTGGACGTTCTCGACGGCGATTGCCCTGAAATTTAGTTTCGGGTTATCGCTGAATTGGGTGTCGTGCTGCGCCGTGGTGGGCGGCCGCACGTAGGTGCCCCCTTTGTTCAGGTTGCCGGCGGCCGACTTTCCGACGAGATTGCCGCTGCCGCCCCCTGTACCGCGGATGTTCGTCCCAGCGGTCTTTCCCGCAATGGTGCCACTTGGGGTTTTTCCCGCGGCACTGCCACCTGCCGTGTTTCCGGTGCTACCCGAGCCGGCATTGGGCGAGCCCATCTTGAAGCTGTTCAACGATGTCAGCGCCGCTTTGTTGGGGCTTCCCTGATTGACCGGGGGCTTGACCTTGGGAGGTGGCGTGTTGCCGGCGTAGGCGGACAACGCGAACCCCATGAGCGCACACAGCAGGGCGGCATTCTTCAGCATGGCCAGTTGCTCCTCGCTTCGTATTTTTGTAAGCGGCGTATCCATGGAAAGGCGCCAGCCGATGGTACACCTTGGGTATCGCGACCGGTACTGGCTGAGCCACCCGTGCATGGGCGCGCGCAAAGCTGCGCGCGATGAGCGTTGCTACATCTGCCAAAGATTTTTCGACTCATCCCAGGCCGGTTTGATGCAGGACTCCTTTCCAGGGAGAGCAATGTCCTGGTCGCCGATGCGCACGCTCCCCGGGCGGAAAACCCAATGGTCGGAGGCTCGTACGTTGACAGGAAAGCCAAGGTGCAGAAGTGGCCGGGGGCGTTGGTTGAGATTGATCGGTTCCCCCGATACGGCGCGACGCCGGTCCGGCGCCGGAGTGCTGTAGGCATTTTGGTCGCCGACATGGAAAACGGCTATCGCGGCTGGCGCCACGGCCGTGCCGTTGACCTCCAGCCGGGCGCGGTCGGCCCGGTAGATCATCGAATCAAGACTGCTGGCGAATTTTGGTGGCGTTGATTCGTCTCCGGCCTGCGCGCTGCCATCGAAGATGACCCAGTACATCGATTCACCGCCCGGCGCGGTCTGCGGACTCATGCTCACCGGTTCCTGTGCGCCGATATTGTAGCGACGATACCCCGCGTCGCCCTTGACGAGGTATGCAAAGCCGGTCCAACCGGGCAGCGCCTCAGCCGGCCCACACAACGCACCGCTGGCTGCATGGTGGATGCTGGAGCATCCGCTGAGCGCAGCTGCAATTGCGGCAACCACCATGCTCGCAGCCGAGCGTGGGAACCGATACCGGGTGTGACGCCCGATTCGGGCGCCCGCGCCACCCCCGATAATCCCATCACCCATATTCGACTCCCTGTTCGGCGGCAGCGGCTGCATCTCCCTTCGACGCTGCGTGATTCTAGCAAGCCTCTCAGCTTGCGACGAAGCCCGTTCTGAGCGCGCGCACCCAATCGGGCCGGTCGCGCTGTTCGGCGAGCCGCGCGGCCGCGTCCCAATCGTAGGCCACGGCGAAAAATTCCACCGCCCAGCCGTTTTCGCGGCGTTCCGCCACCGCGTAGCGCGCGTGCGGCGCCCCCATCTCCACGCGGTGCGGACCCGGATCGTGACCCTCGTAGGCTTGAATGCCGACGCTTCCCGGGTTGACGATCACCTGACCGGTCGACAGGTGCACGAGCTTCGGGATGTGCGAGTGGCCGCATAGGATGAGCGATGCCTCGCAGCCACGTGTCCGCTCCTCGATCCGTTCGAGCGGCGCCGGGCGCAATTCGCGCTGCACCAGGTCCTCGAGATAGCAATCGACGTCGTTGGCAGGCGTCGCGTGGCAGAGAAAGATATCTGCGTCGAGCGCCCGCACGGCGGGAAGGGCCGCGAGCCAGCGGCGCTCCGCCTCCCCGAGGGTGTCGAACGCGTACCGGTCGGACGCCCCCATGCGCCCAGGGTCCATCGTCAATACCTGCCGCTCGTGATTGCCGCGGATGGTCGGCAGGCCGAGCGCCATCAACCGTTCGGCGGTCTCGCGCGGCAGCAGCGGTCCCGAGACGATGTCGCCCAAGTTCACGATGAGGTCCACCCCGCGCCGCTCGATGTCGGCGAGCACGGCGTCAAGGGCGAAGAGGTTTCCGTGGATGTCCGAAACCGCGGCGATGCGCATACGTTCTGTGACTCTACTCATGACCTGTGCATACGGCAGGGGCATCTGATCGATGATGCGGCAAACGAAGTCGACCCCCCATGAACCGCCACCGGCATGCTCATGATTTCGGCTGGGCAAAGTCCGCGATTATTTTACGCATGGCCCGGTTGTCGTAAACAGTCACGCCGGATTCGGCAGCTTTCGCGGCGATTTCAGCGACGAAGGCCCTGCCGATGTCGCGCTGTTCGATATTCCCCCAGGGACCCGGCACCAACTTGCCGAGCCAGCCTACCCAACGCGGCGTATGAGCATTGCCGACAATGATGCCCGGGCGGAAAATCGCCAATCGCGGAAATTGCACCGCTTGGATCGCCGCTTCCTTCAAGCCCATGATGCGGGTATATTTGATCCGGCTGCCCGCGTTGGCACCGGCCGCCGACAGCAGGCAAAACTGCACCACACCCGCCTGGCGCACGCCACGGGCAAAAGCGCCGACCACGCCGACTTCCAGCTGCTCGAGCTGCGCTTCGGTCCATCGCAAGGATCCGCTGCCGACGCCGACGCAGCTGACGGCGGACACGCGATCGCCCGCTGCCGCGATCTCCCCAGCCAGATCGCCGACACGCAATTCGAAATCGGGAGCGCCCGTATCCATCGCCACGCTGCGCAGGCGCGAGGGATCGGCGCTCGGCACGGGTCTGCGGGTCACCAAGACCACCTCGCGAAATACCGGCTCGGACAGCAGTGCTTGCACCACGGCGCTGCCGACCTGCCCCGTGCCACCGATGACGATCACGCGAAACTGCGGGTTCATTCAGAACAAAGCGTACCAGGTTCCACGGCCCGCACCATGGCGCACCCGATGAGCGTTGCCCACCGACGATCGTGCACGATCGTGCATTCGTTCACAGAATCAGCGCCCAGTTCGGCGGCGGCATCCCGGACCGGCGGCGACGGCCGAGCCTACACTTCGCCCCAATATGAAAGAGATGTCCTTGGGATGGTTGGCGATAAGTGCGGCGCTGATGCTCAGCGGCTGCGGGAATGGTGACTCTGGGTACATTGTGGCTGGTCACATCAGCGGCCTCAGCGCGAGCGGGCTGGTGCTGCAGAATAACGGCGGCGACGAGCTGACGGTACAAATGGGAGCGTCGTCCTTTCAATTCCCGACACCGGTCGCTCCGGACGGTAGCTATGAGGTGACGGTCGCCTCACAGCCGACCGGGCTGACCTGCACCGTCACTCATGGCGTGGGCGCCAGTGTCCAGGCAACCGTCATCACCAACATAACGGTCGCGTGCAGTGCCGCCACCTACCAGGTCGCAGGCACCATCAGCGGCCTGACCGCGAGCGGCTTGGTGTTGCAGAACAACGGAGCAGGCGGATAGGAATTTCAAACGCCCGTGCGGTCCAAGGCTGCCCACAATCTTGTTGCGCGTAACCCGCCTTATGTTGCGTCCAAGCTTAGGGGCCGCGTGGCTTGCTTGGGCTATTCGGGCCGCCGGTGCGCCTCC
>Ga0187863_10003276_pt1 | contig 12005 bp, 10 predicted proteins | sample June2016WEW_11_1_FD_132975 | JGI IMG/M metagenome (GOLD analysis project Ga0187863, IMG submission 132975) | Peatland microbial communities from SPRUCE experiment site at the Marcell Experimental Forest, Minnesota, USA - June2016WEW_11_10 | ecosystem: Environmental > Terrestrial > Soil >...
ACCGACTGGAGTCCGGTCGGCCAAATCTACTTCTTTACACTGCGCAGCACCAATCCCGAATACGACGTCATGGAGTTGAAATCACTTGAGGATTGGGTGGTTGAGAAAAACTTTAAGGCGGTGCCCGATGTTGTCGATGTGGCCAGCTTCGGTGGTCCGACGCGCGAATATCAGGTCCGTGTTGATCCTAATAAGCTGATCGCCTACGGACTCAGCCTCGCGCAAGTTGAGCAGCAGCTCGCCAACAACAACGTCAACGCGGGTGGCAGCTTCATCGAATCCGGCCTGCAGCAAGTCAATCTTCGCGAAGTTGGCTTGATCAAAGACGTGCAGGACATCGAAAAGACGGTGATCACCACCAAGAATGGCACTGCGCTGCACATGAGAGACATTGCCGTAGTTTCGCAAGGTCCCAAGATCCGGCTGGGCCAGTTTGCCCGGGCCATTCATCGCCAAGACGGCAAAATCGTCGATAACGACGATGTGGTTTCAGGCATCGTTCTGTTGCGCAAGGGGGCGGATGCCGACCAAGCACTGGCGGGCATCCACGCAAAAGTCAAAGAGCTGAATGACCACATCTTGCCTGCCGGCGTAAAGGTGATTCCGTTCATTGACCGCAGTGATTTGGTGCACTACACGACGCATACCGTGCTCCACAATCTGACCGAAGGCATCATCTTGGTCGTGATCGTCCTATTTTTGTTTCTCGGCAATGGTCGCGGCGCGATCATCGTCGCCCTCACCGTGCCGTTTTCACTGCTGTTCGCCGCGACGTGTCTCAATTTGAAAAATATTCCCGCAAATCTGCTGTCGCTGGGCGCGCTGGATTTCGGAATGGTTGTGGACGGCGCCGTTGTGATGGTCGAGAACATTGTCCGTCATTTGGGTCGTCGCCAGACGGCGAACGATTCGAAACCGATCCTGGAGGTGATCCGCGAAGCGGCGCACGAGGTCCAGCGGCCTGTGTTTTACGCGATCGCCATCATCATCACCGCGTATTTGCCAATCTTCACCCTGCAACGAGTGGAAGGACGCCTGTTCAAGCCAATGGCCTGGACGGTAGCGTTTGCTCTGCTGGGCGCTTTGCTATTTTCCATTCTGGTTGCGCCCGTGTTGTCAAGCTTCCTGTTTTCCAAGGCGATGCGGGAGTGGCGCAACCCGGCCTTACTTTTTCTCACGGAGCGATATCGCAAGGCGGTTCGCTGGGCGATTGAGCACCGCCCCGTTACCTTGGGAGCAGCGCTGTGCGGCCTGTGTGCCGCACTCTACCTGGTGCTGGGCGGAGTTATCGGTTCCGAGTTTCTCCCGCATCTGGACGAGGGGGCGCTTTGGGTGCGCGGCACTCTTGCTCCCAGCACCGGACCGAGCGAGGGCATCCGCGTGTCCAACCAAGCCCGCATCCTACTCTGCTCTTTTCCCGAAGTTCCTCAGTGCACCAGCCAGGTGGGCCGTCCCGATGACGGCACCGATACGACAGGATTTTTCAATACTGAATACTTCGTCGATTTGAAGCCCAAGGAACAGTGGCGGCCGGCTTTTCACCAGAACAAGGACGAGTTGATCGCTGCGATGACCCGGGAACTCGACCAGATCCCCGGTGCCGTCTGGGGTTTTTCGCAACCCATTGAAGACAACATGGAAGAGGCGGTCAGTGGTGTAAAGGGCGAGCTTGCCACCAAAGTGTATGGCGACGATCTGCGAATTCTTGAGCAAAAAGCCGATCAAATCGTCGGTGTGCTGCGCCAGGTCAAGGGGATCGAGGACCTCGGTGTCTTTCGTGCTCTCGGCCAACCGAACATCAACTTCGAGGTGGACCGCGATCAGGCTGCGCGGTATCAGATCAATGTTGCGGACGTTCAAGACGCTCTGCAAACCGCTGTCGGAGGAGGTGCTCTTACCCAAGTACTACAGGGCGAGGCGCGATACGATCTGGTGCTGCGCTACCTCCCGCAGTACCGCACAACAAAGGAGGCCATCGAAAACATTCGTTTGTTGTCTCCGTCGGGTGAACGAGTCTCCCTCTCTCAGCTTTGTAGGATCGAAGAACGTGACGGGGGGTCTGAAATCTACCGCGAAGGAAACCAGCGCTACGTGGCCATCAAGTACAGCGTTCGTGGCCGCGATCTGGGCGGTGCAGTCGAAGAAGCGATGCAGATGGTCAACGCGCAAGTGCAACTCCCGCGTGGCTACCACATCGACTGGGAAGGCGAATACGAAAGTGAACAACGCGCCCAGGCACGCCTGCTGATCATCGTTCCGTTGACGATCCTGGTCATCTTCCTCATTCTTTATACGATGTTCGGTTCGCCGAAGTGGGCCGCGCTCATCCTCGCCACCGTCGCAATGGGCAGCTTCGGCGGGCTGCTGGCCCTCCTGATTACTGGCACACATTTCAGTGTTTCCTCGGGTGTCGGCTTTTTGGCGCTTTTTGGAGTGTCGGTGCAAACGGGCGTCATCATGCTCGAATACATCAACCAGCTCCGCGCGGGAGGCCGCTCCATCGAGGATTCCGCGATTGAAGGAGCCGTCCTAAGGCTTCGCCCGATCTTGATGACGATGCTGGTGGCGACGCTGGGTCTTCTGCCCGCCGCCCTGTCACACGCCATTGGCTCCGATTCACAGCGACCCTTCGCCATTGTCATCGTAGGAGGACTGATCGTGAATTTGGCAATGAGCATCTTCATTTTGCCCACATTGTATGTGTGGTTTGCGCGGTCCGACGACAAGCTCCCTGAGCCAGAGGTGGAATTTGACAGCTGATCCTGCATCCGTCTTTTCCCGGCGTATTTCACAAAATTGCCGATCTTAGCGTCGGCCGCGCAACTGGGCATCGCTGGTCCGCGCCACATTCTGGCAGCAATTCTCGAGCCCAGGCCCTTTTGTCGCTGCGCGTGCCGTCGCAGATTGCTCCGCCACACGCGCTCTTCATCTTGCTCCCGGCCCGGTGCCGATATCCGGTCCTATTCAGGGGACATCGCTATTGGGGACACGATCATCGAGGCACAACATCGCAGCAAACGAGGCGTCTCAACCCTGGTGCTTGCGTCGACCACGTGCGGCGCGGTGTAGTAGGTGTAGTTGGGGGAAAAGGGTGTAGGCGGGACTGGCAGAAAGAGGCGATGGCGGGGCGTCCGGCCCCCCTGTCAGGCTACGCGGCTCGCTCGTCTAGCGCGGCGACTGCCTTGGTCAAGTTGTCAACGCCAAAGATCACCAGCGCCGATGTCGAGCCTGGCTCCAGTCCGCAGTAGGTGTAGTCGATGTTGATGTTGCTTTCGCCCAACTGCGAGGCGGCGCGGGCCAGCTCACCCGGACGGTGGGCCAGCCGGACGACGACGACCTCGGTCTCCTCGAAGATCATGTTCAGCCCGCCCAGCACCGCCTTGGCGGTGTCCATATCATCGGCCAGGAATCGGGCCAGGCTCTCGCCCTCCTCGACGTACGATTGAAAAGCCAGGATGTTCACCCCGCGCCTCGCCAGAGCAAGCAGGCACTTCCCCAGGGCGCCCGGTTTGTCTTCGATCGTTACGGTAAACTCTTTGGCCTTCGGCATGTGACGTGGCTCCCTTCCTTCTCAAGACACCCACACCTGGCCTGGCGGTCTGCTACCAGACCAGTTCCATAAACAGGCCGATATTTCTCGTCCAACAGAGCTGAGATTCTATCGCACGCGGCGGTCTTTGGAAGGGTTTTTACTCCTCGATATCCTCGATACAAGATCGAGTCGGCCCGACCTGGCCGCAAGTCTCATCGAGACGGTTTATCCTGCGGATGGCGTTTCACGCCCGGTACTGCTCGTCGCTCACCTGTTCCAGCCAGTCCACAGCCTGGTCGTCGAGCCGCTCCTGAACGGCAATATGGGTCATCGCCGTGGTTGCCGTGGCCCCATGCCAGTGCTTTTCACCTGGCGGAAACCAGATCACGTCACCCGGCCGGATTTCCTCGACCGGCCCGCCCCAACTCTGTACCCAGCCGCAACCAGCCGTCACGATCAAGGTTTGACCGAGCGGGTGCGTGTGCCAGGCGGTACGGGCGCCCGGCTCGAAGGTGACACTGGCGCCGAGAGCCCGCGCCGGAGCGGGGGCATGGAACAGCGGGTCAATACGCACGGTGCCTGTAAAATAATCCGCTGGTCCCTGGCCGGATGGCCGTGAACCGACTCGTTTGATTTCCATCGTATCGGCCTCACTGCCGTGCAAACATTCCTGGCGCTTGTCATGACGGGGAGCCCCCGCAAGTCCGACGACGCTCCTGACCCGGGAGGCTCATGCACTGAAATCCCAGCCCTATCCGAACCGCTTTTGTAGCAAAGTCTGCATGTCGGGTATCGGCCTTATTCGGGCACTGCGATTTGCAGATCGCGATAGAGAGCCATTGTTGATCGGCGACATTATAGCTGTCTTTTGCTTCCACCTGAATCTTCGAAATTCCGCAAAATCCTGGAGAGAAATTTGCGGGTTCGCTTCTATGCCCTGATGGCCAACAAGTGGTGAGGCCGCGGGGCCATCGAACTCGGGTGCCGCGATTCGCAAGGGAACAAAGAGGAGCACGATTTATAGGCCCTTTCTGTTGCGGTTGGCACCGGGGGTGGGGTTGCCTTGAGCCGCTGCCAAGCCCGAAGTAAGGGAGCTCAACAAACACACCGCTAGCCATCAGGAAGTTATCGCGTCATGGTTGGAGGGGTCGGGGGGGGGGTGTCACGGGCCGGTCCTACCCGTCGCGAACAAGACTGGGAGTGGGTCCAGGGTGATTCCCTGGATAGGGCGTCCATTGTGGACTCCGCAAAAGTTACAGATGCAATCGTTCGCGCAGTGAAATGCTTCCGGCTATCGAAACTGGAGTCGGCTGGTCTTGCCGATTGATCGAAAACACGATCGCAGCGGCCAAGGAAAGCGCACCGACAAGAAGGCGCAGGACTGACTGCTGTCTCGCCGGGCAGGCTCAAAGGAAGGGGACCACCGTGTCTCGCCGACCGCCGCTGCGGGCCGTGGGAGCAGGCGATCCTCCTTTCATTCCATTCCGTCTTTTCGTCGGGAAAATATTTCCCCGGATCGGCCGGACCGACACCACCGACAACGTGCGGACGCTCGTGCGCGGCGGAAGGAGTGTGCCTGAAGTGCGTGCACGCATAATCTAGAGTCCTACTGTCTGTCCGACACCTCCACGTTGTGGAAGGACCGGGTATTGGCGGAGGCGCTCTTTGCCACGAGCGTCAAAACTTTCCCATCTTTAGAGACCGAATAGCGGGCCTTCTCAAGGGCCACACCGCCCCTCTGGAAAGTCGCCTCCACGGTGCGGGCGTCGATGCGTTTGGTTGAGACGGTTTCCCCCTCATCTGTCGCCCCGATGGAGGGATAATCCTTGCCGTCCGGCTTGATCGTAAACCTGTGAGTGGTGGGCTTTCCCGCAGCGTTAATTCCCGCGACGAAGACTTTTCCGGAGGATTCCCACGTCCGGGTTTGGCTCGTTGGTGGCGGACCTGGATCGAAGTGCGACTTCGCGGAATTGAGTTTCCATGTCCCGGCGAATGGATTACCTTGAGCCCTTGCCAAGCCCGAAGTCACTAAACCAATAAACACAGCGCCCGCCATCAGGAAATGCCGCGTCATGCGTTGTGCTCCTCGGGGAACGCTCCAGAGTGATTTCATCTCTCTCCTCTACCCTGCGCGAGGTTGCTTTTCCACCGCGGCAGCCAGACCTCCTCAGCTTCGAAAACAGCGAGATAGTACACCCGTTTGGCGTGCTCGCGGCACTGCGAAATGCATTTCCGGTAAGTGTTCATCAGGTGTCTCGGCTGCCCATGGAGCAACCGAAGGCAGAATCTAGAGTTTCCTACGAAGATACTCAACCACGATGTAGCCCATCAGACCGGAAATGACGGCAATCACGAAATTTGTGTGGGTGAAAATATCTCCGAGAGCGAACGCCCATGTTTTTCCTTGGCCATTTGTGCGACTGAACTCGCCCATCAGCAGATTGGAATAGAACAGGAAGATTATGAAACCGACTTCAATGATCGCTCTCGCAATGGGGGCTAATCTGCGAGGGCCCTTAGGGTTGGACATAGTGAAACCAAATTTAGCATGACTTAGGACACAACTCGCCGGAGTCGACTGCGCACGATGAAGGCGCGACCGCTCCGGCCTGCTCCGGCAACCGCGGTAACCAGGACGCAGCCGCGGCGAATGAGCAGCGCCGAACATGCAGCCAATCGGGAGTCCTGCTGTGCGGATGCGTGTCAAGTCATGTCTGCTGTGACGCAGCGGTGACAGGTGCGCCGAAGGTCAGGGAGAAAGGTGCCGCTTGATCCCACTCGCCGTCGGTGAACGCGCGTACCGCATGGGCTGCCACATGACTGTTCCGGCGCAAGAGTTCGAGCGCGGCGGTCTTGCGCACCGCGGCGTGTTCGGGGGGCCTGTTTAGCATCCAACCGGGCGACCACATCTCACCGGACTGTCCGTAACCGCAGCAAGCCTGCCCGCTACGCGTCGACGAAGGGTCGCCGCAGAGCGAAAGCAGGATGCGATTCCTCTGCCGCTTGAAAGCGGCAGTCCCCTCGCATTGAAATTTATGGGGCAGGGCTCCTGCGCGTGGGCCAGCATGAGGAGCTCTCGCTATTCATTGTAAAGGCGAAACACAGCGATTCTGCCGTGTGTTCACCTGTGAACGTTGCAAGAGATAACAGCCGCCCAACCCGGGCAGCCGCCCCCTCGGGTTATTCCCAAGACCGCCTCCCGCATATCGCGCCGGACCCGTGAGTGCACATTTTATTGAGTCGAGCGCGGAAAGGGCGTACGATTTCTCCCGCTTAAGGTAGCTTAAAGTGCAAGGCATGAGGAGGAACGAAGATGAGCGCAGAGAAACTCAGAACGATATGTAGCGTGGGGATGATGTCGGCAATCGCTTTTACGGCATTGGCGATCGCAAGCACGGGGCGGGTCCACGCGGCCCCGCAATCCATGGAGGATCGGGTCGCGAAGGACCAAAGCCAGGCCGCGCCGGTGAAGATTTACACGAAAGCCCAGGTCGACGGGCAGTTTGAGAACAACAAGCTGATCCTCGAGCCTGGCCACAACGGGCAGTTCTTCGTCGAAACGAGCCGCCGCCTCAAGGATGGCGAAGCCGAACTCCATGAGGATGAAACCGACGTCTTCTATGTGGTGAAGGGCGCCTCGACGCTTGTCTATGGCGGCAAAATGACCGACCCCGGCACCACGATGGTCAACGGCAATTCGCTGCCGCCGGGCCAGATCCACGGCAAGACCATCATCGGAGGGCAATCGGTCCGGCTCAACGTGGGCGACTTTGTGGTCATTCCCAGCGGCCAGCCGCACATGTTTACCGAGGTCCAGGCCCCCTTCTGGTACCTCGTCGTGAAGGTTCGTAATCCGGGGAAACTCGGAGGGGCACCGAAAGTAAATTGAGCGCCGTTCGGTTAAAACACGCCGGGCCGACTGGCAGGGCCCGATGGGTCGCGTGATGCAATCGGCGTGACGCGTGAGTGGACCCGGGCAGCGCGGTCTCGTAAGGGCAGTGCCGCCCGGGTTCTGAAGCTGTAGTTTCTGCTCGCATTGGTCCATTCCCCGGCGAGAAGCTATGGACGCATTCGAGGCGTTTAAGAGCCAGCAGAAGCAGAGTTGGTCACGGTTTGCGCCGATCGAGATGATCACGATGTTTCCGGCCGCGCGCCTGGTGAAGTTTGCCGGCGTAACGGTGGGACAGCGAGTCCTCGACGTGGGCTGCGGCACGGGCGTAGTGGCCATCACCGCGGCGCGGATGGGCGCGAAAGTGACGGGAATTGACCTGACACCCGAACTGCTTGAGCGTGCACGCCACAATTCCACGGTCGCCGCGTTGGACATGGATTGGCGCGAGGGAGACGTCGAGAAGATGCCATTCGCCGACGGCGAATTCGACGTGGTGCTCAGCCAGTTCGGCCACATGTTCGCGCCGCAGCCCGCCGTGGCCATCGCCGAGATGTTGCGCGTGCTGAAGTCGGGCGGCACAATCGCCTTCTCCACCTGGCCGCCGGACCTTTTTATGGGCCGCATGTTCGCCATGACCGCGCGTTACACGCCGCCCCCGCCGCCCGGGGTAGCGCCTCCGGTGCAATGGGGCGATCAAGCCATCATACGGGAGCGGCTTGGCAATGCGGTTACCGGCATCACCTTTGAGAACGGCCTCATGCTGAGCCCCGCCCTGAGCCCGCAGCACTTCCGTGCGGTCACCGAGCAGACAGTGGGGCCGCTGATCAATCTGGTCGAGATGATGGGAAGCAGCGACCCCGCCAAGCTGGCCGCGTTCCGCGCCGAATACGACGCCGGCATCGCGGAATATTTCCGCGACAACAGCGTGCAGCAGGGCTACCTGACGACGCGCGCCAAGAAAAGGTGACACGGGAACGGAAGGGGGAAATCATGAAATATGTGTTGTCTTGGCGCGCGCGTTCGGCTGCAGCCTCCCGACAGTAGGGAGCCGCGCACGAGCGCATCCGGCAGATATTCCTTGGAAAATCGAAAATGCCCGCGAGCTTTGCGATGCCGCAGTTTGTGGTCGGGGTGGGTGACTGCTAGATAATCGTGGAGACAGACAGGCCAACCGACATCGGTTACCTCACGAGCGTCTTTGCGGCATTCGAATTCAAGCGGGAGCCGGTCGTCGATGTGATGGATGCGGTGCGGTCGAGCTCAAAGCCATCCGAGTACCCAAGAAAAACGTTTCGTAAGCCCATCCGCGCCGATGGCCAATTCCTGAAGGCGACCTAGTTGACAGGAGGGTGGCCTTCCGCGGTCTGGCGTGAGCAGCCAGTTTCCGACAACCCCGCTTATCGATGGATGGTTTCTTCGCAAACGCCCTCGGAAACCAGCGCGTAAGCCCGGAGCAACAATTGGGTGCGCTCGCAAGGGCTTCCGGTGTATAAGTCTGCTCGTTGGAAAAAATGGAATTCCCTTGCTCGTTTCCCCAGGAGGCCGCTGTGGGCGTATCGAAAAGCGTCAGAGTTATCTTGCTTGTGGTTGTCGCAGGCGCGCTCTCGAGGGGAACGATCCAGGCGCAGAACTCAGCCCAGAATTCGCCGCACACTGCCGACCGGGCGGCGGCCCCGCTTCCCAAGGATATCTATCCCGACTCCCGGAACCGCCTTCCCCTGCCGACCGTGGACGCTGACGGCAACCCGATGGTGACGCCCCCATCGGAGCTGCCTGTGGGGATCGAGCAACCCGGCGTATCTTCCTGGTCCCCCTCCTATGCCAAACTCATGCGCCCATACGTTCACTACATCAAGTACGAAATCGGCTTGTCGAACCGGCTGCTTGAGATCGCTATTCTGGTGACCTCGCGCGAGATGGACTCCCAGTATCTGTGGACCCAGTATGAAGAACATGGCCGGGCCCCCAACGATCCGCGCCACATCGAACAGTCCACCATCGACATCATCAAATACGAAAAGCCGGCGACCGGCCTTGGCCAAAAGGAAACCGCCATCATCGAGTTCGGGCGCGAGACCTTTGGCCAGAGACTGCTTTCCTCCAAGACCTTCGCCGAGGTCCTGCATCGATTCGGCCGCCAAGGCACCATCGACTTGATCGAGTTGATGTCTGGCTATTCCGGCGCCACCGCGGAGCTGGTGGCCTTCGACAATCAGTTGAGAGCCGACCAAAAACCGTTGCTCCCTCCCATCGCCCATCCGCGGAATCCGGCGCGTTTCGCAGCCGCTGCCGCCAACCCGCCCCCGGCGGACGTCTATCCGGAGTCAAGGAATCGTTTCCCCTTGCCCAGGCCCGACGACCTGGACGATTACGGCAGAAAAGTGTTCGACGAAGAGACCCGCGGAAAGCCATTGCCCAATGGGGAAGTGCCGGCCGGTTTTCTTCCGACCGCAACCCCGCAACCTGGCGTACTTCTCTGGGATCCCAGGCTCGCCGAGCTTCGGGGCCCGATCAACCACTACCTGAAGTATGAAACAGAACTGCCGCCGCGGTTGCTTGAGATTGCCGTTCTGGTGACGGCCTATGAGATGGACTGCCAGTATGAATGGACCCAATGGGAAATGTTTGGCCGCAACCCGGCTGATCCGCGCCATATCGAGCAATCTACCATCGACATCATCAAGCACAACAAGCCGGTGGTGGGTCTCGGAGAGAAGGAAGCCGCCATTATCGAGTTCGGACGCGAGACCTTTGGCCGGAGAAAAGTCTCCTCGGAAACCTTCGCCAAGGTTCTGGGTTTATTCGGCCGCAAAGCTACCGTGGATCTGCTCGAACTCATGGCCAGTTATTCCGCAACCGCGGGGCAGCTCACCGCAATCGACGAGCAGCTGCAGCCGGGCCAGAAGCCGTTGCTTCCTGCTCACGAAGTTCCCCAGGGCGCCCCTGCTATCCCGGGACAAAATACGAACTCGGCTCTCCGTACGGGAAGCAGCATATCCCAGCCGTAGCGGAAGGTTGGTGGGCGGCGGTGGGCACCGATCCATAGAATCAGGTCGCCCAATGCAGAAAACCGAAAGGAGCCTACCGCCTCCTGGACCGTGGAATCACCCTAACCAAGCTGGCCGATCGCGAACAGCGCAGTTGGGGGGGGGCTGGCCGGTTGCTTCTTTGCAGCGATTCCTAGCTTCGCCGGTTTTCTGTTCGCGAGGCAGTGCGAGCAGGTGCGACCGCAGCGGTTCCTTGATTGCCGCAGCAAGCGCCTTATGTTGGGCGAGGCTTTTCGCTCGGATGGAGGCGCCATCGCGGTAGGGCTTCAGCGCCTGCCCCGTCGCGCAGGGTTCGCCGTCGAAATGGTTCTCGTCTTCGGCAACGATGCCGGCGACAGAGGTTGGGTGCTCGAGCGCACGCAGCCCCGCCACGCCCGTCGCGTTGAACGCCGCGACGGTTTGCGTGACGAAAGCTCTTACGCCGGACGGCGGGGCTGGCGATTGTGCAACAGGCGCAGCAGGCCGCGCAGAAACAGCGGGATTTGGCACACGGCGCCGCGTTGCGCAGATTTCATAGGGTCGGTTCACCCCGGGGAATCTCAGGGATACTTGGCCGCGATGTAGTTGTGCAGGTGCTCGATGGTTTCTTCCTGCTCCGAGACGAGCCATTTCACCAGATCACCGATCGAGACAACTCCAAGCACTTTCTCGTGTTCGACAATCGGAAGATGGCGTATGCGGTTTTTCGTAATGATACTCATGCACTCGTCCACGGTTTGGTCAGGAGTTACCGAAATCACCGGGCTCGCCATAATTTCTTTGACTTGGGTGGTCTTCGAAGAATTCCCCTGGAGGATGATTTTCCGGGCGTAGTCGCGTTCTGAGATAATGCCCACGAGTTTGCCTGCTGAAATCACAAGCAATGCTCCTACTCCCTTGTCAGCCATTTGTTCGATGGCTTCATAGACTGTCTGATCCGGTGTGACGGACCAGACTTGGCTCCCCTTCCGCTTCAGCACCAAGCCAACCGCACCGCTCAGTTTGGTCATGAGGGCACCTCCGTCGAGCAGGGATTCAAGGTGACGCGCGGATCATATCGCCTGCGTAGACAGAGGTCAAACTTTAAGCGGGAACCTCGGGAACCTCGCAGGGCGCGACATGTTTGCTTGCGACATGTTTGCTTGTTGACAACTGTCGGGGAGCGGCCTAGGCTGGCCGCATTATGAATGCCCCTGAGACGTGGTTGCTGCTGTTCGGTATCGGATTGGTCGCGGGCCTCCGCGCCCTCACTCCCCCTGCCGCGGTCAGTTGGGCGGCGCGGCTTGGATGGCTCAACCTTCACGGTACTCCGTTCGCGTTCCTGGGATCGACGATCGCTGTCGCGCTCTTCACCCTAGGCGCCGCAGGCGAACTTGTCACAGACCAGCTTCCTTCCACGCCGGCCCGTACGGTTCCCGTTCAGTTCGGTGCGCGCATCGTCACGGGTGGATTTTCGGCAGCTGCCCTGGCTCTCTCTGCGGGCCAGTCCCTATTTCTGGGGATTGCGCTGGGGATCCTTGGAGCCGTCGCCGGCACGCTGGGTGGCTATCATGCG
>Ga0187863_10003279_pt1 | contig 11998 bp, 17 predicted proteins | sample June2016WEW_11_1_FD_132975 | JGI IMG/M metagenome (GOLD analysis project Ga0187863, IMG submission 132975) | Peatland microbial communities from SPRUCE experiment site at the Marcell Experimental Forest, Minnesota, USA - June2016WEW_11_10 | ecosystem: Environmental > Terrestrial > Soil >...
GAGCAATCCTTACGTGGTGAGAGATTTCCCCGCTATTGAGAATTACGTGTGCGCGTTCTCTAATGTAAGTGTTTCGGAAACAGCCGCGGTTAAGGCCATCTTCGGCGAGATTGCGATCGGCGGGCATCTGCCGGTTGCGATTCCAGATGTGGCAGCGCGAGGCGATGGGATGGAACGGCCAGCGCGGAATGCGGCCCAGCCCAGTTCAGGAGGTTCGTCCGATGTCAGGCAAAATAATGTCAGGCAAAATGATGGTAAGCGAAACATCCCGTAGCCAACCGTTGCATCCTAAAATGTTCGTTCGTGGCTCACTCGCGAAGCTGGCTCTCGGAGGTATAGTGGCCGGACTTTGCGTTCTGCCCGCGTGCAGTATTAATGCGAACGACAAGGGCCAGAACGGCGAGAAGAATGTCGACATCAAGTCGCCGATCGGTGATTTGCACGTGAGCGAGCAGGCCGATATTCGCGATGCCGGGCTGACCCTTTATCCGGGAGCCACGCCCGCTCCGAAAGATGACGGAGATGACAAGAAGAGCGCCAATGTGAATCTGTCGGTCGCCGGATTTTCATTGAAAGTGGTGGCGGCGGAGTTTCTCTCTGACGATTCACCTGACAAAATTCTTGCCTACTACGACAAAGAACTTCATAAGTATGGCAAGCCCATCCAGTGCCACGGCGGATGGAACAATGGCCACACGAATTTCGACAGCAACGATTCAATCTCCAAGCCAGTGACGTGTGGCAATGGCGGCAGTTCGGACTCTGTCGAGTTAAAGGTTGGAACCGAGGGCAACCAGCACGTCGTTTCCGTCAAGTCGGCTAGCCACGGCTCCCGCTTCGCCTTGGTTTACGTGCGCATGCACACCGGCAAGGACGACACGATTTGAAGTCCATCTGGTGATCTGGTCATCGGGCGATTAGGCGATTGGAAGTGCTCTTAGACAACCCGATGGCCAGATCACCCGACGCTGTGCCTTGCTCTTGTGGTTCGTTGTGCGCTAGCTTCAATACAGTGGACCATCTTTGCCAGCAATGTGGAACTGCGGTCGAGGATGGCCGCCCGTTTTGCCCGCAGTGTAGAGCACCGCAAATTCACGTGCAGGTAGAGACTGCCGACGTTGCGGTGGCCGAAGATTTAAGGCAAGTGGACGAGGTCCCTTCCGAAGCTTCGGTAGAAGGTGCGGGCGATTGGCCACCGAGGCGATCCTATAGTCCTGACAGCACCGATCATGGCAGCGCCATCGATCGTGGCATCGCGGGTCGAGCCGCACTGAAGGCGGGCGTGCTTGGCATCTTCGTCGGAATGATCCCGTTGCTCGGCGTCGTGCTGACCGGAGCTTTAGCTGTCTATTTCTACCGGCGCGAAAGTAAACTAGTCCTTCCTGCTGCATTGGGCGCGCGGCTTGGCGCAGCGGCGGCAATTGTAACCTTCGGGATTTCCGCCTTGCTGCTTATGGTCAGAATCTTTGTTTTTCATGGCCAGCAGGAATACATAAAGTCGCTGATGCAGATTGCGCAGGGGATGGGAATCAACGCGGCCGATCCTGACTTTCAAACCGGAATCCATAACCTGTTCACCCCGGTGGGGCTTGTGATGACGCTTTTTTTCTGGATGCTGATCACGGTTGTGCTTGGGTTGATGGGCGGCGCGCTGGCTTCACTGCTGCAGCGGACAGGCAACACGCGCGGGTAAGTCAATCGCGACGAGATGCGGGTTTTCGGACTCAACCTTGCTCTCATCCTCGCGCACGCGTATGATGCAGCGTTTATGAATGCACGCGCGCCAGGCGGTCTCGTCGAGGTTCATCAGAGAGCGCAGTTGATGTCGGCGTCGGAAGTCGAGCGCACTTTGATCCGGCTGGCGCACGAGATTCTCGAAAAAAATAACGGCGTCGAAGACCTGGTTCTGGTCGGCATACGGCGGCGCGGCGTTCCGCTCGCGGAGCGGCTGGCGAAAATAATTCAGCGTATCGAAAAAAAACCGGTGCCGCTCGGCACGCTCGACATCACCCTCTACCGCGACGATCTTTCCATGAACGATGTGTCGGCGCGCGATTCGAAGCCGGTCGTGCAAAAAACCGAGCTCGGCGTTCCCATAGAAGGCCAGTCCGTGGTGCTGGTGGATGACGTGCTCTATACCGGACGCACCACGCGTGCGGCCATGGACGCGCTTTTTCGGTCGGGCCGGCCGAAGCGCTTACAGTTGTGCGTGCTGATCGATCGCGGCCACCGCGAATTGCCGATCGAGGCTGCGTTCGTCGGTCGCGCGGTGCAAACCACGGAAAATCAGATTATTGAGGTCAAGCTCCGCGAGGTCGATGATGCCGAGAAGGTGTTGCTGATGGAAAAGGTATAGTTCAATTTGTAATTGGCGATTTGTAATTTGTATTGAAAAACGGCATACGCACGACTCGGTCTTTAGGTTACAAATTACAAATTGGAAATTACACATCATTTATGAATCCAGCTCGCGGTTCGCTGCTTGGCATTGAACACCTGGAAGCAGCGGAGATCATGAAAATTTTGAGGTTTGCCCGGCGGATGAATCCGGACAAGCCGCGGCCACTGCTTCGGGGCAAGCGAGTGCTGCTTCTTTTTTATGAAGCCTCCACGCGTACGCGCAGCTCGTTTGAAATCGCGGCGAAATCACTCGGCGCTTACACCGTTCTCATCCAGGCGATGGGATCGAGCATCGAGAAGGGCGAATCGCTGCTGGATACGGGATATACGGTGCGCGCGGTGGGCGCTGACATTATTGTGATCCGCCATCCCAACGCGGGCGCGCCCTACGTGATGGCGCAGCACGTTGACGTGCCGGTGATCAACGCTGGCGATGGACTACACGAGCATCCGTCGCAGGCACTGCTGGACGCTTACACAATTTTGCGCAACAAGAAAACTTTTAAAGGCCTGCAGGTAGCGATTGTTGGCGACATTTTTCATAGTCGCGTGGCGCGGTCGGCCTGCCACCTGCTGAGCAAATTCGGGGTGAAGATTATTCTTTGCGGTCCTCCGGAACTGGCGCCCGAAATTGCGGCGACGCTGGCACCGGGGGTGCGCGTGACTCGTCACATTGAAGATGCATTACGCGGCACCGACGTAATCATGCTGTTACGCGTGCAGACCGAACGCCTGTCCGGATTGAAGATCGATCTGGCGGAATATATCGCGCGCTACCAGATGAACCCGGCGCGATTGAAGATGGCAAAGAAGGATGCCATTGTGATGCATCCCGGACCGATTATTCGCGGACTCGAGCTGACCAGCGAAGTCGCCGACGGCGCGCAGGCGCGGATCCTCGAAGAGGTGCGCAACGGAGTGCCCACGCGGATGGCGATTCTGGCGCGGGCGATCGGAAAGATGCGATGACGAACTCGAAGAGCAATCACGCCAGTCTGCTGATTAGGGGCGGTCATCTCATCGATCCGGCAGTTCGCATCGACACGCCGATGGATATTCTGCTTAAGAATGGCCGGGTTGCCGAGATTGCCTATCCGAACAAGATTAAAGGCGTCGTGGACGAAAAATTCGACGCGCGGGGACTCGTGGTCGCGCCAGGTTTTATCGATCTGCACGTGCACATGCGCGAGCCGGGGCAGGCGCACAAAGAAACGATTGCGACAGGAACGGCAGCGGCAGCGGCAGGCGGTTTCACTTCAGTCTGCACCATGCCGAATACGATTCCGGTCGTTGATTCGGTGGAATGGATCGAGTGGCTGCGGCAGCCTGAACGCGGCGCGCTGGTGAATGTGTTTGCGATCGCCGCCGCTACGCGCGGAAGCAAGGGCGCCATGCTCAGCGACTTCCGCGCCCTGCAAACCGCCGGCGCTATCGCCGTCACCGACGACGGCAAGCCCATTCTCGACGACAACATCATGCGCGAGGCGCTGGCGCTCGGCGGAGAGTTGAATTTCCCGGTTGTACAGCACGCCGAAGATACGCGCATGACGGAGGGCTGCTCCATGCACGCGGGAGCGCGGTCGTTTCGCCTGGGGCTACGCGGCATGACTGCTGCGGCGGAAGCCTCGGTGGTTGAGCGCGATGTTCAGCTTGCGATGCATATTCCAAATGCGCGTCTGCACGTCGCGCATCTGTCGACGGCCGACGCGCTGAAGAGTGTGCGTCGCGGCAAGCGCGCGAAAACGCGCGTCACTTGCGAAGTCACGCCGCATCACTTCACGCTGACGGACGAAGACATGCGCGACTATGACAGCAATTACAAGATGAATCCGCCGCTGCGCTCGCCGTCCGATCGTGAAGCCATCCTGGTCGCGATCGCCGACGGCACGGTGGATGCGATTGCCACCGATCACGCACCCCATGCCACTCATGAAAAGCAAATGGAATTCGAGCGCGCCGCGTTCGGCATTACGGGCCTGGAAACGGCGCTGGCGCTGGCGATCACGCGACTGCACCGCGAAAAGCGGATCCCCCTCGCTCGCATCGTCGAACTCTTCACCGCAGGGCCGGCGCGATGCTTCGATCTGCGCGGGCGTGGCTCCCTCGTCCGCGGGTCAGTGGCTGACGTTACGATTTTCGACCCGAAGAAGAAGTGGACCTTCGAGGCCGCGAAGTCACACTCGAAATCGAGGAACACGCCATTTGATGGATGGCAGCTGACAGGAAAAGTGGTCGCGACAATTGTGGGCGGGCGGACTGTATATGCAAGCTAAGGGTGTCAGACAAGTGTGTTACAATGTCTGACATGTCGTCGCAGCGCATCACAGTCCGCGTCTCTGAGTCGCTGGTCAAGCGCCTTAAGAAGCACGCCGATTCGAAAGGCCGGCCTGAGTCGGCTTTGGTGCGCGAAGCCCTGGAAAGCTATCTCAGCGCAGTCCCCGCTCCCAGTTCAGCCCACGATTTGGCAAGAGAAGCGGGATTGATCGGCTGTGTGAGGAGTGAACGCTCCGACCTGAGCACCAACCGCAAGCATTTCGAAGGATTTGGCAAACGCCGATGAAGCAGGTGCTCGTGGATACGGGCCCGCTGGTCGCGATCATGTCGCGAACAGATCAATACCACAAGACGTGCGTCGATGCTTTACATGAACTGCCAGGCCCCTTGTTTACTTGCTGGCCAGTCATCACTGAGGCTGCCTGGTTGCTTCGTAAGCACGCGGGGGCAATCAGGCAATTGCTGGACAGCGTCTCTAATGGCTTCCTCGAACTTCTTCCCATCCAGGGCTCGGAAGCAACGGCGATTGGGACACTGATGGAGAAGTACAAGAGTATTCGGCCGCAACTTGCGGACGCCGCGTTGCTCTGCCTGGCCGAGCGTGATGGATTTGACGTTATTTTTACGCTGGATCGGCGCGACTTCTCTGTGTATAGAGCAGGCCGGAAGCGCGCTTTCCGCATCATTCCGTAAGTCACTGGCTCGCTAACTAAGTTGTTCCGCTAAACAGCTGAGCTAGGCGCTCTTGACCAACGGATTCCCCGGCGAGACCAATCCTACGCGATGCAGTTTGGCGGTGAGGCGTTCCTGATCGGCGGGAGCGGTCGCGGCGGCGAGGCGCTTACGCAGCTTGGTTACTTTTTCCGCACGAGTGCGGCGACGACGAATTTCAGGACGACGGCTGGGTGCGGACATGACGGTTGCTCCTCTGGATTCAGAAACAGAATTTTTCGCTTGCAGGCTTGTGCCTAAGAACCAATTATAGGGCTCGTCCGCGTTGCTGGCAAAGACAAGCCATCCGCTACTTCGGCCGATAGCCGCTGCAAGTCAAGACCGGCAGGCGTGGATATTTTGGGAAATTGGAATCCTCGAAGGAGAGTTCGCAGCGCCAGAATATTGATCCCCGGTCGGATTCGATGCGGCGAGCGTGTTGGCAGTCGCGGCAAAGACCGGTGTTCGAAGGAATCTGCGGGTTGTCGCCAGAGGACATGACCACGCTTCGAATCTCAAATAGAATCTGCTTTCATCAGCGGCCACGCGGCAGTTCCACGGTTGTTGCCACGGGGCTATCTTTGTAAGAAGATACCGATGCTCGAATTATAGATCTTGGCTGCGATGGGGAAATATGAGCAAGAGACGTCTACTTTTCATTCTCTTCTGTCTCGCTGGATGCGTTGCTGCGCAATCGCAACCTGCATCGTCGCGACGCGGCCCGGCGAAGATCGATGCCTCGGCCGTGTGGCAAGTACCGCCGCAATTCCTCGCCAGCGGCCACGCTGCTTGTGATGGCACTGCACATATCGTCGAGTGTCTGCTCGGCCAGATGTCGAAAGCCGGCGCTCCTGCCGCCGCTGTGAGTTTTACGCGCGAACTCTACCAGCAAAGCCACGGCGAGTTCGGCATCATGACGGGCTTCCAGGAGACGGCACCAGTTAGCTTTGCGTGGATTACTTATCCACTTCGTGCCAACACGAACTATGGTCTGTTGCTGGTGAATGGGCAGCCGCGGATTGTGAACCTCGAGAACCTGAAACTCCTCGACAGAAAGACGATGGAGCAGAGCGCGCAGTTTCAGGATCTCAAGAATCAGTTCCCCCAGGTTGATTTGTGGCCCGGAGATCGTGATGGCAAGACTTGGCCAGAGTCGCAGCCGGGGCCAAACGGCGGAACCCAGTTTGTGGTGGCGTATCCGTTGATCAATGGATGCCACGCCTGCGCTCGCGCCGGACTCGCCATCTTCACCTGGAACTTCGATGCCCGCGGGAAATTTCTGGGGACGTCATTCCAAGGGATGACGCCCGCGCCGTTGCCATGACGGCGCAGCTCGCGAGATCGCGTTAAGAAATTTCAATCCAGTTCCCTACGCGGCCTGGCTGAACAGCCCTCAAATTCCGGCGTACCACGCATAGCCTGCTTCTGGACTCGCGCCACCCAGACCCTTGCCAAACTTTTTCAGATTGTCGGTGACTGTCAGGTGGGTGAGGAATTTCACGTTCTTGTAGCCGACCTGACGAGGGAGCCGCAAGCGAAGCGGGCCGCCATGGCCCACGGGTAGCTCACCGCCATTCATGCCGTAGGTCAAAAAGGTCTGCGGGTGCAATGCGTCGGCCATATCGATGCTCTCCCATGTGTCGGGTTCGAACGAAAAATAGACGACGTACCTCGCCTGCGGGAGGACTTCCACGGTCTGCAGAATTTGGGAAAGAGGCACGCCGATCCACTCCGCGATATACGACCATCCCTCTTCACACTGCAGCAGGGTGATCTGGGTATGGGACGGAAAGCTTTTCAGCTGATCGATCGAAAATGAGGCGGGCCGGGCGACCATGCCGTTGACCGCGAGCCGCCAGTCAGCGAACCCTCCCGCCTGAAGGCGTTTGAACTCGTCCGTGAAAGGCTCGATTTCGTTGGCGAATGGAGGCTTCGAAATCTGGCTACGAGAAAACTCGCGCGCTAAAGAGTGCCTCGTCAGCAACCGCTGCGAGGCGTAGGTCAAGGTTTCGCCGAGCCCCCAGATTCCGCCGTGATCGGGCGGGACGAGCCCATACTTTTGCGCCAGCCGCGCGGCCACGCCAACGCCGGCGACACCGGCCGCAGCCGTGAGTCCGGCGGCGAGCAGTTTGCGGCGCGAGAATTTACTGGGTGGGACTGTGCTTGATGGCGGGTTGCTCATGTGCGCTCCTTATCATCTATGTCTCCGGCGGCGGGAAGCGTCACGACACGGCCCGTGATCATCGCCCGCATGCGGCTTCTAAATCCGGCAAACCAAACCATCCCAACGTGGACCAGCAAGAAAAGCACAAGAGACAGAGAGACAAAAAAGTGAAGCGTGCGCGCCGATTGCTGGCCGCCGAGTATATTGACGGTCGCCGGAAACGCTGAGACAAACGCGGGCGACATCGCCAGACCCGTCCAGATGACAAGCGGGAAAAGAACAAAAATCACAAACAGATAGGCGAACCGCTGGAGCAGGTTATACGACCATGCTTCGTCCTCCCTCGGCCGCTCGAGGCGCAAATGGCTGACGATGGCCGACGATATTGATCGCCAGGATAGATCCGTACGTCGCGGCAGTAAGCTTCGGCGAAAATGCCCCGTTAGCCAACCGAAGATCAAATACAGCAGACCGGTCAATATCACCACCCAGGCAGCTTGAAAGTGGAGATACCGGCCCCAGCCGTTCCCGTCCGGCAACATGTAGCCGTAGCCGGTCGGCACCAACTTCCTCGAGGCCGGGATGTGCAGCTTGAACAACGTCGGGGTCAAATCGTTGCCGACTTCGCCCCAATAGAAGCGCGGGTGAGAGATGACAATTTCACTTCCACTGACGAGCAGGGCGAGAAAGCAGAGAGCGGTGATCCAGTGAGTAACGCGGACGAGGGCGGAGTGCCGCAGAGAGATCGTCTTAGTTGGGACGGCGGTCGGGACGGCGGTGGTAACAGCGGTCGGGGTGTCCGAGACAGACGATGGGATGTAAGCGGAGTCGCTCACGCGGGAATGTTACCATGCGGCGCGCACGTCCGACATTAGCGAACCTGCCGGACAGGACCTACAACCGGAGGGTGTGCATTTAGGATAGAGAGAAATGTTGTTGTCTAGGCGGCGATTTTAGCGGCTCGGGCTTGGAGATCGGGTGTTGCGCTGCCTCTCCGCTTCTTGTTCTCTCTGCCGCTGCTGCTTCTTTGCTCTCTCTACTGCGTCGATCTCGGACTGCCGCCACCGCTTCCCGTCGTGGGTCACAGCGTTCCCGACGCGCAAAGGCTTCGTTGCCATACCAACCCCCTAACCGCTGCTTTGAGTATCGCCCAAGATGGCGTCCGCCGTCCACCAAGTATCGCCAGACACGACCATCAAGGCTATCTTGTAGGCCAGATCTCCGCCGTGCGGCAGAGCCACCATGATTGACTCCGCCACAACCTCCGAGGATTCTACCCACTGCCATCCGGAGAATACGTCGAACGCTCCTACGGGGTTACTCCAACGAACCTGGATCGGAAATGAGGCCGCTTGCTCCTGGAGGTTCGCGGAGTAAATGAGCAAAGCGGTGCCTTTCTGTTCAATTTGCACTTTTGACAGGCCCAAGTTCTTGACTCGCACCGTGGCCCTTAGGAAGGGATGCCCGGAATGCTTCTCGATTAAAGCTTCCACCGCGCATTCGAGTCTTGGTTTGTAGATTCGCCCGCGAAAATAGTTAAGGTAAGTCCAAGCCGCTCCCACCAAAATAGCCAGGATTTCGCAGACATTCTTAACCGTCTCCACCCAGTTGCTGATGAGCGCATGAGCTTGCGGTTCCGCAATCATGTCGTTTAGGAGTGTCTCGGGGAACCTCCCGTTGTCTCTGCACCGCAAACGGACTTCCCGCCGAAGCATAACTAGATGGCAGCCGGACCTGTAAGCCGAATTCTGTCCGCCTTGCGGCGGGACGGTCATTCCTCTGGGCCACGCATTACTGCGGGGCTCAAGCGACCTACCCGGAGGTTGTGGCGCGCCGAGCCGGCACGCATCTCTGGCGCACCCGAAGGCTCGCCGGAGAATCCCTCCCTATTTGGTCTTGCTCCGTGTGGGGTTTGCCCTGCCCGTGGCATTACTGCCGCGGCGGTGCGCTCTTACCGCACCTTTTCACCCTTACCTGAGCCTTGCGGCCCGGGCGGTATGTTTTCTGTGGCACTTTCCGTCGAATCAACCCACCCTTGCAAAGAACGCACGGATGGGCCACCCTCCCGGACGTTATCCGGCACACTGCTCTGCGGAGTTCGGACTTTCCTCTGTTTGACTTCACTCCATCAATAACAGCGACCGTCCGGTCCGGCTGCCAACCTAATGATTATAGTGCAGGCGAGTGACACGACCAATTGCTGCGGCCTTGAGCGCTGAATCACAATCCAAAAAACAAGGCGATTCTTCCGGCAACGAAAAAGAAGGCGGCAGCGGTAATTCGAACATAACCGGAGACCGTGAGACCGGCGTATTTTCTCAGGAACCAAGCGATCGCCGGGCAAGCCGAAAGGCCTGAAAAAAGCGCGAACCAACCGTTGGTTAGCGGCCATGGCCCTTTCGTCCAAAGAAGCCATACGCCGCCGCCACCAGCGAGGATTGTCCACGCCCAGCCAGCGACCCAGCCTAGTCTCGCAACCAACGTGGTTCTCGCGATGGTCTGCTCTCCATTCGCGAGTTTCGATGGCACTGAATTTGTCTTCCGTGCGGAACTCAAAACCGAGACCTGCCGAGGAACGCCGCACGCCCGTGACTCGCGCTCACTCCACTTCCTTGCGGGCGAGAGCAAACACGTAAACCAGCAGGGCCGCACCGATCAATAATGGAATCACTCCGGCAAGATAGACCGGCCCGTCTTCACGGTCGACGATACCGTGCAAGAGCAACATGACGCCGATGCCTACGGCGGCGGTGATCAGGCCGCCAAGCTTGAGGCCTTCGAAGCGGCGGATTTGAGCATACCTCTGCTTCTCGCGCAGCAACTCCAGCGCGCTCCTGGCGCCCTCCCCCGAACTCTCGGCAATCTTCTTCAGAGTTTCGGCGGTGTAGTAAGCTTCACGTTCCTTTCGCCGAGCTTCGGACCATGAGGCGACCGCCAGAAAAGAGAAAAGAGCAATGCTCCCTACGACGGGGATCGCGATTGCCACGACTCCGACCATATCGCTGTTCACTTCGAATGCCATGGTTAGCTCCTTGATGTTCCTGCGTCTATGTCACGTATGACCGGCCTCCGGCAGTTCCGGTTGCGTTTTCTTCGCGCGGAATGGATTTTTGAAATAATGCAACCAGCTGCGGCTGCGCGATGTCATACCGTTGAGGCAATCCCGGAGTGAGTGCCAGCGACGATCAAGCCGATGTGGAAAGAGTGCTGGCCGGAGAGATTTCGGCCTACGAGGGGATCGTCCGCCGTTGGCAAGGGCCGCTGATCAATCTCGCCTATCGCTTCTGCCATGATCGCGGCCGCGCCGAAGAAATGGCGCAGGAGGCCTTTCTACGCGCCTATCGCGCGCTCAGCCAATGGCGCAAGGATGCTGTCTTCTCCACCTGGCTTTTCGCGCTGGCGACCAATCTTTATCGCTCGGAACTCCGCCGCATTCCCGCGCGAATTGTTTCGATCGACGACATCGCCGAACCGCACGACCATCGCGCTTCTGATGGAGGCCTCGAGGACCGCGATCAGGATCGTGCCGTGCGGCGCGCCGTTCTGGCATTGCCGGCTAAATATCGCGAGGCTTTGATCCTTTTTTATTTTCACGACATGGATGTGGCGAGCGCAGCGCAGAGCCTCGGATTGCCCGAGGGCACGGTGAAGGCACGATTGTCTCGCGGGCGCGAAATCCTGCGCGGCAAACTTCCGCGATTGTTGGCTGTGCCGAGTCTGAAGGAGGCGTGATGAAACGGCTGTCAAAGAATGAGGAGGACGAAATGAATCGCATTCTTTCGCGAGATGACGAAATTCTTCCATCGTCGGGCTTCGCCGCAGCCGTCATGGACGCGGTTCGGCGCGAGGCCGCGGCCCCGCCGCCGATTCCATTTCCCTGGAAGCGCGCCCTGCCCGGCGTGGTGGTGGCAGGGCTGGTGCTGGCGTGGGTTCTGATCGCGTGGATTGCGGATATGTCGCGGCTGGTCGGGGTGTCCGCCTCGCCCCAACCTTCTACTTCTTCGTCGTTCGTGGCGCCGCTCTCATTTCATGGGAACATGCAATCAGCGGTGGGATGGATCGTGCTCGGGCTGCTCATCGCGTTTCTGTCGACAAAGCTATCGATGCGGTTTGGTTCCGGCGAGGTGTAATCCAGGCCTATCCCCTTCACATAACATTCCTTTATTGTGGCAGCAACTAGAGCCGTTGTAGTCGCCTCATCCTGCTAAACTCATTTGGAGAAAAGCGTCTGCTCCCGCGTCGGCGTGGGTGGAGCTTCACGCGCAAGCCATTTCCAATATGCATATCACCGAGGGGATCAAAATCGCGTTTCTGTCGTTGTGGGCAAACAAGCTGCGCTCGGCTCTCACCCTGCTCGGCGTGGTGATCGGCGTCGCCGCAGTGATCGCTGTGGTCACCTTCGTGAATGGCATCAACGGCTATGTGGCGACGAAGATTTTCAATCTCGGA
>Ga0187863_10003281_pt1 | contig 11997 bp, 9 predicted proteins | sample June2016WEW_11_1_FD_132975 | JGI IMG/M metagenome (GOLD analysis project Ga0187863, IMG submission 132975) | Peatland microbial communities from SPRUCE experiment site at the Marcell Experimental Forest, Minnesota, USA - June2016WEW_11_10 | ecosystem: Environmental > Terrestrial > Soil >...
ACCATGCGCCTGGTGATCAACGAAGAAGTTTGCGAAGGCTGTGGCGATTGCGTCCGCCAATCCAACTGCATGAGCCTGACACCGGTCGCAACCGAGCTGGGACAAAAGATCCGCATCCATCAATCGTCCTGCAACAAAGATTACACCTGCGCCATGGGCGATTGCCCGTCGTTTGTCACGGTTCAAATCAAGGCAGGGACCGGCCTCAAGAAGAAAACGCTTCCGAAATTGCCGCCTGCCGATGTGCCAGCGCCGCGTCAGATGATGAAGGCCGGCGATGGTTATCGTATCATCGGTCCAGGAATCGGTGGGACCGGCGTAGTGACCATCAACGCGCTGCTCGCCACCGCGGCGTGGATTGACGGGCTTTCGGTGGCTACGCTCGACCAGACCGGCACGGCTCAAAAGGGCGGCGCGGTGGTTTCGCATCTGTTGCTGAGCGAGCATCCCATCGAAGCGCCCGCGAAAGTGAATAGCGGGAACGCCGATTTGATTCTTGGCTTCGATCTGCTGGGTGTGGTGCATCCCGCGAATCTGAACACGGCCTGCGCGGGGCGAACGGTGGCCATCGTCAATAGCGATGTGGTTCCCACCATCGACAATATTCGCAACCGCGCGCCGGTATCCGGACCCGGGCAAATGCTTGAACTGGTGAACTCCGTCACCAATCGCGGCCGCAATATTTTCCTGGACGCCAACCGGCTAGCCGAAGGATTGTTCGGCACTCACATGGCGGTGAATCTTTTCATGATGGGCGTGGCCTATCAAGGTGGGCTGATTCCGATTTCGCTCGAAGCCATGGAAAAAGCCATCGAGTGGAATGGCGTGGATATTGAGCGTAACATTCAAACGTTTTCCTGGGGACGCAAGTATTACGAAGACGCCGCCTGGGTAGAAAGCTACCTGAAATCCGAAACCACGACGAAGCCATCTATCGACCGCGTCGCCGAACTCCGCGAATACCAAAACGCAGCCTACGCGCAGACGTACGTAGATTTCCTGGAAAAGATTTCCGAGCCATCCCTGAAGGCAACCGTCGCGAAGTACCTGTACAAGCTGATGGCCTATAAAGATGAGTACGAAGTGGCACGCTTATTAACCAAGCCGTCGTTTGAGCGCGGCGTGCGAGACATGTGGACATCGGCTGAGTCCGTCTCTTACAATCTGCATCCGCCCATGCTGCGCCGCTTCGGAGTCAACAAAAAGCTAAAATTCGGCTCGTGGTTCCGTACGCCGCTTCTCATGCTGAAAAACATGAAGATGCTGCGCGGGACCCCATTCGACCTCTTCGGCTACGCGGCCCATCGCCGCATGGAACGGTCGCTGATCCAGTGGTATCGCGATCTGATTGAGCAAGTGCTCTCCAACCTGACGCCAGAGAATATTCCGCAAGCCCTCGAAATCGCGGCGCTCCCGGACCAGATCCGCGGCTACGAAAAGATCAAGGACCAGAGCATCGCCAAAGTGAAACAACAGGCCACCGAGAAACTGGCAGCGCTAAAATCCGCCCAAGCCGGGTTGCTGGTTTCTCGTTCCTAGTCTCTGGTTGGCGTCGCGGTTCGAGCGGCGTTTGTCACCTTGCTTCCAAGCGTTGGCATCTTGTGCTTTGTCGCATTCGATTGACGATGCCTCAACCGATGCGATCGGAAACGACCTCGTCACGCAGGGCACGTTCGAGAATCCGGCACGCATTCACCTCGGGAACGACTATCAGGCGCCCTCGGCCGCGCCGGGGACGCTTGCCCGTGCGGTATTGGCAGGCTGGTCGCTGGATGGTTTTAGCTTGGCCGGATCGGCTCCGCCGGTTGATCTGGTCGGCGCCCGAACGTGAACCCGGGAGTGCCTCTTGCGTTTTATGGCGCGGGATATCCTGGCGGCAAGATTTTCAACACGGCGGCCTTCACCAATCCTCCGGGCCAGCAGGGTGATTTTGGGCGAAATGTGCTGCGGGGTTTCGACGGCATGCAAGGCGATATTTGGCTGCAGCGCACATTTCGCGTCACCAAGAAAACAGGGCTCCGCTTACGAGGCGAGTTCTTCAACATGCTGAACCACCCCAACTTCGGGAGCCCCACCAACAACCTGACCAGCCCCCTGTTTGGCCGCTCGACGCCAACACTAGCGGACAGTTTGGGTTCCGGAGGCGCGAATGGCACTTTCAATCCTCTATACCAGATTGGCGGCCCGCGCTCGCTGCAACTGGCTCTGGAACTCCTATTTTGAGGGGCCATAGCACCGAAAACACGAGTCAGACTGCCGACACTTCCAGAGCCCAACTGGCTCGGCGAGACGGCGCACCGACAGATCGACAAGCAGGACCGCGCCCGATGATTGCGCGAAGCCGTTGCCCCTTAGGCACATAGGCACCTACTCCGACCTTCCGCGTTCGTGGTGTTCTGATTGCACTGGCACGACCGTGTCAATTCGGCCCTTCCATACTAGTTTTCCCGAAGCAACGTTAGCCGATCTTCGCCAGCGATTGGCCCACACCGCTGGGGCCGCGAAAACGGTGCATCCCGCACTTCTGATGGCAGGCTGGACGTTAGGCTATCGGTTCCCGGCATGACCGGCACGGCACGAACCCTCACCTGCTGTTGGCGTGGGCTGGTTGCTTCCTGTCAGCCCTCAAGATCGTGGCTGCTAAAAAGAGGGTTGTGCCGCCGTCCGTATTCTTTTGCGATGCGAGGCAATCTCGATTTCGCACTCAATGTCACCGCTTCGCAACCGGTCGCCCAAGGCGAAACGAGCCATCGATAAACAAGTTCATTATTCAAGAGGAGGCACACTAATGTTGCGCAAATTTGTAGTCGTTTTAGGCTCTGCTGGAGTCTTGATGTTATGCAGCGCCCTCTCGGCGGTTTCCGCCGGCGATGGGGTTCCGTTCCCCAATGGTTTCCGGAATTGGTTCTTCGTGAACTCACTGTCCGTGACCGCGGACAGCCCGCTTTTCGACCGTATGGCCGGCTTGCACCACATTTACGTGAATGCCAAGGGGCTGCCGACCCTGAAAACGGGCGGCCCATTTCCGTATCCTGACGGAACCATTTTCGCGGACGACGTTCACGATTTCTCGGTGAAGGATGGCGCGACTCTGGAAGGCGCCAAGACATTTGTGACGGTGATGGTGAAGAACGCAAAGAAGTACGCGGCGACTGGAGGGTGGGGATTCCAAGTGTGGGCTGCAGGCGATCCCACGAAACCACAATTACCGGATCTAGCCCACACGGTCGCAGCTTGCTTCGTCTGCCATACGCCGCAAAAAGCTCAAGACTACGTGTTTTCGAGCTACATTCCCTGAGATTTCCAACAGCGACGCGCAGTTTCGGCTCTGATAGGTAGTAAGGCGAACAACGCTCGCGCCGGGGCATTTGTGTAGAGAGGAGGGGATGCAATGATTCGACGCATTGCGATCGCAATTTTCGCAGTGGCTTTTCTCGGGCTGGCTGGCTTCCTGCTCTTGTCCTGGCGGCGGGCAATTCCTCCAATCGAGCGGCCCGCCCCACAAAGCTTCTCCCCGGAGTCCATCGCTCACGGGGAAGCTCTTGCAGCGGCTGGACATTGTGCGTCCTGCCACACGCGTGCCGGGGGTCAACCCTTTGCCGGCGGGTACGGAGTAAACACACCGTTCGGAATCATTTATGGAACGAATATTACGCCGGACCCGAAAACCGGTATCGGAGCATGGCCGCTCGAAGCCTTTGTCCGCGCCATGCACGAAGGCGTGGCCCGCGATGGATCGCATCTTTTCGCTGCCTTCCCCTACAATGCTTACACCAAGCTGACAGACGATGACGTCAGGGCGCTGTACGCGTACTTAATGACGCGCCAGCCGGTCAGCGCAACCGTACCGTCGAACACGGTTCCCTTCCCTTTAAGTGTCCGCGCTCTCCAGGAAGGATGGAAAACTCTTTTCTTCAGAAGCGGACGCTTTGAGACCAACCCTTCCAAGAGCGCTGAATGGAATCGCGGAGCTTATCTCGCCGAAGCGCTCAGCGATTGCAGCGGCTGCCACACGCCGCGCAACGCGCTCGGTGGCGAAAAAGTTGCGGATTCGTACGCCGGCACGGTGATTGACGGCTGGATCGCACCCGCGCTCGATCAAAAGAATCCTTCCCCTGTGCCATGGACACAAGAGGAGCTGTTCGCCTTCCTGCGAAACGGCACCAGCCCGCTGCACGGGGCGGCGGGCGCGACGATGACTCCAGTTATCCGCGATGCTCTGGCGCTTGCCGTCGTGCCGGACTCCGACATTCGCGCCATCGCAGTCTACTTCAGCGATATGAATCACGCGGCCGCTCGTGCCTCTAGCGTGGACGCGACGGTGCGTCAAGCGCTGGCGACTTCCGATCTCGCCATCAGCCAGCCGTACGATGCCGAGGCAGACCTTTATGCCTCCGCCTGCATCAGCTGCCACTACAATACCGGGCCAGCCCCCCTTCCCGCGCGGCCGGAACTGGCGCTCAATAGCGCACTGACGCTGCCCGAACCGACGAATTTTATTCAGGTTGTGTTGAAAGGTGTCGGAAATGCGGATGGTGCGCCGGGATTGGTGATGCCCGCCTACGCGTCGCTTACCGACACTGAAATCGCCGGGCTCGCGGCCTATCTGCGCCGCACGCGCACGAACTATCCACCCTGGAGCGATCTGGAGAAAAAAGTCGCGGCCATCCGCGGGAAGCCGGCGGCCCATTAAACAGAAAGCGAGAACAGGAGCTATGCGACCATGACCACATTCCAACTCAATGGGCGTGCGGTTTCCGCACACAGTCCGGATGACGCGCCCTTGCTCTGGGTGATCCGGGACGAACTGGGACTCACCGGAACTAAATTCGGTTGCGGGATTGGCCTATGTGGCGCCTGTACCGTCCATGTGGAGGGACGCGCCACGCGATCCTGCATCACTCCGCTCGGAGCAATCGCGGGCACCAAGGTCACTACGATCGAGGGGCTGGATCCGACGGGCAAGCATCCGCTGCAGACGGCGTGGCTTGAGCTGCAGGTTCCACAATGCGGCTATTGTCAGTCGGGACAGATCATGCAAGCCGCCACGCTGCTGAAGGATTACCCCAATCCCACCGACCGGGACATCAACGCGGTCATGGCCGGGAGTGTCTGTCGCTGCATGACCTACATTCGAATCCGCAAAGCCATCAAGCTCGCGGCAGCCAGAATGCAAGAGGGAGCAACTCATGGTTAGCCTGTCCGCTCACGGATTTCGATCGAGCGACGAGCCGTCTCGCCGCGGCTTCCTGATTACGATGATGGGCGCCGGCGTCATGCTGGGATACGCTCGATCAGGCCTCTCAGCCCAGCCGGCTCCGAGCGCCGGCGGGCTCTTCGAGCCAACCATCTGGTATGGGATCGACCCCAGCGGCACCGTTACGATCAATATCATTCGCGCTGAGATGGGTCAGCATGTGGGCACCTCGCTCGGCCGGATCGTAGCCGAAGAGTTGGAGGCCGATTGGAACAAAGTGAAGATCGTCACGGTCGACTCCGATTCGAAATGGGGCACAATGATCACCGGCGGCAGCTGGTCGGTGTGGCAGAGTTTCCCGTTGCTCAGCCGCGCCGGCGCAGCGGGCCGGATTGCTCTGGTGGAGGAAGGCGCCAGGCTGCTGGGCGTTTCTTCGCAAATGTGTACGGCGCGCGAAGGCGTGGTGCACGCCGGAGGAAGATCGATCCTGTACGGCGATATCGTCGCGCGCGGCGATCTGAGGCGAACGTTCACGCCGGAACAGCTCAAAAACGTTCCGATCAAGGCGCCGGACAAGCGCCGTCTGATCGGACGCGATACGCTGGCGCTGGATGTTCCGTCGAAGGTCAACGGCCAAGGCCGCTACGGACTCGACGCAGCGGTGGAAGGAATGGTCTACGCCCGTCCGAAGATTCCGCCGACACGTTACGAGTCCAAGGTAATCTCGATGGACGACTCGGCGGCGAAGCGAATACCTGGCTATCTGAAGAGCCTGGCTCTGGAGGACCCCTCGGGCACGGTGCCCGGCTGGGTGATGGTGTTCGCGGACAGCTTCGTAGCCGCAAACCGGGCGGCCGATCTGGTGAAGGTGGTGTGGAGTTCGGGCCAGGCTGCGACGGTATCCGAGCGGGATATTCAGAATCGAGCAGCCGAGCTGATTCGAGATCGGAGCGGAGGTTCCCTGCTGGTGGACGATACGGGCGTCGACGCGGCGCTCGCATCGGCGAAGCAGAAGATTGAGCGAACCTACACCACGAGCACCGTGATGCATTTCGCACTGGAACCGGTCAACGCGCTGGCTTTCGAAAAAGACGGCGTTTTCGAAATTCATACCGGCAATCAATGGCAGACGCTGATCCTTCCGGTGCTGGCCAAGGCGTTGGGGCGCAGCCAGGACAAAATCGTGCTGCGCAGTTACCTGCTTGGCGGCGGATTCGGGCGTCGGCTAGACGGTGACTACGCCGTGCCGGCGGCGCTGGCTGCGAAGGCGATCGGGAGGCCGGTCAAGATGGTCTGCACACGCCCGGATGACGTGCGCTTTGACTGTCCGCGATCCCCTTCGACGCAGGTGCCGCGCATGGCCTGGGGAGATGGGGGCCGTGTGACGGCGATGGATCACCACGCGGCGGCCGGGTGGCCGACCGCGGTTATGGCTCCATTCTTCATGCTGAAAGGCGTCAACGGGGTTCCTTACGATATTTTCTCGATCTCGGGCGCTGACCACTGGTACACGGTAGGGGCCCAGCGCGTTCGCGCGCTGCGCAATGATCTGGCGGAACGGACGCTTCGGCCCGGATACCTGCGCTCCGTCGGGGCAGGCTGGATCAACTGGGCGCTCGAAAGTTTCATGAATGAGGCAGCGCTCGTAGCTGGCGTCGATCCGGTCGAGTTTCGGCTGCGGATGCTGGATGGCGCCGGCAGAAATGCCGGATCGTCGCCGAACTCCGTGGGTGGCGCGCACCGCCAGGCGGCTGTGCTCGCCCGCTTGGCCCAGAAGGCCGGCTGGGGTAAGCCGACACCGAAAGATGTCGGGCTGGGCATCGCAACCACGTTCGGCCAAGAACGCGCGATGCCGACTTGGCTAGCCTGCGCCGCTCGGGTGCGGGTGGACCGTTCCAACGGCCATGTCGCGGTGGAGAAGTTGACCATGGTCGTCGACGCCGGAACCATCATTCATCCCGACAGCGCCCAAGCGCAGGTGGAGGGCGCGTTGTTGTGGGGATTGGGGATGGCCTTGTATGAAGGATCCGAGTTCATCAACGGGCAGCCGAAGGATACAAACATGGACACCTATCGGTTGCTGCGGATGGCCGACGTGCCGGAAGTCGAGGTTGAGTTTCTCCCCAGTACGGAAGCCCCGGTTGGGCTCGGCGAACCGGCGACGACCGCGGTTGCACCGGCGATAGGAAATGCGATCTTCGCCGCTTGCGGGGCGCGCCTCCGCCACCTGCCGATCCGGCCCGCAGCCGTGTTGGAAGCGCTGGCGCACCGCGAAGGACTCGGGGCTCGATGATGAATCTACCAGACGCACCAGTTGCACAGGAAGGCTTCTTCGTCACGCATTTTCTTACCGTAGGATTGGAACAATCGAAGGACTTTTATGTGCGGATTCTTGGCGGGAAGATAATCAAGCCGGAAAATCCCTGCTACATCAAGCTGGCCAACTCCTGGCTCATTCTCAACTCCGGCGGCGGCCCAACGCCGGACAAGCCCGAGGTTAGTCTTGAGCCCCCTTCTGATCTCAACAGAGGAAACAGCTTCCTGGACCTGCGCGTCGCCGATATCTGGATTTGTTGCAACCAATGGCGCGCGAAAGGAGCGGTTTCCTCACTGAAGCCGCTGGACAATCACGGCTGGGAGTGGCGGTGCTAAATGCGCGATCCCGACGGCTATCTCATCGAGGTCGGCCAGTATACGCAGATAGCGCTCGACTGCTTCAAAAAGTACGCGACCTGATTCTAAGAGTGGTTGTTTCGCGGATCGTCTTTCGCGCTGAGGTATTCAAGGCCAAGCGGCCCGATCGCCGTTACTTGGGTGACGTATTCACTGGATTTCGCCCAGTGGAAATGGGACGTGTCGCCGGGCAGAACGATGACGCTGCCGGGCGGATATGCCTGAAGTTTATCGGCGTCGAACTGATCGCCCAAGCCGATGTAGAAAACGCCGGATAGAACGGTGTAAACTCGATCCTCCGGATGCCGGTGTGGCATCAACTTCACGCCGTGAGGCACTTTGACCCTGATGGTGTAGGGGCCAGCCTCCGAGGGATTACCGACAACCACTGCCAGGCGAACCGAGGGAGGGAACGCCGCGAATGGCTTCCAATCGATGTCTTCCGCGAGGATCGATCTGAAAACGTCTTGGCCCGGCTGGTGAGATCTCGCCGCGCCTTGTTGTGACTCCATGACGATTGCTTCTTTCTTGTCTGACATATCAACCTCCTATGTAGAATCTCGAACTCAATGCGCTGGCCTTCGCAGTGCCAGGACAACCAGAAAATTCCAACGCCCATTGTGCGTGAGAGTGCTCTCACGGAAATTCATCGTCTGCCCACCTACAAACCGGTTTCTAACGAGCTCGGGAAGCAGTCTTTGACTCAACACCAATGAGAACGAACATTCTCTCCAACGCCGTCGATCAGTTAGCAATTAGGGAACCAGTAGGTGAGGTTCTTGCAACTAATCAGGTTCCTCCCGTCCGCCTGCCACCTGCAGCGACGGCGATACGGCCTGTCGACGCGAGTGTCGATGGACTGTCGACCACGCTGTCGAATTTTCCTGCGCGGGCCCCTGATACGAATTAATCGGGCGCTTGTAGCGAGGCTGTCAGAAATACGATGCCTATGGAGAGGTTTGGCACGGATGATGAAGTTGCCGGTCTTGTGGCTTATCTCGCGAGTCAGGAAGCGGCTCTGGTGACCGGAGCGAACCTGAACATAGACGGCGGTATCTTGCGTAAGCTCAGATTATCCAATGCGACTCAGAAACCTTCGAGCATCCAGGCATTGCTATTAGTGACGTCGCCCAGGATCGCAAGGTACCGGCCGTCCGGTGAAGGAAGGCCCCACATTGCACCGCGTCCGGCCTTGTACTGCCACAGCACCCGCGCATTTCCCGTCAGATCAACGTAGAGAAGCGTGCTGCCTGGGGGCGAGTGAGAACCGACGTAAAGGCCCTTTCCGTCCAATGCCCAATTCAGACCCGTAAGCGTTCGCCAACCTTTCACAGCGATTTCGCGGTCGAGGCCACCTGAGAGCGAAAGCAAGCGAATGTGAATTTCCGCCTCGCCTGCGCTGGAAAGCGCCAGCATGGATCCATCTGGGGAGATTCCTGCCGCACCGTAGCCGTGCGCGGGATCTTTCTCTATGGTCCTAAGCAGCTTCTCTCTCCCCTTCAGAGGGTCAAATGTCGAGATCAGGAGCTGTTTTCGATCCTGGCCGTCCTCCAGCAGGATGCAGCGGCTCGCCGGGGATATGGCACACTCGAAGTCATTCAAATTCGGCGAATCCAACAAAAATTGAGGCCCTCCACCACCCACCGGAATGCGCATGAGGCGAGACGGCGCTTGGGGATTGGCCGGCGTTGTCGGACTCTCCACGAACAGTATCCACGCACCGTCCGGGCTGAGGTGAAATAGTATCGAGGGACCGGCGTTTCGCCCTGTGAATACCGGTTCAGCGGTATCCTGGCCGATTCCTTGCCTGAAAATACCCGACCCGTTGCGGTTGGATGCGAACAATACGGATTTGCTGTCCGGCGTCCAGGCCATGGGCTGGTCGGAGCCTTCGTCTCCCGTCAGCCGCTGAGGAGGCTGCAGGCCCGTCCCCCCGGCCGCGAATTCGCCGACGTAAACCTGCTCCTGAAACGTAACCTTATTGAGCACCAGCCGCTTCCCGTCGGCGGTGGAAGTCAATCCCCAAAGGGCTGATCCAGCCCACCGGGTAATACGGCTCGGTTTACCTTTCGGCGCACCTGTACGGTTGTCAATGCCGACTTGCCACAGATTGGCGTCGGTTAAGCCGGTTGCGCCCTGCGATTCCTGGCGGACGTAAACCATCCGCCCATCGGGAAGCCAACAAAAAACCAGCAGAGACAGGTCCTTTTCCAGCACCACCTCCGTCCGGTTCGCGCCTTTCAGGTCGCAGGTTTCGATCATCATCTGGGACCGGTCCGCAGGTTTTCTAATGAAGGCCAGACGCTGTCCGTCCGGCGACCAACGCACCGTGTTCAATGACTCAGCTGCTCCGGCCTCAAGGACCCTCCGCGGGTTGTCTCCCTGGCTACCCATCACCCAGATTTCGCGAACATCTTCCAGTCCTTGCGGGCTGAAGGCGATCTGCGACCCGTCCGGGGAAACCTCGAATCCCGACCCGCCCTCCCGGAGCTCTCGTGGAGATTGCCCAAGCAACGAGACTGTCCACATGCTCATCTGTCCTCCCCGTTGGATGGCGTTCGCAAGCAATTGCGTGCTGTCGGGAAACCACGAGTGAGCATACCAGGAGGAACTGGCCGGAACGCCGGCCGGCCTGGGGATGACACGTTCTTCCCCCGTCGATAGCAGCTTCACGTGAATTCCCGCTGCACCCATGTACGCAAGGTACTTGCCATCGGGAGAAATATCGGGGACTAAGACCGGGTTCTCGCTGGAATTGAAAGTCAGCCGTTTCTGTGTCAATTCGGCTGGGGGTTTGGGAGAGCGATGCAGTTGGAACCACGCCACAGCAACCAGCGCGGCCACGGCGGCGATGCTTGAAATAGCGGTTTTCTTGTGCCGCTTAATCAGGCTCGCGAAGATGACGGAATCCGATGCTGATTCGGGTGCTGACTCCGGCTCTCTTTCCGCGGCGGCCGGCTGTGACGCTGCCACCTGGTGCCGCGAAGAGCTGGTATCGCGTTTCAGCCGCTTTACGTCGGCGCGTAGCTCGGAGGCTGTCTGGCAGCGGATCTCCCGGTCCTTTTCCAGCGCTTTCTTGATGATCTCCGCCAGCTTGGTGGAAATTTCGGGGTTCAATTGCTGGGGCGAAACTGGCGCCTTGTTTAGGATCGCGTCGAATAGCGCTGCCGTGGTGTTGCCCGTGAACGGCCGGAAACCCGTCGCCATTTCGTACAGCACCACGCCGAACGAGAACAGATCGCTGCGCGCATCCAGCTCTTCTCCCAGAGCTTGCTCAGGCGACATGTAGGCTACCGTCCCCACTGCCGTCCCCGGACTGGTGAGCAACTTTTCTGTCTCCGCGCGCAACGCGAATTTCGGATTGTTACCGTCCGGCGTCAGTTTGGCCAAACCGAAGTCCAGAATCTTGGCTTGCCCGCGCCGCGTGACGAAGATGTTTGCCGGCTTGATGTCGCGATGCACAATGCCCCTGGCGTGCGCGGCATCTAACGCATCGGCGACTTGTATCGCAATCTCCAGCAGCTCATCGGTATTCAGAGATTTTCCTTCGATGCGCTCCCGCAGCGTCAGGCCCTCCAGCAGCTCCATGACGATGAAGGGCCGCTCGTGGTATTCGCCGATATCGTGAATGACGCAGATATTCGCGTGATTTAAAGCTGAGGCGGTGCGGGCTTCCCGCTGAAATCGTTCTAAAGCAGCGTGATCTTTGGCGTAGTCGTCCGGCAGGAACTTGAGTGCGACGTGGCGGCCGAGCCGCGTATCTTCGGCTCTGTAAACTACGCCCATTCCTCCGCTGCCGAGCTTTTCCACAATGCGGTAGTGAGAGATGGTGTGCCCGATCATGACAAACCGCCCAGCGGGGAGCGGGTAAACCGTGTGGGAATTCTACCGCAACGCGCAGCCGTTCTTCGCCGATCCGATCACCGCAGTAACTTGCCGGCCAGCCAGTAATCGACACTGAACTTCCCCGGACCGGAGCAGATCAGCCAGGTAAAGAACAGCACGTACAAGACTTCCGGAAGGTAGAAGAAATCGTCGAGCCAGTTAAGAGGAGAAAGGCCTTTTGGCATTGTGGAAAGAGCGTTGGTCAGGGTGGCGACAGTCATATCGATCAATAAAGCCACCGA
>Ga0187863_10003288_pt1 | contig 11981 bp, 10 predicted proteins | sample June2016WEW_11_1_FD_132975 | JGI IMG/M metagenome (GOLD analysis project Ga0187863, IMG submission 132975) | Peatland microbial communities from SPRUCE experiment site at the Marcell Experimental Forest, Minnesota, USA - June2016WEW_11_10 | ecosystem: Environmental > Terrestrial > Soil >...
GATTGGCGCGGTCGCTTCCTGCGCTCAGGTTGCGCTCAACCGCCGAACGGCAGAAATGTGTCGTGCCGTGCAGGGCCGGGTAGAACACTCCGTCGGCAATTCCGTCGTGTAAGGCTTCAATTCGCCCAGCGCGAGTCCACCCCAGCGGAAGGCCTTCGGCCAGCGGCATCAGATGAATCTGCCGAAAACTTTCGGCACTCATTTTGGCGAAGTCGAGATTGGCCAGAATGAAATTCATCTCCACGCAGGGATGACGGCCGCTGGAATCCCGATGCCGCTTCAATGTCGCGTTAAGGCCAGTCAGATCTTCGGCAGTCTCCAACGTGTAGAAATCGTTAGCACGCTCGCCGAGCTCGAGACCCGCCGAGCGCAGTTGCTGCAATCCGGGCTGATCGCGGAGACCCACCCGCCCCCAGTCATCACTTTGCAACAGTACCAGCGGCCGGTCAAAATGAAAGCCGGCGACAGGAAGCAGGTCGCGGCCGCGCCGCCCGAGTTTTCCAGCGAATGTCACTTCGTCGCCGCCGTGGACTTGCGAATGACAACCATTTCACAGCCACCCTCCGTGATTGATCCGTATTTCAGTACTGCCCACAAAATTGCACGACCAGCAACGGGCAGTTGGGTGAGTTTCGCCACCAGGCGCGTCGATCTCCCGGCAAAACCGGCAGCAGATCGCTTTCTCAGGAACTGCTCGCGGTGCAGATCCACAACCATGTAGTCGGGCCCCAGCACCCTTAACAACTTTCGCAGTCTCGCGTTGGTAGTGTAGGTCAGTTGATTGAGCATGGCCGAACTGCGCCCCCGCAAGCCAAGATACATTCGGCCTAACACCTTCGGCAGCAACGGCGCCCAGAAAATCTTGTAGTGCGGTTCGTAGAATCGCAAATAGTTTGGGCACGCGACATAAATCACACCTCCGTCGCGCACCACGCGAGCTGCCTCGCGAGCGACCACGCCCTGGTCGGCTACATGCTCCATCACTTGATTCATCACCACGAGATCGAAGCAGGCATCGGGAAAGGGTAAGCGTTCTCCGACACCGCTCACACAGACGGGCTCGGCGAGCCTTCGACTCGCAATCTGCAACGACGTAATCCTGGCTCCCTGGCCGATTCGATCCGGTTCCAGGCCGAACGCCCGCAGGCCGCGGCGTCTGCAAGCGACCACGAAGCTGCCGACGCCCGAACCGAGGTCAAGTATTCGCGAGTTGGATGAAATCGCGATGTATGGCTCGACCTGGCGCAACGGTCCGGCCGCATCGCCGTCAATAATCTCTTCAACAATGCGTCGTTGAGTCGTCTCAAGCTGAATGCCGTTCCAGTTCTCGCGGCGGTACTCGAGAAGTAACGTGCGCAGCTCCGAGTCCGCAATGGTGGTGCGAGGGGTGGGTTGGTCGTTCATTTCCTTGCAAATGCGCTGAAATTCGCAGCGAGTTGATCACTCGAACTGCCAAAAAGCGATTCTAACGAAGCAGCCGTGATGTTCAACAAGGGGATCAGGGTGAATTGCAGCAGCACGCGGAGAAAAGCTGGCCTGGCGAACATGACCACACATACGTTAACGGTTCGAAAAAGTCCAGCAATGCTTGAACCTTCCGCCACGACCTCGACTTCACGAAACGATCGCAGCAAATATCTAAGACCCCCTGGCAGGAAACGCCAGCGATCATTCTCTGAGTCGCGCGGAAAGACAGCAGGCACACTTAATAGCAGCAAGCCGCCCGGTTTAAGCACGCGATAAATCTCCGCGATCACAGCGGCCGGCTCGAGAATGTACTCCAGCACCTGGGTGCAGATTACGAGATTGAATTGGGCCTCCGCGAAGGGTGTCTGCTCGCCCCGTCCCACGACATTCACTAGCGGCGTCTGGCGCAAATCGACCGCCACGTAACGACGCACCCTTCCCTCCAGCAGAGGACGATAGGGCTGAATGCGTCCACCCACATCCAGCACTTCAAGATCGTGACCATCCACGCGCGCCAGCCATTTCCGGAAGATCTCGCGCCGCCGTCGCAGCACGAGCCAACTGGGATTGGTCAGCGAAGGATACAGCCGCTCTCTTCCTTCACGATTGACGGTGTCTAAAGTCTCCATGCTTTTTGTGGATTCGAGACGACGAGCCGGACGAGGCCGAAGTCGTCGAAGTGAGCTCAGAGATAGCCCAGTTCGCGCAGCCTCTGTTCAACCAGCCGCTGCTCATCCTCGTCAGAGCGGTCGGCTTCGGAGCGCGCTAAGTCGCGCAGGATAAAAATCAGCAACTCCTCCAGGCTGGCAAACACATGCTCGAATTTCTTCTCGGCTGCCGCGCACAAGTCTGCCGGAAGTTGCACGTCTCTGATCTCCGTCATGCTCTCGCTCCGTTGCGGGAGAACGCGCCGTGAATCCGCGACCAGATCGCAGTTGCGATGAGGCGATCATCGGCGTCCAGCACGCCCATGAGAACAATCGCAGCGAAAATGCAATAAGCCAACCCGAGGGCGATGCCGATGGCAAGCCAGTCGCGATGAACTAGGTACGAATACTTTCTCAGCGCCAGGGTTACAGCCAGGGTGAGCACGGTTGGCGGAAATAAACGCAAATAGCCACGATTGTAGGGAGAAATCCCCAGAGCCTTGCGCACCTCCAGCAGGTTCCAGACGTTCATGCCAACATTGGTCAGTGCCGCCGCAACGGACGCACCCACGATCCCCCAGATTGGAACCAAAGCAGCACAGCACGCGACCATCATGACCGCCATCGCAATCTGCACCTTGATCAGCCGCTTTTCGTTGCCAGACATCAGGAGAAGATAGCCCACGGAACCGACTCCGCAGTTTACCAGTTGCGCGAGCGTCCCGATGATCAGAATCGGCCAACCTGCCTCAAAATCAGGACCGAAAATGCGCATGAACGGGCGCGCAAAAACCACGATCACGATCGCGAGCGGCATGGTCAACCCGATCACCCACTTGGTTAGTGACTGAAACAAACGCGCCAGCAAAACGCGCTCCCCGCGTATGTGCAGATCGGAAATCGTGGGAGCAAATATCTGATTCACCGAACTCAAAACCAGGGGAACATATACCACTACAGCCGCCGCCACTGAATAGATGCCCACGTCGCGCGCTCCGCGGTAGAAACCCAGGGCAATCTTGTCGACCTGCGTCATGGCGAACTCGAGAAAGCCGATGCCCAACATCGCTACGGAGAAAGACCACACCGCCCTCTCGGGAAGCGAACCGCGCTGCCCGGAGAATCGCGCTGAATCCGGCGTGAACTTCCTCACAGCAATCAACAACATTAGACAGACGAACGCCCCGCTCAGAATCTGCGCCCAGAGATAGCCGCGAAGCCCCCTTCCCATTGTGATCAGCAGGACGGCTATGATCATGTTTAGAGGACTGCCGATAAAATTCACAATCAATGTTCTCAACTGTAAGTCGCGGTATCCCGCAAGCACTTTGCCGTAAAAGCCTGATAGAAGGCTGACCAGCATCATCAAGGCGAATAACGGCAGGTACTGCACCAGCGCCGGAGAATGGTAGAAGCGAGTCGCGAGGAATCGGCCGAAGGTCAGCAAGACCCCTACCAGCACAACATTCGCCGCCAGCAGCAGCCCAGCGCCGCGCCACAGCAGCGCGTGCAGTTCCTTGAACTTCCCTGCTGCCTGGTAGGCGGCTACAAAACGCACGGCCGATTGCGGCAGCCCCAAGGTGTTGAAAATGCCGATGAATCCGATCAGGGTCATGCCCAGAGCGTAGATGCCCAGCGCCTCTGCTCCCAGAACCCGGGCGAGATACACCTTGAAGACGTAGCCGAAGGCGATCGTGAAAATCGTGCCGGCGAAAAAAATCCCAGACTGGCGCGAAATGTGTCCCACTTGCGAGCGGAATTGCTGGGTCCGAGCGGCCACGTCCTCCGCCGAGGCTTGCGCGACCGGTTGATTCAGGAGTGGATCGTTCATGCGGGCGGTCTCGCGTCGCCAGTATCGTGCGATTTGGTCAGCCAACGTTTGAGCATCGCTGGATCGACGGTCGCCGAGAGATTCAACTTCATTGGAGGCCGATTCTGAAATTCCGCCAGCCGGCTTGGAATTTCCAAAAGCTGCTCTGCGTTCTGCAGCACTTCTCCGATCCCAAAGCGGGCATACTGCTGCGCGTACTCGTACGGCGAAAGCGACATCCAACCGCAGAGGAAGCAGCAAATGCCATTCCGCAGACAGTCGATCACAGTCGTCGATTCGACAGTGATGCCGAACCACGCCTGCGCCATCAACATGGAAGAAAGCGGACCATCGACCACGCTCACGAGATTGCGATCGTCAGGAGTCAGGACGTCGTCGACCATTCTACGGCGCTGGGAGAGGCTCTCGAACGGGTGCAGCTTGATAGTGACTGCCCGCCCGTTCTGCCGAGCCACACTACAGAGTGAAGGCAGCAGTTCACGATAGACCTGGTCTGCACGCAATCCGGCAAGTTCGTAAGGCTCGGAGAAAAAAATCGCCGACGTCTGGCCCGTACGATCTGCTGCAGTCGCCGAAGGAGCGTTCTCCGGCGGCGCCCCGAGGACGACCTTCTCCGCCGGAAGATCACAGACCCTGATCAGATAGTCGCGTTCCATTTCGTTCTTCGCCAGGTAGAGATCGCAGGGCAAGTCCTTCAACGCATACCGGCCATCGAGTGCCCCGTGATGGAAATCGACGGTCTTCATCTTTCTTCGGACCGCGAGCAGGACGGGCAGCCGGGTATACAAGTTGCTGTCATCGCCGCACAGAACTCCTTCGACCGGTTCGCGCTCAAGCACTTCGCGCCAGGCATTACGCGCACTCATACCATTGCGAATCCAATCTGGAAAAGAATTCAGAAGGCCCGCCTGCACCAGCATCCGCAACTCGGGAGATTCGCACAAGTCTGCTTTCAGCTTCATCCAGCGTTCCGTCAAAGACGCAACTTCCGCACCGGCTGCACCGGCTGCCGCATAAGCCGCCAGATCCCGCACTTGAACATTCGGTGGCGCGACGAACTGCCGAGCGCTCCGCCGGGTCGCAACCATCAGGAAAGGTTGATCTGGAAGTTGTCGCGCGTAAGCTGCGGCCATGCGCGAAACGTTCGCGTAAGCGCTGGGTAGCAGCACTACCGGTTCGGCGCAACGCGGCTGGCGCGAGGTAAACCGAGAGCGCCACCGATAGCCGGAATCGTATTTGTCCAGAAAGATCTCTGTAAACTGGGCCGGCGAAAAACGTCGAACCAGCCCAGCATAATGCATGGCGCGGGCAGTGGAGCGCGCGAGACCGCTCGGTTCAAAGCTTTGGAGCGATCGGCTCAACGCGATCGCCACAATGCCTGCGATCCCTCCCGGGCGCGTGGTCCAGAGCTCAGCGGACGCCGAAATCTCTTTCGCCACCGACAGCAGGGCGGGCAAGGTCAGAGCGTAAGGTGCGACCAGCAACGACATCAGGTCCCACCAGTCGATTCCCTCTTCATCGGCCAGCCGGCTGCGGCCAGCGGAGAACATCTCGCGCACATGTTTCGCGTCGGCGATCCCATGGCGAAAGGAATCGGCGCGCAGCACCGGACAGCCGAATTGCCGGGTCCACCTTTCCACGGAGAACAGAGAAGACTTTCCCAAGTCGACGATCAGGTCCCAACGCTGTCGTGACCAGGGCCCTCGTTCCGGCGAATCTTCAGGCTGCAGCAGGAGAACTCGCATGATGCCAGTCGGCCGCGTCGTCAAACGCGGGCCGACACCTCCGCAACCGGCTCCTCGATCTTCGGCGTTTCACCTTTGATCCTCTGCCAGCCGAAAGCCCGTTGCCGAACCAGCGAGTAGCGCTTTTGAAATCCGGCTTTCTCCAAACCTCGAATCGACGCAACGTTGCTGGCCGCACTGAAAATCCAGGGGCTTTCCCCCTTGTCCCGCACGCGCTTGGCGATCAGGCTCACCGTTCGCCCATAGTATCCATGGCCGCGGGCCGAGACCGGAGTCCAGCAGTCAAAAATCATCACGCAGCCAGCCGATGGCCCATCAACTTTAGCGTTTAGTTCCGACAGAAAGAATTCGTCGAACGCTGTGGCCCATGCAACATGCAACACGGCCCCGCTTGCATCCACTAAGCCAAACCCTTCGGCGTTCCCATCCCGCAGGCGCGAAGCGGAACGCAACAAGTAGGCCAGCGTTGACGGGTCGTCGACATACTGCGAGGTCGCCGAAGCCAGAAGATTCAGATCGAGGGGCTTTAACGTTTCGCTCGAATCGTGAAGAACGGGTCCCTGCCACTCAAAAAAATAAACCTCGTCCTCTGACCAGAGGAATGCGCGTGCCCGCTTGGCCAATCGCTGGGCCGTGGCAGCAAAGCCGTCGCGGCCGATGCGCTCTCTCAGTTGGCGCCACCGCGCGGTGATGGCCCGCGCACCCTCCTCCAGCCTGGGATGAGTCTTGATGCTTTCTGCCGCGCGGTAACGCATTATCTCGCGGGCATATCGCGAAAGCGATGTCGTCAAAGTCACATACAAAGTTTCCCGGCTTTGATTGGCAAACCGTTCCTTATACTCCTCCACTCCCAGCCCCAGATCGATAGTTCTCAAAGCAGGATTATTCGATGCTTCTTCGATCAGCTTGGCCAGCAGACAAAAACCCGGAGAGTATTTCTCCAGGACGCTGTCGAAAGTGGGCTGGTACCAAAACCATGTGTCCTGAAACTCGAATCCATAGTTCCAGGCAAAAGAGTCGTTGCCCGACATCATGCGGGTCAAGGCCAACCAACCGGACGCGGAAAGTAACTTGGCCAATTCCGCCAGAAACACACGCCGCTCCGGACGGGCCATGTTGCTGATGCGCCCAGTATCGAGAAATCGCGCCACATGCGACTGAATGAACTGGGGCAAGACAGGCTCGACCGCATCCCACGAGCGCGCGTGGTCGAGACGCACCGGAGCCTTGCGTCCCATGGCATTCAGAAATCGGCGCAGCATTTTCTTCCGCGGCAATAACGGCTTGTCTTCCCCTGGCCGGCGCTCGAGTTTCGCCAGGCAAACCTGAGCACAGTGGTAAGCCGTGCGCGGGAAGTAACGGTAGCCGATCTGCGCCGAGGCTTTCCGGATCGCGGCCACCGTATTAGAGTCGGCGGGCAGATTCGTAAGCGTTATGTCGCCGAGACCTTGCTTCTTCAATTCGGCCAACACGACCGCGACCAAGGCATCTTTGCATTCCGGCGGGGCGATGAAATCGCAATAGTCCCCGGTGGTGGCGCACAGAAAAGACACGCGACGCCCATCCCCACTGGCCGCAAGCGAAGCCACTCCGCACAGGGATTGACTCTCGTCATAAGCCAGAAAAAGCAGAGGCCGCAGGGTGCGGTGATATGCGCGTTGCACCGCCAGCGACCACTCGTAGGTATAGAAGACTTGCGGCCGATCCACATGCTGCACCAGCGCATTCCACTGCTGGCGCAGATTGGGATCCTCGGGAATTTCCTGGAGCAGGACAAGTCGCAAGTTTAGATCCGCTTCTCGCAAGGTTTGACGAATACGTAATAGTACCAATCTGTGGCGTAAGGATGGCTCGGTCGCGGATAGTCATCTCCAAGGATGCGCTCCGGCCGAAAACGCGGAGAATCGAGCTCGGCGATCACGCGACTCGGGATCGAATAGTGCGTCAGCAACCCACCATGCGCGGAGTCGACCAGACTTCCTTCGCCGCGCCAGAATGCGCCCGACGGAATTCTCTTGAGGATGCGGAGCAAAGTCGCTCCCGCTGCTTGTGCGTACGCCAATGCCGATCGCACCGCCGTCAGAAGAACCAACCATAGCCAGTACAGAATCTTCGAATCCGACGAGAATCGGCGCGCAGTCTGCTCCAGCCGCTTTCGGTTCCACCGCGGCGGGACCACAACCGCCCGGGGATTATGTGAGGAAAAAATAAAGACTCCGTTGGCTTTAAGAACGCGATGAACGTGCGCGAAACAGCTTCGCCGTGCTTGCTCCGGCAGCACATAGTCGATGCCGTTGAACGCGAAAATCACAACGTCGAACGAAGCGTCGGAAAAAACCGACAGATCTGCCGCATCCCCCACTCTAAACTCCATGTTTGGAAACTTCAGGTTCGGAAACTTCGCCTCGCAAGCCTTGACCATCGCCGGTGCGTAATCGACGCCCACATAGCGCGATGCTCGGTTCGCAAGATACGATGTAGTCCTTCCACCCCCAACGCCAAGATCGAGAATCGCGCAGCCCACTGGAGCGTACGAGTCAAACAGCACGCGCTCGCAGGGCGTCAAATAATCCAGCGTCGCATAGTGTGCGGCAACTTCTGGAGCGTCGTAGGTCTGAAGATTCGTTGCTGCGCTGCGGCCAATCATTGCGAAGCCTGACCCTGCGTCATTCCGACGCTTTGTGCGCCCCGGCCCGCGACCCGCTGCAGTCGCGCGTAATAGCCGGACACGTGAGCTTCGAACTCAGCCAGGCTCATCCCCGCCGTAACATGCACACGCGGCAGCGCATACGGCGGCAGGTCCGTGCCCAATCCACCGCCAAAGTTCAGGAAAGCGGCCTGGAATCCGGCCTTCTCTGCCATCGCCAGCACCTGAGGGTTGACGGACTGCGAGTCTCCAAAGGGATAGGCAAACGCCCAGACCGGTTGGTCGAGAACCGATTCAAGTCTCACCCGGCTCTCAGAGATTTCGATGTAAGCCTCCTCGGGCGGCAACTGCGACAACATGGGATGGCTCAGGGTGTGAGCGCCTACAGTCATTCCCGCAGAGGCCAGTTGCAGGAGTTCGGTCCGCGTCAGCAATCCAAACCGGCGGCACGATGCTGAATTTACCTCTCGCAAATCCCGCTCCGCACGTTCGAATTGAATCCGCGCGGCGTGCAGAAATAATTTGCGTTTCCTCGAATCAACTTGCGAGAGCCGCTTTACCGAATCCCACCAGAGTGCGCGCCGCTGCTGGCGCGACCCCAAGTTACCCTGAATCAAGACTCCTTCGGACGAAATCTCGAAGTGTCCGGCAGGCGCGCCGAGCAATAGTAGAAAAAAGTCTTCGTACCACAGCATCGTCAGCGCTTCTTCAGTGGAAGCGCCGGTAACGAAGAACAGGCAGCTCACTTTCTCCTGCTGCAGAACCGGCAACATGTCGGTCAGACAATTAAGCAGCCCGTCATCACAAGTCAACAGGACGGCCCTCGGCGGCAGTTCGCCCCGCCGCTTGCGCCAGGCAAGCACATCCTCGGGCGCAATCACGTTGTAATGCGCTTTCAGCAGACGCAGTTGGAGGCGCAGCGCGTCCGCCCTGATAAGGTTCCCGTCAAACGCCGGATCGATGGGTTCGTATCCTTCCGGAAGCACTCCGTGATACGTGAGCACTGCAAGTCCTTGGGCGGAAGTGCGATGAAAAACTCCGGCCATTGACAATGCGGGATAGACCACCTTCTTCAGGAAGGGACTGACGATACTCATTGCGGGTTGACCGGTTCGACCAGTTCCCAGCTCAGCGGAGTTCCGCGCTCAATGTCGCAGGCGGCGCGCCGTCCTAACACTTCCGCGAGATGCCGTGTATGCAACCCGGGCCCTGGACGGATCGAGCGGACATTTTCAGCCGTGAACAGATCGCCCCGTTTCACATCCTGTACCACGAACAGCGAGCGCCGGAACACCCTGCTGCTCGCCTCTTTCGCACTGCATCCGAAAAAAACTTTGCCCAACGCCTTTTCCGTCACGCGAACCGCATCCACCATGGCCTTGAATTCATGCGGCTCCAAAGAGAACGCGCTGTCCGGCCCCGGCTCCGACCGCGACAACGTGAGATGCTTCTCGATGATGCAGGCACCCAGCGCAACCGCCGCTACTGGAACCGCAATCCCCATGCCGTGATCAGAAATGGTGTGATCCGACAGCCCCGCGGGGACATCGAAACGTCGCGCCAGTTCCGGAATGGTGCGAAGATTCATCTCCTCCGCCGTCGCGGGATACGCGCTCGTACATTTCAGCAGAGCAATCTCCGTCGCTCCCGCCTGCCGCGCTGTCTGCAGCGCCTCTTCAATCTCCTCGAGCGTAGCCATGCCCGTGGACATGATCAGCGGCTTGCCCGTTCGCGCCATCTTCTGAATGAGCGGGATGTCCACCAATTCGAACGATGCCACCTTGTGCGCCGGCACTCCCATATCTTCGAGGAAATCAACCGCGGTGGCATCGAAAGGCGTCGAGAACAAATCCAGCCCCAGATCGTTGGCCACCCGCTTCAAGCGAGGCTGCCACTCCCACGGGGTGTAGGCTTGACCGTAGAGTTCGTACAGAGTGCGCCCATCCCAAATTGTACCGCTGTCGAGGCGGAACTCTTTCCGATCGCAGGCAATGGTGATGGTATCGGGGGTGTAGGTCTGCAGCTTGACCGCATCCGCACCTGCTTTGTGGGCAGCATGAATGATCCCGACCGCCTGCTCGAAGTCCTGATGATGATTTGCCGACACTTCGGCAATCACGTAGACCGGATGGCCCGCACCGATCGCCCGGCCGTTGATTCGTAGTACAGGTCCCGTCGCACTATTCACGAGGAACCTCGGATTCGTTCCCTCTATCTTCCTCACTCAGATCCAATCGAAGATAAACTTTCTTTCCGGCATGCACAAAATACGCGCCGCGATAAGGCGGGAACGTGCGAGCGCGGATCACGTTGATCAAATCTTCCGCACGATACGATTTCTCCAAATCAATCTCATCGATGCTTTCGACGTCACGCGCGCGATGGTAACTTCCCAAGCCCGCCGGTTGCGCAGTCCGCGAACAGCTCCCCGCACGGATGGACGGCCAAGTGTCTTTGAAGAGTTCCAATCCCTCGACTTCGAGCCGGCGATAAAGGCTTGCACCTGTGTCAGTGATCTCGATTGCAACTTCTTTCTGCGCGATCACGTCCCCGGTGTCAATGCCCCGGTCGATATAGTGAAGTGTCACACCGGCGGGAGTCTTCGTCACGATGCTCCAGACGTTCGGGAAACACCCACGGTTGTGGGGCAACAGGGCCGGGTGAAGGTTGATGCAGCCCTGCGGGAAAAGACCGATGAAGCCGTCGCTCAAAACGTACGCGAACAACACGGAGACAGCTATGTCTGCCTGAAGATCCCGAACCTGATTCAGGACATGGGGTTCTCTTAATTGCGAACCGTCGAGCACGAGACAGTTTGTGTTTGAGACTTCGAGGCGAATCTCATCTCCATACTTGGAGCGCGCGTCGGGGTGGACGGCCAGCCCAACAATTTCGTCGCCTTGTTGACCTAACCACTTCAAAGCCTGCCAACCCAGCCAGTTATTGCAGAGACAGAAAATGCGCATCGTTTTCCTCAGCCGCGCGTGAGTTCGCCGAACACGCGCTCCGTTCCGCGGCCGTCCACAAGTTTGCCACAGAGTTGCGACAAAGCCGCACGTTCGGCTTCGGACGCCAGAAGACTCGTGACCCGTTTCGCAATTTGCTGCTCCGTGACGGTTCCTGCGGTTCCGAGGTGGACGGCCGCGCCTAGCGCGGCCAGCGCATGCGCGATCGGTTTCTGATTATCGGCAAGGTCGATCAATATCAGCGGCAACTGGAGAAGGCACATTTCCCAGCAAGTCGTGCCTGCTCCGGCGACGGCTAGGTCGGCCTGGGCCATCAGTTCTGGCATATTCGCAACGCTCTTCAGAAGCCGAAATCGGCCGCCACCCTGCGACGCCGACCGCTGCAGGCTCTCGAAATGCGGATTGCTGCCTCCCACCACCACCGTCACCTCGAGATCGGGCAGCATGTCAGACCGTGGGCGCAAGGCCTCGATCACCTTCGCGGTGAGATTCCCCGGATCGCTGCCCCCCATCGTAACCAGTACCTTGCTGCCGATTGTCGCGATCTCCCGCTTCCAACCACGCCAGGACGTAAATTCGCGCCGCAACAGGCAATAGCGAGGTCCCAGCAGGAGACGCGTATAAGACTCGCGGGCCCCATACATCTCCTCATTCGCATGCACGTTCTGATTCAGCACC
>Ga0187863_10003292_pt1 | contig 11970 bp, 4 predicted proteins | sample June2016WEW_11_1_FD_132975 | JGI IMG/M metagenome (GOLD analysis project Ga0187863, IMG submission 132975) | Peatland microbial communities from SPRUCE experiment site at the Marcell Experimental Forest, Minnesota, USA - June2016WEW_11_10 | ecosystem: Environmental > Terrestrial > Soil >...
CACTTTTTTGTGCCCAGAAAATCCCATGACCGTGTCACCTCGGATGCGTTTTTACTGCCGCCTGCCGCTTCTCGCCGCCGCGTGCTTCCTGTTGACCGCCTTCCACGGCGCCCATGCGGAGCTTCATCTCACCTTCGGGGTCGATGCTTCCGACAAACCGTCGGCGATGGTCCAGCAAATTCGCCCGACGCTCGATCTCCTGGAACAGGCCGTCGGACGCACGCTCGGCGAGAAGGTCACGATCAGTATGATTGTGGAGAGCGATTATCAGCTCGGCGTTGATCGGCTGGTCCAGGGACATTCGGATTTCGAGCGCCTCGGCCCCGCTTCCTATGTCGCGGCCAAGGACAAAGCGCCCGGCATTGCCATCCTCGCGGCCGAACGGTACGGCGATTCTCATTTCTTCGAAGGGGTGATTTGCGTCGGCACCGCGAGCGGCATCACGAGGATCGAAGATCTGAAGGGCAAGAGCTTCGCCTTCGGCGACGAGCAATCGACCATCGGGCGGTATCTGGCGCAGCTTTATCTCGTACGTCACGGCATCAGGGCCGGAGATCTGAAGAGTTACGAGTATTTGAATCGCCACGACCGCGTCGCCTATGCGGTCTCAACCGGCCAATTCGATGCCGGCGCGCTCGAGGGCACGATCTTTCATAAGCTCGCCGACCAGGGCTTGCAGATCCGGCAACTCGCCTCCTTCCAGAACGTCACCAAGCCGTGGGTCGCCCGCGCCGGGCTCGATCCCAAGGTCATCGCGGCGCTTCGCAAGGGGCTCATCGGCATCCAGGATAAGGCGGCGCTGGCGGCGCTGCGGTTCGACGGCTTCCTCCCGGCGACCGACGACGATTACGCAATCATCCGCGCATCGATCAAGGAAAATCCGCTGTTCTTCCAAAAACCCGCGTCGTGAGCCGGCCGATGCTGCCGCTTCGTCTAAAGCCTTCCCCCAACCTGCATCCGACCTCGCTCACGGTCCAGCTTTTGCTGGCGCTCCTTCTCATTACCGTGATCGTCTCGACGGCCGCCGGATTCATCATGCGCGACTTCGAGCGCGGCTATCTCACCTCGCGGCTGAATGTGGAGAACGAGCGCAAGTTCGATCTCCTCGTCTATGCCACCACCGACGACATCATCAGCCAGGATGTGCCGCGCATCGATACCACGATGCATAATCTGATCCAGAGCGATTCGACTCTCCTGTCGCTGCAGATCGTGAATCCCGCGGGCCAGTCGCTATTCAATTGGCATCGCGATCGACGCAAGACCAGCAATGAAAAGACCCAGACTTTCTCCCGCGAGGTCCGTGTCGGGGGTGAGCTCTTCGGGACCTTCTCCGCCGTCTGGGACTTCTCCGCCGCGGATCGGAAGATCAATCAGCATGGAATCATGTTCGCCGCCGCCATCGGGACCATCTGCCTGACGATGAGCTTGATGTTCTACATGCTGATAACGCGCCTCGCCATTCTTCCGCTCAAGCGCATGGGCACGCGCCTGGCCGAGTTCCGCGACGGCGTGTTCGACCGCGTCATCCGGCTCCCCGACTTCACGCCGCAGGAGCTGCGCGATCTCGAGACGTCCGTCAATCAACTCGGCGAGCTTATGGCGCAAAAGGAGCAGTACAACATCGAGCGCGAGGCGGCGCATGCCGCGGCGGTGGCGGCGAACCGCACCAAATCCGAGTTTCTCGCAAATGTCAGCCATGATCTGCGCACGCCGCTCAACGCCATCATCGGCTTTTCGGATACCATGCGGATGGGCATCTTCGGGTCCATCGAGAATCCGAGATATCGCGAATATGCAGAATACATCAACAACTCCGGCGTGCATCTCCTGTCGATCATCAACGACATTCTCGACATTTCCAAGATCCAATCCGGCAAGATGTCGCTTGAGGAGAGCGAGGTCGATCTGTTGCAGACGATCGAGGCCTCTCTCGTCCTGCTCTACGCCCGCGCGCGCGAAGGCGGTGTGCGGATCGTCAAGAAATTGCCGGCGCGGCTGCCTTTCGTCCGCGCCGACGAGCGCAAGCTCAAGCAAATCCTGCTCAACTTGGTTACGAACAGCGTCAAATACACGCCCTTCGGCGGCTCGGTGACGATTTCGGCCAGCGTCAACCGCGACCTCGGCATCCTCGTTACCGTCGCCGATACCGGGATCGGCATTGCGGCCGACAAGATCAAGACGGCTCTCGAGCCCTTCGCCCAGATCGAGAACGCCTATACGCGCCGCGAGACCGGCACCGGGCTCGGCCTGCCGATCTCCAAGGCGCTCATCGAGCTTCATGGCGGCACCTTCGAGCTGACGAGCGAGGTCGGAGTCGGCACCGTCGTCCAATTCTCGCTTCCGGCGTCGCGCCTGCTGGAACCGCCCTCGACCGCCGAGATCGTGGAACTTGGCCCCTTCCGTGCAATTACGGGTTGAATCTTCGCCGAATCGGCCGGATTAGGGGACGAGATTTAACAAAAAAATGTGTTATAAGAATGGCTTATGCTATGACCTAAAACTACTAGTTGAGCCTACTGCCTAAAAACTGTAACAATCTCTCCCCAGCAGGGTCGTCGTAAGCACGCGTCCCGAAGGGGAGTCGTTGTGCCGGCGGAGGGAGGGGACTCGAAATGATTGGTTTTGTATTCGTCATTTTGGTCGCTCTCGCGGCGTTCTTTCCCTCTCCCGCTTATGCCATCCCCTCGCCTGATCTGATCATCGGCTCCTTATCGAGTCTGTCGCAGATTGCCATGCTGGCGGCGGCCACGGTCGGCGGTCTTGCCGTGACCGGCGCGCGTCCGCGACTCGGAGGCGGGACCCCGACGGCTCAAGCAGGTCCGTGGCGGCGAATCGTGCTGTGGATCGCGCTCGGGGTTTTGGCGTTGTCGCTCGGCGGCAACCTTTATCAGCACCTTGCCGCCAAGGACGCCGAGCTGGCCCGTTTCCAGGCGACGCTGGTGCGGCCGTCGCACAATCCGGGCGAGCCCATCCTCGATCCGACGCTGAAGGAGGAATCCTACAGCGAGCAGCTCGCGGATCCCAACGGCATCAGCACGCAGGAACTGGCGGTGCTGATGCATAAGGCGGATCAAGGCCAGGCGACGGATATCAACTTCATCGACACCCGCGAAACCGGCGAGACCCAGCTCGGCGAACTCCGGAATTTCACGGCGGTGCGCTGGCCCGATCTCTTCGCCTCCGGAATCGACTTCAAGAACAAGCGCAACGTGCTGGTTTGCCACAACGGCAACCGCAGCAGCGAGACCTGTGCGGCGCTGACCGCGCAAGGCATCAACTGCAATTTCGTGATCGGCGGCCTGGAGAAGTGGATCGCGGAAGGCCGCAGCATGAGCAACGCACAATTGCGTTCGCCGGATCAGCTCCGCGGCGTGCCGCGTTACCCGAACGACGATGTCTTCCTCAGCACGGCGGATGTCCACCAGCTCGTCGATCAGAACGATGCGCTTGTCCTCGATGCGCGCTATCCCGGCGAATTCGCGCACAGCCATGTCCCGGGCGCCATCAACATCACGATCCGCCGCCTGCCGACCGCCGACCTCAAAACGCGCATCGCGGCGCTTCCAAAACGGCCGGTCGTGCTCGCCTGCTACGACCGCCGCAGCTGCTTCATGTCGACGGTTCTGGGGCTCGAATTGAGCAACGCCGGCTTCGACGTGCGCGGCCGCTACACGCTGCCCTGGGAATACTACATCCCAAATCCGGAGCCGCCCTACGTCAAGGCCTGGCGGGACAGCGTCGACACCAGCGCCTGGACGAAGGTGTCGCGGATCCTGGCCGAGGGCCTGGTCTGGGTCGCCGACCGCGGCATCGGGCTGCCGGCCGCGATCGTGTTGCTTGCCTTGCTGTCGCGGCTTCTCGTGTTGCCGGTTTCGCTCAAGGCGGAGCGCGATCAGGCGACGTTGAAAACGCTTTCCGGCGAGATCGCGGCGCTGAAGCAGCGTCTCGGCGGCGACGGCAAACGCTTCTCCCGGGCGCTTTCGGCGCTCAATCGCCGGCACGGCATGACGCCCGGCCGCAACCTTCTGGCGCTCGTCTTCCTGCCGGTGCTCGCGCTCTCGGTCGCGGCGGTCACCGCCGCCGTGCACGAGAATCCGCAGGCGTTGTGGTGGATGTCGGACCTCGGCAGCCGCGACCATACCCTGTTGATGCCCGCGATCTTCAGCGCGCTGGTCAGCTTCTATATCGTGCTTTCGGTTGCGCGGACTCGCACGCAACGGATTGTCTCTTTCTCCCTCGGCTTCCCGGCCTTCACCGGTCTCGCCTTCTATCTGAGCGCCGGCGCCGACCTCTACATGGTCGCCAGCGCCTGTCTGATGCTGGTGCAGCGGGGCATGGTGGCGATCGACCTGGCGCGGCTGCGCCGGGCTCTGATTCTGCGGCGCGCCCGGCGCGGCGGCGTCCTCCGCATCGCCGAAGCGCATTTGGCGCAGGATTGCGGCAACAAGGCAAAGCGCCTCGGCGTCATTCTCAGCCATGGCCTGCCGGCGCCCGACGGCCTGGTGCTGACCCCGGCCTTTCTCGCGCGCTTCAAGAGCGCGTCCGAGGCCGGGCGCGAGAAGCTGCTCGACCGGCTGTGGCGGATGAGCGGCAAACGCCCCCTGGCCGTCCGCAGCTCCGCCGCGGCGGAGGACGGCAATGAGCGGAGCTTCGCCGGCGTTTTCGAATCGCTGCTGAACGTCGACCGCGGCGGCTTGGCCGCGGCGATAGCGGCGGTCGAAGCCTCTTTCACGACACACACCGAGAGCTACGGCGCCGGCGGCGCCGGCAATGTCATTCTCCAGCCGATGGTTCCCGCCGAATACGCCGGCGTCCTCTTCACCGAAGCGCCCGCCTCTTTCGGCCTCTCCATGGTCGAGATGGTGGCGGGAACCGCCGAAGCCTTCGTCTCGGGCGCCGTGGCGCCCCAGACCTATCTCCTCGGCCGCTACACCGATCGGCTCGTCGGCGATACGCCGCCGCCCGTCGATCTTGCGCCGCTGATGGCGCTCGGCCGGCGGATCGAGGCCATCTTCGGCGCCGCCCAGGACATTGAATGGGCCTATTGCGGCGGCCGGTTCCTGATCCTGCAGAGCCGCGACATCACCCGGAGCCAGCTCGCGAACAACAGCAAGACCCTAAGCCGGGAACGCGAGCGGGCGCGCCTGCTGGCGCACGCCGCCGCGGTGCCGGGCGAGAACGTGACCTTCTACCAGAACGAGCTCTCGGAGCTCCTGCCGCGGCCGACGCCGCTGTCGCTCGACCTCATGCAGTCGCTCTGGCGGGCCGGCGGCAGCGTCGATCTCGCCTGCCGCATGTTGCGGCTGAGCCATTCCGTCGACGATGAATCGCGTCCCTATCTCCTTTCGATCTTCGGCCGGCTTTATGTCGACCGCTACGAGGAGCACAAGCGGGCGCTGAAAGTGGGAGCGTTGGCGGCGATGCGGCTCCGCCGTACGGGTGATGCGATCGAGCGGGATTACCAGGAGCAGTTCCTTCCCGAGCTGATGGAGCGCGTCACGCTGCTTGAGGCGATCGATTTCGACGCTCTGCCCACCAAGGCTTTGCAGACGCAGCTCGAGGCGGTTCGCGCCGATTATGTCACCCACACCGCCGCGCATGTCGAGGTCATCAATATCACCGTGCAATTCTATCTGGAGAAGGCGAAGGCCGCTCTCGAGGGGCGCGGTCTCGATCCGGCGCATTATCTAGCCGGCATCCCGGACACGCCGATGGCGCAGGCGCTGGCCGCCGCCGCGGAAAAGCGCGGCAAGGCGCGTATCGATGCTTTCCTCGCCGGTTTTGGCCATCGCGCACCGCTCGACTACGAACTGGCGCAGCCCCGCTACCGCGAGGACCGCATCCAGGCGGCGGCGCTCGTCGCCGGCGTGGAGAAGGCTCCGGCGCCGCTGATACCGGCCGCGAAACTCACTCCGGAAGCCGGATGGAAAGACCGCGACCTCGCCGAGCTGGTGCAACGGGCCCGCCGGTTCCAGGCTCTCAAGGAAGAGGCGAAGCACCAATCGCTGCGGCAGGTCGCCTTGCTTCGCCGCATCCTTCTCGCTCTCGATCGCCGCTTCGCTCTCGCCGGCGGGATATTCCATCTCACCTTCGCCGAGATCATCGTCGTGTCCGAGGGGGAGGCGCTCGAACACATGCGGGCGATCATCGCGGAGCGCCGGGACGCGGCTTCGGCCTTCACCGGCATGCCGCCGCTTCCCTCGGAACTCGATATTGCCACGCTCGAGACGCTGCCGCTCAGCGAGGCGCAGACGGTGTCGGAAGCGGAGGGCGGGCTCACCGGAACGCCGGTATCCGATGGAGCGCCCGTGACCGGACGGGCCTGCGTCGTCTCCCTCGCCGAGGCCGAGAGCGGCGCGCCGCTCCGCGACTTCGCCGACGGCGACATCATCGTGAGCCGCATGATGCATCCGGCCTGGCTGCCCTATTTCGGCCGGGCCAAGGCGCTCGTCTGCGAGGTCGGCGGCTGGCTCAGCCATGTCGCGATCCTCGCCCGCGAATGCGCCGTCCCGATGGTGATCGGGGTTCGCGGCCTCGATGCGATCCAGCACGGAGAGATCCTGCAGGTCCATGCCGACGGGAGGATCGAACGCCTCGCCGCCGCGGCCGCCGATGTGGAGGAGATACAGCCGGAGCCTCGTCGGCGCTCGTCGATCGCCTAGAGCATTTTTCAGAGCGCCCGGCCGGGGCGGTATTGAAGGCCGGGAAAAAAGTTAAATCGCCTTGGCCGCCGCCAGCACCTCTTCGGCGTGGCCCGGCACCTTCACCTTGCGCCATAGCCCGCGGATCACGCCCTTCTCGTCGATCAGGAAGGTCGAGCGTTCGATCCCCATGTATTTGCGCCCATACATGCTTTTCTGCACCCAGACGCCGTAGCGTTCGGTGACCTTGCCCTCCTCGTCCGATGCGAGGGCGAAGGGCAGATGGTATTTCTTCTTGAACTTGTCGTGCGCCGCGACGCTGTCCCGCGACACGCCGATGACGACGGCGTCCAGTTTGCGGAAATTGGGGATGCCGTCGCGAAAGGCGCAGGCCTCGGCGGTGCAGCCCGAGGTATCGTCCTTGGGATAGAAATAAAGCACGACCTTCTTGCCTTTGAGTTCGCCGAGCTTGACCTTGCCGCCGCCATCGGTCGGCAGGGTGAAGTCGGGCGCCTTGTCGCCGATCTCGAGGCTCATGGACGGATTTCCTTCTCCCGTTTGGTCGCTTTGGCCGGCGTCTCGATGAGAGTCTCGTAGAGCCGCAAGACGCGTTTGGCGCTCGCATCCATATCAGCTTTCAAGGCGGCGAAGTCAACCGCGCCCGCGCCCTTGGCCAGAATGGATTTAAGCGCGGGGGCCGCCTGGCTTTCGTCGAACGGCTCCTCGACGGTGAGCTTCAAGAGGCCCTGCACGTTGCGCCACAGCAAAAGGGATGCCACCAGCGTGTCCGCGTCCTGGCGCGCCAACGCGCCGCATTCGGCAAGCGCCAGCAAAGCCTCGCGCGTGTTTGGGCGCAGCACCTGGGGCGTGCGCGCCGCCTCGCGCAGTTGCAGGTAATGGGCGATGAATTCGATATCGACCATGCCGCCGCGCCGGTGCTTGACCTCGAAAGCGGGCGGTTTGCGGTGCGCCGCGGCGATGCGCTGGCGCATGTCGGCCACCTCGGATACCAGCCTGGCGGGTTCGCGCTTGCGGATCAGGACATCGCGCACCTCGTCCGTCACGCGGCGGCGCAACGCTTCCGGCCCGGCCACCACGCGGGCGCGGGTCAGCGCCATGTGCTCCCAGGTCCAGGCCATCTCCCGATGATAGCGGCGGAAGGCCTCGAAGCTCGAAGCGATCGGCCCGGCCATGCCCGAGGGCCGGAGCCGCATGTCCACTTCATAGAGATTGCCCTCGGCCGTCAGCGCGGTGAGCGCGTTGATGAAGCGCTGGCACAGCCGCGCGTAATAGGCCGTGACCGGCAAGGACCGCGCGCCGCCGGTCGATTCGCCGGAATCCGGCGCGTCATAGATCAGAGTCAAGTCGAGGTCCGAAACGAAGGTCATCTCGCGGCTGCCGAGCTTGCCGAGGCCCAACACCGCGCACGCGCCATGCGGCACGGTGCCGTGGACGCGCGCGAATTCGGCCGCCGTCCGCTCGAACAGCTGCTCGATCGCGGTTTCGGCGATATCGGCGAAGGCGCCGCCGGCCGCCTCGCCGTCGAGGTGATGGCGCAGCAGCTGCACGCCCACCTGGAATTTGCGTTCGCCGACCCAGCGCCGGGCGAGATCGAGCGTCTCCTCGTAATGCCGGGTGCGGTCGAGCCATTGGCGGAGATCGGCCGCCAGGGATTCGCGCGGCGGCAGGGCCGCGAAGAAATCGGCCGTCAGCCCGCTTTCGATCAGACCGGGCCTGAGCGCCAGCGCCTCGGCCAGATTGGGCGCCGCTCCCATGATCTCGGCGATCAGATCGATCAGCCCGGGATTCTGATAAAGCAGCGAGAACAGCTGCACCCCGGCGGGCAGGCGGCTCAGATACTGGTCGTAACGGAGAAGGGCGGTGTCGGGATTGGACGATGCGCCGAAGGCCTTGAGCAGCACGGGCACCAACTCGGTCAACAACTCGCGCGCCCGCTGGCTGCGCGTCGCGCGGTAGCGGCCGTGATGCCAGCCGCGGATGATCGCGGCGATTTGGGAGGGCTCGGCGAAGCCAAGGTGCGACAGCGTCTTCAGGGTCTCGGGATCGTCCTCGCTGCCGGTGAAGACCAAATTGCCCGGCGCCGCGAGCGAAGGCGATTCCTCGAACAACTGGGCGTAATGGCTTTCGACGTCGCTCAACACGCGCGTGAGATCGGCGGCGAAGAGCGCGGGCGAGGCATAGCCCATGAACACCGCGATGCGCCGCAAGCCCGCTTCATCCTCGGGAATGGAATGGGTCTGGGCATCCTCGACCATCTGCAGCCGGTGCTCGACGCGGCGCAGAAAGTTGTAGCACCGGGACATCGTCTCGGCGGCCTCGATGGTGATGTGGCCCGCCTTGGCGAGCATCGCCAGCGCCGCGCAAGTGCCGGTGATGCGCAATTGCGGCTGGCGTCCGCCCCAGATCAATTGCTGCGTCTGCGCGAAGAATTCGATCTCGCGGATGCCGCCGCGGCCCAGCTTGACGTTGTGTCCGGCCACGGCGATGGTCGCGCCGCCCTTGTGCGCGTGGATCTGGCGCTTGATCGAGTGGATGTCCTGAATGGCGGCGAAGTCGAGATGCTTGCGCCACAGAAAGGGGCCGAGCGCGGCGATGAAAGCGCGGCCCGCTTCCAGGTCGCCCGCCACGGCCCGCGAGCGGATGAGCGCGGCGCGTTCCCAATTCTGTCCGGCGCTCTCGTAGTAGACGATCGCCGCCTGGAACGACAGCGCCGGCGGGGTCGAGCCCGGATCGGGCCTGAGCCGCAGATCGGTGCGGAAGACATACCCGTCCGCCGTGCGTTCCTCCATCATGCGCACCAGCTCATGCGCCAGGCGGGTGTAGAAGAATTGAAGGTCGCGCGGCCCGCGGTAGCGGGTCTTTTCCGCGTCGAACAACAAAATCAGGTCGATGTCGCTCGAATAGTTGAGCTCGCCGGCGCCGAGCTTGCCGACGCCGAGGACGATGAATCCGCTGCCGCGCGCCGGGTCGGCGCCGTCTTGCAGCTCGATCTCGCCCCTGCATGCCGCATCGGCGAGCAGATGGCGCGCGACCAGCGACAGCGCGCCTTCGGCAAAGGCGCTTAACGCCCCGGTTACCTTCTCGACCGGCCATAGGCCGGCAATGTCGGCGATGGCTATGACCAAGGCGGCCTGCCGTTTCAGCACCCTCAAGCCCGCCATAAGCGCATCGCGCCCATCCTGGGGCTTGAGATCGAGGTTGAGACGGTCTAGGAGTTCGGCGAAACTAGCCTCGGGGCCGCGTTGCCAAAGCCGCATCAGCAGACCGGGCTCCTTGAGACAGCAATGGGTTAGGAACGGGCTGTTGCCGAAAAGCGATGAAAGCAGGGCCCTGCCCGACGATTCGGCGGCGAAATCGCGCATGAAGGATGCAAGTTGCGGGTCGTGCAGCTCTTCGGCCGCCTCGCGCCAGCGCGCGAATCCGACCGCGACGGAGTCCTCGTCGGCGGGAAGCGGGAGATTTTTGTAGGTGTCGGAAGACAAGGATGGCATGAACGGCGCGCCGCGAAAGGATTCGGCGGAGACTGCGCGCCAAGCCGTGCTCGGTCAAGACCAAGGCACGTCATATCTGCGTCATCTGCGCCATCTGCGCCGCCTGGGCTACGGCCTGGCGGTCTTCGTCGTGTTGTGCGCGGGCTTGATCGGCTACGGCTTGTGGATTTTGTCGCAGGGGCCGGTGTCGCTGGACCGCTTCACGCCCTATCTGGCGCGTTCGTTGTCGAGCGGCCCGAACGGCGTCCAGGTGACCATCGACCGCACGGAGCTGAGTTGGGAGCCGGGGCTGAGCTTCCGGCTGGTCACCACCGGCGTCCATCTTTTCCAGCCCGATAGCGGCGCACAGCTCACCTTTCGCGAGATGGAGATGGTGCTGAGCCTCCGGGCGCTGCTCTTCGCCACCATCGCGCCGTCGCGCCTGATCCTGACCGAGCCCCAGTTGCGGCTGGAACGCGCCGCCGACGGCTCGCTGCATCTGGGATTGGCCGGCGAAGGTGAGGCGGAGGAGGGACAAGAGAAAACCGCCGAATTCTGGGGTGATCGCCTGGTCGGCGACATCGCCGGTCCGCTCAACGGTTCGGGACCTTTGGGATATCTCCGCGAGTTCGAGATCCGCAACGCCACGCTCATCGTGGACGACCGTTCGCTCGGCGTCGTCTGGAACGCCCATCTCACCGATCTATCGCTGCATCGCGGCGGCGACGGGCTCGACGGCACGCTGCAGCTTGCCGCCGGCATCGGCAAGAACCAGGCGGTGATCCGCGGCGATCTCGTCTTCAAGCGTCCGGGCAATCTCGTCGTCGGTTTCAACTTCGCCGGCGTGAACCCGGCGCTGTTCGCGCAGGCATCGCCGGCGCTGGCGCCGCTCGCGACGGCGGATTTGCCCGTGACCGGCGTCATTCGCATCGCACTCGACACCAAGAAGCTCGGCATCAGCGGCGCGGCCTGTGATGTGGTGTTCGGCGCGGGCGCGATCAGGAACGCGAATCTGCCGGATGGCGCGGCGGCGATATCCCGGGGCGCGCTCAAGGCGAGCTACGATCCGGCCGCGGGCCGCGTCACCATCGACAATTTCACGCTCGATACCGGCAACACCAGCGCCGCCGCCAGCGGCACGATCGAACATACCGGCGCGGGCCTGCTTGCCGGCGGCTGGCCGCAGGAATTCGACGTGGCGTTGCAACTGAATGTCCAGAACGCGTTGCTCAACGATTTTCCCCATCTCTGGCCGGCGCGGGTCGGGCCGCGGACGCGGAGCTGGGTTACCAAGCATATCCATGACGGCGCGATCGACGACATGAAGGCGGTGCTCGAATTCCATGCCGACACCGCTCCGGACGCGGCGAAACCGGTCGATGTCAGCCGTTTCGATGGCACCTTCAGCTATCACAATCTCACCGTCGAATATTTCGCTCCGCTCGAGCCGGTGCGCGGCATCGACGGCACCGGCACCTTCGACCGCACCCGCATCGATTTCGCGCCGACCAGCGGCCATGTGCTGGACGGGCAGTTCGAAAGCGGCACGGTCAAGCTGTTCAAGCTCGACACCAACGATGAAACCGCCGATGTCGACGTCAATATCCGGGGGCCGCTGCATGACGCCCTCACCGTGCTCGATACCGAGCCGCTGGGTTACGCCAAATTGCTGTCGCTGGACGCCGCCCACGCCGCGGGCACGTTCGATGCGCACATGTTCTTCGAGGTGCCGCTGAAACACGATCTCGACTTCGACGAGGTGGTCTACCACGCCGAAGCCGATCTCTCCGGCGTCGCGGTGCCGCAGGCGCTGTTCGGCCAGGATCTGGGCGCCG
>Ga0187863_10003306_pt1 | contig 11946 bp, 13 predicted proteins | sample June2016WEW_11_1_FD_132975 | JGI IMG/M metagenome (GOLD analysis project Ga0187863, IMG submission 132975) | Peatland microbial communities from SPRUCE experiment site at the Marcell Experimental Forest, Minnesota, USA - June2016WEW_11_10 | ecosystem: Environmental > Terrestrial > Soil >...
AGTTTCGTATCAGGAGATGTACAAGAAGGTGAAGGGCCAGCTCGCCCGCGAAAGGAAATTAATCCTCCGCTGACATGCGCTTGAGCCGCGAAAAGACGGTTCGCCTTTCCCATCGCATCATCGATTTTCTCGTTTCCAGCAATGACGTAGATTTCATCGAAGACCGCGACACCATTCGCCTGGAAATCGTGAACATCCTCACGTCCTTGCTGAAGCTCGAAGAGCAGGTGGATGCCGACGTGCGCGCGAAAATCGCGTCGCAGAAAAAAGAAATCCTCGAAGGCAGCGAGGAGTGGGACATTCTCTACCGTAAGTATTACGCAGAGGGCCTCAAGCGTATGGGCGTCGCTGAAGTCCACGCACACTCCTGAATCGTCGGATATCTAACCCCGCCCTTACTGTTGATCGTCGGAGCGGCGCTTCAGCGTTGGGCGATCTCCGTCATCCGAACTGGTATCGGCGGGAGCCGAGGCGCCGGTGCTGTTGGGGTCTTGCCCGTCGGTCGTAGTCGAGCCACCCTTGTTCTGATCGGTCCTCTTGCGCAGCGTGGGCTTGTTCGGATTGGTATTCTTGACCTTCTGGTTGCCCTCGATCATTTCCAGGCGGTGCTTCACGCTATCGAATTCCGAGGTGGTGACGATGTATTCATCCCGGGCGGGCAGGATGGTCGCAATTTCCTTCTGAGTCGCCTCGATGCGGTCCGGAGTTGGCGGATGGGTTGAGAAAACTTTGGGAATCGTTCCGGGCTGCTTCTTCTCGTCGGCCTGCACCTTCTCGAAAAACGCCACGAAAGCATTGGGATCGTAGCCGGCCTTGTACATGTACTGCAAGCCCAGATAATCAGCCTCGCGCTCGGCGTCGCGGGAGAATTTCAGGAACGTCACCGGGATCATGAAATTCATGCCCTGATACAGGGCATATCCGGCCCACGAGTACGGAATGAAAATCATCGCGGGAATCGAAGCAAGCTGGACGATATCGCCCTTGGTCGCTTGTTTGGTGCCGTGACGCGCGCAAACGTGCGCGATCTCATGGGCCATCACGCCGGCCAGTTCCGATTCCTCGTCGGCGTGTAATATCAGCCCGCTGTTCACGTAAAAGAAGCCACCCGGAAGCGCGAAAGCGTTCACGACGTCAGAGTCGATCACCTTGATGGTGAAGGGCACTTGCGCGTCCGAATTGCGCACGAGGTTCTGGCCGACGCGGTTCACGTATTCATTGACGACCGGGTCGTCGATGAACTTCGCGCTCTTTTCGACTTCCTGCGCGAGCGATTTGCCCAGCGCGATTTCGCGCTGGATCGAGTAAAAGTCCAAGCCCTTCCCAACATTGCGGTTGCCGATGGCATTCACGTCGTCCTTGCTGCCTGCTTTGATGTTGGGATTATCCTGCTGCGGCACCGGCTGGTCCGCGGATGTGGATTGGGATGAGGATGTCGAAGATGGAGACGTCTGGCCTTGTGGTGCGGCGATGCCCGGGAGCGTCGCAAGCGACACAGCCACCAGCACCGCGAACCATTGCGTCAAGAAGGGTGACTTCTTCATCGGCCACCTCCGGAACAACTCGCCCAAGTATACACCTCACACGGGCGCGTCCATAGATCATTGCGTAGGATGACAGCGGGTGTAAAAGAGTTATCCTCAGATCTTGCGGGACTGGCGGTTTCCCACACTTGAGAAACGTTCCCGCTTCAGGCCGACTTGCCATAATCTGCGGGGTTGCTCCGGAGCATCGCGCAGCAGGGCCCGTATTGACGGTCTCGCCGAATCTGTCTAAATTCAATCTATGCCCGTGAAAAAGATCCAGGTGGGCCAGGTGTGGAAGCGCGAAGAGGGCGGCGAATCCTTTTTGATTACTAAGGTTTACAGCGAGGCGCTGGCGACCTACGCTGTGCTGCGGCGGGCCGGTGCCGAGACAGAACCGCCGGTGCGGGTGAAGGTGGCGCGCTCCGGCTCCACACAGACCCTGCCAGGCTTTAGCTTTGCCCAGCAATCCGACGAGTTCTAGATCTAGAGTCTGCGTTTTTGAGATTTCACCTCATCCGATCACATCGACCTGACCGGCATGTGGACGACGTCGTCGACCTGCAGTATCTCCTTGGCCACGAAGCCCTCCGCATATTTCACACCGATCATACGGCCGTAAGAGCCGGCCGTCAGGGTCATGCGTTCCTCGAGTTCATCGAGCGGGAGTATGACCTTGGGCTTTGTCTCCTTCTGGGGAGGTTTGAACTGCGACTCATAGGACAAGATGGCGCGCTTGCGGCGTTCATACTGCCGGGTAATGTCAACAGCAAACGTGGGGTTGACGTTGGCGTAGGCGGCCGCGTAAATAATCTTGAACGGGCGAAACGCCTCGCCGCTAAGCGCGTAATTCTTTAACCCCGCGATAAAGCAGGCTTCATAGCCGAGAATTGCGGCCGCGTAATGATCGGGATGGCGGCCCTCCCAGTACGGGAGGATCACGGTACGCGGCTCAAGCTCGCGGATCACCTCCGCGATGGCTCGCTTATACTCGTCGCAGACGCTCAGATGGGCGTCCGGCAAGCCCAGATTCTTCCGCACCTGAACGCCCAGGATCCGTGCGGCGCGGGCGGCCTCGCGCAGGCGCGTTGCCGGAGTGCCGCGGGTTCCTGTTTCCCCTTGGGTGAGATCGAGGATTCCGGTGCGATAGCCCGCCTGTGCCATTTTGAGCATCGTGCCACCGCAGGTGAGTTCCACATCGTCCGGATGCGGCGCAATTGCCAGTAAATCGAGCTTCATTGATCCTCCGTCGTGGCGTGCGCGAGCCGCGAGAAGGGTCTCGAGTACACTTTCACGTTGTTGTTCTCCTTGTTCATCTCGCCTTTCGCGCTCAGGAAGGCCACATTAGCACGGGCCCGCTAAATTGTAAGGGTGCAGTTGTCGTGGTCTTTGACTCAAAAAGGCCCCCTCCACAAACCGGAAGGTTATTCCCAATCATTTTTCAGCAGCAATTCTTTGATCCGTTGGGTAGCGAGCACGTCATGCAGTGTAAGGTGGCCAAAGATGACGAAGGCGGAATAGCCTTTGTACTGGCCGTGTTCGGCACTCTGCTCCCCAACCCTGGCAGACAGTCTTTTGAGGCGTTCGACGAGATTTGGGCGATCGCGCGACAAAGCGCTGCATTTCTTCATTTAGGTCCTTCTTCAGCAACGAGCCGTCCCCTTCCTCGCAGGCCGGGAAATAAGGTTTGGTGAAGACCTTCGAATTCGACGGCATGAGGCCTAGCCGCACCGACTACGCGGGATGAATCCTGGCCAGGTGGCGGGCATGCTCGTATACAGAACATTAAGCCGCTCCAGGATCACCGTAGGAACCTCGCGGACGAGAATCCAGAATTCTTCACGCGTCATTCGACCCAGCCAATGTGCCCGTTGGGCCGGAGGGCCGGGAACACGTGGGCACCCTCGTGAAACTTCAGCAAGCCGTTGGGAGGGCCATGGGTGTTAATGTGGGAGGGGAGGCCAGGGCACCGATGCCGGACAAAGCGCTTGGCGGAAGGGTTGCGCTCGTAACAGGGGCTGCCAAGCGGATTGGGCGAAGTATCGCGCTGCGTCTGGCGAGCGATGGGGCGGACGTGGTGGTGAATTACCGTGGGTCGCGGGAGGAAGCAGACTCGGTGGTCCGCGAAATCGAGAAAATGGGACGCCGCGCGGTAGTCATCCATGCCGATGTTTCGCTCCGCAACGACGTGCAAAAGATGTTCGCCAAGGTCGAAAAGGAGTTCGCGAGGCTCGACATCCTTGTGAACAATGCCGGAAAATTTTTCGCCGCCAAATTCGAGGACCTGACCGAGGCACAGTGGGACGACATTCTCAATGCCAACCTGAAGTCGCAATTCCTGTGCGCGCAGGCAGCGGTGCCGCTCATGAGGCGCCAGGGGCGCGGGAAGATCATCAACCTTTCGTCGCTGGGAGGTTTGCTGGCATGGCCGAGCTACACGCATTACTGCGTTTCGAAGGCGGGAGTGATCATGCTGACCCGTTGCCTGGCGAGCGCGCTGGGGCCGGAAATTCTGGTCAACAGCGTGGCTCCTGGCACGATTCAATTTCCAGGAGAGCCGCCGGATCAGGAGTATATTCGACGCGTCCCGCTCCATCGCACCGGTACCGGTGACGACATTGCGGATGCCGTTGCCTATCTCGCGACGGCGGATTTTGTGACTGGACAAATCATTGCCGTGGATGGTGGCCGAACCTTGGTTTAAGGAAGCAGAGAGGCTTCAAGGCGCCGGAACGATTATGCACGAGCTTTCCATCGCCATGAGCATCGTGGAATTCGCACAGGAAGAGGCGGAACGCCGGGGCCGCCCTCGGGTGACGGCCGTATACTTGCGGCTGGGCGCGTTTTCCGGCGTGGTGAAGGAGGCGCTGCTTTCCTCCTACGAAATGGCGTGTGCCGACACATGTCTTGCGGGGTCACAACTGATCGTCGAAGAAGTCCCCTTGGTGATCTACTGCTACGCCTGTGACGCACGGCGGCCGGTCGATTCGAATCAGTGGTTCTCCTGCTCCGTATGCGGCGCCCCCACGCCCGAAATCGTGCAGGGAAAGGAACTGGAAGTGACCGCTTTGGAAGTAGAGGATTGAAGCGGGGGAGGAGCAAGGCGCGCTCCTTCCCCCCGAGATCGCGTTCGCTCAGTGGTTGCTGATGCCTGTGAGTCCGGAAACTGGTCCCAGGTATGCGAGCAACCGGCCCGCCGTGATTGCTCCCAGCCAGCAGACGAGCGAAAGCCAAGCGAGGCGCTTGGCTTTCCGCGGCAGCAACCCTTGCGCCAACTCGGTTGAGTCAAAGATCCTCTTCCGCATGACGGTGAGAAGCGCGACTCCGCTAAAAACGAAGCACATTTTGATATAGAAGACGGGGTTGGTGAGCTTCGTGCTCGCGTCGGCAACCATCAAAACGGTGCCCGTGACTGCGTTGATCCAGAAGCCCGCCCACATCACGGGGTAGAGGCGCTCGAGCGGCTTGACGGGGATGCTGGGCCAAAAACCGAGAATGGCAATGTCGACCACCGCACTGACCCCGGCGATCATCGACATGCCGAGGGTGTGCATGAACAAAAACATCGGAAAGGCCCAAATGGAGTCAGACTCGCGTATCCAGATGCAGAAACGCAGCTGCTCAAGCCAAAGTAGGAAATGCATCATTTGTCCTAGGCCACCTCAACATGAATTTCGAAAAGAAATGCGCGAAATGACGCTATCTGCCATTGCCCGCGCCCTCGACCGCCCGGCAATCCGCGACGACAAAGGGCGCAAGATGATACCGTATCGCGAGTGAAACGCGCCAGAGCCTGGGAAGGGGAGGTCCGCGATGTCCCCGGGGACAACGAGTTTTTGATGCGGGGAGCAATCAGGGCCGGGGCTTCGAGTGAGTATGCTTGCTCGAGTCACCCTCCACGATTTTGTCCATGAGGTAGCCGAGCAATCCAAGCACGGAGATCACGCAGAGCATCACGAAACTGACATCCAACGCCAACTTCATTTCTCACCTCGCCCGAATCGGACTTTGCCCCGGTACAATTCACGCCCGGTGCCCGCCGGTCTAGAATGCGTTTCCTATGAATGGCAACATGAGGCCGCAGAACATGACTCCCACCCAGAGGGCCACCGCGGACGCCGCGATCAACTTGAGTTTCATCGGCGCCTCTTCCCCGGCCTGCACCGCCCATGGCTCGTCAAACAGGGTGAAGTAGATGGCGTTGACTCCCGCCAGCATCATCAAAACGATCTTCCAGTAAAAGGTGACGTTGGCGATGTATTGTTCGGGAGCGGCGATGAAATACAGCATCCCGGTAAAAAGGTTGAGGCCGAATCCCAAAACGCCCCACGGCAACAGGCGGTGCACCGTGGCGAACGACACGCTTTTCATCACGCCCAGCACACGAAGGTCAACCAGGAACACAACGCCTAGCAGGAGCGACAGTCCCATAAAGTGGAGAGTCTGGAGCGTGGGCCAGACCCACTTGATCCCGGTCACGTGGTGCCCCACGAAGTCCGCGCTGATGGCCAGATGGGGGGCGAATATCTGCGCGGTAGGCGAGGCCACCGGGCCGGTCAGAATCTCCGGATGGCGGATCATGCCCCCGATGTTGGCGGCGTTGGACATGAGGCCAAGCGTCACAAGCGACAGAAGCGCGACCAAGGCCAAGGTGCCGCGACCGATGTGCGAGGTGCGGCGGAATTGCCACAGCCCAAACCACGAAACGGCGCCGGTGATCTCCATGAACAGCAACGCCAGCAGTGCGGCATCGTTGTGGGCCTGCATCAATTCCGCCGAGACTTCGGGGATATTCTTGATGGCGTGTTGGGCGGCGTTGCCGCTCTGGTAGGTAGGAATCGTCAGCAGAGCGATGCCCAGGAAAATCACCAGACTGGCGCGCTGCAAGTCCTCGCTCTTGCCGAAGAGCGAAACGGCGAAAAGGCCGATCCCGATCATGGTGCCGATGACGGGAAAATGATTCAGTAAGAGATGCACATGGGCCAAATTCATAAGAAACTCCTCCGGGCCGTAAAGCTGCCGGGAAGACCGCTTTACCCGGCGAATCGCTTCGGTTAAACCGCCAAGAATCATAGCGTACTGCACGAATCAATGCCAGAAAGAAGGCCTGTTTCTGACGGCTTACGTGGCGTATTCTTTGAAGGTAGACGGCTCAGATGACTGGCGCGTTACGCAAAGTGGCGGCGCGGCGGCGCTTGACTTGATATGCGCGGCAAGCCGATAGACAGGCGGGCGTCCAGCCCGATTAGGGAACCCGGGAAAATGCGAGTTGCGTCCAACGACGAGACGAAAACGATCACGCTAAAGGTGAATGGCGCCATCCATCGGCTCGATCTCGATCCGAACACTCCTCTTCTTTACGTGCTGATCGACGACCTGGGCCTCTACGGGCCGAAGTTTGGGTGCGGCCTGGGACAGTGTGGCGCCTGCACGGTGATTGTGAACGGCAGCGCGATTCGCTCCTGCGTTACGCTGGTGGAATCGGTGGGAGGAAGCGAAATCACCACCCTGGAAGCCCTCGGAACGCCGGAGAAACCGCACTCGCTTCAACAGGCTTTCATCGACGAGCAGGCTGCGCAATGCGGGTTTTGCCTCAATGCCGTGATTATGACGGCGAAGGCCTTTCTCGATAAGAATCCGAAGGCGAACGACGAGCAGATTGAATCGGCGATGTCGACCGTTCTGTGCCGCTGCTTTACGCATGTCCGGATGCTGCGGGCTATCAAGCGCTACGCACGTGAAATGATGCCGTGAACGAGCCATTCCGCAAAGACGATCCGGAGAGGGAGATGACGCCGGGCGCGCGCGACGCCCTGCGGCGGTCCGGCCTTTCCCGCAGGAATTTCTTGAAGGAGTCCGGGGCGCTCATTGTTTGCTTCAGTGCGGGCGGCTTCGGCGCGAGCGCTCGTCCTGCGTTCGCACAATCCGCGCAGGGCGATTCTTCCTACCGGCCCCGGCCCAATCAGCTCGATTCGTGGATCGCCATCGCGGCCGATGGGGGTGTGATCGCCTATACCGGAAAAGCGGAACTTGGCCAGGGAATTGGTACGGCGCAGACGCAGTTGGTGGCCGAAGAGCTGTGCGTGTCTTTTGAGCGCGTCAAGCTGATCGCTTGCGACACGGCCTTTACGCCCGATCAGGGTTACACGTCCGGAAGCCAGTCGCATCCGGCGAATTTCAATCACAGCAATCTGGCGCAAGCGGCGGCCACGGCGCGCGAGGCTCTTTTGCGGCTTGCTTCCGATCGGCTCGGGGCCCCCGCTGAGCAGCTCGCGGCTGCCGACGGTGTGGTGAAGGTCAAAGCGGATTCGTCTCGCAAGGTCAGCTACCAGGAATTGCTGGGCGGCCAAAAATTCAATCTGGCACTGGATAAAAATGCCCAGCGCAAGCCGGCGGGTGAATGGACGGTGCTCGGGAAGCCCGTGCCGCGCCCCGACATTCCCGCTTTGGTGACGGCGCGATTTCAATTCGTCCACAACGTGCGACTGCCCGGCATGTCGTATGGAAGCGTGGTGCGGCCGCCCAGTGTCGGCGCAACGCTTGTGAGTGTGGACGAAGACTCGATTCGCAGCGTGCCGGGAATTGTGAAGATTGTTGTGAAGGGGAACTTCGTCGGCGTCGTTGCCGAAAAGCTTTGGCAAGCGGTGCAGGCGGCCTACATTTTGCGGATCAACTGGTCGCCTGGGCCGACTCTGCCAGCTCAGGCGACATTTTACGACCACCTGCGGACTCAGAAGCCTACGCGCGACACGTTGCTGGTCGACTCGGGGGATCTGGACAAAAAGTTCACCGAAGCGACTACCGTTGTGAAGGCGATCTATCATCATCCGTATCAAATGCACGGCTCGATGGGAAGTTCCTGCGCGGTTGCCGACGTGCGGGGCGACAGCGCGACGCTGTGGTCGCCGACGCAGGGTGCCTGGTTTATGCGCAACACGGCGGCCATGGTCTTGGGGCTAAAGCCCGAGAATGTGCGCGTGATTTTCACTCGCGGATCGGGCTGCTACGGAAACAATGGTGCCGATCCGGTGACCTACGATGCAGCGCTGATGTCGCAGGCGGTGGGCAAGCCAGTACGCGTGCAACTCACGCGGCAGGATGAGATGGCCTGGGAGAACTATGGCAACGCGTTCGTGATGGATGAGCGCGCCGCGCTCGACGCGCAGGGCAACATTGTCGCCTGGGACCACGAATCCTGGGTACCTGTGCTGGGGAATCGTCCGGGACTGGAGCGGCCCGGCAATGTGGTCACCGGCTTCTTAGCGGGCTTTCAGCCGGAGCCATTTGCGGCGCAGACTCCTGCGCCCGCTCCGGCTGTTTATAACAACAACAGCAACGGCATCCCGTCGTACCTTGCCGGCGTAATCGCGGGGCAAAGCCGGGGAACGGGAAACGTTCGCGGCGAGAGGGTGCTGGTCCACAATGTGGTGTCGCCGTTTTGGACGGGCCCGCTACGCTCACCGGAGCGCTTTCAGAATACCTTCGCGCATGAGTCCTTTGTGGATGAACTTGCGGCGAAAGCGAAAGCCGATCCTGTTGATTTTCGCTTGCGCCATCTCAGCCATCCGCGGTTAAGAGACGTGCTGAAGGGAGCGGCAAGCGCCGCGAGCTGGGATGCCCGGCCGTCTCCCCAACGCGCGCGAGGACGCGCCGGCGTTTTCTCGGGCCGCGGCGTCTCCTGCGTTGCATACGAAGGGACAAACGGATACGCCGCCATGGTGGCCGAAGTGGAAATAGACAAAAATAGTGGCGTCATCAGCGTGAAGCGGGTTTCCGTATGTGTCGATTGCGGGCCGATCTCTAATCCCGAAGGACTCAGGAATCAGACAGAAGGCGGCACGCTCCAGGGCGTAAGCCGCGCGCTATTTGAGGAAGTGACGTGGGACGATCACAAGATCACGTCCGTCGATTGGGGAAGCTACCGCACCTATCCGCTGGGCTTTCGCATTCCTACAATTCAAGTCGCGATGATCAACCGGCCCACCGAAAACGCCACGGGAGCGGGCGAGCTTGCCATTACGATCGTTGCGCCCGCCATCGCGAATGCCGTCTTCGACGCGACGGGAGTCCGCATTCGGCAGGTTCCGCTCAACCCCGAGCGAGTGAAGGTCGCGCTGCAACAAATCAGCTGACAGCTCTCACATGCGCACAGCCGTTCTCGCGTCTTTTGTCACGTGGCGCACGTGGCGTCCTTGACAAAACTTCTCGTCGCGCTACACTCCCCGCCATTATGAGTAGACGCACTGCGCGACGCGACTTCCTGAAATTTCTGGCAGCGAGCCCGTATGTCGCTTCTCTTGGAGGCGTGGCGGCCTTTTTTCGGGAGGGCGCCATCGCCCAGAGCGCGCCAGGGCAGGCTGTCGATATAATCACCAATCCTGCCGAAGCCCTGAACGTATTTGATTTCGAGGAGGCTGCGCACCGCAAGGTGCAGCCCGCCCACTGGGCCTTCACGGCGAGCGGCGTCGATGACGACGGCACGCTGCGCGCCAATCGCGAGGCGTTCGAGCACATCGAGCTGCGCCCGCGTCGCTTGCGCGACGCTACCAAAGTCGACCTGCGCGTCGATCTTTTCGGCACCACTTATAGCAGCCCGATCTTCACCTGCCCCACCGGCGGCCAGCGGTCCCTCCATCCCGACGGCGAATTGGCGGTCGCGCGGGCAGCCAAGACGCGTGGCGCTCCTCAGTTCCTCTCCACATCCACATCGACGGCGGTAGAAGAAGTAAACGAGGCCCTCGGCAGGCCAGTCTGGTATCAGTTGTATGCGCCGAGCGCCTGGGACGCGTGCGAAAAAATCCTGCAGCGCGTGGAAGCGTCAGGATGCACCGTGGTCGCCCTCACCGTCGACGCCACCACCGGGCGTCACAGCGAAACCTACTTGCGCAATCGCCCCAAAGACCTGCATCCGTGCGCCACCTGCCACACAATGAATGGCCCGGAGATCAGCGTAAACGAGCGTCCGATGTACCGCGGCATCGACATGACCGGCGTCCAGGTTGTGACCGCCTCCATGGATTGGGCCTACGTCGACCGCATCCGGAAATTCTGGAAAGGGAAGTTCATGATCAAGGGAATCGACACGCGCGAAGACGCGGCGCTGTGCCTCGAACACGGCATCGACGGCATCCTTGTTTCCAACCACGGCGGGCGCGCCACGGAAACCTTGCGCGCGACCGTCGAAGCGCTTCCGGAGGTGGTCGCGGAAGTAAACGGCCGTATTCCCGTGTTTGTCGATGGCGGCTTTCGTCGCGGCACCGACGTTTTCAAGGCGCTCGCTCTGGGAGCCAAAGCGGTGGGAGTCGGCCGTCCCATGCTGTGGGGGCTGGGCTCGTTTGGCCAGGCGGGCGTGGATCGCGTGCTCGAAATTCTGCAGGGTGAACTCAAGCTCGCGCTGGGTAATTGCGGGACGCGAACGGTGGCAGACATCACGCGCGCCTATGTCGTCACGCCGGATTGGAAGAGTTGAGCAGATGTCTTTGCCTTTCGCTGTCATCCCCACGGTGCGAAGCGACGAGGGATCTCTCCATATGTCATCGATTCACGCCGGGACGGTTGCGCTCCAGGCGCTTTTAGTTCTCGCAATCACATGCGCTGTCGGCGCGGCACACGGCCAAACGCAGCCCGAAGCGAAGAACATGAAGCTGGTCGGCTCAAACGATCTGCAGGGCCGCAGCGCCTATCAGCCCACCATCGAAAAGCAGGGTGGCCGCTACATCGCCTACGTGGGACACCATGGGGGAAACGCCGTGAATCCCCTGACGGGACGGCGGGAACCAAACGGTACTTCCATTGTCGATGTTACCGACCCAAGCCAGCCAGAGTATCTCGCGCACATTCCTGGTGAACCCGCGAATCCGAAGGCCACGGGAGAATCGGGTGGGGCGCAGATGGCGCGCGTGTGCACGAACCTGCCGCACGCGGACAAAAGCAAGTTCTACCTGCTGCGCAGCTTTGGCGATTCCGCGCATGAAATCTGGGACGTCACCGACCCTTCGAAGCCCACGCGGATGACCGTGATTGTGGGCAAGCTCAACGACACGCACAAGAACTGGTGGGAGTGCGACACGGGCATCGCGTATCTGGTCTCCGGACTGCCCGGCTGGCGCACCCGGCGCATGATGCAGATTTACGACTTGAGCGATCCGGCGCACCCGGTGTTCATCCGCAATTTCGGTCTGCCGGGGCAGCAGCCCGGAGCGACCGGGCCCGTGCCAAGCGACATGCACGGCGCCATCTCCACCGGACCGCAGGGCAACCGCCTGTATGTGGCTTACGGAACCACCAAAAGCGGCGTGCTGCAGATTCTCGATCGCAAGAAGCTCTTGAACGGCCCCCAGGAGCCGACCGACGCGAACCTGAGGTATCCGCAAATCGCGCGCGTGAATCTCCCGCCGGACGTGGGAGCGCACACGTCGTTTCC
>Ga0187863_10003307_pt1 | contig 11945 bp, 14 predicted proteins | sample June2016WEW_11_1_FD_132975 | JGI IMG/M metagenome (GOLD analysis project Ga0187863, IMG submission 132975) | Peatland microbial communities from SPRUCE experiment site at the Marcell Experimental Forest, Minnesota, USA - June2016WEW_11_10 | ecosystem: Environmental > Terrestrial > Soil >...
ATCTGGGCATGCAGCCCCAGGAGCGGCCGTTCGCCGCCGCCACCGAGAGCTTGATCGATCCGGAGGCGGCCGAAGCGGCGGTGCGCAAGTTCCTGCCGGAAGTGCAAGAGCATTTGACCTCCGATGACTACACCGAATACACCTGGCACTGTCCGACGGTGCGCCTGATCGTCGCCCGCCCGGCGCTCGCGGCGCCGCCGGGAAAGAGCTACCCGGCCTGGGTGCACAACGCGCTCGGGGGCATTCCCGCCACCATCGACCCGACCATTCAAACGGCCGCCAAGGCGATCGGCGCGACGCTGATCGAGTTGTTGATGGACGAGAAGCTCCTGGCCGATGCGCGGGCGGAGTTCGTCGAACGGACCGGAGGCGGCGTCGGGGGCGAGCGCTGGCAGGCGCCCTTGCTGCCGAGGGACTTCAAGGTCCCGCATCGACTACGATGGCCGGAATACGTGACCACCGCGCGCGGCGAGGAGTGGTGCATCCCCTGGCGGGAGGACGAGTAAGCGGTTGACGGCCTCGAGGTAGCGCGTGACGCACAGCGTTCGGACGGCTCGGTTCACTTCACCCACGCGGCTGGTGGCGCTCCTGTCGGTGGGCGTGTTCATCAACTACGTCGACCGCGGCAATCTGGCGACCGCGGCGCCGCTCATGCAGGGCGAGCTGCACTTGAGCGCAAGCCAGCTCGGCGCGCTGCTCTCGGCGTTCTACTACGGCTACGTACTCGCCATGGCGCCGGTGGGCTGGCTCGCCGAGAAATACGGCGCGCAGCGAGTGCTCGCGATCTGTGCGGGCGTGTGGTCGCTGGCGACGCTCTGCACCGGCTTCGTGTCGAGCTTTGCGGGGCTGCTGCTCCTGCGCCTGTTGCTCGGGGTCGGGGAAAGCGCGGCATTTCCGTGCGCCTCGAAGCTCCTCGCCCAGACGGTGCGCGTGAGCCGCCTGGGCGTCGCCAATGGCGTCTTGAGCTTCGGCTATCTCTTGGGGCCTGCGGTCGGGACGTTGCTCGGCGGACTCCTGATGACGAGATTCGGCTGGCGGCCGGTGTTCATTCTGTTCGGCGTCTGCTCCCTCGTCTGGCTCGTGCCGTGGCGGGGCGTGGTGGTTGCGCCGGCGGTCCCTGAGGCGGCTGCGAGTGACCCGGCGGCGAGCGAGCGAGCGCCGGCCTTCCGCGAGATCTTGAAGCAGCGCGCGCTCTGGGGTGCGGCGATCGGGCTGTTCTCGGGCAACTACGGCTTTTACTTCATTCTCGCGTGGCTGCCGTTCTACCTGGTGAAGACGCGAGGCTTCTCGATGGAAGCGATGGCGTGGACGGCCTCGTGGGCTTATCTCTTGAACGCGGTGAGCGCGCTGCTCATGGGCTGGCTCACGGACCGTTGGGTTCGCGCCGGACGCAGCCCGACCGTGGTCTACAAGGGGGTCATGGGCATCTTCAATCTGGGAAGCATCGCCTGCATGATCGGCATGGTGACGCTGCCGACGACGGCCTCCATCGCGACGCTTTTTGTCTATGAGGTGCTCGCGGGCCTGTCCTCGCCCGCGATCTTCGCCATCCCGCAGATCTTTGCGGGACCGCGGGCGGCGGGCCGTTGGGTCGGCGTGCAGAACACGGTGGGCGGTCTGGCCGGTCTCGTCGCACCGGCCATTACCGGCGTCGTCATCGATAAGACCGGACATTTCGGCGCGGCCTTCGGACTCGCGGCCGCGCTGCAGGTGGTCGGCTTCATCGGCTGGGTGGTGGTGCTGCCGAAAGTCGCGCCGCTGCGCTGGGGCCCGGCCACGGCCTGAGAGATCGAACGATCAGGCGCGCGTTCCAGCGTCCAACGCCTCGCCGGGGCAGCCGGCCGCCCGCTTGCCCGCGATGTAGTCATCGATGAGCTCGAGCATGCGGCGGCGGCCGAAGCTCGGGCAATGACCGCCGTGGACGACATTGACGGGGATCTCTCGGAGGCGAGACATGGTCTCCAAGTATTCGTCGGGACCTCGAGCGTAGTTATCGTCGATCAAGGTGCCGTCGTACAGGGCATCGCCGGTGAACAAGGTGCCCGTGGCTTGTTCCCAGAGGCCGATTTGACCCGGTGAATGGCCGGGCAAATGAACCACGGCAAATACCCGATCGCCGAGGTCGATGAGGTCGCCGTCCTCGACCTGGCGCGTCAAGGGAGCGGGGCGGACGGTGTAGGTGAGCGGCTCATATCCCGCGTGCGGCAAGCGCGTGAAGCTTTGCGGCGAGAGGTAGCGATCCGCCAGCGTCGTGCGGCCGGTGGGTGCCGCATAGACTTCCGCCTCGAGCCGATGGCCCAGCCTCTGGTCGAATTCGTAGTTGCCGCCCCAATGGTCGAAATGACAGTGGGTGGCCACACACACCACCGGCCGCTCGCGCAGCCTCGGGATCTCGGTGCGAAGCGGGCGCACACCTAAGCCCGTATCGATCAGCAAATCGCGATCGCGGCCTTGAACGTGCCAGATGTTGGCGCGGATGAACTCATCCACGTGGGGTTCGTAGATCAGCGCAATCCCATCGCCCAACGTGTCCACGTGAAACCAGCGATCGGCGACGTCGAGTGTGCTGTTCATTCGCGAGGGTCACACCATGTCATGGAGAGCCACCGGCTCAATTGATGAATTAACTTGGCCGAATTGTCAATGTCTGGGTAAAGGCGATGCGGCGGGTTCTTGCTGGGTAATGCAGTGGATGCCGCCGCCGCCGCGGAACAGATCCCTGAGAGCGACCGGCACGATGGCGCGGTCCGGATAGGCGCGGCGCAAGGTGTCCATGACGCCCTCATCCTCCGCGATACCGTAGGCCGGTGCGATGACGGCGCCGTTGGCGAGGTAGAAGTTGACGTAGGAGCGGCAGATGCCTTCGGGCACGCCGGAGCGCGGCGCTTCGGCAATCGGCAACAACTCGAAACGGCGCCCGCGCGCGTCCGTTTCGCGCTCGAGGACGCGACGGTTCTCGGCCATGATCGGATAGCGCGGGTCCGCGGGATCGGCAACCACCTCGCAGAGCACCGTGGCGGGCCTGACGTACGCCACGAAGCCGTCGACGTGGCCGTCCGTTTCCGTATCCAGCACGTCCCCGGGCAGCCAAATGACTTTCTGCACGCCGAGCATGGCGCGAAGCTCGGCCTCGGCGTCTGCTTTGGTCCAGCCGGGATTGCGATTGGGGTTGAGCACGCAGGTCTCGGCGGTAATCAGCGTTCCTTCACCGTCGGACAGGAAACCGCCGCCCTCGACGACGAGTTTGGACCGGTAGACCGGAAGATCCGCGACGCGAGCGATGCGCTCGCCCAAGGTCGCGTCCTGGTCATGGGGATGGTATTTGTTGCCCCACGCGTTGAACGTGAAGGCGGCAGCCGCGCGGCCACCGGTCCGATCGACGAGGAACGTGGGCGCGGAGTCGCGCAGCCAGGAGTCGTCGATCGGCATCGGCAGGACGCTGATCGAGGGACCGCAGCGTCTGCGCGCCTCGGCCGCATCCGCAGGGTCCGCGATCATCGTCAGGGGTTCATGGGCGGCAATGGCCTGGGCAACGCGGACGTAGTCCGCCCGTGCGCCCTCCAGGTACTCCCGCCAGAGTTCTCGGCGCTTGGGCCATGCCATCCAGCAACGGCTGTGTGGCGCCCACTCGGCGGGCATCGTATATCCAAGGTCGGCTGGCCGCATCTCGACTCCCATTGCTTTTAGCGAAAATCGCTCATCGATTTGATGAATTTTCCTCTTTTGAATGATTCGCGGCGCCTCACTATGCTGCCGGGGTCGAAATTTCCACGCACCGAGGTTGCCATTTATGTCGGGTTCTCAGGAGCGGTCCCCCACGGCGTCCGCAGGCTTCGGTGCCCTCATGCTCGACCCGCCACTGAGCGCGGGATTTCGAATGCCCGCCGAGTGGGTGCGGCATGAATGCTGCTGGATGGCGTGGCCCAGTCGCGAAGACCAATGGGTCGACGGTCTCGCGGGGGCACAACGAACCTACGCGGCGATCGCGCGGGCCATCCGACGCTTCGAGCCGGTACGCATGGTGGCCGAACCGCAGTGCGCCCAAGACGCGCAGGCTCAATGCGGCGCGGATATCGAGATCGTCCCCCTTCCGATCGATGATCCCTGGATGCGCGACAGCGGTCCAACCTTTCTCACCCGGGCGGACGGCAGGAGGGCCGGGACCGCGTGGCGCTTCAACGCGTGGGGCGGGAAAGTGTCCGAGTACGTGGACAATGCTCGATTGGCCAGACGAGTGCTGAGCCTGGCGGGCGTCCCCTCGTATCAATCGAGCCTTTGTCTGGAGGGTGGGGCGATACACACCGATGGCGAAGGGACCGTCATCACCACGGAATCGGTGGTGCTGAACCCCAACCGCAATCCGGGAATCAACAAGCGTGCGGCGGAACGCGAGCTTTGCGACGCGCTCGGCGCAAGCACAGTCATCTGGCTGCCGGGCGATCCCGACAAAGTCCATGTGGATATCACGGATGGCCACATCGATGGGCTGGTGTGCTTCGTCAAGCCCGGAGTCGTGCTGTACGAGAGCGATCCGAGCGCCTCGGGGGCCGCGCGGCAGCTTGCGGCGGACAATCGGCGCGCACTCGAAGCCGCCGTGGATGCGGCCGGGCGCCGGTTGCAGATCATTTCGATCGACGATGCCTACGAGGCAGCGACGCCGCACGACATGTTCTGCCGATCCTACGTGAATTTTTACATCGCCAACGGCGGCATCGTGATGCCCGCCTACGGCGTTCCCGGCGACGCCCGAGCCCTCGCGGTGATCAAGGCTTGTTTTCCGGACCGCGAGGTGGTGCAAATAGACGTGACCTACCTTGCCAGCGGCGGCGGCGGAATCCACTGCATTACCCAACAGCAGCCGGCTTGAACACCCTGGCTCAAAGTCCCGCGGCGGTCACGGCCGATGAGCGGCGCAAGCTCTGGGTAGAGGACTACGGCACTCCGGGATTCGCCTCCGAGGAAGCGACCACCCAAATTGAAGTCGCTCGCTCCGGAGAGCTCGCCTATCAGCGGGGCACTTACGTGAGCCGCGCCGCCAATGACAAGGGCGAGATCGGCAGCTCGACGGGCAAGTTCCTGGTGGTCTGGAAAAAGCAGGCATCCGGTGGGTGGAAGGCCATCATCGACATCGATAATTCAGATCAGTGATTTGCAAGCCGCGGATGCAGACCCGCGAACTTTCCCGCCGCACCCTCAACCCATCACGGTGCCGAACACGCGCCCCACGCAATAGGTGATCAGCGCGGCCGCCGCGCCGATGACGACCTGCCGCGCACCGGAGAAGAGCGGCGACCGGCCGTTGAAGAAAGACGTGACCAGTCCGAGCAGAAACAACGCGGTCAGCGCCGCCGCGATGCTGGCGATGATCCCCGAGCGCACCGTCAGCACGAAAAACGGCAGCAGGGGGACGCTTGCGCCGAGCGCAAAGAGCACGAACGAAATCGACCCGGCACTGACGGGATTGGCGCCGAGATGAGCGGGCTCGATGCCGAGCGCGTCGCGCACCAGGGCATCCGCGGCGGCCGGCTCGTCGGAGAGTATTTTGTCGGCGGCACGCCGGGCGGCGTCCTCGGTCATCCCTTTGGCCTCGTAGATCAGCGCCAATTCCTTGGCCTCCAGCGCGGGACTCGCGTGCGCATGCTCGACTTGCTGGTCGATTTGGCGCGCGGCCATTTCGCGGGCGTTGGTGACCGACAGCCACTCACCCAAGGCCATCGCGCAGGCCCCGGCGAACAGGCCGGCGACACCGGTGAGCAAAATGATGGAGCGCCGCCCGCCGCCGCCGGCGACTCCCATCAGCAGGCAGAAATTCGATACCAGTCCGTCATTCGCTCCCAGCACGGCGGCTCGCAAATTGTTGGCCAGGTTGCTGCCGCCCCAACTCGATCCCTCGGCCTCCTCTGCGCCGCGCGGAGGCGCATAACTGCCGATGGTCCGCATGACCGCTGCATGAGCTCGTTCCTCTTTGGCCAGTCCCGCTTCACGGGCGTCGTCCTGCCCCGAATAATGATCCCGGTCCGCAAGCTCCCGGGACGTGATGCTGGGGATGACGAAGGCGACGCCAAACTGCCGCGCCAGCTGCGTCAGCATCCGCGTGCGCAGGGAGGGTTGGAATGGCGGAATGGGGTACCCCGCCGAGCGCAGGCGCTCCTCCCAGAAGCTCGAGTGCTCGCGTTCCGACGCCGCCAGCTTGCTGAACACGCTGCTCAGGCTGCCATTGCGTTCGATGCCGGCAAGCGCCTGGTAAAGCGCTGCGCTGTCGCGCTCCGCTTTCCAGTTGCGCAATAATCGGTTTAGCTCATTCGATTCCACATGCGGTCCGGCGCACGGCCTAGCCTTCGGAGTGACGCGATGCGCCTACTATACGCCCAGACCGGTCGTCTGAAAGGGAGTCCCACGCAATGCATGAGGTTTCGCTTTTTCGGCTGTATGTCTTGCGGGCCATGTATATGTTCATCGTGACGGGGCGGGGTGTCCCTCTTTGGCCGGCGCGTATGATTCAGAATCGAATTTCATGGCGGGTACTACGCAAGCACCTTTGGGCGGCGGTCGATTGCTGTCAACTCTCGACGCGGCGGGAGCTATGTGCCAAGCACCTTTAAGCCGTGGGCTTGTGCGGCAAGACTCAGTGCGCCATCGTGAGTGGTCATGATGAGATCAGTCTCCATCGCGACCTGCCATAACAATGCGGACGCGAGATGAATCGCATCCAGCGTACCCAGCTGCGTCGGCATCGGCTGTGCGGCGCGATCCAGAACCATCGAGTCGATCTCGACCAGCTCGAGCGAGTCGATGAGATTCAGAATCGTTGCACGCCGTCTCGCAACCTCCGCGTCCGTCAGGCCGGCGCGAATTCGCACCCGATCCAGTGTGCGCAGGCTTTCAGTCGAGATCAGCACGCTGGAAACTCCGCGATCGATCTGTCGCCACTCTGGCAGGGCGTTCGGTTGTCCGAGCGCCACGCGCAGCAGAACGGATGAATCGACATACGCAATCATCGATGGCTCTGCCGCTCCTCGAGCAGCAATTCCAGGACGTCGATCCTGGGTGCCGTGGGCTTCGGGATCGAGACTCTATTGGGCGTCGGTGAGCCGGGGGATGGCTTGCGGATTCGTAATCCCGGGCGGTCGAGTATCGGCACGATGTGAGCAACCTCTCGGTTGCGATCGAGAACCGCGATCGATTCCCCGCCCTGAACCGCTCTTAGGAACTCGCTCAGTCTGGACTTCAGCTCCGCGATGCCGACTTGCTTCATGACTATATATGACCACAAGTGGTCACTAGGGGCAAGCGCCGGGTCCTTGCGGAGGGGCGCGGTGGGGCGGGTGGCTGTCTTTCTGGGTCGCTGGCTCACCGGCGCGTATGATTCAGGATCAAATTTCATGGCGGAGTAAGTGGTGTCTACGCAAGCGCCTTTGCGCACCGGTCGATTGCTGTTAACGCTGGACGCGAATATCACCTGTCCGCGCTGCGCGGACGAGTTCTCGCTGCAGGAGGGGTTTGCCAAGAAGGCCTTGGAGCGGTTGGAGGAGGCGAGTGCGGGCGCGATCGCGGCGCTGCGCGATGCGGAGCGGGCGGAAGTGGAGAAGCGGGCGCAGCAGCTCGCCGGGGAGAAGGCGCGCGCCGCGCAAGGCGAGGCGGAGTCGCTGAAGCGATTGCTGCAGGAGCAGGCGGAGGCGCACGCGAAGGCGCTCGCCGAGGTGCGGGCGCTGGCGGACAAGGCGGTCGCGCCGCGGATCGAGGAGATGCAGAAGGCGCTCGAGCTGGTGGCGGTGGAGCGCGAATCGTTTGCCGAGCAGCTGGCGGCGCGCGACGGCCAGGTGGCGGTGCTCCGCGGCGAGCAGCTGCAGCTGCGCAAGGAGCGGGAGCAACTCAAGGATGAGAAGGCGGCGTTGGCGCTCGAGGTGCAAAAGCAGGTCGATGCGCAGGTTCAGCAGCGCGAGTCGGTGGTGCGCGCGCAAGAACAGGAGCGGGCGCAGCTCGAGAAGGCGGAGCTGCAAAAGAAGCTGGACGATGCGGGGGAACAACTGGCGGCGGCCCAGCGCAAGATGGAGCAGGGGTCGCAGCAGCTGCAAGGGGAAGTGCTGGAGCTTGCGATCGAGGAGGGACTGCGGCGGGCGTTCCCGCTCGACACCATCGAGTAGGTCAAGAAGGGGCAGCGGGGCGGGGACGTTCTACAACACGTCACGACCCGGACGGGCCAGGCGGCGGGAACCATTCTGTGGGAGACCAAGCGGGCGAAGGATTGGAGTCCGCAATGGCCTACGAAGCTCAAGGAGGACATGCGCGCGTGCGGGGCGGCGGTGGGGATTCTGGTCACGATGCCGGGAGCGCTGCCGAAGGAGTGGCCGGAGTCGGCTTACTTCGCGCTGCATGACGATGTGTGGGTGACGCAGGCGGCGTGCGCCGTGGGGATCGCGGAGGCGCTGCGCGTGGGGCTGATCGATTTGCACCGGCAACGCGCGGTCTCGGCGGGCAAGGGCGAGAAGATGGAGGCGCTGTACGATTACCTCACCTCGCCGCAGTTCGCGCAGAAGCTCAAGGCGGTGTACGAGACCTTCAAGAAGATGCGCGAGGAGCTCGAATCGGAGAAGAGCGTCACGACGCAGCGGTGGGCGCGGCGGGAGAAGCAGCTGCAGGCTGGGATGACGCAGTTACTCAGCATCGGCGGGGAGATTCAGGGGCTGGCGCAGCAGGAGCTGCCGATGCTGGAGATGGAGGCGCAGAAGGACATGCCGATTTGAGGCGGGCGGGCACGGGAGTGTCTTAAATCTTGTGTGTTGAGCCATACTTTACCCAAGGAGCGAGAGTATGGCGATCAAGAAAGAGATTCTAGACGAGTTGCTGAAGGATAAAGATCCGAAGACTATGTTTTCTTCGGACGGATTGCTCGGGGAGCTGAAGAAGGCTTTGGCCGAGCGGGTTCTGAACGCGGAGATGGACCATCATCTTGCAGATTCGACGCAGGATGAGGTTTCGGAAGGTGAGAAGGCCGGTAATCACCGCAACGGCTACAGCAAGAAGACGGTACTGACGGAGAACGAGGCGCTGGAGCTGTCGATTCCGAGAGACCGCCGCGGCACATTCGAGCCGCAGTTGATTGCGAAGTACCAGCGCCGATTTCCCGGATTCGACGACAAAATCATCTCGATGTACGCGCGTGGCATGAGCACGCGGGAGATTCAAGGCCATTTGCGCGAGCTATACGGGATTGAGGCCTCCCCGCAGCTGATTTCGACAGTGACCGATGCGGTGCTGGAGGAGGTGAGTCGCTGGCAGAGCCGGCCTTTGGATCCGCTCTACGCGCTGGTGTTCTTCGATGCGCTGCGGGTGAAGATGCGCGATGAAGGGACGGTGCGCAACAAAGCGGTGTACCTGGCGATCGGCGTGACGCCGGAGGGCCGCAAAGATGTCTTAGGCATTTGGATCGAGCAGACTGAAGGGGCGAAGTTCTGGCTGCGGGTGATGACGGAGATCAAAAATCGCGGAGTGAACGATATTTTGATCGCGATCATCGATGGATTGAAAGGATTTCCGGAGGCCATTAACTCGGTATTTCCTGAGACGCAGATTCAAACGTGCATCGTGCATTTGATCCGCAATTCGCTGGATTTTTGCTCCTGGAAAGACCGCAAACCGGTCGCCAAGGAGCTCAAATCCGTCTACCGTGCCGAGGATGCCCAGGCCGCTCTGGCGGCGCTGCAGGCTTTCGAGGACGGCCCTTGGGGTCAGCGATTCGCAGCTATTACCGCGCTCTGGCGCCGGCATTGGGCGCACGTCATCCCCTTCTTTGCCTATCCCCAGGAAGTGCGGAAAATGATCTACACAACCAATGCCATTGAGAGCCTGAACGCGAAGCTGCGCCGCTCGGTACGAAGCCGCGGTCATTTCCCAAGCGATGAGGCAGCACTGAAATTGATCTGGCTGCAATTGCGCGAGATCACTCAAAAGTGGAAGATGCCACCACGCGAATGGGCCGCCGCCAAAGCTCAATTCGCAGTCGTGTTCGGCGATCGGTTCGAGGTCAATCGTTAATCAAACCGGCTCGACACACAGAATTTCTGATAGTCCCGGCGGGCACGAAACCCCCCAGTACGCGGATGTGCAGCCGGAGCCTTCGGGGGCATTGAATCCGCCATTCGGACTTTCCGGCCTATAGGGGACCCCGGATCTCGACCGGCAGAGACGTGTTGGTCACCAAGACCGGCAGGGGACTGGTGTTCCAGATACCACTGGGCACGACTACTTCCTGTGTACCTGCCATGGTGTATGGTTCTGCGCAGACATCGCCCGCCTTGTTACACAAGACGACCTTGAGAGGAGATGCTGACGTATCTGCCCTCGCTGTTTCAGTGAGATCCCTGCACGCGATAACACAGAGCGCGGCTGCGATGACGGTCAAAGCCGATTTCGTGTACGTATCCATGGGGTACCCTCTCCAAATTTAAATTGTCCTCGGTCGGCGACATGGGCGTTTCCGCGGAAACGTTTTCGCTTTGCGCCTCGCAATCCCGAGTTCGCCGACACGTTGGGTACGCCCTTTCGCGGTCTGATGCAATGACCGGGACCCCGCCGCGTAGGCGCGGACACTGGATGTTGCGTCGCGAGCAGCAGCGCCCACTCGCGCCGCGGTTCAGTGCGCGGTGATGATGACCGGCACGGTCAAGGTTGCGCTCAGCCCGGTGCCGTCCTTCGCCAACGGCAATGGCGGGGTGGTAAGCGACGCGAGGGGCGCGTCGCTTACCCGATTACTGCTGGCTGTCTACGATTATTTATGACTCGCGCTTGCGCCCACGCAGCACGAGCAACCCTCCGGCGAGCAACGCGAGCGCTGCAGCAGCGGAAGCGGCATCGATCTCCGGCGCTGCCAGCGGGGCCGCGGGCGGCGGCGGCGGATTCAAGCCCACCGGGGGCGGGGGCGGGGGCGGCGGCGGATTCAAGCCCACGGGCGGCGGGGGCGGGGGATTCAGGCCCACCGGCGGCGGCGTCTGCGCAATGCTTGTACTAACCATAGCTGTTCCGGCCAGGCCCATCAGCATCAGACCGGCTATCAGTGACTTGCGCATCGCCTTTATCGCCTCGCGTAATTGAAACGTTTAAAAGCTTACCGGAATCAAGCATCCATAGGCGTGACGAACGGCTGACACACCATGACAATATGTTAAGGCCGACCACGAAACTGGATTAATCGGGTTAGCCATCCTGAGCGCCGTGCGACCATTCACATCGTGAGCGGCGCCCGTTTGAGCACATTGCCAACCGAGTTAATAAGCGGTTGACGGGTGTTCGGTAGGTCAAGCCGTGCCGTGACGGCCGTAATTCGTTGATTCTTAAGCAGTAGTTGACGAGGCGCGGCCGGCACTGTTTAATACGCGGCCTCCCCAATGGCCAGGTAGCTCAGTTGGTAGAGCAGCGGACTGAAAATCCGCGTGTCGGGGGTTCAATTCCCTCCCTGGCCACCATTTGACACCGCACTGACTACGCCCACGCACTCCAGACTACGTCTGAGTATGGTGTAAGTCTTTGATTATAAATACTATAATATCGTCGTCACCTTCAAGGCCGCCTTTTGCCCTGCAATTCAAGCCGGGGGCAACTGGGGGCAACTTTCCCAAAAGTTGCCCCCAAAGTTTGGTCGAAAACGTCGAGTTGCCCCCAGCCTTCTTCAAACCCACGGAGGAGTTGCCCTCAATGCTCTCCAAGCTATTGATTGATAAGACGAAACCGCAAGCCAAAAGTGTGCGACTTTCGGACGGTCGCGGGATGTACCTCGAAATTTCGCCCGCGGGCGGAAAATGGTGGCGCTTCAAATACCGCTTCGCCGGCAAGGAGCGGCGAATCTCGCTCGGCGTCTATCCTGACGTGCCGCTGGCCGACGCGCGCGAAAAGCGCGAGGAGGCGCGCCGGCAAGTCGCCGCCGGCATCGATCCGGGCGAGCAGCGCAA
>Ga0187863_10003308_pt1 | contig 11945 bp, 10 predicted proteins | sample June2016WEW_11_1_FD_132975 | JGI IMG/M metagenome (GOLD analysis project Ga0187863, IMG submission 132975) | Peatland microbial communities from SPRUCE experiment site at the Marcell Experimental Forest, Minnesota, USA - June2016WEW_11_10 | ecosystem: Environmental > Terrestrial > Soil >...
ACGTCACCGGGCCGCACCGCGAACGAGATCCCGCTGACCACGGGGGGCCCGTGGGACCCGCTCCGGATCTCCAGGTCACGCACTTCCAGCCGGAAGGGTGGTGTGTCTTCCGCTCGCTCACCCGCCTGGCCCTCTGCCTGCCTCATGCTGGGTCCAGGTCATCCATGAGGGCTGCCTCCGCGGGCCTGCGGTCCACGCCGAGCGCCGCCCGCCCGATGGCATCGGTCAGCAGGTTGGTGCCGATGGTGAGCAAGGCGATCAGCAGGGCCGGGATGACCACGGCCCATGGGTTCAGGGCCAGCCCGGCCCGGTTCTCGTTGATCATGGTCCCCCAGCTGGGGGACGGCGGCGGCTGGCCGAAGCCCAGGAAGGCCAGGCCCGCCATGATGATGATCGAGTAGGTCAGCCTCAGTCCCGCCTCCACCATCAGCGGGGTGCTCAGGCTGGGCAGTATCTCCCTGGTCATCACCGTGGCCGGGCGCATCCCCTGCAACTCGGCCACCTTGACGAAATCCCGTTCGGAGATGTCCAGGGTCGCGGACCGCAGCACCCGGGCGACGGCGGGCGCGTGGGTCAGCCCGACGGCCAGCACGATCAGCCACAGCCTGGGGCCCAGGATGCTCAGCAGCAGCAGGGCGAAGACCAGCTGGGGGAAGGCCAGGATGACGTCGACGGTGCGCATGATCAGCCCGTCGGAACGTCCGCGAAGGTAGGCGGCGCTGATCCCGGCGGCCGCCCCGGCGGCGACGCCGAGCACCGTCGCGGCCACCGCCATCAGCAGCAGCAGCCAGCCGCCCTCCAGGACCCGGGACAGGACATCGCGGCCGAGGAAGTCGGCGCCGAGCGGAAACTGCCCGGATGGTTTCCCGAACGGGAAGGTCAGCAGTGCGGTCGGCGAGTCGGGGGCCACCAGCGGGCCGATGACCGCGACCGCCACGACGAAGCCGGCCAGCCCCAGCCCCATGGCCCCGCGCGGGGTGCGCACCGCCGAGCCCACGGAGGCCAGCCACTGGTGGCGGCGGATCCGCTCCGTGGCTGGCCCGTCAGCGGTCATCCGTACCCGCCCTCCGTCCTATCTGGGGATCCGGTGCCGTGGTGTGACCAGCAACGCGATCACGTCGGTCAGGATGTTCATGAACACGTAGAACGCGGCCAGGAACACGACGATGAACTGGATGACCGGGATGTCGCGGTTCTCGACCGCATAGACGAGTCCCTGGCCGATGCCCGGGAAGGCGAAGACGTACTCCACCACGACCACGCCGCCCGCCAGGTACAGGAAGTTGAGCCCGATGACCTGGATCACCGGCGCGGTGGCGTTGGGCAGCGCATGGGTGAGCACGATGCGCCACATCGGCACGCCCTTGAGCCGGGCCATTTCCACGTAGTCGGACTCCAGGGCCTCGATCATCGCCGCCCGGGTCATCCGCTGGATATACGGCACGATGACGATGACCAGGGTGGTCACCGGCAGGATCAGGAGCTGCGGGGCGTCCCAGGCGTAACTGCCCGGCGGCAGCAGTGACACCGCGGGCAGCAGGTGGGTGACCACCGTGGAGAACAGGATGACCAGGCCGATCGCGACCACGAACTCGGGCAGGGCGGTCACCGCCAGCGCGGTGACCGCGCTGATGTGGTCGAGCCAGCCGTCCCGGCGGAGCGCGGCCAGCGCGCCGAGCGTGACGCCGGCCGCGGTCCCGATCAGCCCGGTGATCCCCATCAGCACCGCGGAGTTGATGAGCCTGGGCGCCACGTAACCCCAGACCGGCTGCCCATTGACCAGTGAGTGGCCGAGGTGGCCGGTGAACAGGCCGGACAACCACAGCCAGTACTGGTCCGCCACGCCCCGGTTGAGGTGCAGGGCTGCCTCCAGCCGGTGCAGCGCGGCCGGGCTGCTGGCCGCGGTCCGGCCGAGCACCGCGTTGGCCGCGTTACCCGGCAGCACCTCGGTGGCCGCGAACACCAGCACGGACACCACCAATAAGGTGAACAGCCCGGCCGCTGCCCGGCGCACGAGGAGATGGCGGACCGGGTGAGCGCCGCGGCCCGCGCTCGGGCGGGCTGGCAGGGCCGAGCCGGCGGGCCGCCCCGGCTCCGGCCCCCGGACGACGCGGGCGTCTGCCACGTTGCCGATCCTTCCCGCCAGCATGAGATGGCCCATGCGCCATTTACCGGAATCAGCCTGAATCTTACTCTTCGCGGGGATATTCTCCTCGAATCACCACCTCGAGTGGCGAGTGACCTCGCTGGTTCAGCCAGGCCGCCCGGCTCGGGCAGCACCTTTTATCTCCGAATTACCTTAGTAAATCCGCGTCAGGAATGGAGCTTGGGGTCGCCCATGTCAGGCTTCGCTTGTGATTCCTGGGTTCACCCAGTGACAGGTGCAACCAATGTGACGAAACATCGTCACAGGTGCGCGTCAGGACGGACCGTTTCCGGGGGCCGCGCCAGCCAGAGACGAGCACATATGACGCCCCCTAGTTACTTCGTAATTGCGTGCACGAGAATGGCTTCCGCTCCCCGGCCCATCCGCGGAGATCAGGGCCGGCCCGGGCAGGGAGGCCGCGGGCGGTGAAGGCGGCGGCGTTCTACGAATACGGGCCGGCCGAGGCCATGCAGTACGCGGACATCCCCGATCCCGAGATCGGCCCGCGGGACGTCCTGATCCAGGTGCAGGCCTGCGGGGTCAACCACTCAGACCTCGACTCCCGCGCCGGGACGTCCCGGTGGCCGTTCGAGCTGCCCATGGTCCTCGGGGCGGAGTTCGCCGGCACGGTCGCCGGCGTGGGCGACCGCAGCGGCCCCATCCGTACCGGCGACCGCGTCACCGCCTTCCAGCAGTACAGCTGCGGCCGCTGCGCGCGGTGCGCCCGGTGGCGGCCAGATCTCTGTGAGGCCTTCGAAGTGTTCGGCACCACGCGGTGGGGCGGCTACGGCGAGCTGGTCTGCGTCCCGGCCGCGGTGGTGGTCCCCCTCGAGCCCGCTGATGACCTCCTCGCCATGGCCGCCGGGCAGTGTGCCGTGAGCACCGCATGGCACATGGTGAACCGCCTGGCCTGCGTCCGGCCAGGCGACCTCGTCCTCGTCCCCTCGGCCTCCGGCGGGGTGGCGGGCGCCCTGGTCCAGTGCGCGAAGCTGGCCGGGGCGACCGTGGTCGCGACGGCCGGCACGACCGGCAAGGCTGGCCAGGTCTCCTCGCTCGGCGCGGACACGGTCATCGTCCGGGGTGAGAACGACATCACCGGGGACCTGCTGCGGGCCACAGATGGCCGCCGCTTCGACGCGGTCCTCGACACCGTGGGCGGCCCGCTGTTCGGGGCGCACCTGTCCGTGTTGCGCGAGGAGGGCACGTTCGTGACCTGTGGCGCGCACGCTGGCGAGGTGGTCCCGCTCGACTTGGTTGACCTGTTCCGGAACGGGTGGCGCATCATGGGCTTCCGCCTGGCACCTCCCGATGAGCTGGCCACGTCGCTGGACCTCATTCGGCGCGGGTCCATCACGGTGCCCATTGCCGCCACCTTCCCCGTCAGTGACGCCGCTGCGGCGCATCGTTTCCTGGAGCGCCGCCAGCACGTCGGAAAGGTGCTCCTTGTTGCCGGGTAACCCGTCGCTACCGGAGCGTATTCGCACGGGTAGCGCGACCACTCGGCCTGTGACATTATGGCCAGTAATCCGCATAGGGCGCTTGACCAGGAGGATTGGTCCCGCCATGCCGCGCCGGGCCGTTGTGCGCCTATTCGATCATGTCCCCTGAATACGTTCAGCGTTGCTATGCCGAACTCGTGGAGGTAGATTTCCGTGGATCGACCGGATCAGAGCAGCACGCCGCGGCCGGGAGCAGAATTCGGGCGACGTCAATTCCTGCGCGGGATTGCGGCGGCCAGCGCCGCGGCGGGCGCGGGGGGCTTACTGGCCGCCTGCGGCGGCTCCAGTTCCGGGGCCACCCAGCATTTAGATCAGGCGAACCGGAGCCTGCGGCGCGGCGGCGACCTGAAGCTGGGCCTGTCCGGCGGCTCCAGCTCGGACACCCTCGACCCGCACAAGAGCCTCACTTATATCGACACCTCCCGCCTCCAGTCGCTGTACCAGCCCCTGGTGCAGCTCGACGCGCAGGCGCAGGTCGAGTACGTGCTGGCCGAGTCGATCACCCCGCATCAGGGGTCGCTCTCGGAGTGGATCATCGACTTGCGCCCCGGCGTGACCTTCCATAACGGGAAGGACTTCACCGCGTCCGACGTCCTCTTCACGTTCCAGCGGGTCTACTCCAACGGTTTCACCGGGAAGTTCGGCCTCGGCCCGATCGACCTGGCCAACACCAAGGCCCTGGACTCCCACACCGTGCTGGTCCAGCTGACCAAGCCCTTTTCCAGCTTCGCCGATCAGCTGGCCGCCTTCTGGTACAACCTGTACATCGCGCCGGAGGGGTTCAACCCGGCCAGGCCGGTCGGCACCGGAGCGTTCGTCTACCAGAGTTTCGCCCCGGGCCAGCGCAGCGTTTTCGCCCGGAACCCGCACTACTGGAAGCCCGGGCTTCCCTACGCGGACACGCTGACCATCATCGACTTCAGCGACAACACCACTCTCCAAGATGCGCTGAGCACCGGCGTGGTCCAGGGGGCCGGCGCGCTCGACGGGCCGCAGATCGCCTCCCTGGCCACCACGAGCGGCATCAAGACGGTCGTGTCGCATTCCGGCGAGATCATCCCCTTCACGATGCGCGTCGATCAGCCGCCCTTCAACGACGTCAACGTCCGGCAGGCCATGCGGTTGCTGGTCGACCGCCCGCAGTTGATCGACTCGGCCCTGGACGGCTACGGGGTGGTCGCCAACGACCTGTTCTCCCCGTACGACCCTGACTTCGACCACTCTCTGGTCCGGCCCGCGCAAGGCGACATCCAGCAAGCCAAGTTCCTGCTGAAGAGGGCGGGCCAGGAGGGCCTCACGGTGACCCTGACCACCTCGGCGGTGGCCACCGGCACGGTGGCGATGGCCACGGTGCTGGCTGCGCAGGCCAAGGCGGCCGGCGTCACGGTCAACCTCAGCAACGTCCCCGCCGGGACCTTCTTCGGCCCGAACTATCTCAAGTGGACGTTCGCCCAGGACTACTACAACTATTACCCGTACCTCGCCCAGGTCGCGGAGTCGATGCTGAAGGCATCCCCGTTCAACGAGACGCACACTAACAATGCTCACTACACGAGCCTGTACAACCAGGCTAACGCGACGGCCAGCCCGTCGCTGCGCAAGGAAATCATCACCGAGATGCAGAACTACGACTTCAACGAGGGCGGTTACATCATCCCGGCCTTCATCGATGTGCTGGACGCGTACAGCAACAAGATAACCGGGTACACGGCCGGTAAGGTCGGCCAGCCGCTATCCAACTTCGACTTCGAGCATTTCGCCTTCACCGGCTGACCGCTCGCGAAGCGGGTCGAGGGGGCACCTCCCGCAACCGGCGCTGATTTGCCGGCGAATGGCGGGGGGCCAGGGGGGCGCCCCCCCGGACAGACTTAGCGGAGTACCAGGCTCTTCACGGGGATCGTGGTGCGGATCATCCCGGTGCCGTACATCAGGTCAGCCACCCGCTGCACCTGCCCGACGCTCAGGAAGGTCGGGTACTGGCCGATCGTGACGAGGGCGGCTTCCCGCGCGGACATTCCCGGCAGTGTCCCGAGCGCCGACCGGACCGTCCCGAGCTGAGCCGTGCTCGCCTTCGCCGCGTTGAGCGCGGACCGGAAGCCGCGCAGGGCCGCGGCATGACCGCGGGTGAACGCCGCGGTGGTGAAGTAGCCCGAGAGCGGCAGGTTGGCGGTCACGCCGCTGCAGACGTCGAACAGCTCGACGGCCCCCAGCTCGGTTTCGGCCTGCAGGATGTACGGCTGAGTGGCCACGATCGCGCTGACCTGATGATCGCGCAGGGCGGTGATCATATCCCCTGCGGGCATGGCCGTCCACAGGACACTGGAAGGGCTCACGCTGTCGCTCTGCAGCACCGCCTCGGCGGTCAGCGTCTCGACGTTGTAGGGGGCGTCGGCCGAGAAGGGGGCGAGCTCCCGCGGCGGTGTGGCGACCGTCTTGTCCTGCAGGTCCTGGGGGGTCGTGATGGCGGAGCCGGGCAGGGTGAGAACTTCCATCACCCCTGGCGTGGCGTCGTATCCGTCCGCGATCAGCCGCAGCGGGGCATGCGGGTCATGGGCCTGCGCGTAGAGCAGCCCGGCGTAATCGCCGCTGATGACGTCGGCCTGGCCGCTGGTTAGGGCAGCGTAGGCCTGCTGGAGGGTCTGGTACGTCTGAACCGTCACGCCGAGGTGGCGCTGGGCGAACAGCCCGTCCTGGACGGCCACCTGCAGCGGCGCGTTGGCGAAACCCGGCACGACCGCCACCGTGATCTGCTGGCTCCCCGCCTGGCCTGCCGAGGTTCCCGGCACATGGCATCCGGTCGCGAGCAACGCCAGCAAGGCTGACACCGCGGCAGCGCGGGACCGCCGGACCAGCTGCGCACGCCCGCCGCGGGTCCCGGCCTGAACAAGCCCCATGGAGCCTCCTCCTGTAGTCCCGGCGAGCCCGATAAAAGGCCGGAATAGAAATGGTAATTTCCTAAGTGATATAGCAGCGGCTGAGCTTCCGAAGAAAGGTAGTATTATTGCCGGGCTCGCTGCTTAGGCTAACCCTCATGGACAGGGCGCGTACGCAGATTGAGGACGCTTTACTGCTGACTCGTCAGACCTCATGACGAGGTTTGGCAACAGTGGTAACAATGAGCGCGAGGAGGCCCGGCACGGGTTAGAGTTGACTCCTGGCTCTGCGGCCAGGGCCCGCCTCAGAATGGTTTGCCAGCGACCGGAGCTGCCATTTTGGTTCCACGTCCGGTGCCTGCGGCTCGGTGGGCGCCTGCCATTTCCCGGTTGAGAGGTGCAGAAACTGTGCGATCCAGGCGAGGGAGAGCAGTCCACCCGGCCCCTGACGCGGACAGCCGGCCGCCGGCCCCGCTCCTCACGGCGCCGCTGGGCGTGGCTCTCAACGGGAGCCGCACGTACGCCGGCGACGGTGCGGCGTGGGACGGCGGCACGGCGGGCTACAGCGGTGCGGCAGGCGGCGCAGGTGCGGGAGGCTACGGCGGTGCGGCAGGCTACGGCGGGGCGGCGGACAACGGCGGGGCGGCGGACAACGCCGTGGTGCAGCAGATCAGCCCGCCCCCGGATCAAGCGCCGCCGCCGAAGGCCTTCCGCCTCTTCGCGCTGAAAAACTGGCGGGTACGGTCACGCCTCCTGCTGCTGGTCCTGCTGCCCACGTTAGCGGCCGTGATCCTCGGGGGCGTAAGCGTGGTCTCGTCCGCACGCAGCGCCCTCGCGTATCAGCGGGTCGAGCAGTTCTCCCGGCTCGGGGGTGAGATCACCAACCTGGCCCAGGCCCTCCAGGCCGAACGCGAAGACACCATCAAGTTCATCACCATGGGCCAGGCAGGCGGCCGCGGCTCGCCGGGCACGGCCGCGGCCCCCCAGCTGGCCGTGCTGGCCCAGGACCGCCAGGCCACCAACCAGCTCGCCGCCCGGGTGCGGAGCGGGGCCGCGGGCATCGGCCGGTCCTACCCGGCCGTGGCCCAGCAGGAGGCCAAGGGCGCGATCACCGCGATCGACGGGCTCCCCGCCCTCCGCAGCGTCGCGACCAGCACCCAGATTCCCTCGCTGGCGGTGATCCAGGAGTACGCCACCACGATCAACCAGCTTCTCGCCCTCGAGGACGAGATCGCCACGGGCAGCCACGACGCAGCCCTGGCCGACACCGCGCGGGTCGTGGGGCTCATCTCCGCCTCGAAAGAAGAGGCCTCCCAGGAGCAGGCCATCCTCACCTCGGCCCTCACCCCCGACCTGGTGGGCGCCAACCAGTTCCAGCCCGGGCAGCTGACCGCTATCAACGCCGCGCAGGCCGAGCAGCAGGCTGATCTGGCCCAGTTCAGTCTGACCGCGACCAGCAGCCAGCGTCACCTCTACGACAGCGACCTGTCCTCCGCGCAGGCCGACCAGGCGCAGGCGCAGGTACAGCAGGCCATCACGCTGGCGCTCGACGGCGGCTCGTCGTCGGAGAACCCGGCCTTCACCGACGCGGCCAGCGGCTCGGCGTACCTGGTGGCCAGCCTGCACGCGGTCGAGCAGGGGCTGATGGCCTCCGTGATCGGGCAGAGTGGCTCGCTGCGGGCCCAGGCCATCACGGCGGCACTCATCGGCGGTTTCGCGGTGATCCTGGTGCTGGCGCTGGCGCTGCTGTTCACCCTGGCCCTGGGCCGCTCGATGACGCGGCCGTTGCGCCAGCTGCGGACGGGCGCGCTGGAGGTGGCCGAAGTACGGCTTCCGGAGACCGTCCGCCTGATGAGCGGGGGCGGCGACCAGGCGCCGCCCGAGGTAGCGCCTATCGACGTCGACTCCACCGATGAAATCGGCGAGGTGGCCCGGGCGTTCGACCAGGTCCACCAGGAGGCCGTGCGGCTGGCGGCCAACGAGGCGGCGCTGCGCGGGAACATCAACGCGATGTTCGTCAACCTCTCCCGCCGGAGCCAGACGCTGGTGGAACGACAGATCCGCCTCATCGACGACCTGGAACAGGGCGAGCAGGATTCCGAGCGCCTGTCGAACCTCTTCCAGATGGACCATCTGGCCACACGGATGCGCCGCAACTCCGAGAACCTCCTAGTCCTGGCGGGCCACGAGCTGGTCAAACGGTGGAGCGAGCCCGTGGCGCTGGTGAACGTCCTGCGGGCGGCGGTCTCGGAGATCGAGCATTACGAGCGGGTCATCCCGGACATCCAGCCCGGCATCTCCGTCCGCGGGCGGGCGGTCAACGACGTCGTTCACCTGCTGTCCGAGCTCGCCGAGAACGCGACCACCTTCTCCCCCTCGGAAACCCTGGTCCACGTGTCGGGGTACTTGCTCAACAGCGGCGGGGTCTTGCTGGACATCACCGACCAGGGCGTCGGGATGGGCGCGGAGGAGATGGCCCACGCCAACTGGCGGCTGGACAACCCGCCGGTCGTGGACGTCGCGGTCTCGCGCCGGATGGGCCTGTTCGTCGTGGCCCGGCTGGCCGCCCGGCACGGCATCCATGTCCGGCTCCGGCCCGCGTCCAAGGGCGGCCTGACCGCTCTGGTGTGGCTTCCCGACGAGGTCATTACCCGGCAGAACACTGCTTCCCCGCCGGACGTGCGCCCACTGGGAGAGACCAGCACGGCCGCCACCCCATGGATGGAAACGGGACTGGCCGTTGACGGCGAGGATGACCACACGGCGGCCACGTGGCCGACGGCGGAGGTGCGCTCGCGGCGGACCGCGCCGGATCAGTTCGGCCACGGTGACGCGGCGGCGGACACCGGGACCGGCCCGGACTCGAATACGGCGTTCGCGCCGCCAGCGGTGCACGGGACCGGCCCGGACGCGAGCGCGGCGTTCCCGCCACCATCAGTGAACGGGACCGGGGCTGGGACGGCCAGCCTCGGCGCCGGAGCTCCAGCGGCACACCGGGTGGTCGTCCCGCCCGCGGAGGGCACTGGGCCGGAGAACCGCCTGCCCATTTACGAATCGGTCGAGTCCGACTGGTTCCGGCGTGGCGGCCACCTGGTTGGGGAGCCAGCCGCGCAGCCGGCGGTAGAGGCCAGCTGGTCATCACCCGCGGACGCCGGATGGCAGGCGGCGGAAGCGGTGCGGGCCCCGGTGTTCGCCGATACCACGGAGGCGGGCCTGCCCAAGCGGGTACCCAAGGCGAACCTAGTGCCCGGCGGGGCGGGCTCGCCGGTGACGGCGGTCCCGGCCGAGCCCGGCCGGACCGCCTCGCAGACCAGGCAGCGCCTGTCGAGCTACCAGCAGGGAATCAGGAAAGCGCGGGCGACCGGCCCCGAGGACGACACGCACATCGGCGGCGAGGCGGACCGTGCCTCGTGACGCGGCGGCGCGCCCCGGGCGGCCGCGATCATCCAGCTGGCCTTCCCAGGCCAGGCAGAGAGGGGAATCGTGAGCCCGCTGACCTCGCCGGTCCAGGACCTGAACTGGCTGATCACCGATTTCGCAGACCGTGTGCCTTCCGTCGCCCACGCCATCGTCGTCTCGGCCGACGGCCTGCCGCTGGCCCTCTCGGACGGCTTCCCCAAGGACCGGGCGGACCAGCTCGCCGCGGTGACCTCGGGCCTGACCAGCCTCACCCAGGGCGCGGCCCGGGTCTTCGAAGGCGGCACTGTCACGCAGACGATCGTTGAGATGCGGCGGGGCGTGCTGCTCGTCATGGCGATCAGCGACGGTTCGAGCCTGGCCGTGCTCGCGTCCGGCGACTGCGACATGGGCCTCGTGGCCTACGAGATGGCGCTGCTCGTGGAGCGAGTCGGACGTGCCCTCACACCCGAGCCGCGCAGCGCCCTGCGCCCCTGGAACGGCAGCTAATCCCCGAAGGGACTCGTGCCCCGACTCTCACCTGCGCGGAAGGCTACTCAGTGGATTACGCAAGCGCACAGCCCCTCCGGGGTGATCCAGGGACCACGGCGATGACGTCCGTGAAGATCGTTATTGCCGGTGGTTTCGGGGTGGGCAAGACCACCTTCGTGGGATCGGTCTCGGAGATCACGCCGCTGACCACCGAAGCCGTGATGACCGCGGCCAGCGGCGACGTGGACGACCTGTCCAGCGTGCCGGAGAAGACGACCACCACCGTGGCCATGGACTTCGGGAGGGCCACCCTGGACGCCGGGCTGGTCCTGTACCTGTTCGGCACGCCCGGCCAGCAGCGCTTCTGGTTCATGTGGGATGACCTCATCGAAGGGGCCATCGGTGCCGTGGTGCTCGTGGACAGCCGGCGGCTGGCCGACTCCTTCCCGGCGGTCGATTACTTCGAGGCGGCCGATCTTCCGTTCATCGTCGGCGTCAACGGGTTCCACGGCGCGTACCCGCATACCGTCGCCGACGTCCAGGAAGCGCTGTCGGTGGACCAGCGGGTGCCGGTCATCGAGTGCGACGCGCGCCGGCGTCAATCAGCCAAGACGACCCTGCTGACCCTCGTCGAGCACGCCATGGCAGCGCACCTGGGCAGCCGTTAACGCGCCGGGGCGGCGGTGCTAGCCCGGCGATGCTAGCCCGGCGGTCAGCCTTCGAGCTGGGCGTCCAGGGTGATGTCCACGCCGGTGAGGGCCTTGCTGACCGGGCACCCCGCCTTCGCGTCCTCGGCCGCTTTGAGGAACTGCGCGGCGTCCAGGCCCTCGACCTCCCCCCGGACGGTGAGCTTGATGCCGGTCAGCCGGAACCCGCCCGCCGGGTCGGGCCCGAGCGACACGTCAGCCTGCACATCGAGCGCCTGCGGCGTGCCGCCGGCCTGGCCGATCAGCGCGGACAACTGCATCGAATAGCACGCCGAGTGCGCCGCCGCGATGAGCTCCTCCGGGCTGGTGTAACCCCCGGCCTCGTCAGCTGCCCGCCTCGGAAAGGACACCTCGTACGTGCCGATTCCGGAGCTCGTCAGCTCGACCTGGCCAGAGCCCTCTTCGAACGTTCCCGTCCAGCCGGTCCGCGCAGTTCGTGTAGGCATCGGGTCTCCCTCCTGTTTGGATCACATATCCGCCTGGACTCTAGCCGCCCGGCGGGCCCGAAGCACGGTGTCCCTGATCATGACCGGACGCCCCTCAGGATCGCGGGCGGAGCGCTGCGGCGCCTCGTCGGTGATCACCTTCCAGTCACCGGGGTCGAGCAGGGCCGCGACATCCTCGCCGGTGAAGAACCGCTCGGGCATCGGCGGGCGGGGCATCGTGGTCTGCAAGTCCGAGGGGTGATGGCCGACGATGAGCAGCGCCCCCGCCGCGCCGATACGGCGGCGAGCGGTCAGCGGTCCAGGTCGCCCCAGAAGGAGCTGGGATCCTGGCTGAGCTCCAGCAACATGGCCCGGGTGCGTACGGGCAGCCACTGAAGATAGGGCAG
>Ga0187863_10003313_pt1 | contig 11930 bp, 9 predicted proteins | sample June2016WEW_11_1_FD_132975 | JGI IMG/M metagenome (GOLD analysis project Ga0187863, IMG submission 132975) | Peatland microbial communities from SPRUCE experiment site at the Marcell Experimental Forest, Minnesota, USA - June2016WEW_11_10 | ecosystem: Environmental > Terrestrial > Soil >...
CATGAAGGAGCTCGCGGAGGAGCCGTCGCTGCGCGCGACCGGCACCGTGGTCGAGGTCGACCACCCGACGCGCGGGCCGTATCTGACGGTGGGCAACCCGATCAAGCTGTCCGATTCGCCCGCCGATGTGCGGCGCTCGCCGCTGCTTGGCGAGCACACCGACGAAATCTTGTGTCAGGTGCTCGGCTATTCGGCTCCGGAGATCGTCGAGATCAAGGCGTCCGGTGCCATCACCGCACCGGACAAGCCGGCCAAAGCGGAGGCGGCGTAGTCTGCTCCTCCCTCTCCCCGCTGCGCGGGGGGAGGGCTGGGGTGAGGGGGCCTCTCCGCTCGGCTCAGAATGACGGCGGCGCCCCTCACCCTCGCTCGCCGTGCTCGCTCGACCTCTCCCCGCACGCGGGGAGAGGTGAAGAAAGTGCAAGGAAGGAATTTCCGGATGCGTATCGTGGTTCACGGACAGCAGGCGTTCGGCAAGGCGGTTCTGGAGGCGCTGCTCAAGCGCGGCGAGAACGTCGTCGCTGTCTATGTGGCGCCGGAGAAGGAGGGCGCGAAGGCCGATCCGCTGAAAGAGGCCGCGCTCGCCGCCAAGCTGCCGGTTTATCAGCCGGCCTCCTACCGCAAGCCGGAAGTCTGGGACGATTTCCGCGCGCTCAAACCGGACCTGCAGGTAATGGCCTTCGTGACCTTGTTCGTCCCCGAGGATTTTCTGAACATCCCGACTCACGGCTCGATCCAGTACCATCCGTCGCTGCTTCCGGCCTATCGCGGACCGAGCGCTATCAACTGGCCGATCATCAAGGGCGAGACCGAGACCGGCTTGTCGATCTTCTGGCCCGACAACGGGCTTGATACCGGCGACGTGCTTCTGCAGAAGAAGACGTCGATCGGCCCCGCCGATACGCTCGGCACGGTGTATTTCGACCGCCTGTTCCCGATGGGCGTCGAGGCCATGCTCGAAGCGGTCGATCTCGTCAGGACCGGTACGGCGCCGATGATCAAGCAAGATGACTCAAAGGCGACCTACGAGGGCCGCTGCGGTCCCGACAATGCGCATATCGACTGGGGCAAGCCGTGGCTGCAGATCGACCGGCTGATCCGCGGCTGCAATCCGGCGCCGGGCGCCTGGTCGAAACTCGACGGCAAAACCGTGAAAATCTTCGACGCCAAGCCGCTGCCGGCCAAGGATCCCAAAGGCATCGCCGGCAAGATGGGCGAGATCGTCGCCATTGACGGCGATGGCTTCACCGTCGTTTGCGCCGACGGCCGCTTCAAGGTCAGCCGCGTCCAAGCGGATGGTCCGAAAATCGCCGGCGGCGAATTTGCCGCCGGCGCCAAGCTCACCCCCGGCATGAGGTTTTCATGAGTCCGCCTCCCGCAACCGCGGCGAAATCCGTCGCAGACGCCTCGCAACACATCCATCCGAAATCCGATATCGAGATCGCCCAGGCTGCCAGGATGCGGCCAATCGCCGATATCGCCCGCGAAAAACTCGGCATCGCGGCGGAAAATCTCGAACCCTACGGCCACTACAAGGCCAAGGTATCGCTCGACTACATCAAGCGGCTGCAAGATCGTCCGAACGGCAAGCTCATCCTGGTGAGCGCGATCACGCCGACGCCGGCCGGGGAGGGCAAGACCACGACGACGGTCGGCCTGACCGACGCCCTCAATCACATCGGCAAGAAGGCGATGCTATGCATCCGCGAGCCTTCGCTCGGTCCCTGCTTCGGCGTCAAGGGCGGGGCGGCCGGCGGCGGCTACGCGCAGGTCGTGCCGATGGAGGAGATCAATCTGCACTTCACCGGCGATCTGCACGCGATCGGCACGGCGAACAATCTGCTGGCGGCGCTGATCGACAATCACATCTACTGGGGGAATGCGCTCGGCATCGATGCGCGCCGGATCGCCTGGCGGCGCGCCATCGACATGAACGAGCGGGCGCTGCGCTCGATCGTGTCCTCGCTCGGCGGCACCGCCAACGGCTTCCCGCGCGAGGACGGCTTCGACATCACTGTCGCGTCGGAGGTGATGGCGATCTTCTGTTTGGCGCGCGACGTGCAGGACCTCAAGCAGCGCCTCGCCAACATCGTCGTCGCTTATACGCGCGAGCGAAAGCCGGTGCGCGCCGGCGATCTCAAGGCGCAGGGTTCGATGACCGCGCTGCTCAAGGACGCGCTGGCGCCGAACTTGGTGCAGACGCTCGAAGGCACCCCCGCCTTCATCCACGGCGGCCCGTTCGCCAACATCGCGCACGGCTGCAACTCGGTGCTGGCGACGACGACGGCGCTCAAGCTCGCCGATTACGTGGTGACTGAAGCCGGCTTTGGCGCCGACCTGGGCGCGGAAAAGTTCATGGACATCAAGTGCCGCAAGACCGGGCTGGCGCCCGACTGCGCCGTGCTTGTCGCCACCATCCGCGCACTGAAGATGCACGGCGGCGTCAAGAAGGAGGACCTCAAGGCGGAAAACCTCAAAGCGCTCGAGGCCGGCATGGCGAACCTGGCGCGCCATATTGAGAACGTGCAGAAGTTCGGCGTCGTGCCGGTGGTCTCGATCAACCGCTTTTCCGCCGATACCGATGCCGAGATCGCGCTGGTCAAGGAGGCTTGCGCCAAGCTCGGCGTCGAGGCGCTGATGGCGGATCATTGGGCGCTCGGCGGCGAGGGCGCGGCCGATCTCGCGCGCGCCGTCGTCAACATCGCCGAGAGCGGCAAAAGCAAGCTCAAGCTCCTCTATCCCGACGACATGCCGCTGCTGGAAAAGATCCGCACGATCGCCAAGGAGATCTATCGCGCCAAGGATATCGACGCCGACAAATCGGTCCGCGACCAGCTCGCCGCGTTCGAGAAGATGGGCTATGGCAAGTTTCCGGTTTGCGTTGCCAAGACCCAGTACAGTTTCTCGACCAACCCGGATGCTAAGGGCGCGCCGACCGATCATGTCATCAAGGTGCGCGACGTGCGGCTCTCCGCCGGCGCCGAATTCGTGGTCGCGATCTGCGGAGAGATCATGACCATGCCGGGCTTGCCGAGGGTTCCCGCCGCCGACCATATCGACGTCGGGCCGGATGGTAAGATCGTCGGGTTGTTTTAAGCTGCGCCGATGATCGTGTCTCGGCCGTTTACAGAAAGGTCTGGTTATGTCTCTTGCTGAATCGCCGCGGCTTGCCGCCGCACACGGCGCGCCGCTGCGCCACGACTGGACTCGCGGGGAGGTGCGGGTGCTGTTCGAGCTGCCGTTCCCGGAGCTGATGTTCCGCGCGCAGAGCGTTCACCGCGACCATTTCGATCCGGCGGCCGTGCAGATTTCAACGCTGCTCTCGATCAAGACCGGCGGCTGCCCGGAGGACTGCGCCTATTGTCCGCAGAGCGCCGAATACGAGACCGGTGTGCGCGCCGAAAAGCTGATGCGGCTCGATGCCGTGCTCGCCGAGGCGCGGGCGGCGAAGGCTGCGGGCGCCAGCCGGTTCTGCATGGGCGCCGCCTGGCGTTCGCCCAAGGATCGCGACCTCGATTCCGTCTGCGCCATGGTCGAAGGCGTCAAGGCGTTGGGCCTCGAGACCTGCGCGACGCTCGGTATGCTCACCGCCACGCAGGCGCAGCAGCTCAGGCAAGCCGGGCTCGACTATTACAATCACAACCTCGACACCTCGCCGGAGTTTTACGAAAAGATCATCACCACGCGCACCTACGGCGAGCGTTTGGAAACGCTCGACCACGTGCGCGACGCCGGCATCAACGTCTGCTGCGGCGGCATCGTCGGCATGGGGGAAACGCGCGAGGATCGCGTCGGCATGATCGCGACCCTGGCAAGCTTGCCGGAGCATCCCGAATCGGTGCCGATCAACATGCTGGTCCGTGTCGCCGGGACGCCGCTCGCGGGCGAGCCCAGCCTCGACCCGATCGAATTCGTGCGCACCATTGCCGTCGCCCGCATCACCATGCCGCGGTCGATGGTGCGGCTCTCGGCCGGCCGCGAAACCATGAGCGAGGAGACGCAGGCGCTCTGCTTCCTGGCCGGCGCCAACTCGATTTTCTACGGGCCGAAGCTGCTGACCACGCCGAACCCCGAGCGCGACCGCGACCAGGGGCTGATGGATCGGCTCGGTCTGTCCCCGATGCTCTAAAACATCCCCATGCGCTCGCTCGCCATGGTGCCGGTGAGCATGAGGACACCGAACGCCATCACCGCGAGCGCGGCGCCGACCTCGACGCCGCGCAGGATGAGCGAGCCGTAGCCGTTGCGCGCGGCGGCAAACCGCTTTGCCGCGGCCTTGGCGGCGACGGCGAGCGTGGCGATCGCCGCGACGGTGATCGCCGCGCCGACGCCCATCACGAAGGTCGAGGCGACGCCGGCCCAGAACAAGCCCTGCGCTAGTGCGAAAACGAGGACGATGATCGCACCCGAGCAGGGCCGCAATCCGACCGCGACGATCGCCGATAAACCGCGGCGCCAGCCGCCTGGCCCTGCCAATTCCTCAGGCTCCGGCCCGTGCGCGTGCCCCCAGGGCAACACGTCCTCTTCTTCGTCGGCGGCGTGATGATGATGGCCGTGGGCGTGATCGTGATCGGCGTGGTCGTGGTGCGAATGATCATGGCGATGGCAATTGGCGTGGGCGGCGTGCACGTGGGGCACATGGTCGGCTGCCGTTTCGGCCGCTGCCGGTTCGGGTCCCGACCTGACCGCGTGCAGGGCACGAAGAAAGCCGCGGCCCTTCACCCAAATGAGCCGAGCGCCCAACAGCACGATCAGCGTGTAGCTGACCATCTCGATGACGCGCACCGTGTCGCCCATCATCTTCGCCGTGGCGCCGATCAGAACGGCGGCGATGGCGACAATCACCACGGCGGTCAGCGCCTGCAGCAGCGCCGAGGCGAACGACAGCGCGATGCCGCGCCGCCAGGTCTCCTCGTTGGCGAGCAGATAGGACGCGATCACCGCCTTGCCGTGGCCTGGGCCAGCAGCATGGAAAATGCCGTAGATGAACGAGATGCCCATCAGTCCCCAATAGGCCGAGCCGTCGGTCTTGGCGGCGCGGATGAGGCCGGACAGCGCGCGGTAGAACAGCGCCTGTTTGGCGAGGATCCAGCCGGCGATGCCTTCGGCGGGCGGCGGGCGAATGGCGCCGAGCGGCCCAGCCTGCGCGAAGGCGCTATCGAGCGCGCTTGTCGCCAGCACCAGCAGCACGATGACGGCCGCCGCGAGGGAAAGACCGCGGATCAACCGCATCCTGGCGCCGCTCTTCACGGGCAGTTCACCGCGATCCTGTTGGCGAAATTCGCGCCCATGCCGATATTGGCCTCCGAGGTCTGGAAGGCCTGGTCGAGCCGCAGCGTGATCGGGAAATTATCGTCGTGCGGCTTCTCGACCGCGGCTGTGCATGACGCCGGCGCGCTGACCAGCCGCACCGGGTCTTTTTCCGCGAAACCGAAATCGATGAAGAATTCCGGATCGTAAACTTCGATCTCGATCGCCTTCGCCTTTACCGGCGTCTTGAACGGCAGCGTGAAGTGCAGCGTGAGCACCGTCTCCTTCGGATCGTAATCGAGATAATAGTCGATCGGATCGAGGAAGGCGTCCTTGTTCCGTTTGCCGTCCACCTTGGCGTAGGTGAAATAGGCATACTCCTTGAGCGACTCGACATTGACCTTGGCGAGCGGCTCGAGCTCCTCGCGCGTGAACGTGCCCTTGGTCTTTTGCTCGAGGCCCTGCGTGGCGAAGGCGGAGAACATATCGTCGAAGGTCCAGGCGTGGCGCACGCCGGTGACCGAGCCATCCGCCGTGTAAAGAAGTTCTTCGGTCATCGTCACCCAGACATGCGGGTGCGCGTCGACACGCCCCGTCGCCGCGACGACGCAGGCCAGTCCGACCACGACAGAAATGAAGCGTTGGATCATCGGCCCCCGCGCCCGCGCGCCCGACAGCGGGCGCAGATTTGAACGCCGAGTGGGGCGGAAACGAGGCCATGGGACTTTGCCGCCGTTCGTCCCAGCGCTGGCGGGAATCCAATGTCTCCGAGCGTCATTGCGAGCGAAGCGAAGCAATCCAGTTTTGTGCCATGAAGTCTGGATTGCTTCGTCGCGGAGCCTGTCATCGGGCCGGCCACTTCGGGCCGGACCCGTTGGCTCCTGCAATGACGGGGCGTGTGGTACATACTAATAGTGAGGAGAGATGCGATGGCGCAGAATGAATTTGCACCGGTCACACCCGGCGAAATGCTAAAGGAAGAATTCCTCGCCGAGTATGGTCTGTCGCAGAACCAACTCGCGAAGGCCATCGGGATTTCGCCGAACCGGATAGCCGAAATCGTCAACAATCGGCGGCGCATCACGGCCGACACTGCGCTTCGGCTGAGCTTATACTTTGGCAACAGCCCGGAGTTTCGGATGAATCTGCAGACTCATTACGATCTGAAACTGGCGCGGCGGAATCTCAAACCTGAAGATGCCAAGCACATCAAGGCGCTGCGGGCCGCGTAGGCTGCCTACACCCCAGCGGCGCCGCCGTCCCCGCGCGGATCGTGGGCGCCTTCGCAGCTGCCGTCGACATGCAAGACCGTCGCACCGGCATGGCCCATCGTATCGGAATGCGGGTCGGGCAGGACTTCCAGATCATGGCCGGCGGCGGCGAGCTGATCGACGAGATTACCGGCGAAACGTGATTCCAGGCGCAGCTTGGTTTGCTGATTGCCCCAGGTCCGGCCGAGCAGCCAGCGCGGACGGTCGATCGCCGCGGCGAGCGGTTGCCTAAATAAGACGTGGCGGGTGAACACGGCGCTCTGGGTCTGCGGCTGGCCGTCGCCGCCCATGGCGCCGTAGGCCATGACGCGTCCGTCTTTGAGCACGGCGAGCGCCGGATTAAGCGTGTGGAACGGCAGCCGGCCGGGCGCGAGCAAATTCAGCGCGCCGCGTTGCAGCGAAAAGCTGACGCCGCGGTTCTGCATCAGCACGCCGGTGCGCGGCAGCACGCAGCCCGAGCCGAACTCCCAATAGAGCGATTGGATATAGGACACGACCAAGCCGCTGCTATCGGCGGCGCCCATCCAAACGGTGTCGCTTTCGGCGCCGAGCGGCCAGGGCGCCGCCTTGCGGCGATCGATTTTCATCGCCTCGCCGGCGATGAACCGCGGTTCGAGACAGCGATCGAGCGCATGCGCCAGATGGTTCGGGTCGGTGACGACGCGATCGCGCACCCGCAGCGCGCGCTTGGTCGCCTCGACCAGGCCGTGAATATGATCGAATGCCTCCGCCTCGGTGACGCCTAAGCGAGCAAACAAGGCGAGGATCATCAGCGAGGCGACGCCCTGGGTCGGGGCGTCGGTGTTGTAGACCGTTCCCTCCGGCAGTTCGACGCGCAGCGGCTCGGCGAGCGTGGCGCGATACCGTGTCAAATCCTCGCGGGTGAGCGGGCTGCCGATGCGGGCGAGGTCGGCGGCGACTTCGCGTCCGACGTCGCCGCGATAAAAATCGTCAAGACCGACATGAGCGAGATGCGCGAGCGTCTCGGCCAGTGCTTCTTGCTTGAGGATGGCACCGACTTCCGGCGGCTTGCCATCCACCAGAAACGTTTCGGCGAAGCCCGGCGCCGGCGCGATCGCGGCAAGGTGTTCCTGCGTGAGCCGCGCTTGGCTGCGTGACACGGCATAGCCGTTGCGGGCCTGACCGATCGCCGGCGCCAAGAGGACATCGAGCGGCAGCGTCGCGCCGTTCGCCTTCGCCGCCTCGAGCGCCAGCATCCAGCCGCCGACGGCGCCCGGCACGGTGAGCGCGGCAAGCGGACCGCGCGGCGGAATTGCCTCGTACTCGGCATAAAACTCGGGCTGCGCCTGCGAGCCGGCGGGTCCCGCGGCCATGATCGCGCGCAAGCGTCCGTTCGGCTCGCGGAACAGCCAGAACCCGTCGCCGCCGATATGGTTCATGTGCGGGTAGACGGCGGCGATCGAGGCCGCCATCGCCACCATCGCTTCCAGCGCGTTGCCGCCCTCGGCGAGAATCGAGCGGCCGGCTTCCACGGCGCCGTCATGCGGCGCGCAGACGACGCCGCGGCGGTGACCGGCGCTGTGCAGATCGACCATGCTCAGGCGACCACAGAGGGCTCGGCCAATCCGCGCTTGCGCAACAGCGCCTCCGCGCTCGGCAGCCGGCCGCGGAAGGCTCTGTAGGCGTCGGCCGGATCGCGGGCGCCGCCGGCGGCGTAGATGGTCTCGCGCAACCGCTGCGCGGTTGCCGGATCGAAGATATCGCCGGCCTCCTCGAAGGCTTCGAACGCGTCCGCGTCGAGCACTTCCGACCACATGTAGCTGTAATAGGCCGCGGCATAGCCGCCGCCGGAGAACACGTGGCCGAAGTGCGGCGGGCGGTGGCGCATGACGATCGCTTCCGGCATGCCGATGCGGGAAAGCACCTTGCCCTCGAACGCGCTGGTGTCGATCGTGCCGGGCGAGCCGAGCGAATGGAAATCGAGATCGGCGAAGGCCGAAGCCAGATATTCAACGGTGCCGAATCCCTGATTGAAATTGCGCGCGGCAAAGAGCCGTTGCAGCAGGTCTTCCGGCATCGGCGCGCCGGTCTGGTAGTGCCGGGCGAAGCGCCGCAACACCTCCGGCCGCTCGAGCCAATGCTCGTAGAGCTGCGACGGCAGCTCGACGAAATCGGTGGCGACATTGGTGCCGGAAATCTGCGGATAGGTGACGGCTGACAGGAGGCCGTGCAGCGCATGGCCGAATTCGTGGAACAGCGTGCGCGCTTCCTCGAAGCCGAGCAGCGTCGGCTCGCCGTCGGCCGCCCTGGCGAAATTGCAGACGTTGACGATCACCGGGCGAATATCGCCGGCGAGCTTTTCCTGCTCCCGCAGCGACGTCATCCAGGCGCCGCTTTGTTTTGACGCCCGCGCAAAGTAATCGGCGAAGAAGAGCCCGACCTCGGCGCCATTGCTGTCGCGCACCTCCCAGACCCGAACGTCGGGATGCCAGATCGGCACGTCGGCGCGCGGGGTGAAGCGCAAACCGAACAGCCGCTGCGCCGTGTAAAACGCGGCCTCGATCATGCGGTCGAGGGCGAGATACGGCTTGATGGCGGCCTCATCGACAGCGCAGCGCCGGCTGCGCAGCTGATCGGCGTAATAGCGCCAATCCCAGGGCGCAAGCGCAAAGTTGCCGCCTTGCTCCTGCACCAGCGCCTGCAGGTCGTCGCGGTCGGCGAGCGCTTTTCTCCGCGCGCGCGCCCACACCGTGTCCAAGAGAGCGCGCACGGCTTCCGGCGTCTTCGCCATCGCATCGTCGAGCCGGTAATGGGCGAAGTCGGCATAGCCGAGCAATTTTGCGCGCTCGGCCCGCAGCTGCACCATTTCGGCGATGATCGCCTTGTTGTCGGTCGCGCCGCCATTGTCGCCGCGCGAGACAAATGCACGAAACACCTTTTCGCGCAGGTCGCGACGCTGCGCGAACTGCAGGAACGGTTCGACGCTCGACCGCGACAGCGTGACGACGTGGCCGTCGAGGCCGCGTTCCTGCGCTTCGGATCGCATCGCTTCGCGCATGAAATCCGGCAGCCCGGCAAGCTCCGTTTCGCCCTGAAGAGACAGCGCGAAATCCTGCTCGTCGGCGAGCACGTTCTGGCTGAACGCGGTGCCGAGCGCCGCCAGCCGCTCGATGATCGCGGTGAGGCGCTCTTTCGCCGCACCATCGAGGCCGGCCCCGGCGCGGCGGAAGGTCACGTGGTAACGCTCGAGCACGCGTTTCTGCTCGGCGGACAGGCCGAGCGTGTCGGCCTGCCGCATGAGGGCTTCGATGCGCTGGAACAGCGCCGCGTCGGTGTGGATTTTGTTCCAGTGGCGGGCGATTTGCGGGGCGATCTCACGCTCGATCTCGAGCAGCGCGTCGTTGCTTTGGGCGCCGACCAGAAGGTGGAAGACGTGTTCGACCCGCGCCAGCGCCCGGCCGCTCAGTTCCAGGGCGCCGATCGTATTATCGAAGCTCGGCGGTTCCGGCGCCGCCGCGATGGTCGCAATCTCGGCCTCATGGTCGGCGAACGCGCGCGCGTAGGCCGGGCGGAAGTGCTCGGGCGTGATGCGGTCGAACGGGGGGACCCCGTCGGGGGTCGTCCACGGCTCAAAGAAGGGATTTTCCGATAGGGCAACGGTCATCAGGGGGCTTACCAAGTGGAGGCGAACTTATATAGGGATTTGAGCTTGAATTGGCCCCCTCTTTCGGAGAGAGTGCCGGCGCTTTGGAAGGGTCCATGAACAAGCCATCCCCGCGACGCCCCCGGCGCATCCTCTGGCAGAACGTGCTGACCGTGGTCAGCGCGGCGATCCTGATCAGCGCCGAAGTGTTTGGCGCCGCCTTTGCCGGCAGCTGGGCGATCGCCAACCTGCTGGTGCTGGGCGCGATTGGCGCGCGTATTCTCGACGGGCTGTTCGTGCTGGGCGGCATCGTCGTCATGGTGCAGTTCGTCCGTGCCGCGCGCCGCGTCGAGCCGTTCACGGCGACGGACTGAAAACTCGCCGCGTCGACCGCGCGTGCGCCGGGAAAAACTCTGCTGCTACGTTTTGTTGAGAGCAAAACGCTTGACAGCGCGGCTGAATAGCTTAATTCGGAAATCGCCCAATTTCGCACGTGCCTGTGGCCGTGTGTCGGTCGGTGGGCATCCGGACAAGAGGCCGGACAGCCGCCTAAGGAAGATCTTCTCCTTCCTTGCTCCAGCGACCGGCAGCCGGAGGCGAAACCGGCATAGCCCGCTCTCCACGGGCGACGCGGCTTAAAGCAACGACGGAAGGGCTTTTTTGGTTCGCTGCCGGCGCCAATGCCGGGGACGCCGAAAGGGCTTGTCCATCTTTGCCAGCAGTGCGGAACGGGATCTCCCTCATCCGGACCAAGGCAGCAATCGCGGCGACGCAAACTGGCTCCGCACGGTGCGGAACCGCGCGCGTCGCAGGAGGTTCACCTGGGCGGCTTCGCCGCCTGTCGGATAAGGGAATGGGTGGCAATGACCGCGCGAATCCGCGAATTCCTCAAGCAACGCACCGAGGACGGACCCTGCCTCGTCGTCGATCTTGACGTGGTCCGCGACAACTATCTCAACTTCGCCAAGATGCTGCCGGACACCAAGGTGTTCTATGCCGTCAAGGCCAACCCGGCGCCGGAAATCCTCAAACTGTTGGCCGGGCTCGGCTGCTGCTTCGACGTCGCCTCGGTGAGCGAGGTTCGGGCCGTGCTCGCGGCGGGCGCGCCGCCGGAGCGGATCTCCTACGGCAACACGATCAAGAAGGAGACGGAAATCGCCACGGCCTTCAGGCTCGGCATCACTCTCTTTGCCATCGATTGCGAGGCCGAGGTGGAGAAGGTCGCGCGCGCCGCCCCCGGCAGCCGGGTGATTTGCCGCATCGTTTGCGACGGCTCCGGGGCCGAGTGGCCGCTGTCGCGCAAGTTCGGTTGCGAGCCGGCCTATGCCGCCGATATTCTGGAATTTGCGCACAGGCAGGGGCTTGTCCCGCAAGGCGTGTCCTTCCACGTCGGCTCGCAGCAGCACAACATCGAAGCCTGGGATCGTGCGCTCGCCTCGGCGGCGGCCGTATTCCGCGCCTGCGCCGAGCGCGGCATCGCGCTCGCCACGGTCAATCTCGGCGGCGGTTTCCCGGCGCGCTACGTGCGCAAGACGCCGAAGCTCGAGTCCTATGGCAAGGCAATCTTCCGTTCGCTACGCAAGCACTTCGGCAACGCCATACCGGAGACCATCGTCGAGCCGGGCCGCGGCCTGGTCGGCAATGCCGGCATCATCGAGGCCGAGGTGGTCCTGATCGCCAAGCGCTCGCCCGAGGACGAGGTGCGCTGGGTCTATCTCGATATCGGCAAATTCCACGGGCTGGCGGAAACCATCGGCGAGTCGATCCGCTATCCGATCCGCACGACCAAGGATCGCGACGAAACCGCG
>Ga0187863_10003314_pt1 | contig 11930 bp, 11 predicted proteins | sample June2016WEW_11_1_FD_132975 | JGI IMG/M metagenome (GOLD analysis project Ga0187863, IMG submission 132975) | Peatland microbial communities from SPRUCE experiment site at the Marcell Experimental Forest, Minnesota, USA - June2016WEW_11_10 | ecosystem: Environmental > Terrestrial > Soil >...
ATTGAAGAAGTTTGTCTCCGATCTGGTGTCCGAGGGAATCGTTGATGTGCTTGAAGCCATCCAGATCCAGAAACAACACAGCCGCCCGGCCCGTATTTCGCCGTGCGAGGGCGATTGCCTGGCTCACCCGGTCGTTGAGTAGCATTCGATTGGGCAAACCGGTGAGAAAGTCATGCTCGGCCGAATGGGTCAACTTCTCTTCCAACATCCGCGTCGCGGTGACGTCGCGAAACACGATGACCGCTCCGGTGACTTGCCCTTCACGGTCATGGATAGGGGCGACGGAGTCTTCGATGAAAATCTCGTGCCCGTCACGGCGAATCAGAACACAATTCGTCGGCAAGTTTCCCGTCCGATTTTGGGAAGTAGCCTTGGCCATCGGATCCAGGATGGATTTGCGGGTAGTGGCGTCTACGATCCGGAAAGTCTCGCTCATCGGCCGTCCGGCAGCATCCTTGAGCGTCCAGCCGGTCATCCTCTCCGCGACCGGATTGAGAAAAGTGATGTTGCCTGATATGTCGGTGCAAATCACCGCATCGCCGATGCAGGAGAGCGTGGCTTGCGAGCGTTCCTTATCAAGCAACAGCGCTTCTTCGATCGTCTTGCGCTCAGCCGAATTGAGGAGAGCCCGTATCAGCTCGCGCGGTTCGATCTGGCCCTTTACCAGATAGTCTTGCGCGCCCTCTTGAACGCCCAGCACAGCAATCTCCTCATCGTCGGCGCTGGACAGCAGAACAATCGAGACGCGGGGCGCGGCTGCGCGGACCCTCCGGACAGATTCGAGCCCGGGCAGATCCGCCAACCCCAAATCCATCAGAACAATATCGACCGACTGACTCGCCAGATATCTCTCAGCGTCAATCACGGATTCAACATGAGTCAACTCAAAGGCGCGCGAGATCGAGCATCTAACCATCTCGTGGACCAAGCGAGCTTCTTCAGGGTCATTCTCGATCAAAAGGATTGTCTTAGATGGTCTTTTTTCCATTGCTTGCACCTCGCCCGGCCGACCTTGTTCTCCGAAGTTCAGGAGACGTGGGACGCGTGCATGGATTGCTGACGTTACCGCCGGGGATCTACTCCACCTCTACACCTCAACTTGCTCTCTGAATGGCAAGAAGATAAGTGCTGCTCATTACCCGATTGCGCATCTAGTTGCACTAAATGCGGGGAAGGATAGAACGATCCTGCCATCCAGCCGGAGAAAAATCTGTTCAATTCTGCACACTAGTTGAGGCATTGTTTAGAGTCTATGTGCATCGCAGTTAGATCACTCCGACAAAGTTATTAGTTAATAAATAATCCCTGGTATTACTCGCCTACACTGTCGCAACAACGGCGTGAAGACAATTTATCCGTCCGTGACAGGAGCTTAGGCGTCGCTGAGAGCAGGTTTAGGTGTAGGGGAATCTGAACAAGAGTAATTGTCGGAGATGCGGCAGCGTGGAAAGGTCATCGCTGCCGCAGCTATGGGGGAGGGCACCTAGAAGCATGTTCCCATTGCAACGTCCTAAATGCTGTTCAGTATTGAACAGAGATCATTCAATGTTCGCGCGGTGCCGGCGCTGACTCTAAAAAAGCTCCTCGGTCCTGTCGGCGAGCAATCCTCTGCTCAGGCGTGCTTCGCTCGTCTGGGGCTTCGTACTCGCTTGGGTGGGTGGTCGGCGGACTGTGACGAATTCTGTTCTGGTAACTGATCGTGCAGAATCAAATTGAGCAGCGAGTTATGGACCCGGATGCCACCGTTGTAGTCAATCAGTCCGAGCTCGCGAAAGCGATTCATGAAGGTGCTGACACGGGAACGGGTGGTGCCGACCATCTCTGCCAGGGCTTGCTGCGTGATGTGAGGAGCCAGATGTTCCGTTGTACCCGGCTCGCCAAATTCGGACAAGATCAGGAGGATTCTCGCCAAACGCTTTTCGCTGGAGTTGAAGAGCTGATCGATCAGATCGGCCTGGGTGCGCATACTCCGGGTCAGCAGGAATTTCCAGAACATTTCGGAGAAGTCGCTCTCCTCGTGCATTACGCGGATCATCTCCTCCCGTTCTATCTTGAGCGCTGAACATTTTTCAATTGCAGTGGCAGTGGCCAGGTGCAGTGCGCCCACACTGGCGAGCGACTCCTCTCCAAGGAATTCCCGAGAAGCGAGAAGCGCGATGGTGGCCTCCTTGCCTCCGGGAGAAACGACGGTGAGTTTCGCGCGGCCTGCGCGAAGATAGAAGATGGCGTCAGCCGAATCTCCTTGGGAAAAAAAGATCTGCGTGGGTTGCAACTGGATAAATCGTCGCCCCACTCCTTCCTTTTCGAGAAAGGTGGCGAGATCAAATCTCATGCTTCTCACCTCAAGCCTTTTTAAGGCCCTCCCGGATGCGAGCTTCACGGGAGCAGTTCAGAAGAGTGCGCGACCGCTTCAGACTCGAGGTAGCCGGAATTTCCATCGCGCTTTCCGGTTGGGCAAAACTATACTCCTTCCCTCCGCTGTGGATGCATTTTTCGGCAGTGGCCTTCGATTGCGTTGCTGAGCCCGGAATGTTCCGAATTGGACATCGTTTTTGGCTAGACGGTGCTATAAGACGGAGATGGACAAGCATGATTTTTCGCTGGATTTCGTTTGTCCTATTTGCGGAGCGATTCCCAAGGATCGATGTGCCACGTTTCAGGGCAATTTCCTATCCGAGTCTCACGTTGAACGCCTGCATGTTGCAAAACGATACTTCCATCCAAGAACGGTTCCAGATGGCGACAGAAGAACGACCCAGACGCATGAGAGCCCTTCTCTTCGGAGAGGCGCTGCGTAGACACCGGAACAGGTCCAACAGTGATGGCCTGGGGAGCTATCCCGTTATAGAAGAGGGTCGGCGCAAAAAGGAGCAAATCCGAATCCTTGAAGCCCATGGAGTCATGTGCGGCAAGGACGGGCAGCCCCCTAACTTCAATATCCACAGCATCCACAGGCTTATCCTCCGGTTTATGGTACTCGATGTTCAAAAGAGAACAGACCTCGGATTCTGAGCGAGTGTCTAAGCAGCCCTGTGGAGTTGGTTTCATCGCTCTCATTATGAGCGGCGACCTCAACTAGATTCGGTAAGTCGGCCGATCCAATCTCTTGGCCTCTTCACCGACTTTCCCAGCGATGATCAAAAAAGATCAGCTTGCAATTTCATCTATTTGATAATGTCGTAAAACTCACTTTGCGGGAGACCGTCCGCATTTCTCCCAGGTTCCTGATGGCCTTGCTTGAAATGCAAGAAGCCAAGATAACAAACGCACAAGAACGGCGCTTCGAAATGAGCTTATCCTCTTGAACACCAAGGTTGCATCGCCAAATCCCGTATCTCATGAATCTCATGTAGAGACACAGACAGGGCTTCCTCTGTTCACCCGCTATTCTGGTAACCCGATCCTCACGCGGCGTAACTGGCCTTATCCAATCAACAGTGTCTTCAATCCGGCAGCCGTGAAGCTGGCCGACGGTGACACATTGCTGCTTTGCCGCGTAGAAGATCGGCGGGGAATTTCACACCTGTGCGCGGCGCGCTCAGAGAATGGAATCGATGATTGGCGAATTGATCGCGTACCAACGTTGGCGGCAAAACCTCGCGAGTACCCGGAGGAGATTTGGGGTATAGAAGATCCGCGCATCACCTATGTTCCGGACCTGGAGCAATATGCCGTGGTTTACACGTCCTTTGCGCGAGGAGGTCCTGGGGTGTCCCTTGCTCTGACCAGAGACTTCAAGAGCTTTGAGCGATACGGCGTGATCATGCAGCCGGAGGACAAGGACGCCGCTCTCTTGCCCAGGAGATTTGGTGGTCTTTGGGCTCTCATCCATCGGCCGGTGACTGCGGTTGGTGCGCACATGTGGATTTCCTACTCACCCGATCTGCACTACTGGGGCGATCACAAGATCATTCTCGAGGCGCGTCGCGGTGGATGGTGGGACGCGAACAAGATCGGCCTGTGCTCTCCGCCGATTGCAACAGCTAAGGGTTGGCTGGTCATTTACCACGGTGTTCGCCAAACGGCATCCGGGAGTATTTATCGCGTCGGACTGGCGCTTTTTGACCTGGATAAGCCAGAGGTCTGTTTGCAGCGAGGAGACTCCTGGATGTTCGGGCCCGAAGCCCCGTACGAGCGTGAGGGCGACGTCAAGGATGTGGTCTTTCCATGCGGACAGACAATCGGCACGGACGGAGACAGCATTTTGCTTTACTACGGCGCGGCGGACACGTCTATTGCGCTGGCTACGGGGAGTATACGTTCGCTGCTAGCTTGGCTGGATTCGAACTCCGGAGAAGAAGAAGGAAAGACCCGCGTCTCCGACCGAGGCCGGGGGGCAAGGGTGGTTTGCAACCCCGGAACAGAAAAAGGAAAGACTCGGGACTGCGACCGAGGTCGGGGCGCAAGGATGGATTGACAAAGAGACGATGGGCATCGTGCACGGTCTCTCTCCCGATCCAGTCGGATCTCGGACAAGAATTCAGCAGAATGCCGCTTCGGAAGTCAAGCCTCTAACAATGCATCCGGGACTGCGGGAATCTCGGTCGGGAACGGCGTCTCTGTCCGATTCATCAGGGAATCAGACATGAATCGACTGCGATGGTCAATACCGCTCAGACCTCAAGAGGTCACGGGACTACAAACACGATAGCCCTGAAAGCTGCCACCTTAGCTATAACGTGTCATCATGCATGAGGCAGAGGAAAATGCTATGCCACAGTTCGGATCTCCTTTTTCAGAGTTGGCGAATGCACGGAAGCTCACCGACGAAGAACTCGTCAGAGCGATCCGGTTCATGGTGGCCGCAGAGTACGAAGCGACTCAGATGTACATGCAGCTTGCCGAGTCAAGCGACAACCAGCTTGTCGTGGCAGTCCTCAAGGATATTGCGAACGAGGAACTCGTACACGCTGGGGAGTTCCTGAGGCTGTTGTATGAGCTTGCTCCCGCTGAGAAGGCGCTCTACGCCAAGGGAGCTGGAGAAGTAGAAGAAATCTCGGAAAAGCAACTTCAGTAGACGACGTCTTCCCAACCACCCCACAATTGCAAGTTGTGGCGGAGAGGGGGAGATTCCTTTCGGGGGTCTGCCCGTCAGCACGAAAACAGAAGAGATATTCAGATTTCCCCGCTCGTGCAGCGGGTCTAGCAGCTTTCACTTCTTCAGCCATCTTAAGCTCGCTTAAGTCGCTGTGAGCACAAAAAACGAGAAAAGGTGTAGCCAAACGCCACCCGTTAGAAGCCCCGGGGTTAAGGAGTTCGAAAAGGGTTGAGTTCGCGTGAAGACAAAGAGTCAATTTCCGCGCGGGCCTTTCAGACCTAGGCCAGGGGTGTCATTCTACTTCCGGAGTTCTTCCGCATTGTCAGGCATTCCGTTTTGCTGCAACGAGCACCGTTCATCCGCCACATCTGCTAGGGCATCCCTCACGCTTGATACGGGCGGTGAGGGGGGTAGATCGGTATCCTGCGGAGCCGCGAATGGGCGAAAGAGACTCCTTTCATTGCCAGCTAACGCTTGCTGTGACCATGTCGATCGATAGCGCCGCCTTGAACGAAACGGTTATGCACCATGCTCAGGCCGAGGAAGAAAAGAGCAACCACCAGCCCAGCCACAAACAGAACCGGCACAGCCTTGAACCAAAGCGATTTCTCCCTTTCAGGTGTCGTTGACTTGGAAACGGCTTTCATCTAAGCTACCGTTCTGCCACTGATCCATCGCGAGAGTTGCTCAAGCGCAGATTGCATCAGAGGTTGCTGGGCGGGAAACACTTCTGGAGTCAAAACCGTTCCCCAATCCGTGGATGCCGGTTGCACTCCGAGCAGAACGACTTCCGCCGGGGCAGCATCCATCAGACGCAAAGCACACATCACGTCTGAAAAGCCAAGGAGATGAACACTCTTCGATACAGGTAAGGCGTCAATTTCTTCACCTTCGAATCTCAAAAATGTGCCCGGAAGAACGCCGGTGTCTACTGCATCGAGAACGAGGAGGTGCGAGATGCCGCGAAGACCCTCAAGCAGGTCAAGCCCAAGAGCCTCTCCTTCGATGACGCGGACATCAAGTGGCAGCCGGCCACACTCTTCGAGTCTGCGCAATGTGAGCATCCCGACAGCATCATCGGTTCGCATCAGATTGCCTAGGCCCAGCAATGCAATCTTGAATGGGGCGTTATCACTCATCGTTTGCCTTTCACCGGCCGCCTGCGTGGGGCAAGGCCCTGATTTTCAGCTTCCGTCACCTCATCGACAAGGCGCTTGGGGACAAACTTCCAGCCGGTGAAGATGCTTTCCATCTCTCCGTTTCTTTCGCTGATTCCGACCAATAGGGCGCTGTAAATGTGATGAATGAAGAAGGCAGCGAGAAGAAACATGATCAAAAAATGCGCGCTGCGTATCCATTGGATGTTGATGACGCCGGGAATCCATCCCACGAATATATTCAAAACGTGGCCACCCTCGACCACGCTGAAGAGTATCAGGCCCGTGATGAACTCCAGGGCCACCAGCGAGAAGACGACGATGTAGGCGAGTGCTGCCAGAGAGTTATGACCAATCTCTTCGAAAGGCTTACGGCGCCGGAATGCGTAATATGCAACCATGCTCTTTACGCTTGTCCATTGACGTGCAGTGTGAGGAATCCACGAACGCCAAGAAGCATAATGGTTGCCCGCAAAGAACCAGTAGATGCGTGGAATGAAAACGGCGATGAGCAGGAAGCCGGACAGCTCATGAATGAAGCGCATCCAGCCCATCACCCAGGCGCGCGAGCCATTCGCAGTAAGAAAGGGACCGTGCATATAGGTTCCGGTGACCGTCAGCAGCACCAGCGATGCAACCAGTCCCCAGTGGGCAATCCGGACAGGCAATTCCCAGACATACACCGGAACTATGCAATCCGGACTTTTCGCCAGCTCGTCGGGGGTGCATGCGGGCGTTGTGGTGGTAGCCATAATCCTTCACTCCTTCTCAGCTCGTCAGCGCCTATTGTTGTTTGTCGTGCCCTTTCGCTTGAACTACATGTACGGCACACGCCAGGCATGGATCGAATGAGTGCACTGTGCGAAGGACTTCCAGGGGCCGCTCCGGATCGGCAATCGGCGTATCCAGGAGCGAAGCCTCATAGGGTCCACGTTGTTGCTGGGCATCGCGTGGGCCGGCGTTCCAAGTGCTTGGCGCTACCACTTGATAGTTCACAATCTTCTTGTCTTCAATCTCGACCCAATGGCCCAGGGAACCGCGTGGCGCCTCATGAAACCCAAAGCCCTGAGCGGACTTTGGCCAACTGCTGGGATTCCATTTGTCCCCATTGTGGAGACGCACGTCGCCATGGGCCATGTTGTCATCCAGCTGCGCTACCCAATCGGAGAGCCGGCTGACCATGATGTCCGCTTCAAGAGCTCTGGCGGCGACGCGGCCCAACGTGGAGAAGAGGGCGGAAGCCGGAAGCTTGAGTTTGGCGAGCGTGCTGTCGACGAGCAGCTTTACCTGTTGATCGCCGGAGGCGTAGGCGACCAGTGTTCTTGCCAATGGGCCAACTTCCATGGGCTTGTCGTCATACCGCGGCGCTTTGAGCCACGAGTATTTCTCGTCTGTCTTCAAGAGTTCATACGGAGGCTTCGGCCCGGAGTATTTCGGATTGGTGGCGCCCTGCGCAGGATGCTTTGCAGCCTGGTCACCGTCCGGGTACTCATACCATGATCGCGTCACATATTCAGTCACATTGTTTGGATCGAGCGGAAGTACCGTCGCCAGATCGCGTCCCAGAACGATGCCTCGCGGAAAAGAGAAGCCGCTCGCACTCTTGGTGTTGTCTCCTGAGTAATCGCCATAAGTCATGTAATTCCCAATACCAGCGCCATACGTGAACCATTCCGGGTAGAAGCCGGCGATGGCGAGCACATCGGGCAAATACACCTGGCGAACAAATTCCTGGGCATTTGCAACTAACTCATTCAGCAAAGTGATCCGTTCCGGGTTGATGACCGCATCCGGTTCGTTGCCGTCCATGGTCGTCGCCATGCCGCCCATCAGATAGGTCTGAGGGTGGGGATTCTTGCCGCCCAGCACGGCCTGGATACGGATGAATTCGCGCTGCAGCTTCAACGCCTCAATGTAGTGAGCCACAGCCAGCAGGTTAGCTTCCGGAGGCAACTTATACGCGGGGTGTCCCCAGTCGCCGCTGCCAAAAAGGCTCAACTGACGGCTATCGGCCAGCGTCTTCACGCGATCCTGCACAGCCTTGAAGTAGACTGCGCTGGACTTCGGCCAATCGGAGATGGATTGAGCCAGTTGCGCCGTCTTTGCCGGGTCAGCCTTCAGTGCCGAAATGACATCGACCCAGTCGAGCGCGTGCAAGTGGTAGAAGTGGATGATGTGATCCTGAACGTTTTGGGCGGCGGCGATAATGTCTCGCACAATCCGCGCATTCTCAGGAATCTCAACACTCAACGCATTCTCGACGGCACGCACTGAAGCCAGCGCGTGAACGGTCGTGCACACCCCGCAGATGCGCTGGGCCCAGATCCACGCTTCACGGGGGTCACGACCACGCAATACCAGTTCGATGCCGCGAAACATGGTGCCCGAACTCCAGGCATCTGTCACTTTGTGGTCGTTGATTTCTACTTCAATGCGGAGATGCCCCTCAATGCGCGTAACCGGATCGATGACAATGCGTGCCATTTATTGCGTCTCCTTTGGGGCGGCCTTCGCACTTGCCGCTGTTGTCTCTGTCTCGGAATGGCGCCGGTCACGAATGATGCTGGTGACCCCATGCGCCGCAGTCGCGACGGCGACGGCTCCGACAACGGTCCAGCCAATCTCGCTCACCGTTACATCCACGCCGAATCCGGCGGGGTGCGGAAGGCGTTCATAGAAGGGCGATTTTGTATCCCAAAAGCGCGGAGAGGCGCAGGCAATGCAACCGTGGCCCGCTTTCACGGGCCAGCTTGTGCTGCCGTTCCATTGGACGGTCGGACAGTTCAGATTTGCCTCGGGACCTTTGCATCCCATCTTGTAAAGGCACCAGCCTTTGCGCGCACCTTCATCGTCCCATTCCTCGACAAAACGTCCCGCGTCGTAGTGCGCTCGTCGTTCGCATTGGTCATGGATGATATCCCCGTATGCAAACAACGGCCGGTTCAGAGGATCGAGTGCCGGCATTTCTCCGAACGTGAGGTAATGGACAAGTACGGCCGCTGTGTTGGCCGAGTTATGTGGACATCCAGGCAGATTGACGACATGGAGATCGGGCACTGCGCCCTGCAGACCCAACGCTCCGGTAGGGTTCGGTCCCGAGCGAACAAGACCGCCATCCCAGGCGCATGCGCCCACCGCAATGATGGCAGCAGCGCTGCGGCAAACTTCTTGTGCAATATCGAGTGCCGTGCGACCGCCGATCGTGCAATACACGCCGCCGTCGGCTGTTGGAATAGCGCCTTCGACGACGACGATATACTTGCCCTTCTCCTCGCGAACGACTCGCTGCAATGCGGACTCGGCAGCGTTGCCATACGCGGCCATGATGGTTTCGTGGTACTCCCAGGAGAAAGATTCGAGGACCAGGTCTTCCACGGTGGGATGGCTTGTCCGGAGCATCGACTCGGTGTTGCCCGCGCAATCCTGAAACTCGAGCCATACCAGAGTGGGCTTCTTCTTCTGACTGAGGGCAGTTGCGATGACGTCGGCATAGGCGGAAGGCAGCGCGAGAGTAGTAGTAACTGCCGCACAGAACTCCAAAAAACGACGGCGTGAGATGCCGTGACTCCGGCACAATTCGAGAACAGACCTGTCCATCGGACTCATCAAGTCTCTGGCACTCGAAGGCGTGAATAACGGTTGGTGCGTCATGGATCTCACTCTTTCTGTGAGCAGCGATCTATTGGATGCCGAGATCGGATAGTACCTTGGGCTTGGCTTCGTCCACGGCAAGCAGGTTGTGGCAGACTGAGCAATCCTGAGGGATCGTCTTGCCATTAGTGGCCGTGTGACTGCCGTCGTGACAACGAAAGCAGCCCGGATAGCTCATGTGACCGATGTTGTTGGGATGGGTTCCCCAGGTCACTTTCATGAAAGGGAATACGTTCTGGCTGTAAAGGGTCACGAGCTCGTCGGCCGCCGACTTTACCAACGCGGCTTTTGCTGGGAGAACCTCAGGATGCTGGGAGCGATAGAACGCAGCAAACTGGAGTGGAATCTGAATGCTCGCTTGAGCCTCAGAGGAATAATTGGCCTTGAGCAGCTCCAATCCTTGCTTGTGAACCCAGGGGAGATCCGGACTGATCCCGCCTTCGTCCATGGCTCGGTTGAGCGCATCTTCCGCAGTCATGAAAGGGTGAGCAGCGCGATTATGGCAGTCGATGCAGTCCATCAGCCGTCGCTCGCCGGCGGGAATGCCGCGACCTGCCGGCAGGGAAGTAAATACTGTCTCCGAGCCATCGGAGTTTCGCCTTTGCACCCAGGGAATCGTGGCGTGGGTTGGGTCGGTGGCAATGTATTCGATGTGTCCCAGGTGAACGCCGTGAATTCCGCTGAGTTGGGAGAGCGAGTCCATCCCGCCCAGATGCAGCACGAGCACCGTCTGGGTCTCGGTATTCTTCTCGTCGTTGGCAAAGGAGGATTTAACCAGAAGCTTTTCGCCAACATATCTGGCTGGCGTGTGGCAGCCCTCGCAGATTTGCCGAGCTGGGCGCAGACTCTGTACCGGTGATGGGATAGGAGTGGGATAGTTGGGAATATACTTTGGCGCGAAATGCGCGAGAGGATGGAGTGTGATTTCAACAAGCTGTTTGGTGCCGTTCACTTTGGCACTAAAGTAGGCTTCCGCGCCCGAGCCGATGTGGCAGTCCACGCAGGCCACATGGGAGTGCGGAGAGATTTTGTAGGCGGTGTACTCCGGATGCATCACGTGGCAAGACTGGCCGCAGAACTGCGGCGAATCCATGTAGGCCGCACCGCGATACGTGGCTATGGCCACAACCAGCAGGTTGACGATGGTGGCCACCAGCACTATGTCCAGACCGTGGCGAAACATCCGGTCGTTGAGATCGACCTTGGGAAATTCGACCGGAATCTGTCCGGCCTTCTGGAGTTTCCTGTGACGGAGAAAGACCCCGATCGGTATCAGCAGCAAGCCGGCAATGAACAAAGCCGGAAGGAGCAAAAAGAAGATGATGCCAAGATAGGGATTGGCATTGGGCCGGCCTACAATTTGCACCAGCCAATAGCCGATCATCGTCACGCCGGAAGCGCTGGTGACTGCGCCTCCTGCAAGACTGATGGGGTTGTTGCCGAAGAACAGAGCCGGCCGCACCCAGCCTTCGCGGAATCTTTGCAACAAGGGCACCACTCCCCCAGGGGCTACATATAAATGGGCCGAATCTAGCGTCCCGCCGCGTTGGTTCTATTTCAATCCGCGATAGAAGGCTACAACTTCCTTGATCTGGGCATCGGTGAGTCCCGCCACCGGCTTCATCTTGCCCTTACCGTTTTTGACGGCGGCGATCATCTGGTCGTCCGTGAGCTTCTGGATGTCTGGATCGGAAATCGGCTTGATCCCCATCATTTTGGCCATCCCAGGGCTCGGCGTACCGGTGGCGCCATGGCACATCTGGCACTTGGCTTTATATGTCGCTTCGCCTGCGGATTGAGCGGAGCAGGCAGCACTGGCCAAAGAAACAACTGCGGCGAGTATCAGCTGGGATTGAAGTGTTCCTGTCATCGCAAAGCTCCTGGAGTTCAATGGTCTTGTGTAGCGTGGGCGAGACAGTCCGGTGGCCGTCTAGAGAACTGCTGTGATGATTTAAGCCATGGCACACACTTCTACTCGCGCTTCACGGAGTACAACCTACAGAAGGGACGACCGGAAAAGCTGGTCAAAATTGCACATTTTCAAATAACGTCCTCAGCAATGTTTCCGACGAGGCAAAATGAGA
>Ga0187863_10003318_pt1 | contig 11925 bp, 12 predicted proteins | sample June2016WEW_11_1_FD_132975 | JGI IMG/M metagenome (GOLD analysis project Ga0187863, IMG submission 132975) | Peatland microbial communities from SPRUCE experiment site at the Marcell Experimental Forest, Minnesota, USA - June2016WEW_11_10 | ecosystem: Environmental > Terrestrial > Soil >...
CCACCGCCACCGCAGACCCCGGCTCAGCGATCAGCCAGGTGTTGGTTCCGTTAAGGGTCATGGGCCCGGGGTTCGGGGCGAGGACACAGCGGGCCCGGGCGGTGCCCCAGCCGTCGGCGGGCGCGGGGGCGCCAGCCGGGGGGGTGCGGCCCGGCGGGGGGGTGCCTGCCTCGCTCACAGTGCTTCCCGAGATGCTCGCGCCGCCCGGCCAAAAGAGCCCCACCGGCCACTCGGCCGGGCCTGACGGCCCGCCCTCCCGAGCCGGTACCGGACGGCGCTCACAGGGGGTACTCCAGGCCAGGCGGGGCGGTCAGCCACAGGGTGTCACCGGCCTCGACGACCCTCGGGCTCACCGGCCTCAGGTCACGGTCGGCCCGCAGCGCCGAGTCCACCTGCCCGCAGGCGCCCAGCTCGGCCAGGCACACGGCGGTCGGCGGCATCAGCCGCAGCTCGCGGCGGCGGGCGGCCTGGATCGCCGCGTCCGGCTGCCACCACGCCACCTCGTCGGCCTCACCGCCGACGTGCCTGGTCCGCTGGGCGGGCGGGATGGCGGCGAGGAAGAACCTGGTGTCGTACCGGCGGGCCTCGACGACCGGGGTGATCCAGCGTGCCCAGGGGCGCAACAGGTCAGAACGCAGCACCAGGCCGCGGCGGCCGAGGAAGCCGGCCAGGGACAGCGAATGATCCAGCAGGGCCTGCCGGCCCGCTTCCCAGTCCGGCCCGCTGGTGTCCGCGACCACGGTGCTAGGCGTCGGGCCCGCCAGCAGCACGCCGGACTCCTCGAACGTCTCCCGGACCGCGGCGCAGACGAGGGCCCGCGCCAGTGCGGCCGGGGCGTCCAGGGCCTCGCCCCACTCCTGCGCGTCCGGTCCGGCCCAGGCCATGCCCTCCTCGGCGTCCCGCGGGTCCACGGAGCCGCCGGGGAACACGAACGCGCCGGGGGCGAAGGCCATGGACCGGGCCCGGCGGAGCATGTAGACCTCCATGCCCGGGCCGCCGGGCCCGTCCGCGGCCGACCGGAGCAGCAGCACCGAGGCCGCGTCGCGCGGGGTCACCGGGGCCTTGCGGCCGCTCAGGACCTCGCGGGCCTGAGCGGCCAGGGCTGCCGGCAGCCGCAAGATCGCCTGGTCCGGCGGGATCGGGCCGGGCCGCCCGTGGCTGGCCGGCCCGCTGCTTCCTCGCCCCCTGCCGCCCGGCCCCGTGCCGCCCGGCCCGGTGCTAGCCGGCCCGGTGCTAGCCGGCTCAGTCACGCGGCGCGTCACCGACCTGGGCGATCAGCTCGACCTCGACCGGAGCGTCGAGCGGAAGGACCGCCATTCCCACGGCGCTGCGGGCGTGCCGTCCCGCCTCGCCGAACACCTCGAGGAGCAGCTCGCTGGCGCCGTTGACGACCTGGGCCTGCTGGGTGAAGTCAGGCGCGCTAGCCACGAACCCGGTCACCTTGACCACCCGCACCACGGCTGACAGGCCACCGGACACCGAGGCCACCGCGGCGAGCGCGTTGAGCGCGCACACCCGGGCGAGCGCCGCGGCCTCCGCGACGCCCACGTCGGCGCCGACCTTGCCGGTCATCAGGAGCGCGCCGTCGACCAGCGGGAGCTGGCCCGCGGTGTAGACGTACGGGCCGGTCCGCACGGCAGGCACATAGGCCGCCAGCGGCGGGGTCACCGCCGGGAGCTCCAGACCCAGGGCGGCGAGCCGCTCCTCCGGGGAGCTCGCGGCCGCAGCCGGACCGGGCGTCACGACTCGCCCTTAGCCCGCTTCATGTAGGCCACCAACTGCTCGGGATTGGGGCCCGGCACCAGCGCCACGAGCTCCCAGCCGTCGTCGCCCCAGTTGTCCAGAATCTGCTTTGTCGCGTGCACCAGCAACGGCACCGTCGCGTACTCCCATTTCTGCATGGCGACACCCTAGCGGGCGGGGGGTCCTGCCCTCACTGGCGCCAGGCGGGAGTTACGGCCTCCTGCCGTTCGGGGTCTCCTGCCCGTCGGCCGGCGGCACGCCCGGGGTCCCCGGGGCGGCCGCGGTTTCGGGAGGCGCGGTGGCGTCCGGGGCGATCAGGGCCTCGGGGACCGGCGGGATGGCCCCCTCGTCCAGCTCCGGCACGGGCGCCTCGGGAATCTCCGGGAGCGGCGCGTCGGCGATCGCCTCGGGAATCTCCGGGAGCGGCGCGTCGGCGATCGCCTCGGGAATCTCCGGGAGCGGCGCGTCGGCGAGTTCTAGCACCTCGGGGGCGCCGCCGACCTCGGACGCGGCCTCGGCCGCCGCGAGCTCGGCATCCCCGGTGTCCGCCGGCGGCGCCGCCACGGACTGCAACTCGGCCGGCGCTGGCGCATTCCGATCGAAGAACCGGAGCAGCTCGACGGGCACCGGCATGACCAGCGTGCTGTTCTTCTCCGCAGCCACCTCGACCACGGTCTGCAGCAGCCGGAGCTGCAGCGCGGCCGGGTCGCGGGCCATCACGTTGGCCGCCGCCGCCAGCCGCTTGGAAGCCTGGTACTCGCCATCGGCGGAGATGATCCTGGCCCGCCGTTCCCGCTCAGCCTCGGCCTGCCGGGACATCGACCGCTTCATCCCCTCAGGGAGGTTCACGTCCTTGAGCTCGACCCGCTCGACCCGGATGCCCCACGGCCCCTCGGTCGGTTCATCGATGATCCGGCGCAGCTCGCGGTTCACGGTGTCCCGCTCGGCGAGGAGCTGGTCCATCTCGGACTGGCCGATGATGGACCGCAGCGAGGTCTGCGCCTGCTGGGAGACGGCGAACATGTAGTTCTGCACGTTCACGACCGCCTTGATGGGGTCGATGACCCGGAAGTACACCACCGCGTCCACCCGGACACTGACGTTGTCCCTGGTGATGCCCTCCTGGGCGGGGACCGCCATGGCGATGATCTGCATGTTGACCTTCTGCATACGGTCCCCGATCGGCCGCAGGATGGTCAGTCCCGGACCGCGGAGCCCGGGCATGACCCGCCCGAACCGGAACACGATGCCCTGCTCATACTGCTGTACTACCCGGAGCGACCGGCCGACCACAGTCAGCCCGCCTACGATGATCAGCACGAGGATGACAATCAGGGCAGCGACCATCGGACACACCTCTTCTCATCGCTGAGGTCCCCCGCCGTCAGGCCCTTTCTACCCCAGCCTAGTGACAATCCGGGCGCGCACCAGGGCGCAGCGGAGACGGGCCGGCTGCCGCTCCCGGAGGATGTGGTGGCCGGGCGAAGATAGCCTGGTTCGAGTGAGGCCGCGGGACACGGACTGGGAAGGTGTCCGGCTGCACGTCGTCACCGGCAAGGGCGGGACAGGCAAGACGACGGTAGCCGGTGCACTGGCCATCGCGCTCGCGGCGGGCGGCCGCCGGGTGCTGCTCATGGAGGTCGAGGGACGCCAGGGCATCGCCCGCCTGTTCGATTCCCCGCCCCTGCCCTATGCCGAGCGGCGGGTCGCAGTGGCCCCGGCCACGCCTACCCTGCCCGGCGGGGAGGTCTACGCGCTGGCCGCCGATCCCGAATCAGCGCTGATCGAGTACCTGGAGATGTTCTATAACGTCTGGCACGCCGGGACCGCGCTGACACGGCTGGGCGTCGTCGACTTCGCCACCACCATCGCCCCGGGCCTGCGCGATGTGCTGCTCACCGGCAAGGCCGTGGAGGCCACCCGGCGCCGGTCCAGTGGCCGGCTCTGCTACGACGCGGTAATCATGGATGCCCCGCCCACCGGCCGGATTGCCAATTTTCTCAACGTGGCCACCGAGGTGTCGGGCCTGGCCAAGGTGGGGCCGATCCGCGGCCACGCGGATACCGTGCAGAGCGTCATCAAGTCACCGCAGACCGCCGTGCATTTCGTCACAGTCCTGGAGGAAATGCCGGTCCAGGAGACCCTGGACGGCCTGGCGGAACTGCGCGGGCTCGCCCAGGGCGGTCTCCAGCTCGGCGGCATCATGATCAATATGGTGCGCCCGGTGGACCTGACCGAGGAGCAGCTGCACGCGGCGGCGGACGGGACCCTGGACCAGCATGAGCTGGATACCGGACTGAAGGCGGCCGGCATCGAGGACCGCCGCGGGCTGGCTGCCAGCCTGGCTGCGGAGCTGACCGACCACGCCCGGGAGGAGCTGGCCCAGCGGGCCCAGCGGACCCGGCTAGCCGACGCCGGGCAGCCGTGCTATGACCTCCCGCTGATCACTGACCAGATGGACCTGGCCGGGCTGTACCGCCTGGCCGCGGCATTGCGCGAGCAAGGAGCAGCCTGATGCGAAAAAGCCAGCAAGGAGCGGCTTGATGCGATCAGGGCCAGCCCTCGAGGTGGACCGGCTGCTGGATGATCCGCGGACCCGGATCATCGTGTGCTGCGGGTCCGGCGGGGTGGGCAAGACCACGACCGCCGCGGCCCTGGGCCTGCGCGCCGCCGAGCGGGGCAGGCACGTGGTCGTGCTCACCGTGGACCCGGCCCGGCGCCTCGCGCAGTCCATGGGCCTGTCGTCACTGGACAACACCCCGCGGCCGGTCCCCGGTGCGACAAACAACAGCGCGGCGGCCGAGGCGGCAGGCGGCAGCCTGCACGCGATGATGCTGGACATGAAGCGGACCTTCGACGAAATCGTCGAGGCGCACTCCGACCCGGACCGGGCCGAGCAGATCCTGGCCAACCCGTTCTACCAGTCGCTGTCCTCGAGCTTCGCCGGCACGCAGGAGTACATGGCCATGGAGAAGCTGGGCCAGCTGCGCCGGGCGGACGAGTGGGACCTGATCGTGGTGGACACCCCGCCGAGCCGGTCGGCGCTCGATTTCCTGGACGCCCCGCAGCGCCTGGGCCGGTTCCTGGACGGGCGGCTGATCCGGGTGCTGAGCGCCCCGACCAAGGCGGGCGGCCGGGCCTACCTGAAGTTCGTGACGGCCGGGTTCACCATGGTGACCGGCGTGATCACCAAGATCATCGGCGCCCAGATGCTCCGCGACGTGCAGACCTTCATCGCGGCGTTCGACACGATGTTCGGCGGGTTCCGCGAGCGGGCCGACGACACCTACCGGCTGCTCCAGGCGCCCGGCACCGCGTTCCTGGTCATCGCTACCCCGGAGCCGGACGCCCTGCGCGAGGCGTCGTACTTCGTGGACCGGCTGTCCTCGGACCAGATGCCGCTGGCCGGCCTGATCGTCAACCGGGTGCACCGCTCACCCGCGGCCCACCTGTCGGCCGCCCGGAGCCTGGGGGCGGCGGAGGTGCTGCAGCGCGTGCCAGGGTCCGGCGAAGGTCCCCTTGAGCGGGGAGAAAACGGACATGGTAGCGAGAGCGGCACCGCTGGCCGCAGAGCGGGCACCCGCGACCGGCGCCGGACGCCCAATGCGGCTGCGACCACATCACGTCATCCGCTCACCGCGACCGCGCTGCGCTTGCACGCAGAGCGGATGCAGCTCGCTGAGCGGGAGCGTCGGCTGGAAGAAAGCTTCTCAGCAGCTCACCCAGTTATCCCGATGGCCGAAGTCCTCGCGCAGCCAGAGGACGTCCATGACCTCGACGGCCTGCGCTCGGTGGGGAAGGAACTCGCCCGGGGGGTGAGGCTCAGCTAGCGACGCTGCTAGCTGAGCGATTTCATCCGGCTTGTCAGCTGGCAACCAGTTCGTCGTCTGAGGTGCGCTCGTACTGATTGCGAGCGTGCTCCAGCAGCTCCCGCCACGACGTCACGTCGGGACGGCGGCGGAGCAGAGCCCGGCGCTCACGTTCGGTCATGCCGCCCCAGACACCGAACTCGATGCGGTTGTCCAGCGCATCGGCCAGGCATTCGGTGCGGACGGTGCAGCCGCGGCAGATCAGCTTGGCCCGGTTTTGCGCCGCACCCTGGACGAAGAGCTCGTCAGGGTCCGTTCCCTTGCATGCGGCGCGGGCGGTCCAGTCTGTGATCCACATGTGGCCCACTCCTCCTGATCGTCACGGCCCGTAAGGTCGTCACGCCGGATGGCGTTCACCTGCGGTCCAGGGGCAGACGTTTTCACGCCTGTTTCCGTTGTCGGTGTTGCGGAAAAGAAACTTACGGAACACTAGGGGGTCAGCGCCAGAGCCCGTTGGGCCCATTTCGCGCATAGCCCGCCTGGGCCATGCCATGGCTGCCGAGTGGTCACCTCTCACGCGGCAAACCACCCTCTCGCGAGCGGACAACTCACGCAAGCGGCAGGGCGTACCCTGAGGACCGTGTTGACACCTGGACTGATCGGACGACGGGCCGGTATCGCAGGCCGCGTGGCGCTCCTGGCCGGGGTTGCCGGGCTGCTCGCCGGTGCCCTGGCGGTGCCCGCGGTGGGCGCGGTCGGGCTGGTGACCCGGAACGCCGCGAACAAGTTCAACAACATGAAGAGCGGAGTCATCGGCCAGTTGCCGGTGCGCTCCGAGATCCTCGACAGCCAGGGCCACCTGCTGGCCTACTTCTACCCGCGCGGCGTCGACCGGGAGCCGGTCAGCTTCAACCAGATCGCGCCGGTGATGCGCAACGCCATCGTGGCGATCGAGGACTCCCGCTTCTACCAGCACGGGGCGATCGACATCCGGGGCACCGTGCGCGCCCTGGTCAACGACATCGAGCACAAGCCGGTCCAGGGCGGTTCCACTCTCACCCAGCAGTACGTGAAGAACGCCCTCATCCTCACCGCACCAAACACGCAGATGGCCGAGCAGGCCGCCTCGGACACGCTGACCCGGAAGATCAAGGAACTGCGCCTCGCCATCCAGATCGAGAACAAGATGTCCAAGGACCAGATCCTTGCCGGCTACCTCAACGCGGCGTTCTTCGGGACGTTTTACGGCAACCAGGCGGTCGGCGTCGGCGCCGCAGCCGAGCGGTACTTCGACACCACCGCGGCCGAGCTGACCCTGCCCCAGGCCGCCCTGCTCGCCGGGATGGTCGAGAACCCGGCGGCCGACAACCCTGTTACCAACCCGGCGACCGCGCTCCACCGGCGGAACGTGGTGCTGGCCCGGATGGCCCAGCTGCACATGATCAGCGAGGCGCACGCGGTCGCGGTCGGCAAGCGGCCGCTCGGTCTGCACCTGTCCCCGCTGCAGACCGGCTGCACCAGCGGCTCAGCCAGGAGCGCGGCATTCTTCTGTGACTACGTCGTCTCCCTGCTGAGCCAGAACAATGCCTTCTCCCAGGCCTGGAACATCCTGAACACCAGCGGGGGGCTGCAGATCCGCACCACCCTCAGCCCGCAGGACGAGCTCGCTGCCAAGCAGGCGGTCAACTACATGGTTCCGCAGCCACCCAACGGGGTGAACCCGGGTGGTAACGCGGCGTCCGAGGTGCTCATCCGGCCCGGCACGGGGCACATCCTGGCCATTGCCAACGACCGCTCGTACGGCACCGGGAGGAACCAGACGACCGAGGACTACGCGGTGAACTCACAGTTCCACGGCGGTGTGGGTGTGCAGACGGGGTCCTCGTCCAAGCTGTTCACGCTGCTTACCGCCCTGGAACAGAACGTACCGTTCGGGTTCCCGCAGACGGTCCCGGCAGCTACGACGCTGACCGGCTTCACGAACTGCGCAGGCGGCCCGACCGGCCCGTACCAGCTGATCAATGACTCACCCTCCGAAAAGGGCGCGTTCACCCTCTATACCGCCACGGCCCAGTCGGTGAACATCTACTACGCCATGCTCGAGCGCAAGGTCGGCCTGTGCAACGTGGTCAAGACCGCCGTGGCACTGGGGGTGACCCGCGCGGACGGCCGGTCCCTGCTGCAGTGGGACGGCCCGAGCCAGCCGCCCGCCGATGACCTCCCCGCGTTCACCCTCGGCGCGGTCAATGTGTCCCCGATGAGCATGGCCGAGGCCTACGCGACCGTTGCCGCGCGCGGGGTGAGCTGCACGCCGATCGCCGTCGCCGAGATCCTCAGCCGCACGGGAGCCCAGCTGCCGGTCGAAAAGCCCCACTGCCACCAGGCGATACCGGCGGGTATTGCCGACGCGGCCAGTTATGTCCTGCAGGGCGTCATTAGCTCCGGGACAGCGGTCGGGCTGGGCATCGGGCGTCCGGCCGCGGGCAAGACGGGCACGTCGGACAACTTCGACTACGCCGCCTTCGGCGGATACACCCCCGACCTGGCCGGCTACGTGTCCGTGTTCAACCCGGTAGACCCGGTCAGGTACCCGATGTCAGGTACCGGTTCCTGTTTCCGGGAAGGCTGCCCAGGCGAGATGTTCGGCGCGGACGCGCCCGGGTACACCTGGCAGATGACGTTCGAGCATGCGGTTCTGGCGAACCCGCCCTTGAACTTCGTCCAGGTGGACATCCCCGGCGCGCTCTGGTCGATGGGCGACGGCCAGACCAACCCGACCCCGCCGAAGAAGGGCAAGGGCGGGGGCGGGGGCGGAGGCCGGGGCGGGGGCAACGGGAACGGGCACGGGAACGGGAACAACCCCGGCGGGGGCGGCACAGGCGGCGGGCCGCCCACCAACTAGCGGCCGGCCGTCCTGGGGATCTGCTGACCCCTCCCGGGACGGGTGCGGGCTCGCGGTGACTAGCCCTGCTGGCTGAGCTGGCGGCGGACCTCGGCGGCCACCCGGCCTCCGTCCGCGCGGCCGGCGGTCTGCGGCGTGACCACTTTCATGACCTGGCCCATAGCCCCCATGCCAGTAGCCCCGGTCTGCTCGATCCCGGCGGTCACGAGCGCGGCGATCTCGTCGTCGCCCAGCTGGGCCGGGAGGTAGGCGTTCAGGACCTCCCCCTCGGCGCACTCGGCGGAGGCCTGCTCGGTCCGCCCGGCCGCGGCGAAGGCCTCCGCGGCTTCCCGGCGCCGCTTGGCCTCCTTGGTCAGCACCGTGACCACCTCGTCGTCGCTGAGCTCGCGGGAGGTGCGCCCGGCGACCTCCGCGGTGGACACGGCGGTCAGGGCGCTGCGGATGGTGCGGGTCCGGACGTCGTCCCGGGCCTTCATCGCGGCGGTGAGGTCGGCCCGCAGCTGATCCTTGAGTGCTGCCATAGGTCCATCCTGCCCTGCCGGCCCGGCCGCCGCGCGCCCGCTCCAGACCCTCCGGACCAGATAACGAACCGCCCGCGGGGGCCGGGCGGGCGGGCGGGCGCGCTCACTCGCGAGCCGGGCACGCCAGAGACATGGCACCATAGTGGGATGCGATCACGAGCCCTCCAGGCCCTCGGGACCGCGGCCGCGCTGGGCGGGGCAGCCTTCGCGTACGGCTCGGTCGTCGAGCGGAACTGGTTCGCCCTGCGCCGGTACGACGTCCCCGTCCTCCCGGCCGGGAGTGTGCCGCTTCGGGTGCTGCACATCTCCGACGCGCACCTGACCCCCGGCCGCCACCGGCTGATGTCGTGGATCAGGTCGCTGGACGCCCTGGCACCTGACCTGGTGGTTAACACTGGCGACTCCATCGCCCACGCGCAGGCCGCCCAGCCTTTCCTGGACGCCCTCGGCCCGCTGCTGGACCGGCCCGGCGTGTTCGTATACGGATCCAACGACCTGTACTCCCCGGAGCCGAAGAACCCGCTGCGGTATCTGTGGCGCGACAGCGGCCACGAGCATCTCCGGAACATCCCGAACCTGCCCTGGGCCGAACTCGGGGCGGGGATGTCCGCAGCCGGGTGGCTCGACATGAACAACCGCCGCGGCCAGGTCAAGGCCGCCCACCTCGATATCCAGGTGGGCGGCGTCCACGACTCGCACACCAAGCGCGACCGCTACCAGGAGATCGCCGGCCCGGCGGATCCCGACGCCGACCTGCGGCTTGGCGTGATGCACTCTCCCGAGCCCCGGGTGCTCGATCAGTTCGCTGCGGACGGCTACGATCTGCTGCTGGCGGGCCACACGCACGGGGGCCAGCTTCGCATCCCGCTGTACGGCGCCCTGGTCACCAACTGCGGCATCGACCGGGAGAGGGTCAGCGGGCTGCACCGGCACCCGGCCGTTCAGCCCCCACCAGGGGAGCCCGACACCCGGCCCTGGCTGCACGTGTCGGCCGGGCTCGGCACCTCACCGTGGGCCCCGGTCCGGCTCGCGTGCCGCCCGGAAGCCACGCTGCTCACGCTGGTGCCGCGGATCGGCTAGACTGCCGGAGGTTCCGGGGAAATCGGCCGCCCCGGGGGCCTAGGCCCCGAACAGGCCGGCGGGGTGTGGCGCAGCTTGGCAGCGCGCTTCGTTCGGGACGAAGAGGCCGCCGGTTCAAATCCGGCCACCCCGACCAGGAAGTTTTAGCAGGTCATTAGGTATTTCGGAGCACCGCTCTGGGGTCCCTATTTGATCTTAGATAGGTCTTCGGGAGCCACTGCCTCACGCGGACCTGGCTTGGTTCTGCTGATCGAAGATGGTGTTCATGGTCTCAGCACCCTTGGTGATCATCGGCTTGAGCTGGTGCCGGTAGACCTCGGTTGCTGCCGTGCTGGCGCCCGACGAGATCAGCGATGGTCTCGATGGGAAGGCCCGCTGAAGGGCCGGGGATGGGCGGCCCTCGGTGGGTCCGCAGTACTCCAGGGGCGCCGGGAGCTCAGCCGCCTTCCTCGGCGGGCGACTTGGGCCGCTGGTGGCGTGGGAGGATTTCCGGCCATGCATGGTCCATGATCAGCCGTCCGCGCTCTTCGAGGCGATCGCGCTCCTCCTGATTTGGCCACTCCCGCACTACGTCACTCGGTTGGCTTCGGATGCGCTGGCGACGCGTGGACGACCCAAACGGTGCGCTCCTTGGCCGCTTCGGTCTCGCCGAGCTTTCTTCCTACTCCTCACCTACGGGAGGAGGGGCAACACGGTCAAGACGCTTGGGGCTCACGGGTCAGCAGTCCGGGACGGGGCCGTAGTCGGTGCCATCGAGGGGAGCGGTGGCGGCCTTCAGGAGCTCGGGGTCGGACTAGATCTCAGCCGTGCCCTTCCAGGCAGCGACGACCGGAGCGATCGCGGCCACGTTGCCGAGGTCGGCGGACGCGCGGTTCGTCTCTACGAGTTCAACCAGGAAGCCCCGGACGTCATCTGTGGGGAGGAACCGCACCCAGGGGAAAACGTCCGGCAGCGCGGAGGTGAGCAGGAGATGGACCCGTTCGTTGCAACGATCCTCAAGGAGTCCGCTCTGGTCTTGGCCGGATTCGCCCCCGTGGGAGTCTTCGCAGCCTTGATATACGGTCTCTTCCTGATCGCCGAGGCTGAGATCAGCCGGGTCGCCCGTTATCGGGAATGCTGCTGCGGCCCGTCGTTACCGGGAATGCTGGTGCAGGTGAGGGGGGCACCGGCCTGGATCACCGTGAGCGAGATCTCGCGGGTCTGTGTGTCGTTCTGCGTGTCCTGGCGGTAGCCGATGCTGAGCTCTGCTCCGCTTGGGATCGCCGAGCCGTGGATCACGATGGTCATCGGTGGCCAGCTGGGCCCCGTCGGCGGCACCCTGGTCCTCTGCGGCACCACCGTCGGCATCTCCCTCAAGTACACCTGGCGAGCTTCCGCTGACACCGCCGGGTCGCCGTAGCAGAACTTTCCGGCCGTGACCAGGGCCGGGATGCCGTGTTCCGCCAGAGCCTGGCGGACCGCGCCGGGGTTGATCACCTGCCCCGGGTACAGGGTCAGCGTCGTGGCGCCGTCGGCGCCGGCGACGACCGAGTACGCCGCCAGATGGACCGCAGGTGCCTGGTGCCGTGACGCTGGCACGGCGGAGCCCGAGCCGACCAGGCCGACGACCAGCGCCGCGCACGCCCCCGCACCGGCAATGGATAGCGCGCCCAGGCGCCGCCGCCGTGCGCGGCCCCTGGCCGTGATGGCCTCAAGGTGCGGTGCCGCCGGCAACGCTACCCCGGAGACTGAATGGCGGACGGCGCTCAGCACGGCGCTGTCGTTCAGTTCCTCGTTGTCGTTCATCAGTCGGCCTCCGTGGCTTGAGAAGGGGATAGCTCGTGCCGCAGCGTTGTCACGGCCCTGGACAGGTGCACCCGGACCGTTGCGG
>Ga0187863_10003321_pt1 | contig 11917 bp, 10 predicted proteins | sample June2016WEW_11_1_FD_132975 | JGI IMG/M metagenome (GOLD analysis project Ga0187863, IMG submission 132975) | Peatland microbial communities from SPRUCE experiment site at the Marcell Experimental Forest, Minnesota, USA - June2016WEW_11_10 | ecosystem: Environmental > Terrestrial > Soil >...
CGGGCCTGACTCCCACACAATCCTGAGAACTGGGGGCACGTTGCGCAGCGCGACGAGGCGATCCCGCCACCCGCCCCAGAAATCTTGCCCGTCAGCCATTTTTCTAATCCCTTGAAAAGTAAGCCAGTTTAAGATGCCAAAACCACTTCAGGCGTACGCCAGAATAGGAAAATGGAGCAATATATTCTTCCTTGCTGCCCGCCTTCTCCTAAGAAACCGCTCTTTACACGCCGAATTCCGTTTCGCGAAATCCACGAGGCTCCGCCCTCGACGGCGTCCACCAGGCTGGCTATGTCGTGCTAAATGTATGGCTTGCAAGAGATTGTAACCTGAAGGGCGCAAGCTTGGCCGCTAAGAAACTGATGCGAACGATTCGATTGGCCCATAAGGGTCACGGGCGGAAGGGAACTATCTTCACAAATGCATGCAAAAATGCCAGGGAAATTCCCAGAACCAGCAGTCTAGCGGACGCTCAAATCTTGTATTTCTTGAAGCCGGCGCGCTGCATGCCGCGCCGGGCGGCCTCGTTCTTCATGAAGGTGTCCCACACAAACCCCGTCCTCAGATTCTCGGCCATCAGCATGGTGATACCGGTATCGATACCAATGACGTCTGTGTCATACCACTTGGTGAGAGGGTTAAACGCGTTCACGAATCCGTACTTGCTCCAGGCTGAGGGATAGCGGTCTTTAATCGTCCGCAAAACGCGCAGCACCGGTTGAGGCAGGAACGGCAAGGAACCGGCCGATGCGCTGGGCACAATCGTGCCATCGATCGGTCCGACAGCCGGAGGCCCACCCCAGATCACGTAGCCGTTCTGAGAATCCGAGGCGGTAATTCCCCATAAATCCTCGCTATAGTCGGGAAACTGCTTGGCCAATTCAAGGCAGAAGCGGCGATGGACCTCGGTCGCTGTAACCGAGTTCTGGAAATAATCCGCATATTTGTCGCGTTTGCCGCGGAAGTCAAACCAGGCCTGGGAATACTGATGAACAAACAGGGGCGCGAACGAGCCGATGTAGCGCAAGCCGTCATATTCGAAGGTCAGACGTTTCCAGGCCGTCCACGTTTCCTGGCGCAGCGGATGGGAAGTGGAACCCAGACCCAGCAAGTACATCATCATCAATTCACTGTAGTTATCCCAACGATAGGGAAGGAAACCGGTCTCCGGCGTCCAACCATGGGGCAGCAGAGCGGTATCTTCCGACAACCACGTCCACTCCACCCGGTCAAAAATGGCATCAGCCAATCCCTGGACTTCCGCAGCCGGAAAGTACTCCCGGCAAGTCAAAACTCCGCACAGCAGGATGGCAGTGTCAACCGAAGAAACTTCGGCATCCCAAACGCGTTCGCCGGTATTGATGTTGGCCCAGTGGTAGAAGAATCCGCGATGATTCGGTAGTTTCGCCCAAAAGCACTCCAACGCGGCCTGGACTCGTTCCTGGGCCGCGGTGCGCGACACAAATCCGCGTTTCTCGCCGATGCATAGGGCGGTCAGTCCGAAACCGGTGGCGGCAATGCTGCCGACAATTCCGCTATCATTGACCTGAACGTTACATCTGTCTTTTACCAGGCCGGTCTTTGGATTGGTCTGATCCCAAAAATATTGAAAATTGCTCTTCTCGATTTCGTCCAGCAACTGGTCGTCCTCAGGAGAAATCGTGTCCGGACTGGTCGCAGCGGCTGGCACACCGGGCGCCTTGGTGGACTGGGAAAAAGCAAGGCTGGCGAATGGCAGGGCACTCCCGATGGCCAGAATTTGCCTGACAAAGTCGCGCCGTGATCGTTTGGAATGCATCTCTCTCATTGTTTCACGTCTGGCGCCTGAACATCGTGAGAGTCCTAAAGCAAGACGGCGCACTGAAAGAACGCACGAGGGCTGGCGCACCCGAAACCGCATCTAAGATGCCGTTCAGGTGTCTCCTCTCGTAAGATGTTCGAAGATTACCGGATGAGAGTAGCCACAAAAAGTTCGTTTTGGATTCTGCTGGCATTGGTTGCCGCTCTGGCTTGCGTTGGTCTATTTTTTCGGCGCCAGCATTTGAAGCCGGTCACCATCACAGGTGCCGTCACCGTAAAGGATACCGATCCCAGAAAACAATTACCCCTCGCCGGGGTCGAAGTCAGCCTCGCGAAAAAAGCGGGCGACAACGCAGGTGAGACTTCGGCTACATCCGACTCCAACGGATTTTTCAGCCTGAAACTGCCCAGAGGCCTGCGACGAGGTCAACCGCTGACGTTGATGTTCCGGCACCCGGACTACCGTCCTCTCGACCTTCAGGAATTCGCGGGCGACAAACTCTACATCGTTCACCTGGTTCCATCCAGGAATGCAGATGCTTCCAACCGGCCCGCCATTACCGTGGGCAACGTCCGCGTTCGATATTCAATTCAGGCCATGCGAACGGTAGACGTAGGCAGCGCGGTAAAAACGTTTCAAGTCGCGAACGTCGGGAACATTCCGTGCAAGCGGCAATCTCCCTGCTCGCCCGATGGCAAATGGAAAGCCACAATCGGTTCCGCGTCGTTGGACGCGGGTCCGGGCAATGAATTTAAGAATGCCCGGGTCTCCTGCATTGCGGGTCCGTGCCCTTTTACGAAAATCGAGTCCGACGATTTTTCCAGGAATAGCCAGAAGATCACGGTGTCCGCACGGGACTGGTCCGATCCGACGACATTCCTGGTGGAGGCCGAAGTGGTGCACAACATGCAAAGTCCGATCGAACATCAATCGTACCCAGTCATTTTTGGGGCAGCCCTCAGCTTCACCCTGCCGACGGACGCTGAGGGGGTCAACCTGGAAGCAGATGTCGCGGGGGAAACCATTATCTTCCCGCTCGGGCCAGATCTCTTCCTGACCTGGGCGAGTTGCAACGCTAAAGTGAACCGCGATCGAAACAGCGTCTACCGCTGCGAACTGAAGCCCGGCTACCGATTTCAGTGAGGATTAACTTTTTGCGTTTTCTGAATCGTCCGGCATTCGTGTAGTCGTCGTCCGCAGCGATTGGTCGTAGTTCAGAACCCGCGACCAAGCATCATGGACGCACGGCGGCCCACACGAGAAAACACCTTGAAGGGAAGAAGGGAATTAGCTGGACAAAGGCGACTGGAGTTGGCGAGTCTGGGCCAGGAGGCCAAGAGCGACGTGCAGCACTTCAACGGTGCAAACGTGGTTGCACGTCACGGAAGATGCTCAAGCGCCGGCGAATGCAGAAGGTTGGAGAGGGATTGACGGGACGCGAAACGGAACGGCGGGAGATCGTCTACTCAAACGCTGGCGATAATCATCACTAAGGCAATTGCCGGGTAGCCCCGCTCGACGGCTTTCCTGCGCTACTCCCGCTCCAGGCTCCAGACCGCGCGTGGCTCCGGTTTGACTGCGCAGTAGCCGGCCAGACCTGATCCGGATAAAGACTTGCAATGCGAAACCCGCGATAAGCCAGCTGTCCTTGAATGTCCATTTTCCAAACGAGTTCCTGGGTTGGGGTAACTTCTTCGATGTGAGAGACGCCGGGAGTGCCTACGTCATAAGCTACGTCGAACTCGTTGTCGCCGTTGGGCAGAGCCAATGCATCCCCGCAGCAGATTGAATAAGCAGGCAGCAGGTTGTCCTGCCACAGTACTGTAGCGGTGTTTGTGGATTCGTCGAGCTGGAAGATTTCGACGCTGCTGTAACACGCACCGACTCCAGCCGTGCCACATACGTCGTCGTTACTGTCCATCAAACGGTTGTTTCCGTTATCGAAAAGCATGAGGGAGAAGACACCGGAGCTGTTGGGGCTCAAAATCGTCGGATAGTGTTGCCCGTAATTCCAGTCAATGGGTGCCTCCTGACCAGGCAACGTGAAATCACCGCCGGGTCCCAAGCGCCACAGGATACTGCCGTCCCCTGCACCATCAAGGTAGTTAATTTTGATGATCCAATTCTGGTTTCGCATGGAAAGGATCAAGTTGCCATCCGTTGGCGAAAAAATGATCGCGTTGGAATGGGTCCAATCTGCTAAACCGTAGGGGGCATGCGTAAGGTCGAGATGATCGAAGCTAGACCAAGTCCAAACGGCATTCCCCTGGGGATCCCAGTCGATGAGCGCATCTCCAACCATTGGCGTTCCGGCCGGGATTCCTGGCACGTTGTTGATCGTCTCGGCATAATTGACCAGCAGGATCAGGTGGCCGTTGGGTAAAACCGCGAAATCGTGATGAAAATATTGGGCTTGGAACGAAGCAACTCCTGCAAGGGCGCGATTGACAGCATCGAGCGTAATGCTCTTGATGGTATTACCAGCGAGGTCAATCTCACGGATTTCTTGACCTCCATTTCCGTCGATTACTCCGACATTCAGGAGCATGTGTCCGTTGGGGAGTGGTTTGATGGGGTACGGCCAGTAGCCTGCGTCCAAGTCGTAATACCAGATGACGTTGCCTTCCAAGTCTGTAGCCACGGCGTTAAGCAGATTTGTACCCGCCGAGTCGGGCTGAAGTGAAAACAACTCGACACCGTCGCTTGGCGTGCCGACTCCCGATAGCTCCGTCGTCATACTGGGTAGCTGTTCAGCCGGAATAGAACCGGTGGTAAACGTATGATCCTTATCGAGGAGTTGGGAACCGTTAAACAGGTTCACGACTGCCTGCATGTGGTAGGTTGTGCCCGCCCGCATGCCCGCCACCAGGACTGTGGCGGTCCCTCCGTTGCTTGCGGCCGGGATAATGGATGTAGAAAAACCATAGCTTGTGTCGAGCCCAAACTGCACCTGCACCGACGAGCCAACCGGAACCGTCATTGAGTAGGAGGCAACCAGCGGATTTTGGGTCGCCGCGACTGAACCCGGCGTGAAGCTATCGGGATTGAAAACATTGACTGTAGCCGAGCTCGTTGACTGGCCTTTGACGCTGACCGTGATCTGCTGTCCGGATGCAGTACTTGGCGCGGTGTAAAAGCCTCCGGGTGTGATGGTTCCGCTCGACGGCGCCCCGCCTACGACTCCATTCACCAACAATACCGGTGGCGCCGTGCCAGTCCTGGCAACGGTGAATCGAAAGGTCTGCCCTGGTGCGAGCACAACTGAAGATGGAGTGATCACTACAACGGAAGTCCCACAGCCGCACAACATCGCCAAACACAAGGCACCCAAAACCATTGCGGCATATCGCATGCTGCAATCGAGCATCGTCGGTCTCCCAGTAGCTGATTTTGAAGTTCACAAATGTAAAAATCAATCTTCAGACGGAAGATTTCCTTTCACCCGCAACTTGAGCCGGCGGCTGGATTCGGCGTCGTTCGGGGGTTCTGCAGTGGCGACTCTGCTCTCGCCAGCCAGCCTGCGCTTTTTACTCCTGAAGTTACGTCTTTTTCTCTAAGGCAAGCACTATGGAAACACTGATCAAAGGCTTTAAGAAAGTTCGGCCAATCGCTGAGATTAGCGGGCGCATCGACTTCAACCGATACTCGAGAGGCGCGATCATATAGTCACTCGCAACAACCTTCAATCCCCACGATTCGCACAACTTGCATAATCTTCGCCGATGAAAAATTCTCGCCGTTGCCACGTGGTCGTGAAAAGGAAACCAATTGAGGAACGGGAAGAACCTGGGATGGAAGAATCTACCAAAAACTCTGACGGGATGGATCTCAAAAGGAAACAAAGCGTATGGAACTGAAATGTAGGCCTTGCCTCCGGGTTTCAGCACCCGCCTTAATTCGGCAAGACATTGATCAACATCAGAGACATGGTCAAGGACTTCGATGAGGAATGCGGCGTCCAGGGTGTCGGTTTCCAGTGGAATATCCTCTAGAGGGGCGCAACGGAATTCGACGTTGCCGCGAAGGTTCGTACGTGCATAGGCGATATTTTGGGCCAGAATATCAACTCCGACAACGCGATCAAATCGCCGGGCAAGCTCAATCGTGTAGGCCCCCTGCCCGCACCCCAGGTCAGCCGCTAGACCTTCCGGGAATGGGCTTAGTATCTCCAGTGCCTGTAACCGCTGGCGTACATTTCGGCTAGATGCCCTCGCCGATTCGCCATAGATTAAACCGCCTGCCGTTAACTGTTCGGACCGCATCGTGCGCCCTGCCACGGAAGAATCAGAAACATACTGGAGATTAGAAACATGCGAGAGACAAGTTGATCCGAGCGCGTTGCAGAAAAGAACCCGCTTCTACAATAAACAGCGAGGAACGCGCCCTGAGTCGTCCAGGAAGAGGTTGGGTTTAGTTAACACTACTCTGGTCCTTCACAACGAGAGCAAGGGCTTGATCAGGCGGCGAGTCTTTGCCGCATAAAACGGCATTTTGAATTGGATGAGTGTTCGGAACCACCTTCTCCTCGGTTCGCAGAGGAAGCGAAACAGCCACTCGGCGCCCACCCGGTCGACCCATCGCGGGGCCCGGCGCAACGAGCCGGAAAGAAAGTCAATTGTTCCACCTAACCCGTAGGCGCAACGGACACCAATCTTACTCAACTCCTGAGCGTTCTGCTGAATCCAAAATTCCTGCTTAGCAGGGCCGAAGCACACCCCCAAATGATGCGGCCGGTGCGTCTCTATGCGCTCGAGAATGATCCGACGACAGGGCCAATCGAACGGCGACTGGGAAAGTGGTGGTCCAAACCCAGAGACGTCCAGGCCGGGATAAGCGGCTCGCAACTTCGCCACCGCCCCGGCATTCGATCTTTCGTTCGAGCCCAACAGAAAGAGTCTTTCACCTCGAGATTGACAGAATCCCGCCAAATCGTAAATGAAGTTTGCTCCTTTCAGCAGAACGATTTGCTTACGCGGGTACAACAGCATGCAAATCCATCGCAGCACGCGGCCGTCCACCGTATTGACTGTTGTCTCCATTAGTCGCCGCAGGCGTTCATCCTCGTGAGCCATCACAAAGACTTCTGCATTCACTGGCACGATCTGGAGAAATCTTCCATTTCCGCCAAAGAGACTTGAGGGCGGCAAGGAGACCATGTTCAGGCAACCGCAGCTGAGCATCCAAGTCTCTCCCTTTTCTCCAATAGTGGCAGGATCTTTTCCCCGCGTGTTGCTTCTTTGTTCCCCAGCAGACAAAGCGGCCGGAGCATTCCGGGGCGGGCTCAAGCTTCGCCTCCTAGTCGACTCGCTGAATTAGTCACAGGAGTCGCTAATGCCAAACACGTGCCCACGGCAAACCACACCAGAAGATATGGGATAAAACCGAACTGGTACGCGGAGAAGTTCAGGGTCACGAGCATCGTCAGGGGCACTGCCTGCGCAACCAAGAACAAGGGCTTTCGCCCTAACGGAGCCTGCAGCAGTTCCTTCGACAGCGCAAAGCAGAACCAGACAATGCTTAGTACGGCAGGTAAGCCAAAACGAATCAAGAGGATTCCGTAGCCTCCCTCGACCAGTGGACTCGATAGGTCGCGCCCAAATAAGTAGTGCAAATCCCAAATGCCCTGTGTGTAGAACCAAGTGATCCCGTTGATGTGTTGGTCAGGAGTATTCGACGAAACTAAGTCCAAACTCGATGAGAACCAGTCGGCCATGGGTGGCCACATCAGTAGTGCTATAGCGGGAACGGCAGCGAAGCCAAGAACCAGACGATATCGCCGCTTACGCAACAGGACAAATCCAGAACCCGCGAGAGCAAAAATCCACGCCGACCGTGTGAAGCTGAAGAGTAATGCCGTCAGAGTGACCAACAACAGGAGCTGCGTCTTCCAGTTCTGCGGGAGGCAGAACGCGAGCAGCAGAACCGGAAATGCAACCAGATGGCCGAAGCCGACAGCATCGCCGATCGTGCCCATTGCTCGAAATGGCGACAGAAAAGCGAATTCTTCCCTGGCGATTCCGTTTCCGACCACTCCTTTGGCAGCAGCCTGCTGCTCCGCTAGGTCCGAAGTATCGATATCGACTGATTCGCTTTTGACGTCTACCGTGTACGAGAAAAAGTCGACGTGGTCCCTCCAGAAGGTAGTTTCCAACGGGATGTAAAGCACAATGCCTACCAAGGCTAGAAACGACACAAGATAAGCCATCTGCCGAATAAATCGCATGGCAAAATCGGGTCTCATCTGCGCCACCCCGACGGCCACGGTCAAGATCTGCAACGGGAAACACGCCATCCGCAGATTAAAAAGGTTGTCGAACAGTTTTTCGCCCTGAAAAATCACGGCAATTAGGTATCGCACGACGCACCATGCCGTAAAAAAACCAAGGATGCTCACTGGAAGCGGCAGCTTTCCGGAGCCATATTCCCGTAGCCGGGGAAGAAAACAAAGGAACAGTATTAGCAGGAGAAATTCCTTGATTAACACCAGCGCGTGGCACAGATCCCTTCCAGCCAACCCAGAAGTGTACATCCAGGCCAAGACAAAATTCTGCACGTACGCCCAGGGAAAAATTACATAGAGCACTCGCTCCTTCAACCAAGCGAACAGAAGCAGGCTCAACAATGCGGTCACGATCAGATAAGACATAGGTTGCTCTTGAAAATGGAATCCGAGCCGCAGCTATCGGATATTCACGCCGATGGAGTCGAGCATAGTTCCGAGGTCTCGTCAGCATTCCCCTCTGGCACACCACGTTTGAGAACAGACAGGAACTGTTCTGCATAGCGGTCCCATGAGAATGACGCCGCTCTCTGAAAGCCATCGGTAATGAGCTTCTGACGTAACAGATCGTCGCTATCTACCTGCCAGATCCCGTCAGCAATGGCAGTTACATCCTCTGGGTCCGCATGGACAGCGAACCCGCCACTCACTTCTCGCAGCGCCCCTCGGCTTGATGTAACCACCGGGCATCCACAGGCCATGGCTTCGATGCACGGAAAGCCAAACCCTTCGTAAAGAGATGGAAAGACAAGCAAACGCGCCATGTTGTACAGCGTGACAAGATCTCGATCATGCACGTAACCGGTGACGTGCACATGCTGGGCTAACCCTCCCCGCGACAGTTCGGAAAAAATGGGGTTATACAACCATCCCTTACGACCCACGATGACCAGAGACGGCTGGAAATCCCGATCGGCTTTCAACATTCGGAATGCAGACAGTATTCGGCGAAGGTTCTTTCTGGGCTCGATCGTTCCGACAAAGAGAACAAAGCGTTCTGGCAGGCAATACCGCCGGCGCACACTTTCAAATGCGGCAGAATCGTGGCTGACGTGAAAGATTGACCTCAAGCCTGGATAGATCACGTGGACCTGTTCCTGTCGAGCTCCCAAATGGCGCACAATGTCTTCCCGCGATGCCTCGGTATCGGTAATCAACAAACGACCGGTGGCGACAGCGCGGCCACCCAGGATCTTGTAGTACCAGCGAGATTTCAGTTTCATCGTTTCGGGGTATAACCAAGGCGTCGCATCGGGTAAAGTCCATCCGCTCGGACAAGGAAAACGCCAGGGCGGAGGAAAGGCCGGAAAATGCATATAATCGAGCTTGGCGGCCGCGGCCACGCGGGGAAGCCATAGATTCTTCAAGAACAGCTCGTTCGAACGCCGGGTCACTATGGCGTCGAAGCGCTTAGTGAATTCCGCAAACCTCGGATGAATCTCTTTGGCGAAGAACAGTACATACTCGTTGCGCTGGTCAGCCCGCAACAACGCCCGCGTCATCTCAATCGCAAGGTTTTCCGTTCCGGTCGCCGGTCGCCAGATTGTAGTCAGATCAATTCCTATGCGCAAGGACCCCCATTTCCACAGGCTTCCACTCTTCGATCGGACCTGTTACGCAAGAAAAGTAAAGATGGAATGATCATGATGGTAGGGGAATGGCACTGGGTTCATGCGCGAGTACGAAATCGTTATATTCTAATGAAAACGATCACGCTACGCCTTGGCGTAATAGGCGATCAAAGTGTTCCCAGGGATGGGAACGCGCTGAACACGCGCCTCTGGAAACAGTTCCTGTAATTGAGCGCTGCTGAGCAGGTGAACCTCTTCATATTCGCGCATATATCCCGGCCACCAGCGGATCACCTTTCGCTGTAAATGCTCCGGCAGAAACTGATAGAAAGGAAACATCGTATGCGGTTCGATTGGAAAGTACTTGTTCGGAGTCGCCACAAAGTACCCACGTCGAGCCGCTCGCCGAATTTCTGCTGCAAACCGAAGTTGGTCCTGCCAACCACCGACGTGCTCAATCACGGCGTTTGAGAACACCCAATCAACAGATCCGGAAGCGAAAGGAAGAGAACGGCCGTCTGCAATGATTGTTCGTACGAGTATATCCTTCGGAGCATCCAATCGTGACCGTTGAAGGTTGACGATAAACGTCTCAGAGAATCTCGAGTAGAGCCGGAGAAATTCGCCGTCTATCCCCGAACCACCACCGACATCCAGCAACCGCTCTGATAACTGTGGGGTTCCGGCCAGTTGAAAGAAAACGTCAAGTTTACGCTCCCGCAGCCTGCGGTGAATCGGCTTAGCGCACGCCAAAACGAAACTCCGAATCATTTCCAGCAGAAGAATTGTCCCCTTTCCTATCTCCCCTTAAGGAGATCGCTACACCATTTGGCTCAGCTCACATTCTCGCAGCTGCCCCGGACTCTCTTTGCCGATCACAGCACACAAGCGCTCGAACGCGGCCAGACGATCCTCCACAAACATGCATAGAGGATGCGCCAAAATGATTGATGGCAGACCGTGTTCTTGATGGTACTCGATTTGTTGCAAGACTCTGTCGACCCAATCCTGGACAGAGTGAAACATGCGGGGATGGTAGTCATGGCCAAGCGATTCATGGTCGGGCACGGTGTTGATAGGAACCTCGAGAATTCCCTCGACCTGCCGAATCGTTCCATTCAATCCCGTAACGCGATTCGAAACTTGGCGGATTCCCACTTCCGCCGCTACTCGATACGTATTGCGGTCCATTCGATAGGCGTGATTCCTCCAGGAAACTACTGAAAGGCCCAGCCGTTCTTTTATGCATCGCATTGTCGCGAGCATGTCCCTCCTCTGAAGCCAGTAGGGTCCGTTTGCCAGTCCCAAAAGTCGTCGGGATAATCCGAGCAGTCTGCGCCGATGATTGGCGGTATAAGTATGTCCACCAACCTCGAATCGGTAGCGCTCCACGAGCGAGGAAATGAAATCCGCCTCTCTCTCCACGGCGAGTCCTGTGAAGAAAAGCGTCGGGCAGACGGAATGCTTATTTGCAGATTCAAGATAGCGCTCACAAATCCTAACCTCGCTCCATTGGGAGGCAAGTCCTTTTTGGTCTCCCATGCGAGGATCGGTGTGATGCACGTCTCCGGTAAGAAAGATCATAATTGTTGCCGTTGAAGGCCAAACGTCAGGTAACTACCGAGCGACCCATTCTTCCCCCAGTCACTCAAGAATGGCGGCACAGATTTCCGCAATTCGCTGCCCCACGAGATTTGGATCGTGTTGCTCGAAGTCAAACGACGGGACGAAAGACAAATTCAGAGTTTGTTCTAGCTTTTCTAAGACCGCTTGCGGTGTAACAGCTTCCAAAGTCCATTCCGGACACCATCGGCGAAGCTCCGGCACGTCGGGAGGGCAGATAACTTTCGTTCCGAGCGCGATGGCTTCGAGGCAGACTCGGGGCAGTGACTCTGATCGAGAAGGAAGAACCACTGCTTCTGCCTGCTCCATCAAGGCTATAGTAGTGGTTCGATCTACCTCACCAAGAAAAGTCGCGCCACAGTTGGCTCCTCTGAGCAGTGAAGAGTCCCGAACGGGTCCAGCAAGCAACAGTCGGTACTCTAGATGGTCTTTCCGGAATAATGCGAAAGCCTCCAGAAGAGCGTCCACACCTTTCTGCCGTGAAATGTTGCCTACGAACAAAAAATACGGACCGTCCGTAACCGAGGTTTGCTTCGTGTGCGTCCGCGAAAGTTTGAACGGTAGCGGCACATAAGCCACCCGGCACCTCGTCGGCAAGCAGGAATCAGCTCGCTCGTAAACGTTCTCCGAATTACAAATCAC
>Ga0187863_10003326_pt1 | contig 11895 bp, 3 predicted proteins | sample June2016WEW_11_1_FD_132975 | JGI IMG/M metagenome (GOLD analysis project Ga0187863, IMG submission 132975) | Peatland microbial communities from SPRUCE experiment site at the Marcell Experimental Forest, Minnesota, USA - June2016WEW_11_10 | ecosystem: Environmental > Terrestrial > Soil >...
CCGCCGGCGACAAGGGCCAGAGTCGTCGGCTCCGGCACGGCGGTAACATACGCCGCGGTCAAACCGGCCTCGACCGTGCTGATTTGTGAGGAACTCAGCACACCCGTATAAATGTCGATTTCGGCAACATTCCCGACGAATCCATCACCGCCACCTTCATTATTGCCAATGCGGGTAATGGCGGAACCGAACGTCGCACCAGCCCCCGTGCCGTCAGACGCTCCATTCAGACGGAAGGAGGAGCCCGAGGAACTGACGGCCAGATCAATCAGGCTGAAACTCGTGGTGGACAGGGTTGCATTTCCATGAGCAACATCCGCTGTGTACTCGGTCAAGTAATCCTGGTTGCCATTATAAACATCGTACTCCAGCGCTGTCGGGGAAGAACCTCCGGTGAGGGCATTTCGCGTTGCGCCGTCCGTGGCCACCTCACAAAATGCAAATACGGTGTAGCCACTGATGGGACTGATGGATGAATTGAGGAGCAGGCTGCCACTCCCCGTCAGGTTCACCGCCGAGGAACCGTTCGGGGTCGCATTGGCAACCACGGTGGGGGTACTGCCCCCCGAATAGGTGGCGGTATCGTTGTTGCCACTGGAATCGGTCCAGACGCCGCCGGAATAATTGGAAGCTTTCAATTGCAGCGCAAGCGTTTGGGCGCCGGCAGAGATGCCGCCGGCCAAAATCAAGCCGGCAATGGAGGCACAATAAATATGGGCAATGGGGAGTTTCTTCATAAGACTGTTTGGGTTGTGTTTATACGTCATGGACACTTACTGGTTGTTAGTATTTCTGGCGTTGGAATTAGAATCTCAAACATTTGAAAATCCGTAAATACCCAGACATGGTAGCCGCTCCATCACCGAAAATGGGGATCCTTCCGAACGGGTAGTCACAAAGTGCCAGACCCGGTGTGCCGGGCTCTCCTTCTACGGGTAGGCGAGGCGGAAAAAGACACTGCCATTGGTCGAACCCATCGGGAAAACAAATTGATCGTTGAGGGCGGAGCCGGGGACGGTCAGCCAGTTGGTACCCAGCCCAACCCCCGGCGGATTGGTTTGCATCTGCAATTCCCAGCCGGTGTGATCGGGCGGCCAAAGAAATTGAATCTGTCCGCCAGTCAGCTGCCATGCCAGATGGGGCACGGTCAGCGAGGGCGCGAGCGCAATCCGCACGTTATCGATGAAAACCGTGTTGTCACCCCCGTTGGCATCCGTGCCCACAAAGGCCAGCGTGTGGCTGTTGGTCGCCGAGGCGGTGAACAAGGCCATGTAATCCGCATAGGTCTGCACCGGCTCCGGTGGCGCATACGTGCCGATGACGGCCCCGTCCACCTCCAACTGCCAGGTCTGGCCGGCCTGCTGACCGTAGATGTTGTTTCGCTGGGCGGCGGAGAAGGTGACCTGATAAACCGCTCCGGAGATCAATCCGATCAATGCTTGTGAAATCGTGGCGATTCCTTGTAGAAACGCCACCTGGTAACCTTGCGGTGCGCTCGGATTGCCGCTGGTAAACGCACTGTTGTTTGCGCTGATGCCGGAACCGTTGGCCCCGGACTGGGCGAAGAATGTCCAGACTGCCCCGGAAGGGTCATATTCATACGTACTGATCATCGGCATCTCAAAACCGAAGTTCTGAATATATCCGGGCGTTGCGCTCACCTCCAAAGAATTGGCACTTTCCTCACTGCCACTTGCCGCCGAGACGACATAGTAGTAGGTCGTATTGTTGGACAGCGTCAGGTCGGTGTAATTTGTTCCCGTCACTCCATTGGCGATCACGGTGTAACCACTGCCGCTGGTGTTCGAACGTTTTACATTATAGCTTATTGCCCCCGGGACGGCGTTCCAGGTCAACGTCGCCTGTCCGTTGCCTACCATGGCCGTCAGCCCGGTGGGAGCCAAAAAAGGATTCCAGACAAATTGGTAACTGCCCGAGCCGACTGTCCATACCACATAGGTCTGTGAATTGGTGACCTGCACCCCGGCGAACGCCACATCAGGCGAGCTGCCGGATACGGCCCCGTTTTGCCAGAGGGTTGTGCCGCTTTCTGTAATCAAAAGATTGGATGTTGGCGTTCCGAGTGTGGGCAAATAGATTGAACCGGTTGAACCAACCGGAATGGTGACACTGAGCGTGGCTGAGTTGTTGGTCAACGTCCAATCACTGACCACGTTTCCGCGAACGGAATTGTAGCTGGCGTTGACCCAGGTGATGCCGCCGACGCAGGCGGGCTTGATGATCACATGCTGGAAACCTGGCAACGCCGGGTCGTATTGGATTCCGGCGAGGTCGTGATAGAACCATTCGGTAATATGGCCCAGCATGAAGTGGTCCTGCGAATCACTCGGATTGGCATCCCAGGCTTCGGTCAAGGCGGTGGCTCCCAGGTTAAGGATGTAGCCGTACCCTGGATCGTTGGTCCCGCTGTGAAGATTGTATACCACATCCGGACGTCCCATGTCGGTCAGGGCGCGTAAAAGATAGCGATGACCAATTTCACCCGCGGTCAAGCCCCGTGAGTTGACATTGGCAACCAGTTCCGCGATCACGGAAGCTTGGTTCGTGGGATTGACCAGGCCCAGGTAGAGCGGCATGGCTTGCGCCGTCTGAGAGCCGGTCGAGTAATAACCGTTAACCGAGGAGTAATACGCATTGTTGAAAGCTGTTCCGATGTTGGCAGCCAGCGTATTAAACCGGGCTGCGTCGGCGGTCTGGCCGATTTCCGCCGCAACTTGCCCGAGAATCTGCGCGTCCTGGCAATAATAGGCGTCGGCCGTCAGCGATACCGGTGTGTTCTGGGGGTACCCCGGCGGATTTGGCCCAATGTCATACCAGTCGCCCAGCCCACCGGGATAATTTAAAAAATAATTAACCGCTTGATTTTCCAGGTAGCCAAAATAATTGGTCATCACGGGGTAGTAGCTGCGCAACAACGTGTCATCGCCCGTAAAAAGATATTGCTGCCACGGCACCAGGATGACCGAACTGCCCCATTCCGGCGAATCGCGGAATCCGCCGCTGAACACCGTGATTTCCGGTGCAATGTCAGGCACCAGGCCGGTGCCGGCCGAGGCCTGGCTGTCCGCCATGTCCTGCAGGGCCTTGGCAAACAGCAAATTCATGTCGAACTCATAACGCAGTGACGGGCCGTTCAAGTTGCATTGTTCCAACCAGCCCAGCCGTTCACGATGCGGACAATCGGTCAGGATGCTGATCAGGTTGTTCCGTTGCGCCCATTGGATGAGGATGCGGGTGCGGTTGAACAAATCATCGGAACAGGAAAAATTTCCCACATTGGTGGAGGCACTCTGGATTACGACGCCTGACAGGGCGTCCACCACCGGCAATTGCGATGAACCTTTTGCCGGGGTCAAAACCACCTGCAAATAGCGGCCGCCGTGATAAAAAAAACGTGACGTCCAGGTTTCCGATCCGGTGCCGGCAAGGGTGTATTGCCAGGCGGCGGTTCCGCCCCCCGCCGAACCGCGATCTACCGTGCCATCGGAATTGGTCAGTTCGGCGGGCGTAATCGAGACTTGAGAGCCCGCCGGTCCGTGCGTGGTCAGGCTGGCAATGATGGTGGCGTTCTGTCCAAGGTCATAGACGATGGTACTGGCGGAAAGGGTGTTGGTCTGGATTGGCTGCAAAGTTTGCGTGGCCATAATGGGTGGAGCCGCGTGAGATTGTCCGCGCAGGATTCCGCCGGGGCCGTTGGTGATCACCGCCGCCGCCCAGCCGGAAGCATTGTAACCGGCCCGATTCCAGCTGGTGGAGAGCAGCCGGGCGTCGTAAGACTCCCCGCCATAAACGTGGGAATAGGTAATGGGCCCGTTGGTGGTACGCCATTGAGTATCGCTGGGAATGACCTGGCTGGTGCCGTTGGTGTAATAGAGGTAAATTTGTGCGATGACCATGGGCGGCCCAAAGGAGCCGGTAAACTTCGTGTAATTCGTGGTGGCAGGCACATTATACATGCCGTTGCCCAACATCACCCCCACGGCATTATTGCCGTTGGTCAAATACGAAGTCACGTCCAGGGTATCGTAGAGACAGGTCTGGGGGTATAAGCTCCAACCCGGCGCCAACACGGCATTGCCTACTTTGACGCCGTTGGCGGATAATTCGTACTGGCCCAGTCCGCAGATGCCAATCACTGCCCGTTGCAGGCCGGGGTTGACCGCGAACTGCCGCAAAAAAACCGGCAGCCCGCTCCGTACGGACGCAGGAGGCACCAGCCATCCGCCCTGCCAATCCGTTTGATTGAGCAACCCCATCGTCCAGGTTGCCACGGAGCTCCACGCGGAGGGGGTGCCAGTTGCATCCCAAACCCGCACCTGCCAGAAGACCTGCTGCACCGATGTCAATTTGCCGCCTGCGTAGGGAACATAAACCGGCTGCCCGGAAACCTCCCCGCTGTCCCACAAGTCAGGCCGGTTGCTGGACAGCAGGCCGGCGGAAGAGGCGGCCTGAATCTCGTAGGCCGTCTGGCTTTGGCCGCGCTCGAGGGAGTTGGTCGCCACCACCTGCCAGCTCAAGTGCGGGTTCGGATCATCAATGCCCAAAGGGTTGCGCCAGGAATCGCATTTCAAGTTCACCGGAGAAATTCCCTGACCCAGCCCCTGCCCTGACAAAACCACCGCCGCAAAAAAAATCCCCAAACCCGTTAAACAAATCTTCATAAAAAGTCACCAACCAGTGCCGGACGCTTATGGAATTCATCCGGTTTCAAACGAATGCTAAACTGCGCGCACAAATGGCCGCACCTGTCGCTTCCCAATTAACCGGGTTTGCGGTGAACTGTGGATCGCTCCGCAACGATAAATAGTACAACATTTTACGGCACCGATGGTTCAAGAGAGAGCGTACACGAGAAATTTAAGTCGCACCATACCCTTAAAGTTGTAGCCGAAGCATCACCAAAACAGGGGATGCTAGGGTCTGAAATTATAAAACCAGCGTGTGAATTCGCCGTTTCGGATCCCGGACTTTGCCCGCGGAAGTTTCCTGGAACCCTTTCATCTGGAATTTCTGTCATAAACATTTCAAGGCAACATCCCTACTTTAGGTAGCTGTTCGTCCCAACAGACATGTGCTATTTTGGAGGACTGAAAGTTCCCCGGTTTAAAAAAAATGGCGGGTTACATTGACTGTAGATTTTAGATGAAAACATCCTTGGAAGTGTTGGCTTAAGGTTGGTAACGGATATGTTTAGCCTTACAAAAAAGATGATCAGCAAGGTCTGTTTCGGACTGATGATCATCGCGGTTTCTTCGCTCGCACAACCAGCGGCTCAAGCACTCACGACCAACACGTTCATTTTCAACAATACCACGGCGGCCGCGACGACCGGTCCGGTCAATCCCGCCAACGGCGGCGTGTCCATCAGCGGCACCAATCTGAATGCGGGCGATGTGGTGGTTTTTGACGGCATCGTCATTGACGTGCCCGGCTCAACGTCGGACGCCTGGGGTGCGGTCGAGCTGAATTACGGTACCGGCTATCTGGGGGTGATCAGTGCCACTTTGAGCGTGCTGGTGGAAACCGGAACGGCCAGCGGCAACCCGTGTCAGCTTTTTCTCAATGGTTCCGCCACCTCCACCACCTTCGGAACTTCTCAAGGTTCACGAACCAACCGGGTGGTCATCCAACTCACCTGCACCCAGGCGGGTTCCACGACCAACATGAATTATCTGGTTGAAGTGGATCAGGGCGATAAAGGGGTGTTCAGTGGCACGCTTTCGGGGACGGGCGTCACCTTCGCGAACAACGCCATCACTCTCTCGTTTGGGGCGAATAATGCGGCGCACCAGTTCATTCAGAACCAGCCCAACCTCACCCTTTCGGGTCCCGCGGCCAGCACGGCGGTCGCGGTTGGTTTCCCCGTGACGTTCGCCAGCAGCATCACGGGCGGCTGGCCGGTCAGCCCGGTTGAGCAATGGCTGTCCAATGGGATTCCGATTTTGAATGCGACCAATCTGACTTACACCATTCCATCGGCCACGGCAACCTACAATGGAGCTCAGTATGGCCTGGTCGTCAGCAACCTGCTCAATCCGGCCAATGTGGTGACCAGTGTGGTGTCCACTCTGACCGTCCGAACCACACCGGGCACGGTTCCTTTTAATTTCAACACGACGGCCATTGGAACCCCGGGCGTGGTTAACAATGGCCAGGCGGGCGAGGTTAATACTGGCGCAGCCATTTCTGGAACATCCTTGCTGGCCGGTGACACGGTGGTTTTCGACGGTATCGTCGGGACCAACGGTCCGGAGAATTCTTCCGCCGATGGCTGGTGCGGAATTGATTTGAACCCCGGCGGGAATACGGCGGGAGTGACCGGCGCCACGCTGGGGGTGTTGACAAGATTAGGGACCGGCGCCAGCCAGGTCTATATCAATGGAAGCCTTTACCCGATGAACCTTACCAGTGGGGGCGCGGTCATCAATCATTTGCACATTGAACTGTATCCCTCCGCCACCGGCAGCACGACCAACATGGGCTGGCTGGTGGAAGTTGATCAAAACCTCACGGGAACTTTTCTGCCGGCGCTCACGGGGACGAATCTGACGTTTCCGGGCAACACCATCCCGCTGACCTTCGGGTCCTGGGATATTGCCAGTTTGGTCGCCGCGCTGCCGCAGGGACTTCAATCCATCCAACAACAATTATCATCCACCAACCTCGTGGTCGGTGCCTTTGATCAAGTCGTGGTGATCGGGAACTACCTGAATGTGTCCAACGTGGTTCTGGCGACCAACACACCGGGCTTGGTTTATTTCTCCAGCAATACCAACGTCGTGACAGTATCCAGCAACGGCTTCCTGCAGGCCGTTGGCATCGGTCAGGCGACAATTACTTCGACGTTGTCGTCCTTCTCGGCCAGCAACACCGTATCGGTGATTGACCCGGGCGGGCTGTTGAGCGTTTCGCTGACGGTCGGCAACTCCATGCCGCTCTATTCCCAACAGCAGGTGAGCGTGCTGGGCGCCTTTGCCAACGCAACCAACGTGAATCTTTTGAAGTACGGACAGACGACTTTTATTTTAAACAATTCAAATTTTGCAACCATCTCGCCCGCCGGCCTGGTCACCGCCCTCGCTCCGGGACTGGCGGTCATCAACGCCGTCAACAGCGGTTTGACCAGCGCGCCCGAGCCGGTGACCATTACCTTCCCGACCAATCGGTACATCTTTGACAGCTTTGGCGACGGTTTTTGGACCATCGTCAATGCGGAAAATTCAAACACGCTCGTGATCAATTCCAGCGGAGCCAGTCAGGCAACCTCCACCAATACCCCGTTCGATCAGCAGTTCGAGCTGCTTTACAATTATCCAAACAGCACCTTCCGCCTTCGCAACCGCACCACCTGGCAATGCCTCGCCGCCAAACCGGGAAATCTGTCGGGTACCGGAGTCATTCCGGTCACCTACACCGGCGCCGCCTCCCAGCAATGGTATCTGGTGGATGTCGGGAATGGCTACTACCGCATTGTCGGCTCGCAATACGGCCTGGCGCTCCAGACCGACAATGGCAATCCGGCCAGCGTGACGCTCGTGAGCGCTTCCTCCAATCCGTTCCAATACTGGCGCCTGGTTTACCAGACCCATTACCCCAAAAAAGGTTGCGCCGGATACGAGGGCGACTATGCGGAGCTGGGTCTGAACTGGGCCTACAACTACGATGATAACACCACGGTGTCCCTGCCGCCGCAGGTGAATTTCGCGCCGATGATTCATGACGGAGTGTGGGAGCCGTTGAGCGATGTTCAGGCGCGTTCCGCCGGCTGGCGGGCGCAGGCCGCACCCACCTGCCTGCTGACCTACAATGAACCGGACAACAGCTCCCAAGCCAACATGACCACGAATCAGGTGATCGGCTTGTGGCCCCAGTTGCAGGCCTTGAACGTGCCCCTGGTCAGTCCGGCGGTGCAAAACACCTTTGACGCGTGGGAGTACAATTTTTTCAGTCTGATTGCGAACAACAACTATCGTGTGGACTACACTGGTGTCCATGAGTATGTCCCGCCCAATGCCGCGTCCCTGATCAGTCAACTGCAAAGCGTCTATAACACCTGGGGCCGGCCCGTCTGGCTCACGGAATTTTCACCGGTGGACTGGAGCAATACCAGGTCATGGTCGGAGGACGATGACTACAACTTCCTCGCCGAGTTCATGTGGCAGGCCGAGGCGCAAGACTGGCTGAAACGCTATGCCATCTTTCCCTTTAGCGGCACGAACAGCGCCGCCCCGTGGGTGGACAATGGTTATACGGGAACCATGTTCCTGGCGGATGGGGCAACCCTTTCCCCCTACGGCGAGCTGTACGCAACCTGGGATGCCGACCAAAAGCTGGAGCCGCGGACGGCTTATATCATTCACAATCTGGGCACCAGTTTTCGCCTGACCGCGACCAACACCGTAAACACACCGTTGGCGTCCAGCATCTATGTCAGAAATGCCACCACGGAATGGGGGCTGCTGCCCGCGGCCACCACCAATCATTGGTATATTATTTCGCTGAACGACGGACGCCGCCTGCGCGACTCGGGTGGAACCCTTAATCTTGCCGCCTTTCTTACCACCGGCTCCGCGGTGGAGTGGGAATTTAACGGCCCGGACAGCAGCGGTTACTATTTCATCACCAATACCGCGGGAGACTGTCTCAATGGCTCCGGCACCGCCCCGGCCATCTCCTTCAACACCACGAGTTCCGCGACGCAAAACAACAATACCCGTTGGCGGATGGTTAAAGCCTTTCAACCCGTGGCCACCACGGCGAGTGTGCCCAATAATTTATCACTCATTTTTACCAACTCGGGCATCGCGTTGAACTGGGCTGCCGACAGTAATTTGTTTTATAACATTTATCGCAGCGCCACCAATGGCGGTCCTTACTCGCTGATCAGCCGGGTCTCGGCGGCCACCAGCTACACGGATACCACGGCATCCTCGAACAGTCTTCCCTGCTATTATGTCATTACCGGGCTGGACGCCTTTGGGGATGAATCCGGTTACTCCACCCAGGCTGCCGCCACCCCCGCCGCCCTCTGGCGTCAACAATGGTTTGGGACCACGGCCAACATCGGCAACGCGGCGGATACGGCCGACCCGGCCCAGGATGGCATCATCAACATCCTGAAACGGGCCTTTAATTTGAATCCGCTGGTGGCGGAAAAAGCCGGCGTACCTTATGGAACTCTGAACGGCAACCTGTTCACACTGACCTACCAGCAGAGTCTGGCTGCGACCGATCTGATCTTCCAGGTTGAGGGCAGTTATGACCTGATCAATTGGTCAACCAACAACATCACCGACGTGGTCGTGTCAAACAATGGCGTGATTGCCATGCACGCCGCTTCCGTCCCGGTCACCAACCTCACCCAGTTCCTGCGACTGCAAGTCAATTCAACCCAATGACGGCGCATTGAGATTTGAAGTATCCGGTTGGAAGCGCTGGTTGGCGGTTTAAGAAAACAATGCTTCCCGGAAGCAATTCCATGACGGATCCGAGACAGCCAAGGTGATTAAAACCGCAAAATCCAAACCGGAGCGCGGCCGACAATTTCTCGACATTGCAACCAAACCCTGTAGATGAGGAACCAGCCGTTGACTTCAAAATCCAGTTTATGACGAAAAAAAACCGGCATTTGGAAAAATCTTATCATCTCGCCCGGGAACGGTACGAACAACTGGGCGTGGACGTGAGCCATGCGCTCAAACGACTGGCTTCCATTTCCATCTCGCTTCATTGCTGGCAGGGGGATGATGTAGCCGGTTTTGAAGGCATCGGCAGTGAATTGGGTGGTGGTCTTGCCGTTACCGGTAATTACCCTGGCAAGGCGCGGACGCCGGCGGAACTGCGCCTTGACCTGGATCAGGCATTGTCCCTGATTCCGGGCCGTCACCGGCTTAATCTCCATGCCTGCTACGCCGAAACCAACGGCAAAAAAGTGGACCGCAATGAATTGGAACCAGCCCATTTCAACCATTGGATTCATTGGGCCAAATCCCGCGGTCTGGGTTTGGATTTCAACCCCACCTTCTTCGCTCATCCGAAGGCTGCCAGCGGTTTCACCTTGTCTCACCGGGATCCCGGCATCCGACAATTCTGGATTGAACATGCCGTCGCCTGCCGAAAGATCGGAGCGGTCATGGGAAAGACCCTGGGCAAGCCTTGCATTACCAATCTTTGGATTCCGGATGGATATAAAGACAGTCCGGCGGATCGCAAAGCGCCGCGGGAAAGGCTGGCGCAGTCCTTGGACAGGGTGTTTGCCCAACGAATTGATCCTCGCTTCAACCGGGACGCGGTCGAAGCCAAACTGTTTGGCATCGGCTCGGAGAGTTATGTGGTGGGGTCACACGAGTTTTACCTCGGTTACGCCATTAAAAACCGCAAAATGGTTTGTCTGGACACCGGGCATTTCCACCCGACCGAGGTGATTTCCGACAAAATCTCCGCCGTGCTGATGTGGCTGGAGGAAATTCTCCTGCACGTCAGCCGTGGGGTGAGGTGGGACAGCGACCACGTCGTGATTCTTAACGATGAGTTGCTGGCCATCGCCCAGGAATTGGTGCGCGGCCAGTACCTGGAACGCGTCCATATCGGTCTGGATTATTTCGATGCGAGCATCAATCGGGTGGCCGCCTGGGTCATCGGTACGCGCTGCATGATCAAGGCGTTGCTCCTGGCCTTGCTGGAACCGATTGACCGCCTGCGGCAGCTGGAGCTGGAAGGAGATTATACATCGCGATTGGCCCTGCAGGAAGAATTGAAATCCATGCCTTATGGCGCCGTATGGGATTTTTACTGTGCGCTTAATGACGTTCCCGTTGGTGAAGACTGGCTGGCAGCAGTGAAACGTTACGAAAACGAAGTTTTAAGCAAACGGCCATAAATCGAAGCATAAAACAAATAATGAATCCGACCCTGGCGGCACGCCGCCCGGATGATTTCAACACACGCGCACGGTCTCGACTCCGAGCAGCAAGCCCAGTTTTTCAATTTTATGGGTGAGGTGGCCGACTCCGACCGCGCAATGGTGCGCCGGACCGTGACGGTTCCAGTCGTTGACAAATTTGCGCGCACCGGGGCTGAAACGGTAACGGCTGTTGGTATTGCCAATCTCCAAAATCGGGCCGGGCACGGATTCGCCTTCGGCCATGAGCAGTTTTAACCTTCCCTCGGCGGTTTCAACCACTGAAAGCAGGGTCACGGCGCCGTGTTTCACCGACATCTCCACGGACAATCCCCGGCCGACCTTGCCGTGATACACCCTCAGCGGACGCACCTTGGTTTTGCCTTCGGCGATTTTGATGTGGCCCGGTCCGTCATGACCCATCAGGACCACGTCATCGTTGAAATCCATCGCGTAGTATTCCGTAAACGAGCCGCCGGCGCCGAACGCATCCATGATTTTCATGGCCTGGACGTTCTTGACCTCGTATTCGCCGGCCACGGGGATGCCCCGGGCGGTCAGCAGTGAATTGCCCAGAATGATGGAATTGATGGCGTCCTCGTTTTCGGCGTTCCCGCTGCCCATGTAGTAATAAGCCAGCGACCCGAGATCGTGCTCCGCCACCAGGCGGTCGAGCGCAACCGAGGTTCTCGCGGCGCGTTCAAGCTCCGCCCGCGGACAATCCGCCTGCACGTCGAAAACTTTTCTGAATTCGGCGACGCGTGACTTGATTTGACCGGTCTTTACCTCGTGACGCAGCGCGGCGAGCTCATCCACTTCCACAATTTCCATGTGGCCTCCGAAGGTCGCGCATTGCAGCGTCGTATCGGAATAAATGTCCAGCATCCCGCCATAGTAATGCCCCATCAGGCCAAGGCGATTGTGGAACATGATGTTCGCCACGCGCGCGGCTTCGATCCATGAATCCACTTCGC
>Ga0187863_10003327_pt1 | contig 11891 bp, 10 predicted proteins | sample June2016WEW_11_1_FD_132975 | JGI IMG/M metagenome (GOLD analysis project Ga0187863, IMG submission 132975) | Peatland microbial communities from SPRUCE experiment site at the Marcell Experimental Forest, Minnesota, USA - June2016WEW_11_10 | ecosystem: Environmental > Terrestrial > Soil >...
AGGTGCCGGTGTGGGGGGGCACGGATCAGGTGAAAGCCGCGTTCCCGCAGCTGGCGAAGTCGCTGGGGGATGCGCCGACGGATCAGGCGACGCTGGCGACCGTGGGGGCGGGATGGCAGGTACCGCAGTAGGCGAACTTCGCACCCGTATCGCGCACCGGCGATCTGACCACTGGGCTACGCAATCGGCCACTATACTTGCTCCAGCAAATTCGTGAACAAGAGCTTCCCATTGATCCTGCGCCGCGCGATGTACAACCTGCGCGGCGGTTTCCTCGTCCGCCCGCTGATCATCGCGCTGACCCTGGGGTGCGCGGGCGCGCTGCTCTCGTGGCTGGAGGAGATGGTACCGGCGGTGAGCGGGTGGGTTCCGCGCGCGATCTTCCCGTCGCATGCCGACCCGCAGGTGGCACAGGTGATTCTGGGCGGGGTCGCGACGTCGATGATGACGGTGGTCTCCATCGTGTTCGCGATTCTGCTGATGACGCTCACTCTGGCGTCGATGCAGTTTTCGCCGCGCATCATCGTCAGCTTCTCAAAGGATCGGGTGACGCAGTGGACGCTGGGCGTCTTCCTCGGGACGTTTTCGTATTGCATGGCGGCGCTTCCGGCGGCGCGATCGGTGCCGCACCCGTTTGCGCCAGTGGCGACGGTGCTGGGAGCGATGCTGCTGGCGCTCATCTGCGTAGGCTGGCTGCTGTTTTTCATCCACCACATCTCGCAGGCGATCAGCGTGAACCACATCGTGGACCGCATCGCGAAGGAGACGGAGGGGGTGATCGACGACATCATGCCGTGGCCGCACTGGCCCGAGCGGCTGCAGCAGTCACAGGCGCCCCCGGCGACGCCGGATGAGGTGGCGGTGGCGGCCCCGGAATCCGGATACATCCGGTTCATCGACACGCGGCGGCTGCTCGATCTGGCGAAGCAATACCATGTGCGGATCCGCGTGCTGCGGAGGGTGGGTCATTTTGTTCCTGCGGGGATTCCAGTGGCCATGGTGGCGAAGGGCGACCGGCTCGATGCCGACGGAACAGCGCGGCTGCTGTCGGCTTTCGATATGGGGCCAACGAGGACGCTGCAGCAGGATGTGGAGTTCGGCGTGCTGCAAATCGTGGATATCGCGCTGAAGGCGATCTCGCCCGCGGTGAACGATCCCAGCACCGGCATCAACTGCGTCGATCAGCTGAGCCGGATCGTGATTCGTTTCGCGTCGCGGCAGCCGCCGGATGAGCTGATGTTCGATCCACCCGGCGTGATTCGGGTCAGCCTGGGATGGATCCAGTTTCCGCGCCTGCTGGACGCGGCGTTCGAGCAGATTCGCATGTACGCGAAGGGCGATGTGGCGGTGAGCCTGCGGCTGCTGCGCGCCCTGGGCGACATCGCCACGTCAACGCCCGATGCGGAGTTCCGGCAGATTCTGGTGGAGCGAGGATGGCGCACGGTGGCCGGCTGCGCGGAGAAGCTCGGGCCGGACGAGATGAGAGAACTGCGGACGCGCCAGGAGGGGCTGGCGGCGCTGGCGGAGGCAGTTTCGTCCTGAGGAAGCGCGGGGCCGTTCATCGTGGCCGGGTGGTAAACTTGGCGCTGGACCTCTGCTGTTGTCGGGACGTGGCTCAGCCTGGTAGAGCACTCGCTTGGGGTGCGAGGGGTCGGCAGTTCAAATCTGCCCGTCCCGACCATTCAAACCTCTCCACAAAGATTTCTCCATTCGTCACTCCGATGGTTGCGTCGCGGGCCTGGTCTGCTGCGATCCTTTACCATCCCTAAAGGGCATCTCTCGCCCGGAGGATTGTTTTGAAGCGTCGCCTGACTGTTTCTTTTCTGATCGCGTTCCTGTCTTTTGCCGCCGCGCCCCTTGTGCGCGCGGCCGATGCGCCGCCCACCCGCGCCACTTTGCCGAATGGCATGCGCGTGGTGATCATCCGCAACACGCTGGCGCCGGTGGTGACGGTCGAGGCCAACTTCATGGTCGGCGGCAACGAGACTCCCGAGGGTTTTCCGGGCATGGCGCACGCGCAGGAGCATATGGCATTCCGCGGCTGCAAGGGCATGACCGCCGACCAGACCTCCGCAATCTTCGCGCTGATGGGCGGGGACAACGATGCAGACACGCAGCAGAACATCACGCAGTATTTTGAGACGGTGCCTTCGGACGATGTCGACGTGGCGCTGCAGGCGGAGGCGGCCTGCATGCGCGGGATCGACGACTCGCAGGCGGAGTGGGAGAAGGAGCGGGGCGCGATCGAGCAGGAGGTAGCGCGGGATCTGTCGAATCCGACGCAGAAATTTTTCGATCGTCTCAACCAGGACTTGTTCGCCGGTACGCCCTACGCACACGATGCGCTGGGAACGCGGCCGTCGTTCGACAAGACTACGGGCGCGATGCTCAGGGATTTCGCCGACAAGTGGTACACGCCGTCGAACATGATTCTGATCGTGGTGGGCGATGTTGAACCGGCCGTGATGCTTGAGAAAATCCGGCATCTGTACAGCGATATCCCCAGCCATCCGCTGCCGCCTCATCCGGCTATCGATTTGCAGCCGGTGAAGCCGGAGACGTTCACGCTCGACAGCAACCTGCCCTATGTTCTTGGGTACGTCGCATGGCGCATGCCGGGGACGGCCTCGCCGGATTACGCGGCACTGCAGATTCTGGTCGACGTTCTGGCGAGCCAGCGCGGCGATATCTACGGCATGGTGCCTGTGGGAAAAGCGCTTGCCGCGGAATTTGAACTGGCGGAGGCTTATCCGAAGGCGAGCGTGGGCTACGGCGTGGTGGCGCTGCCCGCAGGCCAGGATGCGACGCCCCCTCTCGAAGAGCTGCGGCAGATCGTGAACAAGTACGCGGCCAACGGCGTGCCAGCGGACCTGGTGGACGCGGCCAAACGCGCGGAGATTGCCCAGGCGGAGTTCCAGCGCAACTCCATTCCCGATCTGGCCGCGGTCTGGTCGGATGCGCTGGCGGCAGAGGGACGCAACTCGCCGGATGAGGACATTGACGCCATCCGGAAAGTGACGCTGGCCGACGTGAATCGCGTGGCGAAGCAGTACTTGCTGAACGCCAACACCATCACGGCGACGCTGAAGCCGGTACCCAACGGGGAGGCCGTCGCGGAGAAGGGATTCGGCGGCAGCGAAAAGGTCACGTCGGCTCCGACCAAACCCGTGGACCTGCCGGAGTGGGCGGCCAAGCCGCTCGCTGAGCTCGAGGTACCAACGACGTTTATTCCGGTGTCGGATACGACATTGCCGAATGGGATCCGGCTCATCGTCCGCACCGACACGACCAGCCCCACGGTGACGGTGATGGGGACGGAGAAGCACGATGGCGATCTGCAGACGCCGCCGAAACAGGAGGGGGTGGGCGACGTGCTGGATGGGCTCTACTCGTATGGCACAACCTCGCTGGACCGGATCGCGTACCAGAAGGCGCTCGATGACATCGCCGCCAATGAGAGCGCGGGGTTCAGCTTCTCGGTCAAGGTGCTCAAGGACTATTTCTCGCGCGGCGTGCAGCTGCTGGCCGACAACGAGCTGCATCCTGCTCTGCCGGAGCAGGCGTTCATGGTCACGCGCCAGCAGTATGCGCAGCTTGTCGCTGGGTACCTGCAAAGTCCTGACTACCGCACTTCGCGCGCGCTGGACCTGGCGCTGCTGCCGTCGGGCGACCCGGTGCTGCGTGAGGTCACGCCGGGGACGGTGACCGCGTTAACCCTCGACCAGGTGAAGCAATACCACGACGCGACGATCCGCCCCGATCTGACCACCATTGTTGTGATTGGCGACGTGACGCCGACCGACGCTCGGGCGGTCATCGAGAAATGGTTTGGTGACTGGAAGGCCACGGGCGACAAGCCGAACACGACGTTGGCCGCGGTCCCAGTGAACAAGACGTCGGCGGCGACCGTACCCGACTCCGAAGCGGTGCAGGACTCAGTGACCCTGGCCGAGCAGATCGACATCAACCGCTTCGATCCCGATTTCTACCCGCTGCAGCTGGGCAACCACGTGCTCGGCGGGGGCTTCTACGCGACGCGGCTGTATCACGATCTGCGCCAGGTCGCGGGTTACGTATACAACGTCGACGTGGGGATGAGCACCTCGGAGACACGGGCCAGCTATTCGGTCACCTACGGCTGCGACCCGCCGAATGTGTCGAAGGCAAAGGCGCTGATCGTGAGGGACCTGAACCAGATGCGGACGCAGAATGTTTCCGATGCGGAGCTGCATCAGGCGAAGGCGTTGCTGCTGCGCTCGATCCCGCTGAGCGAATCGAGTGAAGAAGCGGTGGCGGGTGGCCTGCTGGGCCGAGCCGAGATTGGGCTACCCCTGGACGAGCCGATCGTGGCGGCGAAGAAATATTCCGCGCTGACGGCCGACGATGTCAAGGCGGCGTTTGCGAAGCACATTCAGCCGGACAATATTGTGCAGATTGTGCGCGGGCCGGCACCGCAGTAAGACGACCTAGGCCGTTTCTTTGTGGCCGAAATGGTGGCGCCGCAGCTGGAACAAAACCAGCGCCAGCAACAGGCTTCCGTAGGTGCGGTGGTGGCAGTACCGGCAGCGGACCGGGTAACGCAGCACAGCGAGGTGCTCGAGGTCGCGGAAGCGCAGGCCCGACAGCCGGAATTCCGTTGCCTTGCAGCGCGGGCAAACCATGTGGCACCACCATACGAGCATCGCACCGCGATGTCCACAGTCCCCCGGAAGAGCTACTGCCGGTGCTCCGGTTCCGGTGTACTTTATTGATATTGGCAAGGACACCGTGTTTCACGGGGAGTAACCATGGTTTGGGACGTGTCTTTTACCTGCGACGTCTGCGGCAAGAAGAAAGGCGACTCTAACCACTGGTGGATGTTTACACTGGGTGACGTTTCCTGCTGCGACGAGGGCCAACCGAAGCAGCGCTTCACACTGCTGCCGTGGAACTTCGCCGAAAGCCGGAATGCCGAGATGCACCACCTCTGCGGCCGGGGATGCGCGATGCAGGCGATGGAGCGCTTCATGACCAATCAGAGGATCGAACGCGAAGCGAGGGAAGTGGCGTAGGGGCTGGAGGCGGAGTTATCCAGTGCCTAAGTAGTTCAGTAGTTTACTTATGAAGTACCCTGGCGTAGTTGCCATCGTAGTTACAGCGGAAACTTTCTGCACCGTTCGGCCCAACCTATCGTAAGATGGGTGCCGCAATGATCCGCAAAATGATTCGGTTCCTGGGGAGCGTCGTTACCGGTTCTCCCAACAAAGAGGAGGAACCGTGCCCCTCCCTGGTGCTGCTGCTGGAATCGCCGGTGGAACTGACGCGGGAGGCGGCGCTGCAGCTGGCGGCGCAGGCATGGGGTGGACCGGAAAGCCCGCCTGTCATCGCCGGCCCGCCGCGCAGAGGAAAGTGGCTCATCCGCGTTTCCGATGTGCTGTTCGGACTGCGCACCGCCCGAGCCCGTTATCACCGACTGGGACAGGAAGCCAATGAGGTGAGACAGGGTGCGTGGGACCGGCACCGCGCCTGGCTGGCGGTTGACTATCCCGATGGCCCAAAGATGCCGGAGTCGGAATGGCCTTCCTGCTACAAACTTCTTTTCCTGATGGCGAACCAATTGTGGAACCAAAACTGCCTCGGGATTTATCTCCCGGCGCAGGGCATCACGGTTCCCAACATGGGCGACCTCATCGCCAGCATCCGCTGGGCAGGCAACAACGGCACGCCGCTGCCGTTTCTTCACGAGGCCGAAGAGAAGCAGGCGTAGCGACCGCTAGCGCAGCAAGTCTTCCAGCGCCAGACTCAGCTCCGTCTTCTCGTCGCGATATTTCACGATCACCGGAGTGTAGACGCTCAGGCCCCACTCGCGGCCTTTGCCTTTCGTTACGGCGCGTGCGCCTGGAACCACGACCGCGCCTTCAGGAATGATGAGGGGCCTCTCCGCGTCCGCATGGAGCACCTCGCCACGGACAACATCGTAGACCGGAGTGCCGCGCGTAAGGACGGTGCCCGCTGCCAGCACCCCTCGGCTGCGGACAATCGTGCCTTCGTAGACGCCGCAGTTGCCGCCGACGAGCACGTCGTCTTCGAGGATCACCGGGCTGGCGTTCACCGGCTCCAGCACGCCGCCCACCTGGGCCGCGGCGCTCAGATGCACGCGCTTGCCGATTTGCGCGCAGCTGCCGACCAGCGCGTGCGAGTCGATCAGCGCGCCCTCGTCCACGTATGCGCCAACATTCACATACATGGGAGGCATGGCCACCACACCTCGCGCCAGGTAAGCGCCGGTCCGTACCGACGATCCGCCGGGCACGATGCGGATTCCCTGTTCCGGCGTGAAATGGCGGGCGGGAAAAGTGTCCTTGTCGACGAAGGACAGATCGGCGCCGAACGACTTCAGCTGTCCAAGCCGAAAGCCGAGCAGGATGCCCTGCTTGACCCAGGCGTTGACGCGCCAGCCGGTAGCGGCTGCGGGGTCAGGCTCCGCGGCGCGCACGGCGCCGGCCTCCAGAAGGAGGCGCAGTTCCAGGAACGCCTCCATGGCGGCGCGATCACCGATGGCATCGCCGCCTGCGGAAGCAAACGTCTCGAGTTTTGCCCTGAGGGAATCGATCTGATCAGACATGGTTGTCTGTTCAGAATAGACCTGGTCCGTGGTCCGCGGCCCCGGGTCGCGGGAAGACTATCTGTGGGTGCTTCTAGCGCCCCAAAAGAGATCGTCGAGGGCTCTTGCGGGGACGTAATCGTCGATGGTGCCGTCGGCTTTGCGCTCCGTGATTTCCGTGCACGTCCTCTCGCCAACGGAGTCGACTTCGTAAAGATATGAGGTTCTGCCATCCTCAGAGGTCACGCGCACATGAGTGTGGTCCATCCAGGCTTCCTTCGCCATAAACACCTCCAACCGCTTGTGCGGGCAGGACTCCATTACAGTCGCCGGATGTTGTGTAAATCAAGTGGATAAAAGGGTATTCCGCGGTTTTGAGCGCGTTCGATCGCCAGCGGCGCTGCCAGGTTGTAGAAACTGCACCTGTGCCTGGGTAAGAAAGTCGCAGGTATCCTGTTCGCAGGTAATTTTTCCTGGCCCGCCCAGCGCCATCCCGCATGATTTCCGGTGAGCTTGAGCTGATCGAGACGATCCGGCGGCGCGCCGCACGGGTCGGTTCCGGCTCGCGGGCAGTGCGTCTGGGCATCGGCGACGACTGTGCGATTCTTCGACCCTCGCGAGGCCACGAGATTTGCGTAACCACCGACTTAACGTTGGAAGGCAGGCATTTTCGGCGGGAATGGCATTCGCCGGAGTCGGTTGGCCATCGCTGCCTGGCCCGGGGATTGAGCGATCTGGCCGCGATGGGGGCGGAGCCGCTGGCGGTATTCCTGTCGCTCGCTGTCCCTTCGCGGCTGTCCGCGGCGTGGCTGGAGCGATTCATGGACGGCTTTCACGCGCTCGCAAGCAAATACCGCGTCCCGCTGGCCGGAGGCGACACGGCCGAGTCGCCGGTGGTTTCCAGAGGAGGCGATGGCCTGATCGCGGCCGACATTGTTGTGGTGGGCCAGGTCTTGCGCAACAAGGCGCTGTTGCGTTCAGGCGCGCAACCGGGCAACCGGATTTACGTTACCGGCGCGCTGGGCGGGGCCGCTGCTGAGTTGCTGGCTCTCGCAAAGAGTCCACGAAAATTTGCGAAGTTCACGCGCGCCGTGGACTGCCATCCGCATCTTTATCCCGAGCCGCGTCTGGCAGTCGGACGACACCTGCGCAAGCTGGCTCGCGCGGTGATCGACATCAGCGACGGGCTCTCCACGGACCTGACCCACCTCTGTCAGGAATCGCGCGTTGCCGCCATCATCGACGAAGCCGCGCTGCCGATCCATCTGCTCGCTGCGGAGTCCAGGGATCCGCTGGGCCTGGCGCTTAACGGCGGCGAGGACTACGAGTTGCTGTTCACGGCCTCTGCAACCGCCCGCGTCCCGCGCACCATCGCCGGCGTGCCCATCCACGGCATCGGAACCATGCGCAGGCCCAGTCGCGGTCAGCCGCTGATCCTTCTGAAAATGCGCGACGGCCGGCGCATTACAGTCCAACCCGGCGGTTGGGAACACTTCCGCCACGTCAAGCCGCGTTCCCATGAGAAATCTCCGGAGAAAATCTGAAGGCCCCGGCTCTCCTTGTCGGAAAACCGGGGGCCATAGTGTGACAGACAGACCTGTAAGCCGGATTCTGTCGAGGACGGCCATTCCTCTGGGCGCCGCATTGCTGCGACGCTCACGGGCGCTCTCCGAAGAGAACGCCTTTAGCGACCTACCCGGAACTTCCATCCCTTGCGGGATGCCTCGCCGAGGCTGCCGCGCCGGGCCGGCGCGTGCCCGCATTGCTGCGGACTCGTTCCCTATTTGGTCTTGCTCCGTGTGGGGTTTACCCTGCCTCCGCCGTTACCGCCGGAGCGGTGCGCTCTTACCGCACCTTTTCACCCTTACCCTTCGTTCCTTTCAGAACCCGGGCGGTATATTTTCTGTGGCACTCGCCGTCCCTGAGCCTTGACGCTCAGGTCCCGGATGTTATCCGGCACACTGCCCTGAGGAGTCCGGACTTTCCTCCACCGGAGTTGCCCCCGGCAGCGACCGTCCAGTCTGCCTGCTGGTTCGATGATACCGCGAATCCCCGCGCGGGCTGCGGGATTCTGGTGCGCGGACCGCCACGATTACTGCACCGCCTTGCGGGAGTAGCCCCCACTCTTGCCGCCCGTTTTGCGTTCCAGCTGCAGATCGCGGATCACGATGCCCTTGTCGACCGCCTTGCACATGTCGTAGACCGTTAGCGCCGCAACCGCCGCCGCCGTCATTGCCTCCATCTCGACGCCAGTCGCGGCGGTGGTCGCCGCAGTCGCGCGAATCGCAATGCCGCCCGCCACGACTTCGGCGTTCACGTCGACAAAGCTGAGCGGCAGCGGATGGCACATCGGGATCAGGTCCGCAGTGCGCTTCGCTGCCTGGATGCCGGCGATCCTCGCCACAGCCAGCGGGTTGCCCTTGGGATTCTGCGGCAGAGCGGCCAGTGCGTCGGGGCTCATCGCGACAAACACGGAAGCCTCCGCCTCGCGGCGCGTCGTTGGCTTGCCGCTCACATCCACCATGCGCGCCTCGCCGGCATCGTCAAAGTGCGACAGCTTGTTCATGCCCTCCAGAGTACAGCGGGCGGGACCGCTCCCACAGCGGCCGCTCCCGCGCACCCTCTCTTGTGGTAGCTTCATTGATTGATTTGCACGCCGCCATCGAAGAGCGGCCAAAGCGCAGCGCCATTTCTTTGGGAGTGAACAACAAAATGAAAGCAGCGGCCCGCGGCCTCTCGTGTGTCGTCGTTGCGCTGGTTCTCGGCGCGACTTCCTTCGCCCAGCAAGGCGCAACCCCTGCCCACCAGAATCAGAACTGGTGGAAGAACGCGGTCATCTACGAAATTTATCCGCGTAGTTTTCAGGACTCGAACGGCGACGGCATCGGAGACCTGAACGGCATCACCTCGCGCCTCGATTACCTCAAGGCTCTGGGCATCGACGCCATATGGCTCACGCCCATCTATCCCTCGCCGCAGGTCGACTTCGGCTATGACATCTCCGACTACGACAACATTGACCCACAGTACGGTAACCTCGCCGATTTCGACCGCCTCGTCAGCGAAGCGCGCAGGCGCAACATCGGCATCATCATGGATCTGGTGCTGAACCACACCTCCGACCAGCACCCGTGGTTCCTCGAATCGCGCAGTTCGCGCACCAATCCCCGCCGCGACTGGTATATGTGGCACGACCCGAAGATGGTCGACGGCAAACCCGAGCCGCCCAACAACTGGCTCTCTGTCTTCGGGCATTCCGGCTGGCAGTGGGACGCAAAGACCGGCCAGTACTACTACCACCGCTTCTACATCCAGCAGCCCGACCTCAACTGGAACAACCCCAAGGTCCGCAAAGCTATGTACGACGTCGAGCGCTTCTGGATCCAGCACGGCGTGGCCGGCTTCCGTCTCGACGCCATCACTTCGCTCTTCGAGGACCCGACCTTCAGCGACGAGAACTACGTCCTCGGCCCCGACGGCAAGCCGAAGATCAACGCCTATGGCGACAAGGAAGTGGATACGCTCAAGACCGATAACCTTCCGGAGGTCCACGACGTGCTGCGCGAGCTGCGCCAGGTTGCCGACCAGACCCAGGGCCGCAAGGTGGTTCTGATCGGCGAAACCTACCTTCGCTCCGTCGACGATCTCCGCAAAATGTACGGTCCGCATGGCGACGAGCTGGATCTGCCCATGGATATGGAGGTCGGCTTCGCTCCGTCCGGCGCGGCACCTTTCGATGTGAAACGATTCCGCCAGCGCATCAACGAGGCCGAGACGGAAATCGGCGACGAGGAGCCGCTCTTCGTCTTCGATAACCACGACAACGCCCGCTGGGATCGTTACATCGCGAGCGACCACAAGGACGACGTCGGCCGCGTCATCGCCACGGTGCTCTTCGCCTCGCGCGACACGGCGATGATGTACTACGGCGACGAAATCGGCATGGTCACCACGCCGCCCACGCGCAAAGAAGATGTGAAGGACCCCATCGGCATCACCGGCTGGCCGAAAGAAAAAGGCCGCGACGGCGAACGCACCCCCATGCAGTGGAACCACGGTCCCGACGCCGGTTTCTCACCCTCGGGCGTGAAGACGTGGCTGCCCATTCCTCCGAGTTACGAACAAATCAATGTCGCTGCGGAAGAGCAGGGGTCCGACTCGATGCTGCACTGGTACCAGCAGGTCATCGCGCTCAAGAAGCAGGATCCGGCGGTGCACGATGGCGCGGAGATCATGCTCAACACCAGCGACGAGCACGTGCTTTCCTGGCTGCGCAAATCGGACAACGGAGAGGCGGTCGTGGTCGCCTGCAACTTCAGCGACCAGCCGCAGATCGTCAGCTTCGATTTGTCAGGGCAAGGAATTCACGCGACGAACGTGAAGACGCTGATGAAAACCCCCGGCGCGGCGGACCCGGCTTCGCTCGGATCGATTCAGCTCGGGCCGTTCGGCGTGTACATCGGCCAGGTGGAGTAGAGATCAGGCGGAGTCGGGGTCCTGGCGGATGGGCGGCGGACTCGGCTCATCTCGCCACGGGCAATGCCGGCAGCCCGATCCACAGCAATACCCGCGCCGCCGATGGTACGCCTCGGTGAACACCACGTACGGCCCCTCGCGATAAAAGTCGTCCCCTGCGACGAGCGGTTTCGGTTCCGAATCTTGTTCCGGATCTCGCTCTGTCCGCGGCTCTGAGCCCGACTCAGGCAATTGCGCCGCCTTCGAGCGGACCGCGGCCCCCACCAACCCTGTCTTTGGGTTGGTGGGGTGGTAGAGGAACATCGAACGCGAAGCCTCGCGCCACCGGCATCTCCACCACCACCGCCTCTGCCTCCGTCGGCGGCAACGGCAGCGTCACCGTGTTCCCCGCGATCGACGCAGTCCTCTCTCCTGGAATCACGATGCCGACGAGATTCATCGGGTCGGCCGCAGCCATGGTCAGGGGGGGCATATCGGCCAGCGTCCGCATTCGATTCGCCCGCAGCGCATCCGCAGCCTCCGGGAGGGCAAACTGCTCTCCGCCAAATCCGGAAACAAATCGCCCGCCGCGCACCACGCCGCGCGCCTCCAGCCGCCGGAACATCCCCACCAGCTCCCGCCACGGCGCCACCGTCGTCTCGCGCGCCAGCACATCGCGCAAGACGACGCCGTAGCGCCGCAACAGCATCTGGCACGCCGACTCGATCTGCGCATCGCGCCGCGCCGCAGCCTGTGCGGCCGCCTCGACGCTCGGCTTCGATGCCCCGAACTGTAACGGCTCGCCAGGATCGACGAGCAACGCCCACCGCCCCGAAGCATGGCGGCCTGTGGA
>Ga0187863_10003330_pt1 | contig 11882 bp, 10 predicted proteins | sample June2016WEW_11_1_FD_132975 | JGI IMG/M metagenome (GOLD analysis project Ga0187863, IMG submission 132975) | Peatland microbial communities from SPRUCE experiment site at the Marcell Experimental Forest, Minnesota, USA - June2016WEW_11_10 | ecosystem: Environmental > Terrestrial > Soil >...
CACGGCTTTGCTTACCACGCCGAAATCCGCGGCTCGCGCGCGGGAGAATTTTGACATCCCTGCCCTTCCGGAGGATGCGTTGAACGAAATCAATCGCATTCAGACCAGGCAGAGACTCAATGAAGTGGTGAAAACAGGCGTCCCTGGTTTCATCGCACAAGGGAGATGAACATGAAAGCGAAATCGCAGCTAGAGATCCGTAACCCTTAATCAGTAGGTTGTAGGTTCGATTCCTACCGCGCTCACCATTTTATAATCACGTGGCCGTTGGCACGATCGAACCGGAACCGTCGAAAATCCGGGATGAAGTTAATGAGTCTTCCTATAAATGAAAGGTTCCGGCCGATGGAGGCGGCTCCGGCGACAGAGCTCCCCACCGGCTCGGAATGGCAATACGAGCCGAAGTGGGATGGATTCCGCTGCCTCGCTTTTCGCGACGGAAAGCGCATTACACTGATCTCGAAATCCGGAAAGCCGCTCACTCGGTATTTTCCCGAGCTGGTTACTGCGCTCTCTGCGCTCAGCCCACAGCGTTTCATACTCGATGGCGAGATTGTTGTTCCCATCAGCGGAGCGCTCTCGTTTGACCATTTGCTGATGCGGATCCATCCGGCCGTCAGCCGCATTACTAAGCTTAGCCAGGAAATTCCTGGCGTGTTTCTCATTTTCGATTTACTGGCCGACGGCAAAGGCAAATCCTTGTTTAAGGTTCCCTTGCAGGAGCGGCGCACCCACCTGGAAAACTTTGCGAGCAGATACTTAAAGACGAATCATTTGCTGCGTCTGTCTCCTGTCACTCAAAAAATTGCCGTAGCGCGAAAATGGTTTCACATGGGAGTCGCTCTCGATGGCGTGATCGCCAAACGGCGAGATTTGCCTTACCAGAGCGGCGAGCGCACTGGCATGTTGAAAATCAAGCGACAGCGTACGGCCGATTGCGTTGTGGGAGGTTTCCGGTATTTAGAAAAACGGAAAGTAGTTGGATCGCTGCTCCTTGGTCTTTACAACCGCAAAGGCCTGCTTGACCACGTCGGGTTCACTTCGTCGATTAAGAGCAAGGAACGCCCAGCGTTGACGGCGAAGTTAGAGCAGTTGATCAAGCCGCCCGGTTTCACCGGGAAAACTCCAGGAGGTCCCAGTCGATGGAGCACGAAACGTTCGTCGGAATGGCAGCCTCTGGCGCCACGATTAGTGGTAGAAGTGCAGTTCGACCATTTCACCGGAGGCCGCTTCCGCCACGGTACGAAGCTTCTTCGGTGGCGGCCCGACAAGGCGCCCAAAGCCTGCACTATGACTCAGGTCGAACGTGAAAGCCGGTCCGCCCTGGATCTCCTGTGACTGCCTTCCGAAGTTCTCCCCGGAACCTGTAGGTTGGTCATGACATGATGTCGTTTGCCGGGAACCCCCGCGACATATAGACACGCTACAGTTCGCGCAGGGCGACGGCCACGGGGCGCCAGGCGGCGCGCATTGCCGGAGGCAAGCCTCCGAGCAACCCCATCAGCAGGGCGAAGATAATGCCGCCCAGCAAGAGCACGGGCGTAATCCGGAACGCGAACGCCAGATGCGAGAAGGTCTGCCAGTTCATCGCGCCTGTGGTCAGACCATTCAAGGGCAGGACGGCGAGGCAGCCGATGACGCCACCGATGAACGAAATCAAGAGCGCCTCTACCAGGAACGAGAAAACCACAGCGCCACCGCCAAATCCCAGGGCGCGCATTGTGGCAATTTCCCGGCCGCGCTCGGATACCGCCGAATACATCGTGTTGAGCGCGCCAAAAACCGCGCCAATCGCCATAACGAAGGCCACCAGTCCGCCCAGAACCGTAATCAGGCGAGTCATGGTGGTGGATTGTTTGGCGTAATAGTCGATTTCGCGGGTCACGTCAAAGTTGAGGCGGCGATCGGATGTAACGGCATCTTTGAATTGCTGAAAGCTGTCTGGCGAATTCAGATGCACGGTGGCGGACTGAAAAATATTGCTGGGACGCTTATAGACATCGTCGAGCACACGCGCATCGCACCAGACTTCCGAATCAAAGGAGCTGCCGCCCGCGTCGAAAATGCCAACCACCTGCCAATGACCGCCTCCAAAATCTACAGTGTTCCCGAGCGTTAGGCCGGAGTAGCTACTGCTCGCATTTTTTCCGACAATCAACTCCGCCAGGCCCGGCTGGAACATTCGGCCCTCAGCGATCTTGACATTCTTCCTGATGGTCAAAACATTGGCGGAGACGCCGCGAACTTGAACGTTGGCGTCTGTGCCCGTGGACTTTAGCGGAAAAGGCGCGACCACCACGACTTCCGAGGTCACCAAAGGAGTATCGGAAGCGCGGGCAACGCCCGGCGCATCCTGAAGAATTTTTATGTCTTCGAGTTTAATTCCGCTCATCATCTCGGAAGTCGCGCCGGCGCGCATGACGATGACGTTGTCCGGGGAACCGGAGGAGACTAGGGTCGCCCTGAAGCCTCGGGCCAGCGATAGCATCGCGACGAAAACGCCAACGGTTCCTGCAATGCCGAGAACGGCAACGATGGAAGAAGTCCAACGAGCCTTGACGCTGCGAACGTTGTAAATGATGGGGATGGCCATATCAAACCCTCCTTAACGCGTCGACAACGCGCATGCGCATGGCGCCGATTCCAGGCAGCAGTCCGCTGATCACGCCAACCAGCAAAGCGGTTAAAAGGCCGAGCGAAAGAATTTCAGGCGACAAGACGAGCGTCGGCAGCAGCCCATTCAAAGCCGCGCCCAGCGCCGGAATGGCGAGTAGCGCGAGCCCCAGGCCGAGAAGACCACCGACCGCCGCGATGGTTAGAGATTCGGCCAGCACAAAGAAAAGGACCCAGCGATCGCTGTAGCCGATGGCCTTGAGAACAGCGAGCTCACCGGCACGCTCGCGCACGGAGATCGCCATGGTATTCCCAGTAACCAGAAGCAGCGTGAAGAACACGACCGTGCCGATGGTCATAATGAGGAACTGAATATTTCCAAACTGCTTCACCCAACTGGCCGCGAACTCGGATTCCGTTTCTGTTTTTGTTTCGAAGGAAGAATTGGCCGCCATGTCATCAATCGCTTTCGCGATTCTCACGGCATCGTCGGGGCTGTCCAGTTTTACCACATACCAACCGACATTACCCTTGAACGTCTCCGGCACGCGCTCTTCAAAGTAGTCCCATTGGAACCAGAACTGGCTCTCGTCCCCCCCCGCATGTTGACTGTGATAGATGCCGTCGAGATTGAATTCCCAAGTGCCGGTGTTGCCATAGCCTGCATTCCTGATCGGAATGCGGTCTCCAACCTTCCAACCGAAGCGCTGGGCGGTCTTCGCGCCGGCAATCGCGCCCTGACGATCTTTGACGAAGTTCTGCCACTGATCATCGGGAACAACTAACTCGGTCATTACCTTCCGCTGGTTTTCGACGTCGATCACGAACTGAGGGAAAAAGTTTTTTTCTTCCTGATACACGCCGCCAAACCAATTGTTGTGCGTGACGTATTTCACCCCGGGGATGCGTTGAATCTTGTCGCGATAGGCGAGCGGCAGCGGGTTAATAATCGACACGCGATTGATGGTGACCAGGCGATCCGCGCCCGCAATATCCGCGCCTCGATTGAATGCTCCGCGCACCACGGCGAGGAAGGCAAAGAGAAAAAGCGCGACGGCAAACGACCCGACCGTCAGGATCAGCCGAAGCTTCTTGCGAAAGAGATTGGCGAAAATCAGGCCACGGAATCTCATGCGGCGCCTCCGGCAGGAATTTCCTGCGATTCGCCAGCCTCAACGAGCACGCCCTTCTCCAGGTGCAGAGTGAGATCGGCGCGTTTCGCGACCAAAGGATCGTGCGTCACCATGAGCACCGTCTTGCTGTACTCCTTCACCAGACGGTGAATCAGATCCATGATTTCGTCTGCGCTTTTGCGATCGAGGTCGCCAGTCGGTTCGTCGCAGAGCAAGAACGTTGGATCGGCAACGATGGCGCGGGCGATAGCAACTCGCTGTTCCTGACCGCCGGAGAGTTGGCGTGGATAATGATTCATCCGCTCCGCTAATCCAACAATGCCGAGCGCGGTTTCGACGTGCTTGCGGCGCTCAGCTTTTGAGAGGCTGGTCAAGAGCAACGGCAACTCTACGTTCTGAAAAGCGGTCAGCACGGGAATCAGGTTGTACATCTGAAAGATGAAGCCGACGTGACGCGCCCGCCATGTGGTCAGTTTGCTCGCCGACATGTGGGTGATTTCATCGCCGGCCACGGTGATGCTTCCACGCGTGGGAACATCAAGTCCGCCAAGCAAATTCAGCAGCGTAGTCTTGCCGGAGCCGCTTGGACCCATGAAGGCGACGAAATCGCCCTTTTCGACGTCGAGATTCAAGCCCTGGAGGACGTGGATTTCCTCGCCTCCCCGGCGGTACGTTTTATCCAGCCCGCGCACCTGAATCTGGCTATTGGTTTTTCCTGTGCCATCGACTTGAACCATATCGCTGCTCCCCTTAAGTATTTGTGCTGATTATTCCCGGCGATTATTTTTTTATCCGCACGCTCTCGCCATCATGCAGATTTGCTGGGCCAACTATCACGGAATCGCCCAGCCCCAAACCAGCCGTCACCTCAATCTCAGTGCCGCGATTTCCGCCCAGCGTAACTGCGCGTCGCTCTGCTTTATCGTCTTTCAAGAGGAAAACAACTTTCTTGCCATTATCGTCGCGCACTGCACTCTGCGGTATGAGAATCGCGGGTGTGGCGGCGATCTCCTTGCTGGATGGTGCGTCCCCAAGGAAGGTTACTTTAATCCCCATGTCGGGCAAGATACGCGGGTCAAGCTTTAAGAATGAAATACGCACTTTCACCGTAGCCTTCTGGCGGTCTGCACTGGGAATGATCGTGCGAACGCGACTTGGAATCTCCCAGTCCGGATAAGCGTCGAGAATCGCAGTCACCGGCTGGTCCGGCTTCACGCGCGTGATGTAAGCCTCATTTACGTCGACCTCGATTTCATTCGAGTTCATATCGACGATCGTAGCGATGCCAGTACGCGTGAAACCGCCGCCGGCGGAGATTGGAGAAACCATCTCGCCGACTTGCGCGTCCTTCGAAACGACGATTCCGTCGAAAGGCGCGCGAATCGTACAGTTGTCAACCGCCTGCTGCGCCTCCTGGATGCGAGCTTCGGAAGCAGCCGCCTGCGCTTTCGCCAAGTCGATTTTTGCCTGCAGACTGTCGACAGAGGTGCGCGCGTTATCCAGTTGCTCTTGCGGTTCCACGCCTGCTTTTTGAAGTTCCTGGGTACGGTACAGCAAGATGCGAGCGTTCTTTTGCTGCACCTCGTAATCAGCGATGGCAGCATTGGCAGAGTCGCGATCCGCTTTGGCTGACCCTAGAGCTCGCTGTGCATCGGCATCATCGAGCCTGGCGAGCAACTGACCCTCATGCACGTGGGTGCCTTCGTCGAAGAAAACTCCAGTCACGCGGCCTGTGATTTTCGCGGCGATAGTGGCTCGCCGGCGAGGGGTGACGTATCCAGTGGCGTTGAGCAGCGCCTCCCGGCTTCCTGGTCCGACCGCCTTCCGCGCAGTCACTACTTCTACCGTTGGTTTCGAATCTAATAACGCGTAGACACTGGCCGCAACACCAGCGAGGATAATCAGTAGCCCAAAGAAAATGGCGAGAATTTTCCCCGCCCTGCCTCCCTTGCGCTGTCCTTCGTGGATGCGCAATGAGCCCAGGTCATGTGCGGGTGCGTTGCCTCGCGTCACCATCTCTTAGCTGGGTCCTTTCCGGGGGAGCTACCATGATAATCCATCTTCGCGCGGGCGAGAGGGGAGGCGTGGGCGCGTGTAACACCCAATCCATTCGGAGGTTCGAATCGCGGACGAGAGGAGGTGGCCCGCTGAATTCGCGTCAAACAGCTTTCGAAGCAAGCCGGGTCTCGATCGTCTGCAGCAGTCGTGCGCCGGCTTCGCCCGCATCACTGGCGGAAAAGTCGCTGCCCAGTTTGATCGCCGGCAGCTTGGCGCACGCACTTTGAAAGGCGGGTGGCTTTGTCGGAGACGCAGTCATATCGGGTCCGACCAGCAGCAGATCGAAATGCGTGATGCGCATCAACAGCATGGCGTCGCTCACGCGCATGCTGCTCTGGACGTCGTATCCGGCGCGATGCAAGAGTTCGCGCAAGTAGGCGAGCACGTCAGCATTCGAATCAAGGCACAGAACGCTGCGGCCTTTTGGCACCGGCGCTTCGCTGCGGGTGCTCGGGCGGTAAAACGCTTCAACCGCCTTCTCTTCTGATTCATGAACGTCGAACACGCTGGTCAGGCGCGACATCTCCAAAACCTTGCGCACAAAATCCGGCACATTGCAGAGCTTCAATTCTCCGCGCGCCTGGCGTGTGCTGGTCAGTGCGCGGACCATGGTACCGAGTCCGCTGCTATCGATGAAGCCGACTTCGCCGAGGTGCAACACGAATGACCGCCGCGTGTGCAGCAACCACGACAGGTGCGCGCGCAGGGATTCGCTCTCGCGCCCCCCAATGATCCGTCCCTTGCAATGCACTACGGTGACGCGTCCAACTTCACGAGTGTCAAGCGACAAGAGCAAGAGGCCTCCCAATGCGGCGGAAATTGCGCTGCAAAGTCGCAACATTATATGCGGGAGGAGCCGCAGTTAATAGCATGAAAGCGGCGCCGGCACGTCGCAGAGTCGATCTCCATTTAGCATAGGAATCGTGAGCTTGCACAAACGCATCGGCTTGGCACGCGCGCTCTCAAAGTCAGGTTACTGCTCGCGTTCGCAGGCGAGCATCTTGATTCGCGCCGGGCGTGTCGTTCTCAACGGGCGCGTCGTGCGCGATCCGGAAGCCTCTGTGAGAATGCGGAACGCGCGGATGCAGAATGGGCATATCGCCGACCGGATTGAGATTGATGGAACGCCAGTCGGCAAGGCGCTGCCAATCTACCTGATCATGAATAAGCCGCGCGGGATCGTGACCACTGCCTCCGATGAAAAGGGGCGGAAAACGGTCTATGATCTGCTCGATCAGGGATTGCCGTGGGTCGGTCCCGTTGGCCGCCTTGATAAGGCCAGCGAAGGCCTTCTGCTCTTGACTAACGATTCTGAATGGGCCGCCAATATCACTGATCCCTCGACTCATCTCAACAAAAAATATCACGTGCAGGTGGATTGCGTGGTGGACGACGATCTGCTCGCGAAGATAGTTCGAGGATGCCAGGATGCAAGCACTTCAAGCGAGCGCGACATTCTTGCTCGCAATCGGCTAGCACGCGACCGGGAAGACCTGTGCGCCAAGGCGGCACGGCTGCTGCGCTATGGCGATAAGAATAGCTGGCTGGAGATTACGCTAGATGAGGGCAAGAACCGGCAAATACGGCGACTGCTCGAAACGTGGCAGGTCCGCGTCTTGCGCTTAGTAAGGGTCTCGATCGGACCGCTAGAGCTAGGCGATCTGAAGAAGGGTGCGATGCGCGAGTTGACGCCGGAAGAAAAATGCTTGCTCGACGGAGAAATTTCTAAGTAGAGAGGCCCTTTGCTTCTACATATTCCTGCGCCTCACGCAGCACCTTGCGTTCGTTGCTGTAGGCAATCTGCTTGCCCGCTTCGCTGAGCGGAACCCACAGTGCCCGCTTTACTTCAATCCGCATCTCCTCAGCGAGATTGTCAATTTCTCCAGATACATACCGCATCAGATAAAAACTCACAATCTTGAAAACCCGCTCACCGTCGCCCCACGTGCGTACATAAACGTACTTATTGTCGGCGAGCTTTGTGACGGGCTCGGCGACAATCCCGGTTTCCTCCCGCACCTCGCGTACCGCGGCTGCTTGCGCCTTCTCGCCTCGATCCACCAAGCCTTTGGGAAGCGCCAACACGGCACGGCTGCTCTTGCGCCGTGATTTTGCTGGGAGGGCAGCAGGTTTAGAGCCTTCGAGGGGTATTTCTGACACATGTGGCTCGCTCTTGTGCGGCTCAATCAGCGCCACGTGCCATACTCCAGAAAGCTCCCGCAGCACAACCCCGCCCGCTGAAATCTCTCGTGGCATCCACTACACTGTATCGCGAAATCTCCCCGGCGCGATGAAAGCTCAGAGGTGCCGGCTTTCACCTCTGCAATCTAACCTCTAACCTCTGACCTTAACTTCTCCGTCTCTTCTAAAATGCGCTGCCATGCGCACTCCACATGGCGAGCCTGCGTGTTCGTTTGCCCCACACAGAGGCGAAGAGTGAATTTGCCATCGAGCTTCGTGTGGGTAAGAAAAAGATCGCCGCTCGCGTTCAGCCGCTCCATCAAGAGTTGATTGACCCGATCTTGATTAGAATGATCTTGACTAGCACGATCTCCCGAGCGCAGCCGGAAGCAGACGAGATTGAGCAGGACAGGCGCAGCGATCTCGAACCGCTCATCACAGCGCACCCAGCCAGCGAATTCCTGCGCCAGTCGCACATGCTCGCGAATGTGATGCCGCAGTCCTTCAACGCCGTAATGTCGAATCACAAACCAGAGTTTAAGTGAGCGAAAACGACGTCCCAACTGGACGTGCCAGTCGCGATAGTCAATGACAGCGCCCGATTCCGTAGCCTGATTGCGCAAATACTCGGGCAAAATCGACAGCGTTTCGATCAGGTGTTTTCGCTCGGCAACATAAAAGACATTGCAATCGAAGTTCGTGAACATCCATTTGTGCGGATTGAAGGTGTAGCTGTCTGCAAATTCAACTCCCTCATTGATGAATCTGAATTCCGGGCAGAGAGCCGCCGTGCCGCTCATTGCGGAATCGACATGCAGCCACAGATTATGGTCGCGGCAGACGTGGGCAATTTCGCGTACCGGGTCAACCGCATTCGATGAGGTCGTGCCCACCGTCGCGCAAACGAAGGAGGGAGTCAGGCCGGCCTTGATGTCGCGCTCGACCTGCTCCGACAGCGCTTTCGGACGCATGGCAAAGGTCTTGTCCACTTCGATGTGGCGCAGGTTATCCGAACCCATTCCCGCGACCTTCACCGCTTTTTCGATGGACGAGTGGGTTTGAGTAGAGCAATAGGAGACGAGGCGGCCATCGCAGCCCTTGCGGTTGCTGGCAAACTTCGTCGAATGCTCGCGAGCAGCGAGCACCGCGCAGAGCGTGGCACTGGAAGCGGTATCCTGAATCACCCCACCGCCGCTGCTGGTCGAAAGAAATTTCTCCGGCAGCCCGAGCATCGGCACCAGCCAATCGAGCACGTGCGTCTCGACTTCCGTGCACGCCGGACTGGTCGACCATAGCATGCCTTGCACGTCCAATCCTGCGGAAATGAGATCTCCGAGAATGGCCGGCCCAGAGGCATTCGAAGGAAAGTACGCGTAAAAATTTGGCGACTGCCAGTGCGTGATTCCGGGAAGGACGACGCGGTCAATGTCGGTGAGAATCGCGTCGAACGCCTCGCCCTGTTCAGGTGCGTTTGGAGGCAACTGAGCGCGAATTTCTCCGGGTTGCACGCGCGACAGTACCGGAAAACTTTCAATCCGTGAATGGTAGTCGGCGATCCAGTCCACAACCGCGTGGCCCTGGCGCCGAAACTCCTCGGGAGTCATGTGGAAAGATTTGGGATCAGACATGGGGATTGGTAATTGGTGATTTGTGATTGGTAATTGTAAAACCTAATAAGTGGTCGACTACAGATAACGAATCACAGATCACAAATGCCCGTAATACACCTGGGTCTTATATTCAAACTCGACCCTGCCGTCGACATTATGGGCGCGAAAAATCCGCTGTAACTCCTGCATCATCGGCGCGTATTTGGGATGACCCTCCAGTGGCGCATAGGAAGAAGATAACAGCCGCCCGGCGGCGCCGGCATAGTCAAAATGTTGCCGCAAGCTGAAAACTCTTTCCTGGCATGGCGCCGGCTCAAAAAACTGCTGAATCATGGCCGTCGTTTTTTCGTGGCGCACTTCTTCGTAGTCCGTGCCGTAGGTCAGCAGCAACTGCTCATACTCGCGCAAAAAAGCTGTTGATGAGGTCAGGCGCTCGTTCCAGATCAGTACGCACCATCCGCCCGGCCGCAAAATGCGAACGAATTCCGCGCGAGCGCGTGGCAGGTCGAACCAGTGTGCCGCCTGCGCAGCGGTAACGAAGTCGACAGAAGCCGCGCCCAGCGTCGTTTCCTCCGCTGTTCCGGCTCTGGAGACCAACCGCTTGTAGGACTCGAGCTGATGCACGCCACTCTCGCGCATTTCCGCGTTGGGCTCTACAGCAAACACAGAGTTGCCGTTCTCCAAAAGCAGCCGGGTAAACATGCCTGTTCCGGATGCAATGTCGGCGACGATGTGACTCGGCTGCAACCCGCATTCGGCGCGCAACAGGTCGAGAACCTCAGGCGGATATCCGGGACGATAGCGGATGTAATTCTCCACCCGATCAGAAAAACGAGCCGTTGAAGAGATGGTCATCGCTATTTAGTGTAACGCGTTCAGCAGGCGTCACCCCGCTCACGATACAATCTTCGTTTTGTGCGCAAAGAAATTCTGAAACGCAGCCGTCCGCAAAATCATCTCAAGGAACTTCATGAAACTTCTCGCCGCGTCTCTCCTCTTTTTCGTACTGCTTGGTTCAACTCTTCGCGCCGTCAATGCCGCCGACGAGAAAAACAAAGATAACAACGCAGACAATGATGCCCAGGCGGAAAGCTGGGTCATAAGCGGCTTTCGCGACGTTGCCGCCGAGCTCGAAATCGAAAAGAGATTCCTGGCCGTGCCCGATGCGAAACTCGCCGAAGAGCATCTCCGCATCCTGACCCAGGCACCGCATCTCGCGGGCTCTCCCGAGGACAAGGCGACTGCCGAATATGTAGCTCAGAAATTTCGCGACGCCGGTCTCGACACCGAAATTGTCGAATACAAAGTCTGGATGAATTACCCGGCCGAGATTCGAGTCGACATGACCGCGCCTCCTGGCGTCGAGATGCACGGGCCGCAGCGTGAGCACGTCGACGATGATCCCTTTCAGGACGATCCTCGCGTCGTCACCCCCTACAACGGCATGTCACCCTCGGGCGATGCTGAAGCCGAGGTCGTCTATGCCAACTACGGCTCTCCCGCCGACTTCGACAAGCTCAAACAGTTGAATATCGATGTACGCGGCAAAATCGTCATCGTCCGCTACGGAGAAAATTTCCGTGGGGTCAAGGCGTTCGTCGCGCAGGAGCATGGCGCAGCCGGGGTCATTATTTATTCCGACCCGAAAGATGACGGCTACTACCGCGGCGATGCCTATCCGAAAGGTCCGTGGCGTCCTGCAACCGGCGTCCAGCGCGGCTCGATTGGCTACATGTTCCAGTTTCCCGGAGACCCTACTACTCCCGGCATCGCCTCCACGCCATCGCTGCCCGACTCGAAGCGCATTTCGCCCGCAGACTCCGAGCAGTTGCCGAAAATTCCCGTTACCCCTCTTTCTTACGCCGACGCTGCGCCCATTCTCGAGCATCTAGGTGGGCCCGCCTCGCCCCGCGAGTGGCAGGGTGCGCTGCCCTTCACCTATCACGTCGGTCCCGGTCCATCCAAAGTGAGGATGCATCTCAAGCAGGATTATCAATTCCGCACGATCTGGGATGTCATTGGAAAAATCCGCGGAACATCTGCGCCCGATGAATGGGTCGTCGCCGGCAATCATCGCGATGCCTGGGTCTACGGAGCCGTCGATCCCAACAGTGGCACCGCGTCGATGCTCGAAGCCGTGCACGGGCTGGGCGCGCTCCTAAAGTCAGGCTGGAAGCCGAAGCGCACTATCGTATTCGGAAGCTGGGACGCCGAAGAAGAGGGCCTTATCGGTTCGACCGAGTGGGGCGAAGATCACGCGTCGGATTTAACGAATGCAGCGGCCTAC
>Ga0187863_10003332_pt1 | contig 11873 bp, 10 predicted proteins | sample June2016WEW_11_1_FD_132975 | JGI IMG/M metagenome (GOLD analysis project Ga0187863, IMG submission 132975) | Peatland microbial communities from SPRUCE experiment site at the Marcell Experimental Forest, Minnesota, USA - June2016WEW_11_10 | ecosystem: Environmental > Terrestrial > Soil >...
GGCATGGAGGCTGCTTACATCCAACACCTTGGCTTCCTCCCCGGAGGACTGAGCGGGTTCGGGATCTCCGCAAACTTCAGTTGGACCGGTTCGAACTCCGGCACCTTGCCGCTTCGCAACGACACTCCGGCGCTGCAACGCCAGGCTCCGGTGACCTGGAACCTAAGCCCGACCTATGATCGGGGCCGGTTCTCGGCGCGTCTTGGTGCCACGTACAACAGCAAGAGTATTTTCCAGTACCAGTGGGAGCAATGCATCCCGGCAAGTCCCGCCAGTTGCACCGAAGACCCATCCGGTCTCGGTCCCAAGGGCCCGGCTGGGGACATCTACCTGTTGCCGCACCTGCAGGTGGACGCCCAGGCCAGCTACCACGTGCGGAAGAGTCTCACCGTACTTGTGCAAGGCCTGAACCTGACGGATGAAGTCTTCGGCTTCTATAACGGCAGTCCGTGGTACATCATCCAACGCGAGTACTACCGGCCCACCTATTCTTTCGGCTTGCGCTGGGAGCCTCGTCGAGAATAACGCGCACAGATTAACCAAGAACACATCGCTCGTTGAGGTGAGTACCGTTTGCCGCAAACCTCAAAGTTGCCTGGTGTCTTGAGAGTCATCCCGGTTGAAACATAGAGATAAGGAGCCCAACTCAGATGAAGAAATACTCGCACTCTAACCTATTCCGAAGAATTGCCCTGTCCCCGGTTGTCTTCGCCTTCGGATTCGCTCTTGTAAGTCCCTCCATTGCCGCTGCCAAGGGTTTTTCCATCACCAAGAAGATTCCTGTCCCCGGCCAAGGCAGCTGGGACTATCTTGCCGTCGATGATGGCGCGCGCCGCCTGTACGTTTCCCACGGAACCCAGGTGGAAGTGCTGGATGTCGATTCCGGAGCAATTGTTGGCAAGATCCAGAACACTCCGGGCGTGCATGGCATCGCGATCGCTCCGGAACTGGGACGTGGATTCGTCAGCGATGGCCAGTCCTCTGCGGTTACGATCTTTGATTTGAAGACTCTGAAGACCATTGCGGAGGTCCCGGTCGGCAAGAAACCCGACGCGATCATTTACGATCCTGCGACTTCGGGAGTCTTCGCATTCAATGGCGATAGCAGTAGCGCCACTGCGATTGAGGCGGGGACCGGAAAAGTGGCGGGAACGGTCGATCTCGGCGGTGGTCCTGAATATGCGGTGGCCGACGGTTCGGGATATATCTACAATAATCTGGAAGATGCGAGCGTGGTCCTGAAGATCAATGCGCGTTCCTTGAAGGTGGAGCAGCGCTGGCCGACCGCGCCTTGTGCTTCGCCGTCAAGCATCGCGATGGACCGGCCGAATCGGCGATTGTTCATTGGTTGCCGCAGCAAGGTCATGGCTGTTATGAATGCTGACACCGGCATAGTAGTCGCTACGCTTCCAATCGGCGATCACGTGGACGCCACCGCCTTTGATCCTGATTCTCGCCTTATCTTCAATTCCAACGGCGAAGGCACGATCACGGTGATTCATGAGGACAGCCCGGAAAAATACTCCACAGTCGAAACCGTGAAGACGTTACCCAAGGCGAAGACCATGGCCCTCGATCCGAAAACTCATCAACTTTTCCTGTCGACGGCGGAGTCAGGACAATTTGAAGTTCTGGTGGTAAGCAAGTGACGACTGCAATGTCTAGATCTGCTCGCGATTATGCAGAGTATGATTTGAAGAAAGTTGCGACGGAGGGTTAACATGCGCTCCCGCTGGGCAAAGCTTCTTGTTGCATGGCCTCTGCTTGTTATGGCAGCGAGCTTCGCATATTCCCAGAATGCTTATCGAGATGCGCACAATGGCGTTTCTCTTTCCTTACCACTCGGTTGGACTTGGACGGACCCGCAGCCCTCAAGTGAACAGAAAAGCATTGTGGTTTTCCGGGAGGCCAGAACCCGGCTGGAAGCCAAGCTCTATGTACAAGTGCTGCAACCGCCGGAACAGATAACGCCTGCGGAAAAGATGAACAGGCGGCTGTTGAAGCAGGCGAGAAGCAAAGTCGAGCAGCGGATCAGAGAGGGATTCCAGGACTATCGTCTGCGCGAGGAAAGTTGCGAGCTGAAAGTGATAAACGGACGTTCCGCTCTGAGCTGGGTCTCGGAATATACGGCTAGCGGCCAGAGCATGGCGGAGTATCTCACGCGGGTTCGCAGCGAGAGTACCAGCGCACTGTTCTACGTTAAGTTGCCCGCCGAGCATCTCGACGATTTCAAGAGACGGCTTGATCCCATCATCGAGACTCTGCAAATCCGCTAGGCATTCTCCAGCGCGGCTGTATTTGCAACCGAATCGTGTAATTGTGGAAGCGTTTGGGGGGAATTTAGAAACTAAGGAGCCGGTGCGTATAGATGAAGTTTATCCAGAGACTATCGATGATTGCCCTTCTCGGCTGCACTGCCTGTACGCACTCGAACTCTCAAACTTCTTCACCGCCGCAGCCAGTGGAATTGCGGCTGCAAGTGAGCACCCCGTTCCATTTCGTGGTCTATGGAGATGCGCGCTTCCATGATCCCAAGGATACGGAGGCGGCGAATCCACCGGTGCGGCAAGCGCTGGTGCAGGCGATTGCCCAGACCAATCCAGCGTTTATTTCTTTCGGCGGAGACATTGTGTATAACGGCTACGATAAAGACGACTGGAAGGTTTGGGATAGCGAAACCGCGGCCTGGCGCGAGAAAAAAATACCGGTTTATCCCGCGTTTGGCAACCACGATCTCCACGGCAACGAAAAAATCGCTCTGGCCAACTATTTCGAGCGATTCCCCGACCTGAAGGGCAGCCGCTACTATTCGGTGCGCGCCGCTAACCTGCTGATGCTGGTGCTGGACAGTTCGCTCGACGAAATCTCCGGCCCGCAGGGACAATGGCTCGACCGCAACTTGGATTCTCTCCCCGCCGACGTGGACTTCGTGTTGATTGTTCTTCATCACCCGCCCTACACAAGTTCCTCGGATATGAAAATGTTCGGCGGAGGACACTCGGCTCGCTCCCAGGAGCAGGCTCTGGCCAAGTCACTCGAGGCGCGGCAACAGAACTTGCGCGCCCGCATCGTCGTTTTCTCCGGCCACGTACACAACTACGAGCGCCATGAGCACGGCGGCATTACCTATTTCGTGACCGGCGGCGCGGGAGCGCACGCCTACCCCATTGAACGCGCCAAGGACGATCCATTCCAGAGCAAAGAAGTGAACTACCATTACCTGCAAGTGGAAGACGATGGCGGCCAACTTAAGATCACCATGAACCGCCTGGATTTGACCAGCGGCGCCGCCATGTGGACGCAGCCCGATTCGGCCACGATCACGGCACCGGCAGCGAAGGCCGCCGCACAAGGTCATTAAACAGCCAACTGAATTCTTAGCCGGGGTGCGATGCGACGGCGGGCTCAGTCGAGAGCCCAACATGGGTTGTGGTTCATCAAATCCTCGCGGCAGCTTCGAAATCGCCGCGGCCTCATTCCAACCAACCAACGGCGATACACCCATGCAAAACGCTGTTGTTTGGGAGACAATACTCCCGATGACACAGGAGGCGATCGCCAAGCATTGTGCGTTTATTTTCTTATTCCTTGCTTTTGGCGACCTGACACTGGCGAAGGCGCAGGACAACTACGAAATCCAGGTCTACGGTTCGGACACAGTCGCCCCGAAAACCACGATGCTGGAACTGCATAGCAACTTCACCGCGGAGGGCAGTCTTCCGGCAGCCGGCTCGCGGTTCACTGCCGACGGGCTTTATCCAACAAACCATGCCGAGCACGAAACGGTTGAGATTACTCAGGGAGTGAATAGTTGGTCGGAGGTTGGCTTTTATATCTTCACCAGCGTCCGCAATGGAGACGGCTGGCAATGGGTGGGCGATCATATTCGCCCGCGAGTGAGAGCACCCGATAGCTGGCACTGGCCCGTGGGCGTAAGCCTGTCCATGGAGATTGGTTATCAGCGGGCGTCGTTTTCAAAGGACACATGGACGATGGAGCTGCGTCCGATCATCGATAAGCAGATGGGCAGATGGTATTTCGCGGTGAATCCGGCTCTGGAGCGCTCTTTCCACGGGCCGAGCGTTCCGGAGGGCGTCGGGTTTTCGCCCAGTGCAAAATTCAGCTACGACTTCAACAAATACATTTCTGGAGGCCTGGAATATTACGCCGCTTACGGATCAATCACAGGCGTGTCTTCGTTGCACGATCAGGAGCAGCAGTTTTTTCCGACGATCGATCTGAATGTGTCCCCGAACTGGGAGATTAATTTTGGGGTTGGAGTTGGGGCAACGGCCAGTACCGATCATCTGATTGTGAAAGGGATTCTGGGGCGACGGTTCGATTGGACGCATCATCGGGCGGGCAGTTCCAGGAGCACTCAATAGGGCCTGCATGCAAATGGATCGTCGTGATTTTCTTATCGGAGCAAGCCTCGCGTTGCTGGGTACCGCGACAAAGACAAAGTTGTGGGCCCAGACGCCAGCGGATGTGCGGCTTGAAATTGCGCCCCTCAAGCTGGAGATTGCGCCGGCAAAAGTGATTCACACAGTTGCATACAACGGTCACGTTCCGGGGCCTCTGATCCGCTGGCCGGAAGGCAAGCCAATCATGATCGATGTTGTGAACCATACCGACGTGCCCGAGATTGTGCACTGGCATGGATTGTGGATTCCGTCGGACGAAGACGGCGCGATGGAAGAGGGCTCGCCCATGATTGTGCCGGGCGGGCACCGGCGTTACAGCTTTACGCCGCGGCCGGCGGGTTTCCGCTGGTACCACACGCACGCATTTGCTGGGCGTGACTTGAAGCGGGGCGGGTATACCGGTCAGTTCGGATGTTTCTACATTGAGCCGAAACAAGAGCCAGGTGCGTACGATCAGGAGGTCTTCCTCACGCTGCACGACTGGAACGCGTATATGGGAGGCGGTGGAGATGCGTCCATGGACGCTTTTTACGATTATGCGACGATCAATGACCGCATGCTCGGGCATGGCGATCCTATTAGAGTACGCGAAGGGCAAAGAGTGCTCTTCCATGTGCTGAACGCAAGTGCGACGGCGACGCATTGGCTGGCATTGGCCGGGCATGAATTCACAGTGGCAGGCATGGACGGGAATGAGGTGCCGCAGCAGGCGAAGGTGCCAGCGGTACGACTGGCCCCGGCGGAGCGCGTCGATGTATTGGTCGAAATGAATCGTCCGGGAGTGTGGGTGCTGGGAGAAACACGGGCAGAGATTCGTAAGACGGGAATGGGGATTGTGGTGGAGTATTCCAATCAGCAGGGCGATGCCAGGTGGATCGATCCGCCAGAAACGTTGTGGAATTACAGGCTGTTCGCAAAACCGGCGCCAACGGCGGCCGAGCCGGACCTGCGGGTTCCTCTGGTGTTTGAGTCGAAGTTTCACGGGCATGGCGACTTCGACTATTGGACGATCAATGGCAAGTCGTATCCGAAGACGGACACAATTCCGCTGAAAGAAGGCCAGCATTACAGATTGGCGATGAGGAATAAGAGCAGCGACGATCATCCCATTCACTTGCATCGCCATACGTTCGAGGTCACCAGCCTGGACGGCAAGCCGCTCTCCGGGCTGCGCAAGGACGTAGTGGTGGTGAAGGCAAATAGCGAAGCGGAGATCGACTTTGTCGCGGCAAACCCGGGCGCGACCCTGTTTCACTGTCACCAGCAGACCCACATGGATTTCGGTTTCATGATGCTGTTTCGCTATGTGTGAGTTATGGCTCGCACAAGTTCGTTGTTATGAGGTGCGCGTCTTTCCCCGACGATCGGGTTAGGGGCATTGCCGCTGACCAGCATGCCGCAGCATTCGGGCCGCTCTGGAATGCTTGATCGGTCCCATCCCCCGCCGAGGGCCTGGATCAGCAACACCGTGTTCGCCATGCGCCGTCCTAAGATATTGACCGCCGTGATCTCATCCGAGAGGGCGGCACTTTGTGCGGTGATCCGAATCCGCTCAGCACGTTCTGCCGATAAGCGGCGACTTGATAGTCATAAGCCGCACGCGCCTGGTCCTTAAGAGAACGGCGTCTTCCCGCATCGAAGACTGTTCCAACGGCAGATAATCCAAAATCGAAGGGTTCCAGTCTTGAGAGAACTGTCGGGCAAACAGCAAAACTGGATCTGGGCTAATTGCACACGATGCCAGAACACTCCTCAAAGAGTGGCCGGTTAGGGCGAGGGTAGCTTGCAGAAAGCGCGGGCAATCTGATCGTCGTGGTCCTGCCGTCGAAGCCCAGATTAGGACTTGCGATGCCCCCGACCCGCCTGCAGCCGCAGCAGCGCGGCGACCAGGGCGTCGACATCCTCGTAGGTGTTGTAGAGCGCGAGTGAGGGACGAACGGTGCTCTCGACGCCCATACGCCGCAGGATGGGTTGAGCGCAATGGTGGCCGGCGCGCACTGCGATGCCCTCCTGGTTGAGTGCAACGCCCACATCTTCGGTGCGCACGTCATCGAGAACAAAAGACAACACTCCAGCCTTTTCGCGCGCCGTACCGATCAACCGCAGACCGGGTACGGTAAGAAGTCCCGCGGTGGCGTAGTTCATCAGTTCGTGCTCGTAAGCCGCAATGCTTTCCCGCCCGATCTGTTCTACATAGTCGAGCGCCGCGCCCAGGCCCACGGCATCGGCAATGTTGCCGGTGCCAGCCTCGAAGCGCGCCGGTGCCGACTGATAAGTTGTCTTCTCGAAGGTAACGTCCGCGATCATATTGCCACCGCCTTGCCACGGCGGCATCGAATCGAGCACGTCGAGCTTTCCATAAACTACGCCGATTCCGGTAGGCCCGAAGATTTTGTGTCCGGAAAACACGTAGAAGTCGCAATCGAGAGTCTGCACGTCCACGGGCATGTGGGAGACGGCTTGAGCGCCATCGACCAGCACGCGCGCTCCGTAACGGTGGGCGATCTTGACCATCTCGCGAGCCGGTGTGATGGTACCGAGCGCGTTCGACACCTGGCTGAAGGACACGATTTTCGTGCGCGGGCCCAGGAGCTTCTCGTACTCCTCGAGGATGACTTCACCGCGATCATTCACCGGCGCCACGCGCAGGCGGGCGCCTTTTTCCGAACACAATTGTTGCCAAGGCACGATGTTGGCGTGGTGCTCAAGCCAGGTGATGACGACCTCGTCGTCCTGGTGGACGTAGCGGTGACCCCAACTCTTGGCGACCAGATTGATGCCTTCGGTGGTGCCACGAACAAATATGATTTCGCGGGTCGAAGATGCGTTCAGGAAGCGGCGTGACTTTTCACGCGCGCTCTCGTAGGCATCCGTAGCCCGCGCAGCCAGGGTGTGCGCCGCGCGATGGACGTTGGAATTCTCGTGCCGGTAGAAGTACGAAAGGCGGTCAATCACCGCATTGGGTTTCTGCGTGGTGGCGGCGTTGTCCAGCCAAATCAGCGGCCGGCCATGTATCTGCTCCTGCAGAATAGGAAAATCACGACGAACAAGCCGGGGATCGAGGGGACGCTTGGCGACCCCGAGCTCAGCCGGCGCCAGATCGGGACGGAACTCGAACGACTCCACGGCGGGCGGCAAGGTAGTGGTCCTTGCTCCAGTCTGGGGCGTGGCTTTCTCAGCATCGGGCAGGGAGCCAGGACCAGTGGTAGGTGGAACTGCTGCCCGCAGGTCCGTTTCGCTTGAGGGAGCATTAGGCGGTGACGAAGGCAGCGCTGGGAGGCCCGGAGGCGATTGCACGCCGGGAACGCCGGGGAATGAGAACATCTCGCTCACCGGCGGAAAAGAAGTCGCAGCGCCCGGATATACGGCGTTTCCAGCGTCGGCGGTATAGGGCGCTGGATGAGCCACGCCGGTTGTTGGAACATCGGAAGGGTGAGACGTGATTGCGGTCGCATCAGGTACGGTCGGCGAACTCGCAGACAGTGACAAAGGAGGTGAGGGAACGTTCGGTACCGATTGCACGCCCGGTGTATTCGGCATGGCCGGCACGCGGGAAAACGAGAACATCTCGCTCACCGCCGGGAATGTTGGTGCAGCGGCGGGAGATGCACCCTTCTCGCCTTCGAGAAAGTAGGGCGACGAGCCAGGTACTGCCGTCGCTCCTGCGAGCGCAGAGGGAATCGCGCCAATATCTGCTCCGCCCGGCGGAGCTGTCGGAGCTGACGAGGGCAGCGCCGGAACTGCCGGGAAGGAAAACATCTCAGTTGCCGGGGGTAGTGTGGAACCGGCGAACGGGGAAGCAATCTCTCCAGCAGAGAAGTCGGGCGGCGTGCCCGGAACCGGCGGTGGTGTAATTGTGCCGGGAGCTCCGGGCACAAACGCCGTCGACCCGGCCAGGGACGCGGGAATCGCGCGCAAGTCAGCTTCAGTCAATTGGCCGCTTGGTGGGGACGATGCCGAAGTGGGAAAGCTGGGAGGCGAGGCCCCGCCGGGCGCTCCCGGGAAAGCAACCATCTCGTTCACCGGCGGAACTGACGGCGACGTTGCAGGAAGAGCTTGGTTTGCATCTGGAAGATGCGGGGACAAGTTGGGCGCTGCCGGTGGTGGAACCCGGTTGGAACTCGCGCCCAAGTCGATCTCCGTCGGAGGTGAGGTTGCCGAGGTACTCTCTGGAAACGCAGGGTTCCGCGGCAGCGCCGCGAAAAACTCGTTGGCCAGCCTCGCGATCAAGGCTGGATCCGGGGGTATTGTAGCGGCGAACGGGTTCTCATACTTCTGCACAGCGTCATCTGCAGGAACCGATGTGGATCCGGCCGCCGCTAGCCGATCACTTGTATTCATGGTATTGGTCGACATTGACGTTCTCCAGCACACCGATCGCGTCCTCAGTTAAGACCGCGATCGAGCAGTAGAGCGAGATTAGGTACGAAGCGATAGCTTTATGGTTGATGCCCATGAAGCGGACCGAGAGGCTGGGGGACACTTCGCCCGGAAGGCCCGGCTGGAATAATCCCACCACGCCCTGCTTCTTCTCACCAGTGCGCAGGAGCAGGATGCTGGTCTTCTCGGCCTTTATCGCGAGCTTGTCGCAGGGGACAAGTGGAATCCCACGCCAGGTCAGGAACGGCGAACCGAACATAGTCGCTGTGGGCGGAGGAACGCCACGGCGCGTGCACTCGCGACCGAAAGCGGCAATCGCCCGCGGGTGTGCAAGAAAGAAGCCGGGCTCTTTCCAAACCCTGGCAATCAGCTCGTCCAAGTCGTCGGGCGTGGGTGCGCCCTTTCTGGCCTTAACGCGGAACTCAGGGTCGACGTTGTTGACCAGTCCGTACTCGGTGTTGTTGACCAGTTCATTCTCCTGGCGCTCTTTGACCTTCTCGATCATCAGGCGCAATTGCTCCCGGATCTGGTCGTGCGGACTCCGGTACAAATCGGAAATGCGGGTCTGCACGTCGAGAACCGTGGTGACTGCGTTGAGCGTGTATTCCCGCGGCTTCTCTTCGTAGTCGACATAAATCTCTGGCAGGTCAATTTCTTCGTCGGGGCTGCACTCAATGGTCCGCGTACCCGGACGGGTGACTTTGACTTTGTTGACGCGATAGGTGCCGGCTTCAACTGGCACCCACGACAGGAAGGTGACCAGCCAGCGCGGCGTGATCGCCTCCATCATGGGGACCGTTTTAGTGACGTTCGCGAGCTGGCGAGCCTGTTGCTCGCTCAGCGTATGACGGACTTCAGCTTTCTCAGGCATGGATTAGCTCCTCACTACGGTAAGCAATATAGAAACCGAATGTCGGACAGTGTAGTGCATAAAAATGCGCCCGGGCGGAAGACCCCGAACGATTTTGCTTTTCGGATTTGGCATTCCCTGGGTTGACGTAGCCGGATAAGCTCGCACTGCGCGAGCCCATTGTTGGGGTACGGGAAGTCTCCACTAAGCGCCTGCGTTTTGTCTGTGATGCAAATCACCGTGCAAGGTAATTTAAACGCCCCTGCGATCTTTCCCATCGTGTGGCTTCGGGTTCGCTGGAATGACTCGGATTACCGAAGCGAACCACCCCAGCGGAGGAATATCATGCACTCCGGCAGGTTGTCAATCATCTCTATTGTAGTAATGGGCATCGATGCCATAGAGTATCCAAGCCTTCGCTATCCCGGCTCTTGCTGTTGGGGTGAGCCAGATTAGCAAGGTGCCTGCCGACCGCAAAATCGGCAGGCTTATTCCACATGGGTAGCCCTCGATTACGGCGGAAGGGCATCGGACGTGGTCTTTACCAGCAGGAACTACGATTGGCGAAAGAAAGGCTGCCGTGAGGCGAATCGGGGCGGCGGAACATCCGAGGCTACGGCGCTCTAGCTGTTGTCCCTACACCGGGTTACGCGCCTGCCGCCTGCGCTTTATAGAACCTCTTCTTGGCGAGTTGACAGCGGCGGTCGGGGCCTCAAACGAATTCCCTGGAAGACCGAGCAGCAGGAACATGACAGCCGACAACGGGCGTAGCATGGGCTAATCTCCTATGTCTAGTACGTTCATCGGTTATATAGTATACTGCCGCAGGTTCGACTGAATGCCACTTTCGTAGTGGTCAGGAAAAGCTGCGGAGGAGTCCTGTTCTTTCATTTATGAAACCTGGTTCCGGTGCTGGATTAGCGACCCTGGCCATTTTGCGTTGGTACCACTTGTTCTCGTGTCGCACGGACGACGAACTCTCGAAGCAGCCGATTCTGCTACCCAAGTCAATCCCCGTTTATGGATTCGTCTGCGACGTTCGTTCCGGAAAACTGATTGAAGTGGAAGGCGCCAGCGCAATCGGAAAAGCTGCATGATTGCCGTACGGATTTGATCTGCCCTCCCCGGCACGCATCCGTGGGCTGAACGCGATAAACCAACATCGCTATCGGCCACAGATTGAATGTTTATTCCTTGCATAAAACGTGAGGGGCAATGAAGTTCAACTACTCGTGGGGAAAAACGCGCAGCGATCTGCTCGCCGGCGTTACCGTCGCGGCTATCTCTCTGCCACAAGCCATGGCTTACGCGCTGATCGCGGGGGTGGACCCGCGCTTTGGGCTATACTCCGCCATCGTGGTCACTCTCGTAGCCTCGATCTTTGGTTCGTCCTCGCACCTGATTAATGGCCCGACGAACGCCATTTCGCTCGTGGTGTTCAGCGCTCTCGGGTTCTTCAATCCTGACGCGCGTCTTGACGCCTACCAAGCCATGTTCCTGTTGGGGATCATGATTGGCTGCATTCAGATTCTGATCGCGATATTCAAACTTGGCGACTTGACGCGCTACATCTCGGAATCGGTCGTGATCGGTTTCATGGCCGGGGCCGGCGCTTTGGTGGGACTAACCCAACTGGGTAACCTGACGGGGTTGCGTGATCGTGGAACGGGGCAGCAGCATGTGCTTTACCGCATTTGGCTCACGCTTAGTGGCGGCCACCTGAATCCCCGGGCCCTTGGCATTGGAGTAGGAACCATTGTTCTCGTCATCCTGCTGAGACAATTGGCGCGCAAATACCGTCTGCCGCAATTTGACATGCTGGTGGCGTTGATCGTTGCAGCGGTTGTGGCTGCTGCCTTCGGCTGGTCGAAGCCAGCGCTTGATGGCACAACCATTATATCGGTCGTGGGCAGCGTCCCGCGCAATCTGCCGATGCCGCATATTCCGCGGATTCAGTTCTGGTGGGTAAAGGAATTATCGGGAAGCGCGTTGGCCATTGCTTTTCTCGGGCTCCTGGAGGCGTTGGCGATAGCAAAATCGATTGCCAACACCACGCGCCAGTCACTCGACTACAACCGGCAGTGTCTCGCTGAGGGTCTGGCGAATCTTACCGGAGGATTTTTCCAGTGCTTGCCGGGCTCCGGTTCACTGACGCGCTCGGCAATCAACTTTCAGGCCGGAGCCGTGAGCCGCGTTTCTGGAGTGTTCGCGGCGGGAAC
>Ga0187863_10003335_pt1 | contig 11866 bp, 5 predicted proteins | sample June2016WEW_11_1_FD_132975 | JGI IMG/M metagenome (GOLD analysis project Ga0187863, IMG submission 132975) | Peatland microbial communities from SPRUCE experiment site at the Marcell Experimental Forest, Minnesota, USA - June2016WEW_11_10 | ecosystem: Environmental > Terrestrial > Soil >...
ATTTCCAAGGCATCGCTGCGTCCACGGGTCATCGTTGCCGGTCCCGGCCCGCGCCTCACGAGCGCCGAACTCAAACAAGCCGCGCAGCGCGCCTATCCGAACTACGCAATCACCGATGTAGCCAAGCCCCCAAAACCGAATCAGCCCGTCGAGATTGCGTTCGAACGCGGCGACAAAAATCTGCAACGGATCTTCAATCCATTTACTGGCGCCGACTTGGGCAACGCCGTCCCAGCTGGATTCCGCTTTATCGAATGGCTCGCCGACCTTCACGACAATCTCCTGTACGAGCCCGCTGGCCGCGTCATCAATGGCATCGGTGGGATCGCCGCCACGTTACTCTGCGTGACGGGTGCCGTGATCTGGTGGCCCGGAATCGGCAAATGGCGCCGCGCCCTCACCTTCACCTACAAGGGGGACGCCAGGAGTCTCAATTGGGGGCTTCACCGAGCCATCGGCATCTGGTCTGCGGCGTTCATCATCTTCTGGGGAATTTCAGGCATCTATCTGGCCGTTCCCGAACCATTTGAGGCCGGCGTCGCGCTCATCGATCCCCCGGCGAAATCCAGCCGCGCGCCCGCGTTGGGCGAGCAGGTTCTCAGTTGGCTTGCCCGCCTGCACTTTGGAAGGTTTGGCGGACTATCTAGCAAGCTAATCTGGACGCTTTTCGGCATTGCGCCGGTAGTTCTGGTCATCACCGGCCTATGGATGTGGTGGAACCGCGCCGTCTGGCCAAGACTTCGGTCCTTACGGGTGCCCAACCCCTTGAAGTAACGTCTACGGGATGGGTTCGGGTGCCCGACCTTTTGGTTTGGAAGGGCCGGTTTTTTGAAGTTGGGACATCGAGGACACAGGGGCGAGAACCTCGACCCTCGAACCCGAAACGTCGGTCACGCGGAAAGTCAAAACGGCTTAGAGAAGTGCCGCATCATCTGCACCACCCACAGCAGATTGAACACCGCGAATCCGCCGATCACCCCGAGGATCGGGCCGGTCGCCAACCGGGGTGGGGAACTCAAGTTCGGCTGAATAGCCGTCCCCATCGCGAGCACGAGGATCAGCGGCAGGACGCAGCTGTACCACGCAACGCACCCCGCAAGGAACGCGAACGTCTGCTCGCGCCTCTGACGTCGACAACAATTCCTTCTGGGGAAGATGGATGCGCTCTTGTGCGATTACACGGAAGCGCCTTAGGCCCCCGCGGGCAAATTTACAGACTCGTTGCATGAGCCGGGGCGCGCGATCTGCGACAACACAAAACTGTCGATTCAAATCGACTATCACCACCCAGTTCAGCCCGTGCCGCCACCGCAGCGGACTTCTACCCGTGGTGATGCCGCATCCGTTGCACCTGACGGCTCCTCGTGCCAACCCCGTTGCGTCGACCGCCACCTGAGCCCGCCGGCGGCGCACCCATCTCGCCAACGGCCTTGAATGATCGAAGGTTGTGTCGTCCAAGCGCTTCAAGATAACGATACAGAGTCGTGAAATCGGGCACGCGCAAAACAATACTGCAAAAGACAGGAAGCACGAGCCAGTCCACCAGAAAAAAGTCGGTCTGGAACTACGTGATTAGACGTACAATCCACGCGCCCAGGGATCCCAAATGGTAATCCGAGCCAACGTGAGGTGGCGAATGAATACACATCGGCTTGTCCGAATCGCTCTGGCGGCTTTGTTTGTCTGCGGCTTTGCCCGGCTTGCCGCCGCGCGACAGGTGGCAATGACGGTGGATGCGAGCAAGACCGGCGCCCCCATCTCCCCCTACATGTACGGATTTTTCACTGAGCTCCTTGGTAACAACGAGGGCGGCTATTGGGCCGAGATGCTTAGCGACCGCAAGTTCTTCTATCCGGTCGACGACACCCCGACACCCAAGTCTCATGCTCGTCGGGTCTATGTCCGGTGGAGTCCCTTGGGGCCGCAGGAATTCGTGACGATGGACAAAGGCCACGCCTATGTCGGCGATCACAGCCCTTGGATTAAACTCGAAGCCGCCACGCCGCACGGCATCGAGCAGTCGAGCCTCGGAATCCGAAAAGGCAGAAAGTACACCGGCCACGTCATCCTGGCAGCGGAACCCGGAGCCCACGTGACCGTTAGCCTGGTTTGGGGGCCCGGTTTGGGCGACCGGCAAACCATCGCCATCAAGTCGATCCGAAAGGAATACGCCAAGTATCCCTTCAGTTTCACGGCTGGGGCCGACAGCGATGACGCCCGCTTCGAAATCGCCGGAACCGGGAATGGGTCATTCCATATCGGTGCCGTGTCCCTGATGCCCTCGGACAATATGTATGGCTTTCGCGCCGATCTAATCGCGGAGATGAAGAAGATCGGGCCGACGATGTTCCGCTGGCCAGGTGGGAATATGGTCTCCGGTTACGATTGGCGCGATGGCATTGGTGACGCGGACAGGCGCCCGCCGCGCTTCGACTACGCCTGGAACATGGCGGAGCAGAACGACGTGGGCATTGACGACTACATGAACCTCAACAAGCTGCTCGGCATGGAGCCGTACATCTGCGTGAACACCGGTTTCGGTGACGCGCACTCCGCCGCCGAAGAAGTGGAATACGTCAACGGTTCGGTGAACACTCCCATGGGCAAGCTGCGCGCCGCCAACGGCCATCGGGAGCCCTACCATGTCAAATGGTGGAACGTCGGCAACGAGATGTTCGGTGGCTGGCAACTGGGCTACATGTCTCTGGACCACTACGTGATCAAGCACAACATGGTCGTTCAAGCCATGCGGCGGGTTGACCCTACCATCAAAGTTGTGGCCGCGGGCGCCACGCCCATCGAGGCAAGTCAGAGCCGCGCCGCACTCATGGCCACTGGAAAGCACGTGGCCGGATTCGGCAGCTCGGAAGATTTCACCGGCGGCCTTCTGGCGCACTCCTCGGACTATCTCGACGCCATTGCCGAGCATCTGTACCCCTCGACGGTCGATAAGGCATTCGATGCCGATAAACAGGACTTCGTGACGGTGAATGAAACCCTCACCGATCAATCCCGGAAGCTCGCCAACGGAATCCGCTGCTCCATCGAGGCCTGGGACCAGTATCAGCGGCGATTCCCCGCACTGCATATGGACCAGATTCCGATCTCGATGGATGAATGGGTTTCCGGCAGGATAGGCGACGACAGAGATTCGATGTTTTCGCCGCTCTCGACCGCGCAGGCGTTCAACGAGATGTTGCGGCACTCGAACATGTTCGTCATTTCCGCGTACACGGGCGCGCCCGAGTTGCTCGCGATCAGCAAGACCGATGCGACCATCCGTCCGATCGGGTTGATGTTCGAACTCTACCGCCAGCATTTCGGGACGATTCCGGTATCCGTAACGGGAAACTCGCCCCCCCACGAAGTAAAAGGCACGATCGGAGTGGATAAGCCAAAAACTCCGGCGGGCACCGACACATACCCGCTCGATGCCGTAGCCGCTGTAACTGCGGATCACAAATCGCTGACGGTGGCCATCGTCAACCCCACCGAATCCGAGCAGCAGATAAGCGTAGCGTGGCAGGGCGCTACGGTCCAGGGCAGCAGCCGCGAGGGGAAACTATGGCGTATCAGCAGCCCCGAGCTAACCGCCGCCAACATCCCAGACCAGCCGCCGGTCGTGGGTATTGTGCAGAGCCCGCTGACCGGCGCACCAGCCCAGCTGACGCTGCCCAAATTCAGCATAAGCATCTACGAACTTCCCATCCAATAACATCTCCAGACGGGCTTTTGCGGGTGCCTGACCCTCCGGGTTTGAGGGTCGGGCACCCGCAAATTGATGGGCATGCTAACCTACTCGGTTCCGGGAGGAGGCAAACGCTCACATGCCGCTCGACCCCAAGCGCACCGTAGCCGAGCTAAAGGAATTACGCGCGCTCACCGGCGACGCCAACGGCGCGCAGCGCGTCGCCTGGACCGACACCTGGCTCAAGGCGCGCGAATGGTTCGTGGGTAAGCTCGCCGACCTGCCCGTCGAACATCACTATGACGCTGCGGGCAACAACTGGGTCACGCTCCCCGGCGCATCCCCCAAAGCCCTGCTGATCGGCGGCCACCTCGATTCTGTCCCCAACGGCGGATGGCTCGACGGTGCGCTCAACCTCCTGGCCGCCCTCGAAGTCCTCCGCCGCATTCACGATGAATTTCACGGCCGCCCGCCGATAAGCATTCGCGTAGTCGACTGGGCCGACGAAGAAGGCGCGCGCTTCGGACGCAGCCTGCTAGGCTCCTCGGCGTTCGCCGGCAACGCCACCGTCGCCGCCGACCGTGTCCGCACCGACCGCGACGGCGTCCGCATGGACGAAGCGCTGCGCCGTTGCGGCGTCGACATGGATCGCTTCCCCGAAGCCGCGCGCGAGCAGAACAACGCCGCCGCCTATATCGAACTGCACATCGAACAGGGTCCCATCCTCGAACGCATGGGCCTCCCGCTGGCCGTCGTGCTTGGGACAAAAGGCGTCGAGCGCCATACCATCACCTTCCATGGACAGGAAGCCCACTCGGGCTCCACTCCCATGAGCGCACGACGCGACGCGTTAGCCGCCTGCGCCAAACTGGCCTTGGAAATTCGCGCCATCGCAGGGAAACATGCCGACGCCGTCTGCACCATGGGCAGCGTCAAGACGTTTCCCGGCATCGTCACCGCCGTAGTAGGACGCTGCGAAGCCACGCTCGACCAGCGCGACCTCGATCCCGTCGTACTCGCCACAATGTTCCGCGAAGCGCGCGAGGCCAGCGCGCGCTTCGCACGTGAAGAACGGTGCACCGTCGAATGGTCGCGCATCTGGAACATCGAGCCTATCGCTTTCAATCCCACAATGCTCGACCTCTGCGACCAAGCCATCCGCGAAGTGGCCGGCCAGCCCCATCACATGCCCTCCGGCCCGCTCCACGACGCTGCCGAAGTCTCCCGCGCCGGAATCCCCACCGTGATGATGTTCGTGCAATCCCTCGGTGGCATCAGCCACAACAAAGTCGAAGACACCAACCAAGATCACCTGGAACTGGCCGTCCGCGCCTTCGACCGCCTAGCCTCCAAGGTGATCAGCTCCCTGTAAACCGCCAGGTTTTTGAGCTTCCGAGTGCTCGACCCTCGGCGTTCGAGGTCGGGTCTTGGTGCGCATCTGCGTAGTGGCACCGATGGATGTATCCGTAACAGCATCATTGGCCACGAAACCCCGCTCGTCCACCTGCGCTTTACAAATCGATGAAACCCCCGCCGGACCAGTTGCCTTCCCCCCTTTTTGCACCGCACCCACACTGCGCTCTGCCGTTTAGAGGCTCATCACGTACGACATGAAGAATCTAGCGAAGCTGAAAATCATCGCGAACACGCCCGATGCGAAATACAAGGAGCTGCTGGCCGTGGCCTTTAAGACGCAGTGCCCCGACGGCATCGAAGTTCATCGCAGCCTGCCACGCCAGGCCAGAGTAGTCGCCACGGATCAGGAAATTTCCGAAGCACTTTTTGTGCCGCCGCGCTGCGCGCTGGAGCCGCCATCACGCTCGGCACGCATGCCATCAAAGCCCAGGAATAAACCCTCCAGGAGGGAACAGCCATGGCTAGGCCCCGGCAGCGAATCCGCAGCTGCTCCGGCCCCAGGAGTTCCATCTTGCGCTTTTTTGGAACGACGGGAGAAGCCCGGCGCGGTCGGGCTGGGCTGGGAGCGATTGCCACCCGCATACACCACGAATGTCGAGCGATGCAGCAACCGATGGTGATGCAGAATTTGCGGGTGCCCGACCCTGCTGCTTTTCGAGGACCGGGTTCTTCTGCGCGCGTCGGTAACATCGAACAACGTATGTCCATTCGCGCGAATCCGCAATTCGCATGTAAACTAATCGGGCAGGCTCTGTGTGCGGCAAGCATTCATCCCAGGAGAGACCCGGCAACTTTGGCCCCTATCATCAGCGCTCAAGGACTTTCCAAGCGATACGGCATCGCTCCGCTGTTCCAGAACATTTCGTTCGCGGTTTCCGCAGGCGACCGCATCGGCTTGATCGGGCCCAACGGCTCGGGCAAATCGACGCTGCTCGCGATTCTCGACGGCCGCGTGAAACCGGACGCGGGCGAAGTCGCGGTACGGAAAGGCACGCGGCTTAGCTGTGTGGCGCAGGTTTCTGAATTCGCGCCGGGCGCGACGATCCGTTCCGTGATCGACGGCGCGCTCGATCGCATCGGCGCTCCTCATGAAGACCGCGCCGCGCGCGTGGCCGAGACGCTGGGCCGGGCGGGCTTCTCCGATTTCGATATTCGCACCGACACATTGTCGGGCGGCTGGAAGAAGCGCCTCGCCATCGCCGAATCGCTCGTGCAGCACCCCGACATTTTGCTGCTCGACGAGCCGACAAACCATCTCGACCTTGCCGGAATCAAGTGGGTGGAAGCGCTGCTGCGCAACGCGCCGTTTGCCTGCGTGATCGTCAGCCATGACCGATACTTCCTTGAAAATGTCACGAACGAAACTGTTGAGCTGAGCCGCGCCTACTCTGACGGCTATCTGCGCGTCAGCGGCAACTACAGCGCGTTTCTCGAAGCGAAAGCGCAGCACCTTCACGCGCAGCAGAAGCGCCAGGACGCGCTCGAAAACCGCGTCCGCACCGAGATCGAATGGCTGCGCCGCGGCCCGAAAGCGCGCACGACCAAATCAAAATCGCGCATCGACTCGGCCAACGAAATGATCGTCGAGCTGGCCGACCTGAACGCACGCACCCGCACCGCGTCTGCCGGCATCGACTTTTCCGCGAGCGGCCGCCAGACCAAGCAGCTCGTGCAGCTTGACGGCGTGAGCTACTCCTACCCCGATAGCGAGCTATCCATTGAGGGGCGCACGCTTTTTTCGGGCCTCCATTTCACGCTCACAGCGGGCATGCGCGTGGGCTTGGTCGGACCCAACGGCAGTGGCAAAACTACGCTGCTGCGCCTCTTGCGTGGCGATATCGGACCGATCTCCGGCCAGATCCGCAACGCTGACGGACTGCGCATCGTTTACTTCGACCAGAACCGCGTGCTCGATCCCAACCTCACCCTGCGCCGGGCCCTCGCTCCCGACAGCGACTCGGTGATTTACCAGGACCGCGTGATTCACGTGGGCGGCTGGGCCACGCGATTCCTCTTCACGAGCGAGGATTTGAATCGTCCGGTCAGCCGGCTCTCCGGCGGCGAACGCGCCCGCGTGCTGATCGCTCAGCTCATGTTGCAGCCCGCCGATTTGCTACTGCTCGATGAGCCCACCAACGACCTCGACATCCCCACTCTGGAACTATTGGAAGAAAGCCTGCTCGAATTTCGCGGAGCGCTTGCGTTGGTCACGCACGACCGCTACATGCTCGACCGGGTTTCAACCGTGGTGCTCGGGTTGGATGGTTTCGGCGGCTTCGGACGCTTCGCGAGCTATTCGCAGTGGGAAGCTTGGCAGAGTCAGCAGCAGAAGGCGCGCAATGCCTTGGCGAAATCCGAGGCCGCGCGACCGCGCGCAAATCCGCAAAAGCATGCAAGCGCCAAGACACACACGGGCGTGACTTTGCCGCCCCCCCCAGCCGCGAAGCAAGCCCATCCGATCGCTCCCGTAACGGTCACGCTATCGAAAAAAAAGCTCTCCTTCACCGAAGTCCGCGAATTCGAAACTATCGAGCAGCGCATCGCCGAAACCGAGCGTGAACTCGAAACCGAAGTCGTCTCGCTAAGCAACCCGACCGCGACCGGCGACCCCGCGCAACTCCGCGCCACAACGCTCCGCATCGACGAGCTCCACCGCACCATCGAAAGCCTCTACGCCCGCTGGTCCGAACTGGAGCAGAAGAAAGCCTAGCGACGGCATCTCGCTCGTTTCTAGCTGAAGAAGACACCGGAGAGGACGATGCGCGCTGCGAGAGTCTGAGAATTACCCGATCGTTTGTTTTAAAAACGGGCCTCTGCGAATTACTCCAGCGGCTCCACCTTCACGATCGACGCGCCATGATTGCTCCCCGTCCAGAACGTCACAGGGTTGGTCGAGTTGTCCACGAACACCCGCCGGATGTTCGTCGACCGCGGCAGCAAATACTCGGTGGCCTGTCCGGTAGTGGTATTCACCCTCACGACGCGATCGCTGAACATCCCCCCCGTCCAAGCGTCGCCGTTCTTGTCGAGCACCACGTCGTAGGGCCCCGTCCAGGGCGTCGGCACGGGCCATTCCTGAAACGTGCCGCGGCGCGAGTCGAACATCCCAATCTTGTTCCCGCGGAACTCGCCAAACCACAACCGGTCCTGCGCATCGGTACGCCCGCGGCGCGGCCCCGAGTTTTTCGTCGGAGTCGAATAGCGCGTGACTTCGCCGGTAATCGCGTCTACTTTCGAAATGTCCTGATTGGAGAGTTCCAGGCCGTAGCCATTGCCCTTGGAATCGGTCACCATGCCATAGAGTGGTTTCGGATCGAACTTCTCGTATTTGCCCGTTGTTAGATCGAGCCGATAGATCCCCGGCAACTGCGAGCCTGACACCCACACCTTCACTTTGTTGTCCGCGTCATAGGCCGGCGCGATCATCTGAAAATTCGCCTTCTCGTTCACACTCCAGGAACCGAACTCGCGCGTTTTGCGATCGAACTTCAGGATCGTGCCCGACTGCAGCGCGGTCCACAGGTTGCCGTACTTGTCCATCTCCATGTCCGGCTCGCCTTGGGCGTAACTCTCTTTCACGTCCGGCAGCGGGTAGTCGGTCACCTTGCCCGTTTTCGGATCGAGGCTCCCGATAATTTCCGTCGCAAAGTCGCGATACCACACGAGGCCATCTGCATCGACCATGACGTCGTGCGGACGCGCATCGCGGCGTGCCAGATCGTACTCGGTGACAATCACATGCGTCGCGCGGCCGGTGGGGCGGGGAAGCGTCTTGAGCGCGTAGGCCCACTGGTCCGCGCCGTTGCTCAAATTGATTGTGCTCAAGAATTCCGCCGTTTTTGGCGTGCCGAGCATTCCCGTGGGGCCCACCTGCTCGAGCCCGCGCTTGGCCGGATGCGTCGGCGTGGCGCCCTGCGCAAAACTCGCCATCAGCTTCAGAATGTCGATAAAATCATCCGCGCTGAACTGCGACCGCACGATGCGCTCGTAGGTGTGGCAGTTGCCGCAGTTGCTCAGCATGTATTTCTGTTCGTCGGTGCCCGGCATGCTCATCAGCCATTCGGTATTGGTGAGCTGCGCGGCCAGATCCTTCGCCTTGCGCAACTTCAGATCGGCGGTAGCCGTCTTGTCCGCCGTAACCTCGGCCGAGGCGGCGCCATCCAGCTCATATCCCACCGCGCGGATGCGCAACGCGTACTTGCCGGGCTCCAGCCTATTGCGCGGAAAGCTGTAGCGCCCTTGTGCGTCGCTGTCAACGGTGACCGTAATCGTCGCCCCCTCCCGCTTCGCGCTAACCAGCACACCTTCCATCGCGCCTGCTTCGACCGAGCTAACCGTCCCGGCTAGTGCCGCAACAGGAGCCGCAGCCACACGAGTAGGTGAGCGCGCCTCACGCGCCACCGCGCGCTCGGCCGGAAGCAAAGGTCCTGCAAGGCAAACAATGGCCACCAAAAGGACGCCCATCATCCTTCGCATAATCCCTCCAAAATTCCCCCTGCCATCTTACCCTGATTCTTGGCGCCTCAAGCACTCCCACAGCGGCGCAAGTGGCGCAGGCACTGTGGGCTGCGCGCCGTCGTTTTCACTGCGGCTGCATCCTTCGGCCGTCCCGCAACAGGTCGCCTGTCGTCGGGCACGGTTTGGGCCGCCGAGGAATCCTTCGGGTGCCGGCCCCTTTGCCTTCCAAAGGTTGGGTTGTTGAAGTCTTCGGAGATTCATGAGCAGGGCGAAAAAACTGTGCCACCAGGCACCCGACAGGATTTACCTGGTATCACTCCCCCGCGCTCAGTTTATACTCGCCTTTGTGAGCAACGCATGAGGCGGGATCACACGATTCTGATCGTGGGCGCGGGGCCTGCGGGCCTAGCGATGGCTATCGAGCTCAAGCGTCTGGGCCTCCCGGTGCGTCTCATCGACAAATGCGATCACCCGGCACAGCATTCGCAGGCGCTGGTGGTGCAGGCGCGCACGCTCGAGCAGTTCGAGCGCTATGGCATCGTCGAGGAAGCCGTCGCGCAGGGACGCAAGCTTGTCCGGGCTACCGTCTTTAGCGAGGGGAAGAAAATCGTCTCCTTCGAACTCGGTCATATCCCCGGGCGCTACCCCTTCGTTCTGTTTCTGCCGCAAAACGAAACCGAGCGCCTTCTCACAGAGCATCTGCGTTCGCTTGGCTGTGAGATCGAGCGCGGCACCGAACTCCTTTCGTTTGAGAGCAGTTCGCAAGGCGTCACCGCCCATCTTCGCCATCACTCTGGCGCCACCCAGTCGGTCCCCGCGCGCTGGCTCATCGGCTGCGACGGTGCGCACAGCGCGGTGCGCAAAGGCATGGACGTGCCGTTTGAGGGTGACACCGTCGGCCTCGATTTTCTGCTCGGAGATTTCGAGATTAGCGGACCCGACGTTCCCGGTGAAGAGCTCATGGTGCACCTGCATCACGGTGATGTGGTTTTCCTGGGACGCCTCAGCGATACGCTCCATCGCGTCATCGTTGCCCTGCATCGCGAAGATGGCGCGCAGCCGTCCTCCGGGCGCGAGCTGGGCATCGCGGATTTTCAGGCGGCCATCGACCGCGTCGGCGTCCAAATGACCGTGCAATCGCCGGCCTGGATTTCTCCATTTCACATCAACCAGCGCAAGGCCCGGCGCTATCGCGCCGACTGCGTATTTCTCGCCGGAGATGCCGCGCACATCCATTCGCCGGTGGCAGGGCAGGGAATGAACACGGGCATTCAGGACGCTGCCAATCTGGCCTGGAAGCTCGCTGCCGTCGCCGATGGTGCGGGCGACGCACTTCTCGACACCTATGACGAAGAGCGCGGTGCGGTAGGCGACGCGCTGCTCACGGTCACCTCGCGCGGCCTTTCGGTTGCCACGAACGCGAATCCGATTTTTCAGCGCATCCGCGATCTGATTGCACCCGCCCTCACCGGCATCGACTCCATACAGAGCATCCTCGCCGGCTTCGTTTCCGAGACGGCCATCGAATACCGCAACTCGTCGATCGTAGCGGACTACGGCGGCGAGGGTCTGCTTCGCGCGGGCGACCGCGTGCCCAATCCTGACCTAGAATTCGCGGGCGGCAAATGCGGCCGGCTCCTCGACCCTTTGAGGAGCGGCCGCGCGCTCGCGATTGGCGTCGGCCTCCGCGACATCCGGAAAATCCGCGCGCGCCTCCCACACGCGGATTTCCTTGAGTTGCGCGGCACCGAAGCCGTCCTCGGTACGGAAATTGAGGGCGATCTCGGCTCATCAGGTGGCGAAGCGTCCGGCTGTCACTCGGTCGGCTCCGAGTTTCCCGTGGCAACAGCGCTCTCGGCCGCCACGGCAGCGTCTTCCGCAGCGCTTTTTTCCGCCGCGGGTGCCACTCGAACTCACGCGACCGCGACTCTCGCGCCCAGGGGCGCACGATTCCCCTTAGGACTACTCACCCCGGAGATCGCCGGGCTGTTCGGCAGCGAGAACCGCATTGTCATCATCCGCCCCGACGGCTACCTCGGCTTCCGCGGCAAACTCGACGATCTCTCACGCCTGGACGACTACGCTAGGCTCACCGCACTGGCGTAGGTGATTGGTGGATCCTGAAAAGTCAGGCGGGTTATTCATGCGCGGATCAAGTGCCGCCGGTCCCGGGTGCCGCGAAGTGCCGCAAGTTCCGCCGTGCCGCCGTGCCGGGCCGTGCCGCCATCGATTTCGCAAAGCGTCTCGAAGCTGGCGTATAGGTAATTGGAAACACGGTTCTTTTCGGTCTCCTGGGTGGGCTTC
>Ga0187863_10003336_pt1 | contig 11866 bp, 6 predicted proteins | sample June2016WEW_11_1_FD_132975 | JGI IMG/M metagenome (GOLD analysis project Ga0187863, IMG submission 132975) | Peatland microbial communities from SPRUCE experiment site at the Marcell Experimental Forest, Minnesota, USA - June2016WEW_11_10 | ecosystem: Environmental > Terrestrial > Soil >...
ATCGCCCACGTTCGCACGGCGCCCCACTCCGTCCGGCTCGTGTCCGCATGCGACAAGCTGCACAACGCGAGGTCGATCCTCGGCGACTACCGAGAACACGGCGAGTCCTTGTGGGAGCGCTTCAGCGGCGGACGGAAGGGGACGCTCTGGTACTACCGAACCCTGGTCGAGGCGTTCCGCACGCACGGGCGCAGCCCGCTCATCGACGAGCTTGACCGCGTGGTGACGGAGCTCGAACAGCTGTGTCGCGCGGGCGCGAGTTGAACCTCGGGCGGCCCTTCAGCGCTCGGTGCGGCGGGGCGAGACGTTGTCGTAGATCGGCGTGACGCCGGACGGTTCGATCCGGCGTGCCGCGTTGTGGCGCAAACGACGAGGTCTCCGCATCGACACTCGCGGTCAGCGCCCGATCCCTCGGCCGCCATTCGGACGAACGAGGAGCGCGCCTGCTAAATCTCAACGCTCGGACTGCGGCATGCGGCGCTCGTCAAGCGTCCAGCAGATCGACAACGATTGGGCAATGGTCGGAGAGTGCCCACGCGGCGGCTTCATCGCGCACGGTGCAAGTCAACACTTGCGACGCCAAGATGTCCGAAGCGAAGACGTAGTCGAGTTGCGTAGGACGACTCGTCGGGCGGTTGCCGTTACGGTAGGTGCGGACGTGTGAGCACGTGTCAGACGTCGGACACGAACATTCGACGAGGCGAGGGCGGGTATCGCTTGTGAGTGCGATGAGGTCGCGCAAGCCGAGCGCGTGGATTCGTTGGAACAGCGCCTTCGCCTCTTCGATCTCCACGTCCCAGTTGTTATCAGCCGCAATCTGCGTGGTGGCGTTGAAGTCACCAGCCAAAAAGACGGGAATCTTGTGCGGCCTGTTCTTGGTCCAGACCAGCAACGGCGTCAGATCTGACAGGACGCGATGCGACTTGGAGGCGGAATAAATCTCCTGTTTCTTCTTCGGGTTGGCCGGGTCTTGCGGGAGGTATTCCCACGCGCCGTAGAAGCTCGCCGCCACGAACCGGGTCTTGCCTGAGGCCGTGTCGATGACATCGGCGACAGCGGAAACCCCTGGATGGCTCTCCGCCAAGCCACCCTCGCTAGAAGGTGATGCGAGCGGACGCCGGGGCCTCGGATTCAGACGAACCGATGGCGAGAGCGCAACGACCGCCGATCCCCAGTCACTTCCCGGCGGATCGATGGGCTTATAGACTTGCTCAATCTCTGGGGGCGGCACAGCCTCTTGAACCAGAGCCACGTCTGCCCCCAGTTCATGGCGCATGTACTCCCAGGCCCTCGCCCTCGCCTCGCGGGAGCGTTGCCAGTGGTTCATGTTCCAGGTCACGATCCGCATTGCCATCCCTCGCTTGCGAATGGCTGATCGTCCAGCCACGGCCTTCCAATCAGAGAATATCGCTACGTGCGAGGATCTGGCCGGTTATCGCGGACATGCGTCCTGCGCATGGTGTTCTCGCAGAATCGGTCACATTCTTGGTGCGAGCAGTCGGACACGAATAGCCGCCAACAGATCGTGCACGAGGTGCTCGGTATGCTGCTCTCCGAGTTCGCACAACACACTTCGCACCAAGGGCTGCGCCAAAAACGCGTCGTCGCTCGACCACAGCGAAGATTCAACCATGCGCCGACGTGCGTCGTCCATGAGTGCGGGGGTGGGCTCGTTGTGCGCCACGTCGTTCCGGAGGTCGCGCACCTTCCCCGATACGGCTAGGCCGAGATTCGTAAGGGCATCGCGCTTCAGGTAGCGTTTGGCGAGACGGTTCGCGCAGGTAGCGTCGTCATAGATTCGATACCAGTCGGTCTCGCCCGCGGCTTCGACGCGCTTAAACGGACGCTTGCGATCTTCGTCGGAGCCGTTGCGTACCAGGTCCGCGTCAGGCGACGGACGGACCTTGAACTGCCGGCTCTCTTCGGGGTGCCGCTCAATGTGCTCGCCGAGACCGTCCCACAGCGCGGCTTCGAAGAACGCGACGGTGGCGTGGATGGCTCTGGGAATGTCTCCAGCTCGCAGGGCTAGCTCCACGCGGAGTGCGGCGCGAATCGCCATGCGCGGGTGCGTCAGGACAGGGATGTCGCAGGTCGAGGGCATGGGCAGAGAAGACGCAAAGCGGGCAAGCCATTCCATCACCTGCGTCCACTTGCGTTCCACCTCATCGTCGTGCAGGGGCTGAGCGACCGCCCAAGCGCCGAGCAAGCTTCCCTTTTCGACGAGCTCCAACGCTCGCCGGCGAGCCTGGTAGGAGACCAAGGGATCGGGCGTCGAGCTTCGGGGAACGGCGTGGTCAGCAGTCGGCGGGTTCGCCCGAGCGCCGTCGGCGACCTCGAGCAAGTCGACGGATGTCGTCGTTGGGGCGTGTAGCCGAACGATCTCTTCTACGAGATTGGCGACGACTGGCAACCCGCCGGTGGTCGCGACGACAATCCGCTCCGGCGGAGCAGCGCCGATGCACTCACGTACCGCCTGCTCGAGCCGGCTGACGACCTCACGGCGGATGACCGCATCTTGCGGCGACTTCGGGTTCTCCAGCCGTTCAGCACCCTCCAGGTAGGCGTGACGATGAACTCTCACGACCCCCTTTTCGCGCAGCCGAGCCTCGAGAATCGCGCCGGCAAATCGAGGATCGTGACGCTCGGCACCAGCATCACGGCGCGTCTCCAGCACGAGCGCCATCGTCGGCAGAATCGCTCTTTCCGCGAGGTGACGCAGCACTGCATCGAGCTTCGGCGCGCACAGCACGAGATCGCCCGATGGGAGATTCTCGATCGAATCGGCCTTGCGCACGGGCGAATCGACCAGACGCCATCCTCCAGCGTGCTGCTCGATCTCGTCGTGGAGCGAGGCGCAGCGGTCCCTATTCAGCTCTCGCCGTACGCTGCCCTCGACGATCTGCACGTCGCTTTGTCCTGCCGTCAGCACGAGCAGTATGCTCACCGGTTCCGCTCCGGCCGGTCGCGGCGCGCCTGCGAGTGCTTCGCGCGCAGCGAAGTGTGGTACTTGTGGACCTGCCCGTTCTCCGTCGGGTAGCTGTTCGCGTCGGGGTGCTTGTGCCGATGAACGGCTAGCCATCGCGGGAGCATGGGTGTCGGCCGGTGGCGGTCTCGCACCCAAGCAGACACGTCCTCAACCGCCGTAAGGGTGGGCTCGGCGTTCGTGGCGTTCGTGGCGTTGAGGAGCAGCAGCGCCTTGGCCTCGATCCGAACACTCCCCCAGCCCAGCGGACGCGCGTAGCCGAGCTTCGAGCAATAACCATCCGCGTGGTTACCCCCAAGCACCGCTCGAAACTGATGAGGGCAGAGCGCGATAGCGATCGCGGCAAGCTCGGCCAGGTCAAGGTCGCGGAACCTAACCGTGAACCGGAACCGACGACCTGGTCTCGACGGATCGAGCGCCAGGGTGCTGCGGTCGTTGCGGCGATTCCCCTCCGAGTCGTCCTTCCAGGGCTCCCCGTCATAGGCGTCCTTGCGGTCCAGGTAAAACTTGCGGCCGGCCAGATGCCCCGACTCGTCATAGCCCGCGGCATCTCCATACGTCACGAGGGTCGCATTGTCCGACGGTCGATTCGACGGGTGATACGGCTGGTCGATGTAGTGCTCGACCGCGCTCGGGCGAGGCATCCCAAGTTCTTTCAGGAAAGTCGGCGGAAGAAAGCGCTTCTCGTCCGTGTCGCGCTCTTCGACGACCTCGAGGGCGGCGTTCACCGAGACCCGGCCCATGAGCTGCTCGTAGTCACCTCGACCGATGCCTTTGCTGCCTTCGTTGTCCCCCGTGTAACCGAACAACCGGCGAACAGCGGAAAGCCCCTTTGGGGCGCCGTCCTCACCGGTATCTCGCTCCGCGGGAAGCGGGAACAGACCATGACGCTCGAGCGCTCCACCTTGCTGGCGGACGGTGTCGGTATAGGCCCAGCGGTAGTAGTAGTGCCAGCCAAGCGAGACCGTGCGCTTCCGTTCCGTATCCCATTCGACCCAGATCAGATCGCCCGGCTGGAACACAACGCTCGATGCGGCATGCAGGATTCTCTTCCGCGCCTCTTCCCCTATCTGCTTGCCTTCGGGATGGCGCTCGCTGAAGTGGCCGTAGTCGCCATCGGTGAGGTGGCGGATCGTCGCGAGGTAACCAGCTTGCGCAGACTCTGGTACGTCAACGACTTCCGTCGACGCCTTGGGGTTCACTGACAACTTGCTGTGGAGCTGGCGCTTCGAGTTGAGCCTCTCGCCGGCGCCCTGACCGCCACGGTACGTGGCTCCATCGCCATCGTCGAAGCGATAGAAGTTTGAATCCGAGCTCCGGTTCTTGTCGTACCTCAGATTTTCAGGCAAAAGGTCGAGTCGACTCGGGACGCGAACATTCCTGCCGCCCGAATCAAGTGGCCTCATCTCGACGGAATTCTCCGGCACCCGCGCCAGACGAGGAATCAGCCGAGACTTTCGATTCGGAAATCGAGCATTGGGCCGATACGAGTACGAGCGCTCGGCGACGCGCTCCATCGGCGCCCCGAGGAGGGCGCCGAGCTCGTGGCGCAGCAAGCCCTTGAGCGAATCGCCGGGGAGAATGACCGAGCGCTTTCCCCACGGCGCTCGCAGAGGACACAATACGGACTTCTTCTGTGCGAGGTCGCCGACTCCATCGATGGATTCGTGGATCGGCCAGGGCTCCTCGCCATCACCGACTTCCCGGCGTTCCCATCCCACGAGCAGCGGCGTGAGCGTCTCGAGCTCGCAGCGAAGCTCGCCCGAGAGCCTACCTTCGGTGCTCGTGCCGTCATGCCACACTGGAGGTGCCGAGGTTAGCTCTTTGGGGAGCGGGACGAAGCCATACGGCCTTATGTGAAGAGACGCTGCGGTCCGCGATGCTGCCTCGCGATGCGCTGGAAACTGCTGCTGGGCACGGCTACCGTGGTGAAGAGGCGCTGTTTTCGTACGCGTGGGTGGGGGATCAAGCACACTCACGTCGCCGCCCGCGATCTCTTCCACGCCCGCAGCGCTAAGGCGTCGTCCATGAATTACGGACCAGTAATCTCGCGCTCCCATATCGAGGAAAGGCCTATTGGCGCGCGCCCAATCCGTTCCATTATTTACGGACGGCGCCTAAGCTTGGCGCGCACCTGTTCGAGATGCGCCTCCTTGACGGCGCAGACGACGAACTCGAGCTTGTCCTTCGCGTCGAGCACGTCCACATGCGGGACCAGCTGCCCCTTAAGCCTGTTGGGCTCGCGCGGCTTCCCGTCGAGCGCCCGAACACGGATGCGATATGGTTTCTGCGCCGACATCAGGGGCCCTCCTTGGTCAACGTGAACCCGAGAAGCGTGTCGCCCACGTGCCATTCACGCAGTAAGACCCTGCCCTCCCCCGTGTCAGCAGCAGCGAACCTCTTGAACCCATGCAGCCTGGCCCGTGTATGAACGACATCTGCCTGCTGAGTATGGCCTGCGTCGGTCTCCACTTCCTCAATGAACACCCACCTGGTACCCGCGACCGTTCGCGCCGCTCGCCACACGGAGCGCTCCGCGAAGAATGCGACTTCGTCGACCTGAAGCTGATCATCAAGAGGCCACTGCCAGCCGAACGCTGCGGGCGGGCCCATGCGCGTGAGGTCGATGGTCGGGTCACACCACCAGGCGACGAGCGCGCTGTCGCCCAGCAGCGTCTGCGCTTCTTGCACCGCCTCCCCGAGCGTCAGCGACACGTGTGAGAGCGAGCCACGGGTCGCGCGCACCCTGGCGGATCCGACGCCTCGAGACCGGTCCTCGGAAACGCTCGCTCTCCTCGTGGACCGAGGCGGGCTCGGCTCTTCTTCCGGCGGAGGTGCCCAGCTCCGTGTCTTCGTTACGTCGTCGATGGTCCAGCTCTTCGCGCGCCAGCGGCCCCATCCGGCGCCGCGCGTTTTGTGGCCGCCGACAGGCAAGTGCCCGAGCGCGCCGAGCGCTACGAGGTGATCGATCATCGAGACCAATGGCTCGACGTCATGCCGTGCGCAACCCTCGACCACGATTTGCGTTGGGAACGTTCCCCGCAGCACGCGGACTGCGTCGCGCTTGGCGCTTCCGTAAGAGCCGGCCGAGAACTCATCCTCGGCGTGCATGTGGAGCTTGGCGGCGGCCCACGCTTCGCCGGCACGGCCATCCCGGACGAGGATACGGCTGCTCTTCTCGACCGTGCCGAACGCTTGCCCACCGGGATCGTCTGATCGTACCGCGCCCTGAACCTCATGGGGGTCTTGCACGGCTCGTCCCGCCGCGCGTTCCGCACGAGAGAAGGCGTGCCGCAGAGGACCACGGAGGCTCGCCCCCGGCAGTAACGGCCGGTTATCGTCCATCAGGATCGCGCGATCAGTGCTCAAAGCATCCGGTGGCGCCGCGCTCGCAGCAGCCCAGGAGGGCGTCGCCCAGGCCCCATCACCCGTTGGTTGTACGGAGCGCTCGGTGTCGTGAGGACCGATGGCGAGCATGTCGAGGCCCCACGCCGGCCCGTTAGGCTCCGGGAGGTATTCGCCGAACGTCAGGTCGAGGTCCAAGGTACGGAAGCACCAGGAGCGAGTGGGCTCGACAATCGGCATTGTGTCTAGCGCAGGCGGCAACTGTGCTCGACCCGACTCGACCCAGCGATCATACGACGCCGCGTCGAGGCGCCAGGCGCGCAGGTTCTCGACGTGACACCAGCCGAGACCCCGTGCCGCGCCGCCGCCGAGCCAGCACCGCCCTCGCGCCCAGTGCTGACCCAGCACGTAACCGAGGATCCCTTCGGCCTCGGAGCCTTCGGCATCGCTTACCGCATGAGACCAGTCGACGCGGAACGTGAGCGCCCACCGCGTCCCTGCCGGAATCACCTCCCGGTCGTAGAGCACCCCTGCCGCTCGCGCCCCGGTCCTGTGGCGAATGCCCAAGCCGGCGCGAACGCGTGGAGTCGGCCTATCGCTCGGCGTGGCGTCGGCGAACTCCCAAGCAGACCGTCGCAGTGAGGTGCACCGTGCGGGGTCTTCGGAGACGCAGCGCGGAAGTGGCTCGAAGAAGCGGCGCGCCATCGCCACCGCCGCACCCTTGAAGCCGCGCCCCACGAGGGTCGGCGTGCCATCGACTACGGCAAAGGGCTGGTCTGCGCTGCTCTCTCGATCGAGGCCGGACACCGAGAGCGCCGAGTCCTGTACGAGCGTGGCGGTGAACAAGGTCAATCGCGTCGTCATACGGTCCCCTGACTCAGCCAGCGCACGAAAAAGCGCGCGTGCGATGCACGGGCTTTAGCGGGTAGCTCCTCGATCTTCTCGAGAATCGTGTGCGCGTCCTGGTGCTTCCATCCTTGAGCGCCTGCGGTCGCCGGATTCAAGCGTGAGCTGACCGCGTTTGGCGTCTCGCGGTCCAGCTCTGTCACCAGATCGAGCCATTGAGAAAGGCTCGGCTTGCGGTTCGTCGAAGTCGCTGCCTGGGTCAGGGCACAATGGGCTTTGAACCAGCGGTGCGTCGTCTCGGCGGCCACCTCCTCCGCGACGTCGTCGACGGGAGGGTCTGTAGGGTTCCATGGGGGAGCGGCACTCGTGATGCCCGGCAGCGAGGAATCGAGACGAAAGCGTCCGAATCCCTCGTGCGAGCGCTCGCCGAGCCACCGGCCCGTTCTCGCCATCTCGGCGAGGTCCGCTATGCCTTTGCCTTCGATCTTGAAGACGGAGCCACGCCGAATCGCCGCTGCGGGCATTCGCCAGAGCCGAGAGGTGCCGTTGAAGCCATGCACCATCACGCTGTCCTGCAAGACTGGCGAGACGCAAACGTCGGCGGGCCAGCCTGGGAGTTGCCGCATGCGACCGTCGTCCACCGCCGAGCACCAGCGCAGGTCCTCGTCCCGAAGGAGAAGGTCGGAGGTCAGTGTGAGGAGGGCGGACGACGATAGAGGCGCGGCGGGTGCTTCGACCGCCCATTCGAGCCGTTCGACTCCGACGGGCGCGCCGGCACGACCCACGCGCAGCCATCGACGGCCGTCGAGGACGGGCCCAAGGTCGCTCGCCAGCCGCATCATGTCTCCTCGGGCGCCGCGAAGCTCGCACAAGAAGAGGGTCTCCTCCGCGATCTGTTCGATGGCGAACAGCGACGCGTCCATCGGACCAATCGGCGCATCGGAGCGACCGTTGCGCAAGCGCACCCGAAGCGAGGGGCGAAAGGTCTCCCATGGCTCATCGACGTTAGCGCGGTAGGCGACCAAATCGTCCTCCGGGCGCTTCAGCTTGCCTCCGTCTTTCTTGGCCTCATTCGCTTGGACACGGAAGCGATCGAGCCGTCGCGTCGCGGTACGAGCCTGCGCCCACCACGGAACCGAACCGGCGGATCCTTCGGGCTTCTCGCTTTGGAGCGACAGCGGGGCCGGAAGAACCTCGGCGGCCGAGAGAAGTTGCGGTTCACGTGGTACGGGTAGCGCGTCGCCCACACTGATGCGGCCGCCGACGAGGAGTGTGGCGGTGTCGCGGTGGCTTTCGGCAATCAACCAGGCGGCGAGCGCCCCGAGGATCGAACGTCCTGGGACAAACGCGAGGCTTGGGATCACGTTGTCCGGGGTCGCGGTCGCAGTGATGCAGAGCGGATCGAAGTTTCTCAGCAGGAGAACGAGTCGGCCCGTCGCTTCGCCGACGGCGTGCCGCGCGATAACCCCCTCTCTCAACGTGAGGTGGACGCGGCCAGCGCCAGCGGCTCTCCCGCCGCCCACCGCGTCCACCTCCTGGAGCAGCCGACGCAAGAGAGGCAGCTCGCTTGCGGGGAGCTCCACGTGTCCTTCGAACTGCGTGCCCTTGGGCACGTGCTCCACAACGCGCAATGTGTCGTTCTTCGGGGCGCGATTGTCGAACGCCGCGCGGGCCGTCGAGCGCCAGACGTGGCTGCCGCGATCGGCTGCGGTCCCCTTCGCCGCCTCGGCTTGGTGCTTCACGTAAAGCGACGTGAACGCCGCGTGTTGACGCTCACCCCCTGGGCGCCCGAAGAAGTCGCCCGCGACGTCGTTCCCGCGAAGCCTTCTCGCGGCGTCGCGAAGGACACCCTCGATGTGGGACGCCCAGATGACGGGCCGGCCCCGGCGGTCCCGCGCGACCAGCGCGTCGATACCACCGCCTCCCGACCCCGTGCCGAGATGCGCGTCCGACAGCAACTCGGCCGCGATGGTTTGCCGAACCCAGCCCGTTGCGCCATCTTTCGGGGAGTCTCGCGGGACTTCGCCCCGCGTGGCTTCTCTGCCGCGCGGCTCCGCTCTGTTCTTCGGGAAAAAATTGCGCTTCGACTTAGCCATCGATCGCCTCCTCCACGGGCTCGGGGGCGTCGAGAGCGGCGTGGCTGCTTCCAAGTCGGCCGATCTCGGAGACCTCGACGAGGTCGAGCACCTCGGTGAGCCACGGCCCGTCATCTCCTGAGCGTCGCCAAACTTGCTCCAGTCCAACGTTCTTGAGTGCGGTTCGCGCCTCCCTCGAGAGCTCAGCGAATGCGAGCTCGGAGAGGGCTCGCCCACGCGAGAGCTGCTCGATCAAATAGTGAAACTGCGAACGCGGTGCAGCCACGATCTTCTCAGCGCCCCGCAGCAGTCCTTGAAGGCTATCGAGACCGCTTCCGAGTACGTCCACGGGTCGCTGCGAGAGCACGCGTAGGTCCCGCCCGGTTCCACGCACCCAGTCGCGCCGACGAACCTCCTCGGGATCGTCGATCCAGGCAGTGCTGTAGACCGCCCAGTCCACGACCGAACGGGGTGCGTCTTTGGGAAAGCCGCGGAAGCGCCGCTTTGCGGAGCCGGCAAGCTGCTCGGAGACCTCGTGAAGTCGGTGGATCGGAATCGTGTGCTTCGCGAGCACCACACCCACCCCGAGGGTCAGCTCGAAGCGAGCCTCGCCGCGCGGGGTCTCGGCGAGGGCTTTGCACAGCGCGACGACAAAGGGCAGCGCCGTATCAGCGCGGCAAACCACGAGCAGGTCGTCGCCACCGAGCATCAGCGGGATAAGCGGTGCTTGTTCGCGTTGTCGGCTGTTTCCGCTCGATAAGGCCACTGCGCAGAAGACGTCGATCGCCTTCTGGACAGCGCGGCGCAAGAGCACGCGAGTTCCATGAAAGAAGGCCGCGCGCTCGACCTCGGTCTTGCCGGCGCCGCTGCCGACCCCGTTGCCGTCGGCGTGAATCAGCGCGATGTAGCCTGAGCCCACGAGCTCTTTGAGCTCGACCACGCGCCGGAAATCTTTCAAATTCGTCGTGGCGACGAGCAGACTTGCGAGATCGCTGGCTTGTCCCCTCTCGGCGCGCTTCGCCGCCTCGTGACGGCGCTGCACCTCCATCGACACCGACGCATGCTCGTCGCCCTGTTGAACGTCCTCAGACGCCAACCCGCGCCCCGTCCATTCGCACGGCGCAAGCACCGGAAGCTCTGTCGAGAGGTGGACGGCGCTCTTCTTCCATTCGTCACGGTCGATGGAGATGCGGAAGCGAAGGCCAGGTAGCTCTCGACGAAGGAGCGCGGCGGCCTTGCTGGCGAAGGCGTCGGCGCCGTTCGCGAACAACGCTTCGAAGTGGCCGCCGTCGCGCGCCAGGATACCGTCCTGTGCGTCCGCCGCGGGATCGTCGTGATCCTTCAGCGGATCTTGCGAGTCAGCCGCGGGATATGGCTCCATGGCGGGCGATAAGGCCCACGCTCCGCCCTCCCGCGCGACCTTCGGCAGCGAGACGCGTAGGGTCTCGCCAAGCAACGTATTGGCGCCCACCATCGCGCGCAGCCGCGGAGCAGAGAAGAGCCAGGTTTGCACGCGCTGAAGCTCGATGTGCACTCGCCTCATGGTCTCGTCCTGATTGGGTTGGCACGACCCCCGTCGACCCGTCGCAGGCCAAGAACAAGTCTCGTCATCGAGGCAAGCAGCTGGGCCGGTCGTAGCGTAAACGAACTGATAGCTAGCGCCGAACTTGCAGCAAGGCAAGCCGTATAAGCCCATATGGGTGAAGTCAGATTGTGTCCGTGACTGGCGCGGCCGGGGCCGCTTACGCACGGATGTACCGGGATTCCATAACACGGACATTTCGCGTTTGTTTTGGTTGATCCTGCCTTTGCGAAAAGGCAGTCAAACACTTTCCCTTGATGGTCATCAAGGTTTCAATTGGGCCGCGGAATCAATACCGGGGAGAGCTGACCGCAGTACGTGGTACGTCGTGCCGTGCGGCAGGCTTCAATTGGGCCCCGGAATCAATACCGGGGAGAGGTAATAAATATTGGTATCTAAATGGCAAACAACATAGCTTCAATTGGGCCCCGGAATGAATACCGGGGAGAGTTCTTTGCACGCGCAGCAAGCATCGCGGTCCCGAAGCTTCAATTGCGCCCCGGAATGAATACCGGGGAGAGCGACTCGGGCTAATCTGTTTGAGGCTAATCTGCCTGCTTCAATTGGGCCCCGGAATGAATACCGGGGAGAGGAGGACCGAGCCAACCGAGAACCGAGCCCACTACGTCGCTTCAATTGCGCCCCGGAATGAATACCGGGGAGAGGTTTGGTGTGGAGCAAACCATTCGATGGGTCAAGCGGCTTCAATTGGGCCCCGGAATGAATACCGGGGAGAGTGGCCGCGCTTCGGCGGATTCGTGATCAAGGGTGCGCTGCTTCAATTGGGCCCCGGAATGAATACCGGGGAGAGGCAACGCCAGGGTCGAGGGCGACGCCACGGTCACGGGGCTTCAATTGGGCCCCGGAATGAATACCGGGGAGAGTCGCCAGACTTGCCGCGTTGATCCCGGAGATATCCAAGTAGCTTCAATTGGGCCCCGGAATGAATACCGGGGAGAGTTACGGCTGAGGCGGTTCCCGCGGTTCCGGGGTCGGGCTTCAATTGGGCCCCGGAATGAATACCGGGGAGAGAGA
>Ga0187863_10003337_pt1 | contig 11865 bp, 15 predicted proteins | sample June2016WEW_11_1_FD_132975 | JGI IMG/M metagenome (GOLD analysis project Ga0187863, IMG submission 132975) | Peatland microbial communities from SPRUCE experiment site at the Marcell Experimental Forest, Minnesota, USA - June2016WEW_11_10 | ecosystem: Environmental > Terrestrial > Soil >...
AAGAGCTTCGCCGAAATTCCAGGCCCGATCGACATGGTCGACATCTTCCGGCGCAGCGAAGAGGCCGGGCCCATCGTGGACGAAGCCATCAAGAAAGGCGCCACGGTGGTGTGGATGCAGATCGGCGTGCGCAACGACGCAGCCGCGAACAAGGCTGAGCAAGCCGGCCTATCGGTGGTGATGAACCGCTGCCCCAAGATCGAACATGCACGGCTCCATGGCGAACTCGGCTGGAGCGGCGTCAACACCGGGATCATTTCGTCCAAGCGACGCCAGCTGTCATGAATGAAAGGAAACCGCCTGCCCCCGGTTTCGAAACCTTGGCCATTCACGCCGGAGCCTCGCCTGATCCCGCGACCGGCGCGCGCTCGACGCCGATCTATCAGACCACCGCCTATGTGTTCGATGACGTCGACCAGGCGGCCTCGCTCTTCAATCTGCAAAGCTACGGCTATCTCTATTCGCGTCTCACCAACCCCACGGTTTCGGTGCTCGAGGAACGTTTGGCCGCGCTCGAAGGCGGCCGCGGCGCCGTGTGCACGGCCTCGGGCCACGCCGCGCAAATGCTCGCCTTCTTCGCCTTCATGGAACCGGGCGACCAGTTCGTCTCGGCCGACAAGCTCTATGGCGGCTCGATCACCCAGTTTGGCAAGAGCTTCAAGAAATTCGGCTGGGAGGTCGCTTTCGCCGATGCCGACGATCCCGCCAACATCCGCCGCGCCATCACGCCCAAGTCCAAGGCGGTATTCGTCGAGAGCCTGGCCAATCCCGCGGGCGCGGTCGTCGATCTCGAGGCGGTCGCCAGGATCGCGCATGATTCGGGCCTGTTGTTCATCGTCGACAACACCATGGCGACGCCCTTTCTCTGCCGCCCGTTCGACTGGGGCGCCGATCTGGTGATCCATTCCACCACCAAATTCCTCTCCGGCCACGGCAACGCCATGGGCGGCGCGGTGATCGACAGTGGCAAATTCGACTGGGCCAAAAGCCCGAAATTCAAATCGCTGACCGAGGCCGAACCGGCCTATCACGGCTTGCGCTTTTACGAGACCTTTGGCGATCTCGCCTTCACCGTGCACGGCCATGCCGTGGGTCTGCGCGATCTGGGCGCGACCATGGCGCCGCTCAACGCCTTTCTCACCATCACCGGCATCGAGACCCTGCCCTTGCGCATGGAGCGCCATGTCGCCAATGCCCTGGCCGTGGCGCGGCATTTGGAAAAACACCCCAAGGTCGCCTGGGTTTCATATGCGGGGCTGGAATCGAGCCGCTACCATGCTCTCGCCAAGAAATACCTGCCCAAGGGCGCGGGCTCGGTGTTCACCTTCGGCCTGAAAGGCGGCTATGAAGCGGGCATCAAGCTGGTCGAGGGCGTCGATCTCATCTCGCATCTGGCCAATGTCGGCGACACCCGTTCGCTGATTCTGCATCCGGCATCGACCACGCACCGCCAGCTTTCCGAGGCGCAGCAACAGGCGGCCAGCGCCGGGCCAGAGGTGGTCCGTCTCTCGATCGGGCTTGAAACCGTTTCCGACATCATCGCCGATCTCGACCGCGCGCTGGCTAGAAGTTGAGCGCTTGACCCGCGCCGGAAGAACGACCAGAATTCCCGCCAATGGATTGCGTTATGCCTTGCGGCACAGGCGCATTTTGTTTCGGGGAGAAGGAAATGCCGGATAAAAAGAGACATGGCCTGAGCTGGTGGTACCTGCTCCTGATCGTGCAGTACGTCTTCGCCATGTGGGTCCCGTTCTACAACAAGGCCGATCCAAGCTTCATCGGCATGCCGTTCTTCTATTGGTATCAGCTCGCCATGATCCTGGTCGGCGCGGCGCTGATCGCCATCGTCTATTTCGCCACTGAATCCGAGTAAGACCGCCAGCCGGCGGATAGCAAAAAAGCATCGATGGGGGAATGCCGTGAATGAAGTGAATTGGGTCGCGCTGATTGTTTTCGTGCTCCTATTCGGCTTTATCACTTGGCTCGGATTCGCCGCCGCGCATTGGCGCCGCGGCGATCTCAACCTGATCAGTGAATGGGGCCTGGGTGGACGGCGTTTCGGCACCATGGTCACCTGGTTCCTCATCGGCGGCGATCTCTACACCGCCTATACCTTCATCGCCGTGCCGGCATTGGCCTTCGGCGCGGGCGCCATCGCCTTCTTCGCCGTGCCTTATACGGTCATGGTCTATCCCTTCATGTTCGTCGTATTCCCGCGCATCTGGTCGGTATGCCACAAGCACGGCTTCGTTACCGCCTCGGATTTCGTGCGCGGCCGCTTCGGCAACCGTTGGTTGGCGCTGGCCATCGCGGTCACCGGCATCGTCGCCACCATGCCTTATATCGCACTCAATCTCATCGGCTTGCAGGTGGTGATCGGCGGACTCGGCGTTCAGGGAACGGGCGCCGTCAAGGACGCGCCGCTGATCGTCGCCTTCGTGATCCTGGCGGCTTTCACCTATTCGAGCGGCTTGCGCGCGCCTGCCGCCATCGCCATCGTCAAGGACACGCTGATCTATCTCACCACGGCCGCGGCCGTGATCATCATTCCCTACGAGTTTGGCGGCTTCGGCAAGATCTTCGCCGCCGTGCCGGCACAGAAGCTGCTGCTGGCGGTGCCCAGCGGCACCAGCACCGGCAGCTACAGCGTCTACGTCTCCCTGGCATTGGGCTCGGCCATGGCGTTGCTGCTCTATCCCCATTCGATGACCGGTATCCTCGCCGCCAACAACAGCAAGGTCGTGCGCCGCAACGCGGCGATGCTGCCCGCCTATTCCTTCATGCTGGGGCTGCTGGCTTTGCTCGGTTTCTTCGCCCTGGCTTCGGGGGTCAACACGATGCCGGAATTCGCCGACGGCTTTAAGCAGTTCGGCAACAATTTCGCCGTGCCGGCCCTGTTTATACACAACTTCCCGTCCTGGTTCGTCGGCATCGCCTTTGCCGCCATCGGCATCGGCGCGCTGGTGCCGGCGGCGATCATGTCAATCGCCGCGGCCAACCTCTTCACCCGCAATGTCTACAAGGAATTCTTCCATCCGCGCTGCACCGAGAAGCAGGAATCGCAGATGGCGAAATGGGTGTCGCTGATCGTCAAGTTCGGCGCGCTGCTGTTCATCCTGTTCATACCGACGCAATACGCGATCTTTTTCCAGCTGTTGGGCGGGATATTGATCATTCAGACCTTCCCGTCGGTGATCGTCGGCCTCTATACCCGCTGGTTCAACCACTGGGCGCTGCTCTGCGGCTGGGCCGCGGGCACGGCGGTGGGCGGCTGGATGTTCGTGGTGATGAACTTCACCGCGACATATCCGCTGGTGATCGGCGGCTGGACCATCCCCGGCTATATCGCGCTCTACACCGTGATCCTGAACTTCGTGGTGGCGGCGGTATTGACCCCGCTGTTCAACGCGATGGGCGCCGGACAGCGCCACGACGTGACCGCCGCCACCGATTACACCGGCTGAAGGTAGTTCGACACCTCGACCAAATTGCCGTCGGGATCGCGGAAATAGACCGAGCGCATCGGTCCTTGCGCGCCGGTCTTCGGCACCGGTCCGAGCTCGATGGCGACGCCGCTGCTTTTGAGATGGGCGATGACATCCTCGAGCGGCGTCGCGGCGATCAGGCAGAAATCGCCGGATCCCGGCGTCGCTTGTCTCGCCTTGGGCTCGAATTCGTGGCCCGCGCGGTGCAGGTTGATCTTCTGCTTGCCGAAATGGAGCGCGACCCGGCCGTCGAACTCGACCCGGCGCAGGCCGAGAACCCGCTCATAGAACCGGCAACTCGCCTCGATATCCTTGACCGTCAGGACAAAATGATCGATGCGGTCGATCGCAACCGGCGCGGTCATCGCCGCGCCTTGGCGGCGCGTGGCGGCCTGGTCTCGCGCGCCACCCAATCGAGATAGGGCTTGAAACCGGCGTCCACGCGGATCGCCTCGATGCAGGGGCAATCGTAGGAATGAAGCCGTTTGACCTTGGCGATGAGGCGCCGGAGCCGGGCCGAGGTGGTTTTCAGGATCAGCACCGCCTCGCGACCGCGTTGCAGCTTGCCCTCCCACCGGTAGAACGCGGTCACGCCGCCGATGACATTGGCGCAGGCGGCGAGCCGCGCCGCCACGGCCGCGCGGCCGATCCGTTCGGCCTCCGTCCGGCTGCTGGTGGTGGCATAGACCCACATCACCGCCATGAATCCCTCCTGCCCCCCGCTCTCGCGAGTCGCGGCGCTTCCCCGTCCGCCGCAAGGACGCTACCATGGCGGCTTCGCGGGCCGTTCGCCAGGGGGTGGGATTGTCCGAAGACCAGGCGAAAGAACCGAAGAAGCATCACGGCCCGACCGCGTCGCAACGCGCTTGGCTGAAGCGCGGCCTCGACGAGCCGGGCGGCAAGCTGCCCATGTTCGACGATCAAGGCCGCCAGGTCGACCAGCGCACGGTCCAGGCCTGTATCGATGCCGGCTGGGCCGAGCCCTGGATCGCCAACCCGATCAAACCGGATTGGCAAATCTGCCGCCTGACGGAGAAAGGCCGCGGCCTCGCCCAAGGCCGGGAGGCCCGTTCCCATGCTCATCCATCAGATGAGAAGAAAACGTCTAAGACTTGATTTTATAAGATTAATATTTCGATTTGTGAATCCAGGGGAAAACTGGAGATAAATGGCCCCGACCGGCGAAGCCGGGCCAAGAAATGGCCCCGCCCGGCCAAGCCGGGCCAAGAAATGGTCGGAGCGGCGAGATTTGAACTCGCGACCCCTTGCACCCCATGCAAGTGCGCTACCAGACTGCGCTACGCTCCGCCCGGCCCGATTGGGCTGCCGCGACTATAGTGACGAGGCCCACCCCATGGCAACCGCACCCTCGCCCCGTAACCGGCTTTATCCGTCCCGGCTGGGCCCGGTATTGCTGCTGGCTCTGCTATTGGGCGGCACGGGGGCCGTTGCCCAGGCGCCGTGCAACTGCGCCCCAGGCGATCTCTCCTGCCAAAGCGCCTGCCCGGCCGCTTCCAAGCCGGTTGTGCCGCCCGAAGCCCCGCGCAAATGCCCGCCGCCGGGCAATCTGGATTGCATGCCGATCGTGCCGCCGGAGCGTCAGGCCTTCTGTTCCCGGGATTATGCCGATTGGATCGGGCGCCACTGCCCGAACACCCACATCGTCTATTAAGACGGGCGGGGCCTTAGCCGCGGACTTTCTTCAATTCCTCGCGCAGCGTCAAAAGTTCGCGCCTCAATTCGAACAGCTCGCGGCGCATGTCGTCGACCTTGTCGCCTTCCCGGACCCCGGCGGTGGTCGGCAGGGTCAGGCGCGGTATGTCGTCGGTCTTGAGCGCGCCCTCGCGCAACAACTTCTGCACGCCCTTGATGGTGTAGCCCTGCTCGTAGAGGCATTGACGGATGCGGCGCAGCAGCAACACGTCGTCGGGGCGGTAATAACGCCGCCCGCCGGCGCGTTTCAAGGGCTTCACCTGCGGAAACTTGGATTCCCAGAAACGCAGCACGTGCTGCGGCACCTCGAGCTCCTGCGCCACCTCGCTGATGGTGCGGAAGGCGTCGGCCGATTTGGCATTGCGCCGCGCGGCCGAGGGCGGCGGCGGGCTCAACATCTCGGGCATGCGCATGGTCATGCGGCACCGCCATGTTTGGCCGCGCCCGGCGAGAGCGCGGTGTTGATCTGGTCCTTCAAGACATGCGAGGCGCGGAACACCAGAACGCGCCGCGGATTGATCGGCACTTCCTTGCCGGTTTTGGGATTGCGGCCGATGCGGCGGCCCTTCTTGCGCACGGCAAAACTGCCGAACGAGGAAACCTTGACCATTTCGCCGCGGGCCAACGCCTGGGCGATTTCGTTCAGGACGGTTTCCACCAGCTCGGCGGATTCGTTCCGCGAGAGCCCAACCTCCTGGTAGACCGCCTCGCTCAATTGAGCGCGCGTGACCGTTTGCCCCGCCATCTCAGGACCCCCTTTGTCCTTTATCCCGGGTCCTTGGTGCTGGACCCTTGCCTTGACAGAAACCTAGACCCCGGCCGGATATTTTGCAAATACAGCGTCTTGTGGGCAGTTCTTGAATAACGGGGATAACTTTAACCATTCTGAAACCGGCCTGGAATGAGGCCGGAACCGCGAGTTGCGCCCTACCAGCGCACCAGCCCGGCGCCCCAGGTCAATCCGCCGCCCATCGCCTCGAGCAACACCAGCTGGCCGGGCTTGATCCTGCCGTCGCCGCTGGCCTCGGCCAGGGCGAGCGGGACCGAGGCCGCCGAGGTGTTGGCGTGGCGCTCAATCGTCACCACCACCTTGTCGCTTGCTATGCCCAGCTTCTTGCCGGTGCCGTCGATGATGCGGCGATTGGCCTGATGCGGCACCAGCCAGTCGATATCCTTGGCTTCGAGCCCATTGGCGTCGAGCGCCTCTTTTGCCACCTCGGCCAGGCGCTGCACCGCATGAAGAAAGATCTTCTTGCCTTCCATCCGCACATGCCCGGATGTCCCGGTGGTGGACGGGCCGCCATCGACATAAAGCAGATCGTAGCCCCTGCCGTCGGTGTGCAGATGGGTCGAGAGAATGCCGCGTTCCTTCATGTTCGAGACCCGGCCCGAGAATTGGCTGCCGTTGCCCGGCTTGGCCTCCAGCACCAGGGCGCCGGCGCCGTCGCCGAACAGCACGCAGGTGCCGCGATCCGTCCAGTCGAGGATGCGCGAGAAAGTCTCGGCGCCGATTACCAAGGCGCGGCTGGCCTGGCCGCAACGCAACGCGTTGTCGGCCACGGACAGCGCATAGATGAACCCGGTACAGACGGCATGGATGTCGAAAGCGGCGCCCTTGGTGACGCCGAGGCTCGCCTGCACCTTGGATGCGGTGGCGGGGAAGGTGTTGTCGGGCGTGGCGGTGGCCAGCACGATCAGGTCGATGTCGCCGGGTTTGCATTTTGCCGCCGCCAACGCCCTTTCGGCCGCCTTGATGGCAAGATGCGAGGTGAATTCGCCTTCGGCGGCGATGTGCCGCTGGCGGATGCCGGTGCGTTGCACGATCCATTCGTCGGAGGTGTCGAGCTTGGCCGCCAGCTCGGCGTTGGTGACGATGCGCTCGGGCAGGTAGGAGCCGCAGCCCAGGACTTGCGAGCGATAATTCATGGCCTGGTGCCGCCCGCCGCGGTCGGTTCCGCCGCCGCGGGCAGCGCGCTCATCTGCACGATCTCCTCATGCAGCTTGTCGAGGAACCCGTTGATCTGCATGTCGCAAGCCACGCCGATGGCGTTGGCGAAGCCCAGCGCGTCGGTCGAGCCGTGGCTTTTGACGCAGATGCCCTGGATGCCCAGGAATACCGCGCCGTTATAACGCCGCGGGTCCATCCGCTTCCGGAGCTTGCCCAGCGCGCGGTTGGCGAATACATAGCCCAGCCGGGCCATCAACGAATTGCGGAAGGCGGCGCGCAGGAAACTGGTGTAGAGCCGCGCCGTGCCCTCGATGGTCTTGAGCGCGATGTTTCCCGTGAAACCGTCGGTCACGACCACGTCGACCGTTCCCGCGGCGATGTCGTTGCCCTCGATGAAGCCGTGGAAACGCACCGGCGAACCCGGCCCCCGGAGGCGTAAGGCCGCGCCGCGCACCGCGTCGTTGCCCTTCATCTCCTCGGACCCCACGTTCAACAATCCGACAATCGGCTGGGGCACGCCCAGTACCGTGCGCGCGAACACGTCGCCCAGCAGCGCGAACTGCACCAGATTTTCGGAATCGCATTCGACATTGGCGCCGAGATCGAGCATCACGCTCTCGCTCCGGAGCGTCGGCATGAAGCAGGCGATCGCCGGCCGGTCGATTCCCAGTATCATCTTGAGCACGAATTTCGCCATCGCCATCAGCGCGCCGGTGTTGCCGGCCGAAACCACGCAATCGGCCTCGCCCGCCGCCACCGCGTCGATGGCGAGCCGCATCGAGGAGTTGCGCGCGCCCCTGAGCGCGGCCGAGGGCTTGGCGTCGTCGGTGACGAATTCGTCGGTGTGGCGAATGACGGCGCGCGCATCGAGCTTGGGAAGCTTGTCCAGGAGCGGACGGATGCGGGCCTCGATGCCGTAGAACAGGAATTCGGCCTGCGGGTAGCGCACAAGCGCGATGTCGGCGCCCTTCACCACCATGTCGGGCGCCTGTTCGCCACCCATGGCATCGAGCGCGATGACCACCCGTTTGCTCAAAGCCGGGTTCCCCCCGCCCGCCCGCGCGTCACGCCGTCTCGGTCGGAGCCGGAACCACTTCGCGCCCATCGTAATAGCCGCAGGCGGCGCAGAGGTGATGCGGCCGCCTCAACTCGCCGCAGTTCGGGCACTCGGTGTAAACCGACGGCTTCAGCGCGTGGTGCGAACGCCGCATGTTGCGGCGCGACTTAGAGGTCTTTTTCTTCGGAACTGCCATGGAATGAAACTCGGAAGTTTTGGGGAGGTTGGCCCCGGCGGGGCTGGGCCGCAGTTAGGTAGCGAAAATTGGGCTTTACCGCAACCTCGTTCGCCTATTCCTTGGAATTATTCTCCTTTTTCAGGGCTGCCAGGGCCTGGAAGGGCGATAAGGGCTTAGCGGATCCTACCGGGATCGAGGCTTCGGCGCCGGGAGCGTGGGGAAACGGGTCGAGCGCCAACGAGAGCTGCTGGGCCACCGCTTCGCCGATATCGATGACGCCGTTTTCAATCGGCTCGATGGTTTCGGCCGCGCCATCGAGATTGACCTCCTGCGCTTCCCCGTCGCCGCCGTAAAGCACGCTGAACCCCTCTTCGACGCGGCTTTGGACCGGCGCCAGCGACACGACGCAGGCCTGCGTCACGTCGGCGTCGAGTTCGGCGGTCAGGCGGTAAAGGCCACCGGGAATCTGTTCGAGGCGCACCACCGCCGCGAGCCGGCCGAGCGCGATAAGATCGAAGCGCTTGGCCAGCGCCGCGCGTTCCGCCGGGTTGGCGGCGATCTCGAAGTGCCGCCCGTCGCGCGTGAGTCGCGTGACCTCGATCACCCGGGAGAATTCAGGCGCGGGCGGCGCTTTCATGGCCCCTCCCCGGCATCCAACGGCAGTTCACCGCGCAGCAGCGCCGCCGCCGGCGCGCGCGCCAGCGCCGCTTCCTGGCGGCGCAGATAAGATGCCGAGGCCGCGAGCTGCGCGGGCGCGGGCTTGACCGTGCCGAACAGATTCCGTTTCAGCGCCTCTTCGAGATTCTCCTCGCCCGCGAGTCCCCGCTGATAGGCGCGGATGCGGCCAAAGAAGGACTGCGCCATGGCCTTGACCTGGCGGCCGACGCCGAGATCGGAGGCGCCCATTTCGCGCAAGTTCCGGTCGAGATCGGCGAACATGATGTCGAAAAGCTCTTGGGAGAAACCGGCGGCTTCGGGTGCGGATTTGAGCCGCCGCAGCGCCAGGAAGGCATGAAGCGCGATCATCTCGAAACGCCCGTCGAGCGTATCGGGCACGCCCCACTGCGCGAAGAAGGCCTCCGCGCGCGAAGCATTGACGATCTCGCCATAAAGCGCATGGGCGGCGCTGGTGCGGGGTTTGCGGCGGAACAGCGCGGCCAATGTCATGTCAAAAACCCCGGATAGCCCATTGAAAGACGGGGCCTTTCAGGATACAACTTTCCGCCGACATGGAGATGTTTTTCAAGCCTTTTGATCGCCGCCGCTGGCGCCTGGCCGCGCAGCTTGGCGCCGCGTTGGCGTTTGGACTGGCGCTGGCGTCCTGCGGCATTCCGGTCGATCAGCGCGGCAATCTGCCCGACGAGCGCAATCTTTCCCAAATCAAGCCGGGCGAGACCGACAAGGCGACGGTGACGCGACTGATCGGCTCGCCCTCCTCGGTCGCGGCCTTCGATCCCAACACCTGGTATTACATCAGCCAGAAAACCAAGACCGTGGCTTTTTTTCGCACCGACGTGCTCGATCAGGAAGTGATCGCGATCACCTTCGATGAGGACGGCAAGGTCAAGACCATCAACAACCGCGGCATTCAAGACGCCCAGGCGGTGACGCCCAATCCCAACGCCACGCCGACTTATGGCCGCGAATTCTCGACCATCGAGCAGTTCCTCGGCAATTTCGGCAAGTTCGTCACCAAGAAGCCCGCCAGCGAGGAAAACGAGAAATAGCCCGCGCCTCCCCGGCCTTTCCGTTCAGAGACTCAGCGCCAGGCGGCGAGTATCGCCAGCAGCAAAATCGCCACGATATTGGTGATCTTGATCATCGGGTTGACCGCCGGCCCGGCGGTGTCCTTGTAGGGATCGCCGACGGTGTCGCCGGTCACCGCGGCCTTGTGGGCCTCCGAGCCCTTGCCGCCGTAACGGCCTTCCTCGATGTACTTCTTGGCGTTGTCCCAGGCGCCGCCGCCCGAAGTCATGGAGATGGCGACGAAGATGCCGGTGACGATCGTCCCCAGCAGCATCGCGCCCAACGCGCTGAATCCGGCCGCCCTACCGCCGATCGCCGAAACGACGAAATAGAGCACGATCGGCGCCAACACCGGCAGCAGCGACGGCACGATCATCTCCTTGATCGCCGCCTTGGTGAGCAGATCGACGGCGCGGCCGTAATCGGGCTTGCCCTTGCCCGACATGATGCCCTTGATCTGCTTGAACTGGCGGCGCACCTCGATCACCACCGAGCCGGCGGCGCGGCCGACCGCGGTCATGCCCATCGAGGCGAATAGATAGGGCAACAGGCCGCCGATGAAGAGGCCGATAACCACATAGGGATCCTGCAAGGCGAAGCGCACGTCGAGGCCGGGGAAGTAATAGCGCAAATCGTTGGTGTAGGCGGCGAACAGCACCAGCGCGGCGAGCGCGGCCGAGCCGATGGCATAGCCTTTGGTCACCGCCTTGGTGGTGTTGCCGACGGCGTCGAGCGCGTCGGTGATCTTGCGCACGTTCTTCGGCAGGTTGGCCATTTCCGCGATGCCCCCGGCGTTGTCGGTGACCGGACCGTAGGCGTCGAGCGCCACGATCATGCCGGCCAAGGCCAGCATGGTGGTGGCGGCGATGCCGATGCCGAACACGCCGCTCAGGAGATAGGAGACGAGAATGCCGGCGCAGATCACGATCACCGGCAGCGCGGTTGATTCCATCGAAATCGCCAGGCCTTGGATGACGTTGGTGCCGTGACCGGTGGTCGAGCTTTTGGCGATGCTCTGAACCGGGCGGTAGAATGTGGAGGTGTAGTACTCGGTGATCCAGACCAAGAGACCGGTGACGGCCAATCCCACCAGCGCGCAATAGAACAAGCGAGAACCGGTGGTGATGGTGCCGTTGGTCATGATCATCATGGTGTCCATGCCCACCAGCTTGGAGATCGAAATCCAGATCGCCCCGGCCGACAACACGCCGGCCGCGACCAGGCCCTTATAGAGCGCCCCCATGATGTTCTTGCTCCGGCCGAGCCGGACGAAAAAGGTGCCGATCACAGACGCGAAGATGCACACGCCGCCGATCAGCAGCGGCAGCACCATGATGGTATCGCGCAAGGCGCCGTCGAAGAAGATCGCGCACAGCAGCATGGTCGCGACGATGGTCACGGCATAGGTCTCGAACAGATCGGCGGCCATGCCGGCGCAATCGCCGACATTGTCGCCCACATTGTCGGCGATCACCGCCGGGTTGCGCGGATCGTCCTCGGGAATGCCGGCTTCGACCTTGCCCACCAGATCGGCGCCGACATCGGCGCCCTTGGTGAAGATGCCGCCGCCCAGCCGCGCGAAAATGGAGATCAGCGAAGCGCCGAAGCTCAAGGCCACCAGCGCTTCGAGAATGGGACGCGGATTGTCGACCGGCAGCGTCGAACGCAGAAACAGGTAGTAGAGCGTAACGCCCAACAGCCCCAATCCCACCACCAGCATGCCGGTAACCGCGCCGGC